>Ga0123355_10000250_pt1 | contig 69230 bp, 57 predicted proteins | sample TergutEmb28metaG_3_FD_89872 | JGI IMG/M metagenome (GOLD analysis project Ga0123355, IMG submission 89872) | Embiratermes neotenicus P1 segment gut microbial communities from Petit-Saut dam, French Guiana - Emb289 P1 | ecosystem: Host-associated > Arthropoda: Insects > Digestive system > Gut ...
CCCCAAGGGCACGAACCACTCGATAGAGTTGCTGTTCGGCACCTCCGTTTACGACCTGAAACAGGCTGACATGCCGGCGGACGCCGATGTAGTCGTCCGCAACGGTCTGCACCTGTTCGCGCCCGCGGCGGCTCTGGTGAAAGTCCCCGAAGCATTTTTCGCTCGCAATCCCATCGAAACGCAGGTGGCGCTGTCAAGCCTTGCCGATGCCGCGGACGTTCTGCGGCATCTGCTCGATGGCAGACGCACCGTGAAAGCGGGACAAATCGCAGGTGCGATGCGCCGCATCGGCAAGCGCGAGATGGCAGACGAGATCGTTAGGACAATGAAGAGGGCGGGCCACGAGGTCCGCGAATCCGATCCCTTCGCTCCAGAACAGGCATTCGGCAGGTTGCCAGTCGCGGTGTCGCCGATCGTCGGCCGAATGCAGGCGATGTGGGAATCGACGCGTGGCATCGTCATTGAGAATTTCCCAAAGGCGCCGGGTCTTCCCAAGGACAGGAACAAATATCTCGGTTTTGTAGACGATATTTACAAGAGCGATGCGTATCACTCGCTTTCGATTGAGGGCTACAGCGTGACGCCGGCATTGATCGAGCGCGTGCAGCGCGGCGACTGGGACCCCGAACATTATGATGATGACCGCAAGAACCGCGACGCACTGGCGGCGCGTGGCTACTGGCAGGCATTCCAGTGCGTCAAAGCATCGGTGGCGGACATCCTTGCGGGTGCAAATCCCGGCGTACTCGCGCGGGCCGCGCATAAGGACTGGTACGGCGAAATGTTTCAGCCCTGCGTGGCCGCGGGCCTGATCTCCGCAAAGGCGCTTGCCGGTTACCGCAATGACGCGGTGTACCTTCGCACTTCGCGTTACGTGCCGCCACGATGGGAAGCGGTGCGCGACGCTATGCCAGCCCTATTCGATCTGCTCGAAAAGGAATCCGATCCAGGCGTCCGCGCCGTTCTCGGGCACTGGCTGTTCGGCTACATCCATCCATACCCGGATGGCAACGGACGCATGGCGCGGTTTCTGATGAACGCTATGCTTGCATCGGGCGGGTACGCGTGGACGGTGATTCGGGTGGACGATCGCGACACTTATCTCGCGTCATTGGATCGCGCCAGCATCGATGCCGATATTGCACCTTTCACCAAGTTCATCGCGAAACGAGTGCAATGGTCACTGAAGCAGGCTGCGAAAGTGAGGGCCATAGTTTGAGGGAAGGTAATTTCAGATCGAAGGACGTGACCTGAACACCTGAACATGAGCAGCTGTCGTCTTATAACGATAGTTACCTTACGACGATGAAATGGGGCATTCCTCATCGAAGCCCTCATTGGGGAGGGATTCGTCGTGAGGTCATCGGTATTCAGGCGGGATGGGGCGTGAAATGACCAGGGTGCAAGTTCTGCTTGGAAAACGGAACTCGCGGCCGCCATTTTCGGCCAGTTTGTATGGTTGTAGGGGCCGGGCTAATTCATGACTGTGGTGATATGCCCTGGCAGCGTCGCAACCCATAACGCAACCCACGATAGAGTCGACCTACACGTACTTGCAAGGACTTGCGCAGCCGTCCTCGACCTGCAAGTTGTTGGCGGTGCTGGATAGTTACAGACTGAAAAGGCTGGCGTCGGCGGTTCAACTCCGTCCCTGGCCACCACATTCTAAATGACTTAGCTCCACTTTCCATTTTTCGTTTTACCCACTGATTACCCACAGTTGGTCTCTACTGAACCGTCTCCGTCGCCAACTTCTCCGTCCGCTTCTGGCTGAACGGTCTTTCCGCGGTGAATTCGCCGCGGCCTCATTGAAGCAACTTACGGGCGCGGTGGGCATCCTCGTCAACGGCTTTCCGCGGTGAATTCGCCGCGGCCTCATTGAAGCTGAGCGGCAATTCGACCGGCTGCGCGGTGGATGCGACCTTTCCGCGGTGAATTCGCCGCGGCCTCATTGAAGCGACATCGGCGGACAGGCCATCACCGCAGGATCTTTCCGCGCGCTCGGCGTCTTCTTCGACAGCCGGCATGATACGGACATGACAATCTCGTGGAAGCTCTAGCGCAACACGCATGGGCACTGACGGAGAAGAAGGACGACTTCGAGCACGGCGATTTGCCTTCTGCCATCGATGTTCCTGTCTGAGTCTGAAGGGGTGTAATGCGCGAATCGATCGAAAACATTGCACGTACGAAGCTCACTTTCACTGTGCAAAGAGCGACAACAGCAGTGACTTAGCTCAGCGCTTTGCCGAGTCAGAAAGTCGCTTAGTTCTCTGGCCTTACTTCAGACCATTCGTCAATGATATTTCTAGCAGAATGGCAATTCCACTGATTCTAATTCCCTTCTCCACGGCTTCGTCTGGGAGTTAATTACCAGCGGTTAAGTTGCGATAATTGGCTGTCATCGTGCCCCCAGTCTGCGGCATCTCTTTCGCTCTTTCGACCCAGATTCCCAGCCCGCCCCTCCGTTCCTCTTCGCCGCCGCCTCCTCCGCCACCTGCCTCCGGATCGCGGCAATGTCCACGCCGAAGCTCCTGGTGGCAAGCGCCTCCAGCCGCCCGGCCGCAATCCTTCCGTTCAGAATTCACAAAACCCGCCCCTTACAGGATGCACTACGGACCTCGTTGTGCCCTGATTCCCTTCTTGACGAATCATGTAGTGCACTGCATGAGCATGAATCTGGCTCAGCCTCATTTGGAATGCATGGTCACCACGTCGTCCACTTCCCAACGCACTTCCCCCGCTGGATCATCTTTGGGCTAGTCAATGCCGTCCCATTTCCCTCAAGCAGCACACGTCGCACGTTCGCGGATCACCGTGACATCCTCCTGGCGAATGAACAACATAAAAACAACAGCCGCGGTCAACAAACAAAGACTTGCAGAGATGATCGCTAGAGAGAAGCTCTTGGTCCTCGAGATCAACCAACCTGTGACAATAGGCGCCGACATTCCCGCGAGGTTTGCAACCCCATTCTGAAACGCGATCGCCGTGCCTATGATCGAGGGAGGGCAAATCGTTTGTGTCAGCGCCCAAAAGTTCGCACTTGCCAGTCCCAGGCCTAAGAATGACACTGCGAGAATACCCATGAGCCCGGCTGAGGTACGCACTATGAGAACTGCTACCAATGAGCTCCCGATCGCGAACCCGCAGCAGACAAATGCTTTCCGGATGCATAAGGGGGATCGTGAACCGACAATTAACAGGTCGGCCCCACGGCCGCCCAGCGGACTCATAACTGCCATTATTACCAGTGGTAAGGCCGTGAAAGCCCCCATTCTGGCGAACGAGAAACCACGCGCCATAACAAAATAGGATGGCAGCCAAGCAAGACACAAATTCCAACAATAGGCATAAAGGAATGAGCCAATCGCTATTGCCCATGTGACGCGGAGCCTAAACAATCGCTTCCATTCAACGCTTCCTAAGCGCGGTGACAGGACTGGTTTCTGGCCTCTGATATAACTTGTTCGATAGAAGCCAAACCATGGCACAAGCCATAAGCACGCACCCAGCCCGGTGGAGATAAAAAGCACGCGCCAACTGTATCGCTCTAATAGCAGGCCTCCAAAAAAGGAGCCGATTGCTGGCCCCAGAATTACACCGGCAGTAGAGATCCCCGTAGGCCATCCTTGCTCCTGTGAGCTGAAATGCCTCTTAACGTAGGCGAGATTTGCCGGAATCGCAGGACTTTCTGCGATTCCTAGAATGATTCTCAAGATGAACAGTTGACTAAAGGAATGAGCAAATCCCATCACCGCGGAAGTCAACGACCAGACCACGAATGCAGTACCATATACCCACTTCAGGTCGAAACGATCTACCACGTACCCAGCGGGTATTTGAAAAACCACGTACGTCCAGAAAAAAGCAGATAAGAGAGCGCCCATTGCCGCTGGCGAGCGTTCGAATTCACGCATTAGAGCCGGAGATGCGAGACTGAGATTGCCGCGGTCGATGCCGTTAATGATGGTTCCCAAAAACAGCAATAGAAGAACACGCCAGCGGTCGTTCATGACCGCTTCACCGGATAGGGCTTGTTTCGTGGGCCATGCTTTAAATGTCATTCTTATCTAAGCGCCTTGGAGAGTGCTTTGCTGAATGTCTGCCTCACACAGGTTTTCACAATTGGCGCTGCCCACGCCTATGGATACCTTCCTGAAGAGACTTCGTACACCAAGTAACAGTTGGGCCAGACTCACCCCTCTTGAAAGCATCGCTATCGCCAAGTGGAGCTGCACTCACCGCCCTCTCGAGTTTGAGGCAATTTCACCCTGATGATCGATCCGTCTCGGTTCACCGAGGGAGCTGGTGGCATGTATCGCATGAACTCGACACCTTCATGGCTCGATGGCAGTTCACGCAGAAATTCATTGAAAGCTCGCTCTTTCGAGACGCAACGTCCAATAGCTCGGCTTGTCCATGACATTGTTGACAGTCTATATGAGCGACGTGTTCCTTGTGAGTAAAGAAGACAAAACCGGGGAGGTGGTATACACGTACCCATGAAAGTTGCTTACCCTCCTTATAGTAGAGAGCCAAGGCCTTCACTCCCGGGGCATCGGACTTTATTGAGCGATGGCAAACCATACAGTCGGCAACCTTTGGTAATGAAGGTTCTTCACTGTTGGCCTTCATCGAGTGGCAGAAATCGCACTGCAGCCCTATTTTGATGTGCCTCCCGTGGCTGAATGGTACCGGTTGCCGAACCGCCGGCTCTTCTGCTCTGTTGTCAGCAGACAGCGTAAGCGCGACCATCAAACCAGAGACAAGAATCCAGAGGGAGCTGTGAAGTGTTGAGATCCCATCCTCCTATCTTTATTAGATCTTTACCAGACCTTGCGGCATTACGATAGGTCCCATTGGACATCAGTTCCACGCGGCGTCTGTAATGCTAGGGAAGCGAAAAAGCGATCAGAGCGTCGCTAAACCTGTTGCCGCCGTACCTATGCCCTCCGCCTGCCGCAATCACGACGTACTGCTTACCCGTGTTTGCTCCTACGTAAGTCATAGGGGTAGCAAATCCACTCGCAGGCAGTATCGCAGACCATAACTGCTGACCAGTGTTCGTGTCGAATGCACGAAATCGACTGTCATTCGTTGCGGCAATGAATAGCAAACCTCCACCGGTGACGATGGAGCCACCAATGTTTGGAGCCCCTGTGGGAGGTAGTCCCTTTGCGGCAAGCTCTTCCCTAATTCCCAGCGGCACCTGCCAGCGAAAGTTTCCAGTACTTAGGTCAATAGCTGTGAGCCTGCCCCAGGGAGGCTTTTGACAAGGATACTGATTGGAATCCCAGAAGTATCCTTTGCCACGGTAGCGGTAGGTCAGCTCGCTGCCTTCCGGAGCTCGTTCGAGCTTTCCAATCACACCTATATCCATGGAGTTAACGAAAAGCGAGTTCGTATCAGGATCATACGAGGCGCCGCCCCAGTCGGGTCCACCATCGCCTCCAGGAAACCGGAGCTTATAAGTAGCGCCCATCGGATCATACAGGTGGCCTAATTTAACCCCGTTCAGAATCGTCAAACACTCTGCCCGCGACTGGGGTGTCACGTCCGTTACATCATCCATCGTCATCCCTTGCCGAGCAATAGGAGCCGGCTTGACGGGAAAAGGCTGAGTTGGCCAAGCCTGTTCACCGGGAATGTCGCTACTGGCCACGGGCTTTTCCTCTATTCCGAAGACGGGCTCCCCCGTCAGCCGATTGAATACAAAAACAAATCCCATTTTTGTGACCTGAACCACAGCGGGGATGGTTGCTCCGTTGTGAGGCAGGTCGACCAGCACTGGCTGCGCCGGCAGATCGAAATCCCACAAATCATGATGCACAATTTGGTAGTACCAGAGGACCTTTCCCGTGAGTGCGTCTATCGCGACGAGAGCATCACCGAACAGGTTCCTGCCTTTTCGGTCTCCACCGTAGGAATCGTACGCGGGAGATGTCAGAGGGACATACAGGATACCGCGCTGCTCATCACAGCTTAGAATAGACCAGGCATTGGTTCCTCCGCGGCTCTTCCAAGAATTACCTTCCCACGAGTCATGGCCTGTCTCACCAGGTTGCGGCACACTATGAAAACGCCACTTCAACTTACCAGTCTCGACATCGAATGCGCGGACATCGCCACTCGGTCCGAGCGGCTCGGTATCAGAAACGACCGTACCCGCTATAATCACATTCTTGTAAATCAGCGGAGGGGATGTCATTCCGTTCAGACGGTCCGGAGAGCCATTGGCCGTGTCTCTCTTTAGATCAATGTATCCATTTTCCCCGAAGCCATTGATCAATTTGCCAGTGGTTGCGTTCAGAGCAAAGAGCCGTCCATCGAGAGTTCCTACGAGGATTCGCTTGTCTTGTCCGTGCCGCCAAAAGGCGGCTCCGCGATTCACAAATTGCGGATAAGGCCGATATTTGTCAAGGTGAGGATCAAATGCCCAGATTGGCTTACCAGATTCCGCTTGCAGCGCGACAACTCGGGCAAACGGGGTTGTGATGTACATTACGCCGTCGACCACTAACGGGGTGCATTCAAAGGCCGAGCGGACTGGCCGGTCGTACGCATCGCCTTCACTCACATCACCGGTGTGATAAGTCCATGCCACCTTTAATGCCTTCACGTTGTCTCGAGTTATTTGGCGTAATGAAGAATACTTTGAGCCGCCAGCATCGCCTCCATAGTAATGCCATTCTTGCGCGGCAACGGTCCCAGGCAAAGAGCCAAACAGGGCTAAGGACAGCAAGAAGTGCTGCGGTAGAGACCTTAGTCTCTTCATAATAGTCTTAGTCGCTTTCTGCGGAGCAGTTGAAAGATTTCCTTGGAATTCACGAACCCTTCTTGGAAAATGTGTATTGGTCATGGAACAGAAGCAGAATGACTTTTCAGACGACCACGAAGCATCCTCCACCATTCCAGAAATGGCAAAGCAGATGCCTGGGCGAGGGATTGAACGTCTACTTCACCGTCAACACCTGTCGGCGGAAACTCATCGCGAGCCGGATGATAGTAGGTACCAAACAGCACATCCAGTATCGGAAAGGCACCCGCGAAGTTCCGATTGACGTGTTCCGGAAGCCGGCTGTGGTGAATTCTATGATATTGCGGACCGTTAAACACGACGGTCGCCCAACCAAGATGTACTCTTATATTGCAATGTTGAAAAATCACCCAGGAGATGAGCATGAATCCGACAAATATGCCAGCGATACTGGCCTGGCGGGCATCGAGCTTGTAGAGGATAGTAAGTGGAATGGTGAGCAGCGGTATTCGAACAAAATCCTCTATCCAATTCTGTCGCGAGCTCGTGAGCACATCCAGTTGTTGATCCATATGATGCAATTTGTGGATCTGCCAGAGAAAGGGTACCGTGTGCTGAAGGCGATGGTACCAGTAGGCTACAAAATCAAAAGCCAAGGTGGAAACCAGGGCTGAAGCGCTCACGGCCAGCACGCCCTTGCCGCTTATAAATCTGAGGTCGATCCATCCTAGACGAAAATGGTCGCGCAAAGCTGACGCCAAATAACTTCCGACGAAGCCTGCACAGCTGCCTGCGAAGACATAGGCGATGATGATCTGACAAGCCAGAATGGCGTCCTTAAACGACTTGCGCGGCCCGGCTGGAGCGTGCCACTCTAGAAGTGAAAACAGAGCAAAGCCCACAATCAGCGGCAAGAAAAGAGCCTTAAGCTGTGACAAAAAAAACGCACTGAATGTCTTTATGCCTCCACTGGCTGTGCCGCTGAGCAGCCAAAATACGGCGAGAATCCCGCCCGTAACCAGAACCGTGCCGACGATGCGATGTGCGAAATGCCGGGGCTGCAATGTAAGATGCCTCGCTTTCCGTGCTGGCAGGGTCCACAAAGCTCGCCATCGTGCAACGAGCACATTCAACATGTCAGTCTCGGCGACGATAGTAACTCGCGCCGGGTATTCGCTTGGCTTCCTGTTTGGCCTGAGGTCGACGGGGGATCGAAGCCACCCCCGTGATTCTGCCCGTACCCGCCTGTTGCGCTAACAATTCGGCGCGCATCAAAAGCATTGCAGAACACAACAGCGCTCATGCGTGTCGTCGAACGTTTCTCCCGTCCCCGGCGAACTTGCGCGGAAGTAAGCAAAGTGCGACCTCAGGTGGCATGAAACGGCGTTGTGACCCCGTGCCAACTTTCCAGCTTTGGACCGGTCTTTTCGCCGGTTGAAACAAGACTGCCTGCTTGGCTGTCTGTCAACATGACAACCCGGTGAATATACCAGTGAGATGAGAGTTGTCAAGATTTTTTTAGCGTCTCAGTTCATGAAGCCGGCTTGTGCCGCGGCGGCCGCTTTCGCTCTCAGATGCTTCGTTCACGCCTTCGACGTAATCAGGGCACGATGGGGCAGCGGGCTTTGGGCCTCAGGCGCAGGCACCTTGTTCATGGCAAACGGCACTGGAGCCTTTCGGTGAGCAAAAAGTCCAACTGCATCAACTGCATCATGCACCCGCTACCGCATGAGCCTGGCTCGTCTCCCGTGGCAACCAGCGATACGCTGCGAGAGAATTCTTCCAGAACAGCTTGTCGCGCGCCTCGGGAGTCTTTCCTTCTGCGTATTCCTGGATGACGCCAAAGACGTTCGCATATGGCGCCCAGATATCACTATTCGGCCAATCGCTGCCGTACAGGACACGGTCTTCGCCAAAGATGTTCCACAAATCGTCCAGTTTCCCGAGGTAGAAGGAAAGATCCTTCGGTACCCTCCCCGAGACTTTCCGCAGAACTTCGGAAATCTTGGCAAAGACTTGTGGCCTGCTTGCCAGCTCCCTCAGGTCCGCGCGCACGGCAGCTCGGGTGGCGGCGTCGGGTGGTTCGAATTGAGGCAGGTGGTCCACGACGATGCGCAATTCCGGCACCATGTCCTTGAGCTTGAGGGACGCGGAGATCAAACGTGCGTCGGGGTTTGCCGTGTCCATTGCAAGGCCGGCCCGGGCGAGAAGCTTGATGTCAGCGACAAAGTCCGGATTGCTAATCTGCTCGGCCAGGTTCCTGCCCCAGAGATTCCCGCACCGAATGCCCAAGAAGAGTGGGTCCTTGTGAAAATGCTCCAGATTCTCAGCGAAATGAGGCTTACCAGGCTCAAGATTTCCGACCGTCCCGAGGATAACTGGGTTGTGTGCCACAATGTCCAAGACCCACTGGTTGTCTTCAAGCCAGGGGCTGCACTCCACCGCTATTGCGCCCACAATTCCGGCCCCCTGGGTCACGCCTTTGTAGCGATCGGGAAGTGCCGGATGATAAATGGCTACATCGTCTTTGGTTGGCCACGGAATACCCTGTGGGCGCCGAGGGTCGAAGAGGTGGATATGCGTATCAATGACGAATCGGTGCATGAATTCCGTTCCTTGCTTTATAAGGACTGCCGCTGCACTCATACTCAGGAATGTTCGCCGGTCCATTAGCTGTTGCCTTTCGCCTCCCCCGCTGCGCTGACTCACTGCAATTAAGATTTGAGAGCTGCCAGCATCTCCAACACCTTGGCAATGAGACGCTCGTTGGCGTCCGGCGCCAAAGCCGTAGGCTGTCCGTAGCCCTGAAAAATCATATCCGCGATGTAATAGCGCTCGGTAATGGACCAGCCGTTTTCCGGATACGCGTCTGCCGTCGGAATATATCCTACACATCCATTGCTGTAGCCGAGAACAAGCGTGTTGCGGAAGGGCGACAAGCGCTTAAGCTGCAGCCCAAACGAGGAGAAAGTCTCCCCCGGAACAGCGACGATTGCAAGGTCGCCCAACCCAACGGTTTGCAGTGGAATGGCAAGGAAAGGCCGCCGACCGCTTGCAACAAACTTAACCAGGTTTTGCGCCCATTGGCGAAACAGACGGGCAGCGTTGATCGCTCCACCAGTTACTCTCTCCTGTGCAAGAGTTCTTACGTTTTCCTCCCATTTCGCCAGCAGTTCCCCCGCGAGCTGGGGACTTGGTAACTCCTGGTACGGTAGCTGCAGGAGTTCTTCGCGAACTCGAATCGTCCGGTCCGGTTCCTCAGAAAGCGGGAGGCGCGGATAGTAGGGGATCTTTGACAGCGATCCGATCAATACTTTCGGCCCACGAATACTTTCGCTGTACAGCGAGGCGTGTACCTTGAGAACCTCGCTTCCGAGGACAGTACCGGTTCGATTCTTGGCGTTGCTGTCATTCTCGCCCGGCCCGATTCCTACCCTCGGGTTGATATCCCCGGCATTCGCCTGCAGAAAAAGACTCAACGCTCCCGTCCGCTCTTCCACTAGGTCCCGCGCACACCCGACATAGTCAGAGGACCAACGCAGACACTTTGGTCCCATCGTCACCGTGTGGCAACCATGGGCGAACACGGTTGCAATCGGGCGGCCAGTCAGGTCGTCAATGCGGAGCACACGCACTTCATGATCCACAGGGCCGTCAGGGTTTTCTCCCAGCAATACCGTCTTATCCGCTTGGCGCTCGCGGCGGTTGATTCCGATCCTTGCTTCTCCGGTTCCGGTAGCGATTCGCGCCGGCCGGAGTTCTTGCCTGGCCTGTTCGGCGAGAACGGGCATTTCGTCTCGCAGACGCTGTTCATAGCGTTGGCGTAGTTGAATGAGATTGGCGTCGTCATCGTACTTGAAGGTGGAGGAGGTTGGACCACAGTGTGTATGGCTGAAATTCAGCAAAACATGAGATATGGGAATGTCCAGCCGGTGCGAAATCAGACTGCGAAGTGAGGAGACGACCGGCTCCTGAAGGCAGAGAAGATCGAAGGCGAAAATGGCGATTGTGGTTTGTCCATCGCTGAGCACAAGCGCGGTAGCCAGAAGATCGCTTTCTGTGCCATTGGCTACGCCGTCCCGCGCTGCATAGCCAGCCATGCTCAAACCGAGGGGAGGGGTGATGGAAGAACGGGCTACACCAGCAAGCAGCATGGATTGTCTATTTTCCTAGGCGAGCATCGGTTCTAACCACGCGTCTGCTGGACCACCAGCAGGGCAAAGGAGCAAATCAGCATGGCTGTCGCCAGCCACATCAATGTCTTGGACCTCGCGCCGGTGCCGCGCCACTCTCCGGTAGCCGCGCCCCAGGTGTTCGAGGTCAGGATGGACACCGCAACAATAAGGGCCCACCCGTAAACGGCTCCATCGCTGCCCATGGCCGAGGCTCCAAAGCCATAAAACTGGACGCCGCCGAACCACAGGAGGCCCATCAAGAACGCGCGCAGGAAACAAATGAACCGCCGGGGCGCGTTGACGTAAACATCCCAGGAACGGCTGCGGGAAATGAGGTATGCCGGGTAGCCCATGTTGAATACAATTCCACCCAGGAGCACCGGGATCCATACCACGACGCTGGCTGCGGCGGCTGGGAATCCCTTAGCGGCAGCCGCCTCCGTAAGGCGGTAACCGACGACAAAGCCGAAGTTGAGCATGGAGGACAACAAACCGGCGATAACCGCAATAAGGACCCCGCTTATGGCGCGACCCCTTGCCCGGGATGAAACCGGAGCCGATGGCTCCTCGCTGCGGCCCGCATCCCGCGCAATCGAGGCGGCGGCGCACAGCGTCAAGCTGACCACCAAGAGAGAGAGTCCGCCCACTAGCCAGAGTAGACGTTCCCGATCGATGTGGATCACACCGAAGAGGACCGGGCCAATGCTGCCGAAAAAAACCACAAGACCGGATATCAGGGCATTCGTAATGGCCATTCCAAGACGAACCAGGCTTACCCCAAATAGCACGGAACCGAGTCCCCACAGCGCTCCGAAAGCCGCAATTTTGAGAGCAATCAGCGGATTTGCCCCCAGAATTTGAATTACCGCTCGCAGTCCGAAAACGGATGCCAGAGCAACAGGCAGAATGGCCATCGCACACAGGGAGTAAATCAGCCACAAATGCTCCCATTTCCACTCCCTGACTCCCTTGGAGGGAGCGGGAAATGAGCCGTTCAAAATACCGGCCAAAAGGACGGCCGAGATACCCAGGGTCGCATTGTTCATGATCGGACCGTCGCTAGAAAGAAAGGAGCCACTGGCGAGACGTCCTTTTTGCCAGTGTTGAGATAACAAGACTATCTGACAGCAATAGCAGCGTCCCTTATACTTAAATTCGAGATATCATGTCAATCAAAAAGGGCGGAACACAACGTGGACTCTACGTAAAATATTGCATCCATGTCGTATCAGTCCCATTCCGAAAAGCGTTGTCCCCATCTAGAGCCCTCGCGCTGACTGACAGCGACTTGATGAAGATTGTTGACGGACAGGGCAAAACGATGCTAAAACGGTTGGGACGAACAAGGATATGGAAACCCTCCCGTTTCTTGGAGCCAACATTTCTAGGCGCGGTTTCCTGACAGGAGCCACGACCGGCGCCGCACTTCTTGCTATCCCGCTTCCTGCTGCAGGTGCGGAAACAGCCCGTAAGGTTTTGCGTCTTGGCGGTCCCATCTTTGTAAAATCCCAAGACCCGGAAGTCCTGGCAAGAGCGCATCGGGACCTTGGTTACCGCGCTGCCTACGCACCGGAGCTCAAACTCTCCGATAGCGACATGATTCGAGCAACGCGCGAAGCCTTTGCGAGACATGATGTGATTCTGGCCGAGGTCGGTGCATGGTCGAATCTGCTCGACTCCGATGGGGGAAAGCGCGAGAAGAACTTCCATTTTGTCCGCGACCAACTCGCACTGGCGGAAGAACTAGGCGCGCGTTGCTGCGTGGACCTGGCTGGCTCCTACAATCCCACGGTGTGGTACGGACCAGATATAAGAAACATCGGCAAGGAGTTCCAGGACGCAACGGTTGAAAACGTCCGTAAGCTACTCGATGACGTCAAGCCGAAGCGGACAAAATTTTCCATCGAGATGTCGCCCTGGAACATTCCCACGGGTGCCGCCGAATACCTGAGTCTGATCAAGGCAATCGACCGCACGGCATTCGGGGCCCATGTGGACGTAACTAACATAATCAACAGCCCGTACCGAATGTATCGGAATGGTATGGTGATCGAAGATTGCTTGCAAAAGCTGGCGCCTTGGGTCGTTTCGTGCCATGTAAAGGACCTGAAGTGGGAAATTGGCCTGCCCGATACGGTGCGCTTCAGGGAGACAGTGCCAGGGCGTGGCATGATTGACTTCAGAGCGTGTTTGCGGGGGATGTCGAACCTTCCGAATGATGTTCCCTTAATGATCGAGCATCTGGAATCGGAAGAGGCGTACAACCAAGGCCGTCGCCACATACAAGAGGTGGCGGAGTCGATGGGGCTATCGCTGGAAGCGGCAAGCTAGCAGATCCTCCGGCCGGGACTGTCGCTCGAGACCGTGCCGGATGGGGAGCACAAAAACGGACTCAGTACGGGCATCAGATTTCATTTAATATCATCACATTAAGATACCGTCCCCATGCAAACTATACGGCCAATATCTCGCACCACCCTCAGTGAACAAGTGGCAGTGCAAATTGCCGAAATGATCGCCTCGCGAACGTGGAAGCCGGGAGAGGCAATCCCTTCCGAGGCGGATCTCTGCCGCGCTTTCGGAATCAGCCGTCCTACGGTACGAGAGGCGCTCAAGGCCCTCGATTTCGTCGGCCTAGTCCAGATGCGCACAGGGCACCGAGCCTACGTCTCCGAAGGTCCGGCAAAATTCTTTGATCGGGTTTGTACCCATGGCCTGATCAGCAGCCAGGAAGACGTGGAGGACCTGACACTTTCACGCCTTGTCCTGGAAGGCGAGTTGGCGGCACTCTGTGCCCAACGCGTCACCGACGAGGAATTGCAGAATCTCGAAGCCCTTGTCGACCAGATTGGCCGGTGCTCCGACTTTGAAGAGTCGCTTGAACTGGATCTGCAGTTTCACCTGGCCGTCGCCACCTACTCCCGCAGCAAGATTCTGGCACAGATGCTGCGTGCCATCCGTGGCCTTCTTCAAGAAGTCATCCAGAAGTGTGCGGCGCTGCCTGGCGACAAAGAACTTACTTACGAACAGCACAAGAACATTCTGCAGGCTCTGAAAGAGCGGAATCGGCGGAAAGCCCGCAGTGCCATGCGTGAACACCTGACTACATTCCGCAGGAGCTATAGTCTCCTTTTCAAAGTCTCCGGCTCGGAGGAGCCAAAGGGAGAGCTGGCCGCGGAAGCTTCGCTGGCTCCCTAGAATCCAATATGGAGTTCCCGTCTCCGGATTGGAAGCTCCAAGCCGTTCCGAAACATCCAGAACTGTGTGGCCCTCTAACATTCATGCGCCTTACTTCCCGTACCCGCGAATCTCTACTGGACCGATCAGCCCACTTGGCAGCATCCAGGGCTGATTGCCTCCCCGGTAGAGAGGCGCGTCTTTCAGTTGATCGAACTGCGAATAGTAATTTGCCAGCGTGTTGACTACCGAGACCTGGAGGTGGTTACTCCCTGGCCTCAAGAACGCAGTCACGTCGAAGGCATAGGGCTTCCATAGTCTCGATCCCACCAGCTCGCCGTTCAACCAGACGCTGGCGGCAATGCCGACGCGTCCGAGGTCGAGCACGTATTCCTGGTTGCTGCTTATCTCGGGAAATACAAAGGTCTTCTCGTACCTTCCCTTTCCCGAAAAGAAGCGAAGGCCACGTTCAGACCAGTTGCCCAGGCTGATCTCATGGACGCCGCTTGCATTTTGGTTCTGCAACTTCCAGCCCTCCGGCAAAACGAAATTCCATGCAACGTGAGGATCCGTCATCGTCGGCTCAGCATAAAAGCTCCAGGTTCCGGTGATGTCGAGAGAACTCACCGGCTGATTCCACCAACGATGCGGCGGTGCCGAGCCGAGGTCAGTATTGAACGCAACAACGGTTCCCTCATAAGGACGCAGTAGCAAATGAACCATCGTCTTGCCATCCTGGTTTTTTGTACCCGGGATGCTGGTTCGCGCGCCGGTTTCGGGATTCCAAAGCTCGGGAGAACCCGGCGCCTTGAATTCAGCGTCGAACTCACGATCCTCGTCGGTCGAATTGATCAGAAAAAAGACATGTCCCGACCCGATCTGCCTGTGTTGCGCATAGACACCTTCTGCCCTTCCATGAAGCACCATCGGGCGAATAACCAAATCATGGAGCGCATTCGTCAAGGTCTCCGCCGACTCGTCGAGAGTTACGACGCTGGCCGCCGAAGTGCGAACGCCGGGAGCCCCCGGGAAAATAGTCTTCACCAGAGAGGCAATCTGCGGGTCAGGATCGCCTCTTTCCATCGAACCGGATGGCAAACGGTCAAGGGCTATAACTTTGCCACCGCTTTGGGCAAACTGGGCAATCGTTTTCAGCGTCTTCGCACTGGCCACACGGATGGGCGGCACGATAAGCGCCTCATAGCAATTTTTCCCGATGACGATCTGTCCGTTCTGCAGCGAAGCGGCACGAAGACTGTCGTCGTCTACGAAATCGAAATCGTAGTGGTGACGGAGCAGGCTCTTTGTCGCCCAATGTACTTTCGAATTCAGCTCTTCCAGGTATTCCCGATCCGTGGAGTTTGCCCATATGTCAGGAACTGGCAGAAGGAATGCGATACGGGCTTGATATTGACCCTGTGAGAGCAAATAGCTAAGACGCGAGACGTAGTCGGAGAACGGCCGTGCGTCGGACCACCACGGCTGCTGGTAGGAAACGCCTGGTGGATACGAAGTGGAACGATCCCCCCCCCGCAAGGAATACTTGTAGCTGATCGGCACCAGCATGTTGACACCGAGCATATACGCCCAGTTCACCATGCGATGCATCTGCTCAAAGTTTATGCCCCAGCCAGAGCCGGCAAAGGTTTCTTCCATTACCCGGGGCTTGGCGTAGACGTGGGCCACAGAACTCACAAATTTCCCTGCGAAAGGATCGAGCCAGCCGATGCCGCGATCCGGCGTGTAGTCGAAAGGAAGAATCCAGTCCAGGCCCGGATAGTCAAATTGACGCTGGTTCGCAAACTCATTCCCGCCGTCGAAGATCAGATGCCACCAGAAGTCTTCTTCTCCGTTCAGATGGCCGGTGCTTACCCAGCCAGCCTTGTGGTCAAACTCTGCGATCTGGCGGAAGTAGTTTTTCTCAAACATGCCCGCTACCACTTCCCAAAAATCGCAGCGGATCTTTGCGGTTTCCGGCCCGCCTTCGTGGTAAAGCAATGGAAGGTAGTCTTTGAAGTCGTAACCCTTTGAGTCGCGAAACTCTTTCTCGAGACCGATCGACCAAGGGAGATAGGTCAGCTCCTGCCCATTTCCGATATAGTTGCGGTACGCCGCCATATGCGGCTCGTCGGTAAAGGTGCCGTGAACCCGAACGCCGGTTGTTTTTTCAATCTCGTGATACCTCTCGTGCGTCTGCCGGATAAACTCGCCCATTGCATCGGCGTTCATCAGGTCCGCGTCCGCATGGCCATACAAGCCGGGATTTGCTTCGAGCGAATAAACGGCGATCTGCCATTTACCCTCGGGTACATCCCATTTCAGCAAGTTGCCTGATATGAAAGAGGAGAGGTTGCGAATGCTCTTCACGTTTACCGTATGGCCGTTCCATTGATAGGCCTCCACTGCGATCAGTTCGTCATCCGTTTTGATTGGCACCTGAATGTTTTTCGGCCCGGAGTACTCGCTTACCGATGCCCGGACGGATTTGCTGCGATATTGCGGGTTCTTGACGACCTCTCCTCCCGCAGATCCGCTGGGCCAGTCCACTTCGTCATATACCCAAAGATCCACGCCGGCGGATTTCGCTTTTTGAGCAAACTGCCTGGCCACGTCGAAATATTCGTCTGAAGGATACTTATAGGGCATCCCTGCGTCTCTCCATTCGAAGAAGGGATAGGGGAGAGCTTCGGGATAGATAAAAGCGGCGTGAATGCCCAGTTTTTTCAATTGCTCGAACTGCCATCCGAGCTGGTTTGGATCGAATTTGTCGTTCAGCCGTATCAGGGGAACGATGCTGTACCCCGGGGGCGGAGTCTGAAAGTTCCGGTAGACCTCTGCCATGCCGGGCATGGTTGGTCCTTTTTGGGCCTGGATGGGAAGCGGAAGGAGATACAGAACAATAAGAAAAACCGCCACTGCGACGCAAAGCGGTTTCATGAGCGATTTGGCAGCACCGGGTCGAGCCATCTTGAACGGGGTCTCCTAATTGAAGTGAAAAATATCCTCAAAAGATGGACCGTCGGCATCTTCGAAGAGCCCTTCCATCAGCCTGGTCCAGCGGCGCTTGACGTCGGTCTTCAGCAATTGCTGCCAGGATTTTTCAAAGTCCTCCGCTTCGATATACGCAATAACCTGGCGCCCGTGGATGAAGACGGTGTGGTTCTTGAGGCCGCAGGCGCGCGCGGACTCGATGAGTTCGGGCCACACGTTGGCATGTGCATGACGATATTCGGCTTCTTTACCTGCCTTCAAAGTGGTTAACCAGACACGGCGCTGCATGGTATGTCCTCCGGAACGGATCTTCAGGTAGCAGAAAAATCGATTGGCGCATCCTACGCGTCTTCGCGTAGATCGCGAGATTCGACAACACTGTGTCCTGAAGACTGATATTGTGACGGTGTTGGGCCACGAAATATTCTGGCAATACCGTCGCCATTCTACACGCATCTCCATTAGATACAACAAATAAAAACATCGGTTGACTGGCAGCATGGTAGCTTGACAATTTGAATCTAGCATGCTAACTTCTCGCCTGTTCTATTGAACGTTCGGTTGAGAACGATATAGTTTTTACAGGATAGTGGACCGACATCCCAGTGAACTCGGCAATGGCGGTCCATGGGAACGCATGGACTATCAAACGCATTTCACTCAGGCCCTCCAGGGTCGCGGGATGAAAGCGCATTATTAAGGAAGACGAATCTGCGGATCACAGGCGTTGACACTCTAGTGGTTGGGTGCCCTCCCGTTTCTCCCACCATGCCGGACGGGGAGTTTCTGGCGACTCCTCTGGATTATTGCGGAGAAAATTGGCGAGATGGCGGCGGACCGGCGGGTCTGCGTGGTGGTTCCGTGTACGCAGTTCTGGTACGGGTGAAGACCGATGAAGGCCTGGAGGGCGTGGGCAGTGTCGGAGTAGGCAATGGCTCTGCCGTCTACATTATTAACCAGCACCTGAAGCACATCGTGCTGAACCAGAACCCTTTTGATGTGGAGCTGCTCTGGGAAAAGATGTATCGGAGCACCTTGAACTATGGCCGGAAGGGAGTGGTTCTGGAGGCGATCAGCGCGGTAGATATTGCGCTTTGGGATCTGCGCGGAAAGCTCTCAAATCAGCCGGTTTACAACCTGCTTGGTGGTCGTACAAAGCCGCAGATCCGCGTCTATGCCAGTCGTCTCTACGCACACAAGAATCTGGACATGCTGGCCAGACAGGCGAACGGATTTCGCAAGCAGGGATTCACGGCCATGAAGCAGCGTTTCGGGTATGGACCCTCCGATGGCAATGTCGGCATTTCCAAGAACCTAGAATTGGTCAAGGTGGTTCGCGATGCGGTGGGCCCGGACATTGACCTCATGGCGGATGCCTACATGGGATGGGACGTACCTTATGCAATTCGCATGATCAGCATACTGGAAGATGCCGGAATGAATCTGAAATGGGTGGAAGAGCCGGTAATTCCCGATGACATTGACGGGTATGCGCGGATCCGGCGCTCGGTGCGCACGCCGATTAGCGGCGGAGAGCATGAGTTCACGCGCTACGGCTTCCGAGAGCTGATCAAGAAGGAAGCCCTGGATATTCTGCAGCCGGACGTGAACCGCGTGGGCGGAATTACCGAGGCACAGAAGATATGGGCCTTGGCCAGCGCCAACAACCTGCAGGTCATCCCCCATGCCGGGCAGCTGCATAACTACCACCTTGTGGTCTCGCACCTCAACTCGCCGATAGCGGAATACTTCCCCCCGCCGAATGAAGGCGGCACCCTGGACGATGACACGCTCTTCTGGGAGCTGTTTGAAGGCGAACCCAGAGCTGTGGAAGGCTTTATCACGCTGTCAGAGGAGCCGGGCCTTGGTCTCAAGATCAACGAAAAGACGGTTCGGAGGTGGCAACTTCAGGGGGATTCGGACATGCTGACAAGCAACTTAGCGAACCTTGTTCGTGGTGGCGTTTGAAGGAAAAGGGTAATGGCTACTGCGGTGGCACCCGTTCCGCGGATATCCTGGAAGCCGGGTCGTCGCGTTACGCTTGGCGGCATCAACTCATTCACGCGGGCAATGAATCCGCCGCGAGTCATTGAGAAGGACGGGCGCCTATCTCTATGATGCGGACGGAGGTCGGCCGGACTGTGCGCGTCAAAAAGATGACGGTCAAGGAAGCAGTTTCTCGATTACAGGCTTGAGACTAACAACCGGTCTAGCCAAACTACAGCCGACTGCCCGGGTGAAGTCCGAGTGAGGCAGTGATCGTGTCACGGGGGCTGGTGGAACAGGGAACGCGACGATATGTCCACCAATAGGGTGTTCCTAACTCTGCTCATCGCACTCGGCAGCGCCGGTCTGGACCGGCCTCCTTTTCCAGGCCACGACCAGTCAAAAATTCAGGTCCTGCTGATCACCGGTTACAACTCTACTCCGGCACATCATTGGCGGGAAGTCGACCCTCAACTGCGCCAGATTCTGGAGGCTTCCGGGCGGTTTGAGGTTCGAATTGAGGAAGAGCCGCGTGGCACAACCGGGCGGACATTTGCGGGTTACGACGTTCTTCTTCTCGATTACAGCGACTATACGCCGAATCTGGGAACACCATGGCCCGAAGAAACGCGTGAAGCTTATCTGCAATTTCTAAGAAATGGCGGCGGGGTAGTGGCGTTTCACGTGACCGTTGGATCCTTTCCCGAGTGGGACGAGTTCCGCAAGACTTTGGGTATTGAGGACTATAGCAAGATAGGCCATGGACCCTACCACGATTTCGTAGTCAAGGATGTCGCTCCGGCAGACCCAATCATGCGGGGAATTCCGGAATCCTTTGCAGGCTGGGGTGAAATCTACCACCAGATACGACTCTCTTCCAACGTGCGAGTTCTCGCCAGCGCCTGGGACGATCCGGATAACTGCTTGCCGAATCGTGTCTCGTGTGGCACGGGCAACGACACACCGGTTCTCTGGACAAACCGATATGGTAATGGCCGGGTCTTCGTCACGACATTGGGGCATGATCTGAGAGAGGTCTCCAGCCCGGAGTTCCAGGCCACGCTGGTACAAGGGGCCATGTGGGCCGCGAATCGCGACGTGGATGTGTCGCGCCGGTCAGCCACATCACATTAGGAGGTGGAATCTATGCGGCTCAAGAATAAGGTTGCTATCGTCACCGGCGCGGGCAGCAAACGAGGAATCGGGCGTGCAATTGCCATTGGACTCGCGGAGGAAGGCGCCGATGTTGCTATCGCGGACACCAACGAAGCGGGCGCCACCGAAACTGCGGCCGAGATCCAGTCGCTCGGCAGGCGGTCTCTGGTTTTTGGTGTGGATGTCACCCATTCCGCTGAAGTGGATAGCATGGTGCGCCGCACAGCAGAACAACTCGGCGGCATAGACATCCTGGTGAACAATGCCGGCTTTTGTCGATTCGTGCCCTTCCTTTCGCTTACCGAGGAACTGTGGGACCGGACGATGGCCGTGAACGTGAAGGGATACTTCCTTGCGGGCCAGAAGGTAGCCGCACAAATGGTGACGCAAGGAAGAGGAGGAAAAATCATCAATGTTTCCTCTATCTCCGCCGAAGTGTCAGGGGAGGACAAGGTTCATTATTGTTCGTCGAAGGGCGCCGTGAAGCTGCTAACCCAGGGTATGGCGCTCGAGCTTTCCCGATACCGCATCAATGTGAACTCGCTGGCTCCCGGCACGATTGACACAGATATCATTCAGGACGAGCGGATCAAGCGTCTGGTGGAAGAAGAGCGGCGGCATAGCTCCATCCCCTGGGGCCGCATGGGGGAGGGAAAAGACCTGGTCGGCGCCGCTGTCTTCCTGGCATCGCCCGAATCGGAATACGTGACCGGTTCAACCCTGGTGGTGGACGGCGGTGCCGTCGCAGGTTCTCTGCTGCCGGCGCAATTTCGCGCGCCCGAATAGCTGACATGATGCCGCTCATTGATGATGCGAAGATTGGCAGCGAAGGCAGGTCTCTTGTCTGAAGAACGAGGCTGGAAGAAAGGCATTGTCATCCGGGCCTTTGCCAGGGACGGTTCGTATCTCGCCGGAGTGGATTTTCTCCGCGACATGGATGATTATTCACGTATTTTCAGCCGGGCAAAGGTTCTTGGTTTTGAAGGTGTGCAGCTTTATCTGGAGATCTCGAGAGGAGTGCTGAATCTCAATTCGCCAGAGCATGTGTTAGAGGATCTTTCCCGGCGTGCTCGCAATGAAGGCATCCTGCTTCCCAGCCTTGAACTGGCTCCACTGCAATATTCCTTCACCGACCCGGATTCGAGTGTGCGTCAGCAGGGCATCCACGCCGTGGATCGTGCCCTGGAGATCGCCGTCGTGCTAGGTTCACCTGGTGTGCTGGTGATTCCCGGCTATGTGGGGAAGATGTGGGATCCCTCAACCAGTCCTGTTCCTTACGAGGATGCGTACCAGCGAACGCTAGAGTGTCTCTGTTCGCTCACAGCGAAGGCCGAGTCCCTGGACGTGGCGATGCTGCTCGAGCCGATCTGGAACATGTTCCTCCTAAGTCCTCTTGAACTTCGTGATCTGGTGGATGGGGTTGCCAGCCCTTCGTGCGGCATATTGTTCGATACCGGCAATGTCACTTTATGGGGGTTTGCGGAACAGTGGATTGAGATTCTCGGAAAGAGAATTCGCGAAATTCACATGAAGGACTTTCGCCGGCAAGTAGGCAACATCCATGGCTTTGTACCGCTGTTGGCCGGGGACGTAAACTGGCCTGCCGTGACGTCGGCTGCACGAGCCACCGGCTTTCGTGGATTCTGGATCGCCGAACAATTTCCGTACCTCTACCACGGCGATTTGATTCTCAATCACACCGCGCTGGCCATGGATCGCATACTCGCCGGTGTGCCAGCAACGCCACGGTTCTAGCAAACAGCTCGGATATCTCAGGGAGAATGAGGACAAAACTCAGAGTCGGCCTGGCAGGGACGGGGGACATAGGCAGATTGCACGCCCGGGCGTTCCTGAAACGGAACGATGTGGAGTTGTGCGTCTGCCAGGGAGTGAAAGCGGGCGGCGCTGAAGCTTTTGCCCGCGAGTTTGGTGCTCAAGTTTACCCCAACTATGAAGGAATGCTTGCGGACGCGAGCGTAATGGCGGTTGATATCTGCGTTCCAAACGATCTCCACCGAAGATTCGTGGAGGAAGCCGCAGCAGCCGGAAAACACATCCTGTGCGAGAAACCGATCGCGCTTACGCTTGCAGACGCTGAAGCAATGATCGCGGCAGCCGAACAGGCCAATGTCTTGCTCATGATCGCCCATCCCCTGCGATTCTGGGAAGAATACGTGAAACTACACGCGGTACTGGGTTCCATTGAAATGGGGGATTGTCAGGCAATCACGATGCGTCGAATGCTGTCCTTATTGATGAGTGTCGGCGGGGAGGCTGCCTGGCGGCGTCGTCCCGAGCGCGTGGGCGGAGCAATCATAGATCTGCAAATCCATGATCTTGACTTTTTATATTGGACGTTTGGCGCTCCTGAAACCGTCTATTCCGTGGCCGTGCCGGCGACCCGGATGGAGTTCAACCACTGCTACACGACACTCCAGTATTCATCCGGGCTCATCGCCATGGTGGAGAGCAGTTATCTGCTGAAGGGCGATCCCATGATCTTCACCGTCAAGGCGATCTGCGAAGGCGGAACGCTCGACTATCAGCTTAACCCGGATAGCTTCGATATGCACGCGATCGAGGGCATCCACAACACCTCTGGTGTCGGCAACCTCGCAAGCCTCACTTGTTACCGCTCAGACGGCAGGCGGGAGGTCCTCGGGTACCAGCAACCCGAGGTTTTTGATACGACTTTTGCCGCTGAAATCAGTTATTTCGTCGACTGTATTTTGCAGAAAACTCCTAATACGCGAGTGCCTGTGAACGACGCCTTGGCGACGCTAAGAATTGCGCTCGCAGCGAAGGAGTCCGCCATCCATCGAAGAGTCATCCCCCTGGATGACTCACAATTTCCATCCACAAAGGATCATTCTCTTTTGAGGGATTATGAAGATCACCCGGGTTGAAACTATCTTGCTAAGTGCAATGCCTTCCGCGCCGATTCGCTGGTCGGGGGGCGAAATAGCAGTGGTGCAGGCGGCTCTCATTCAGGTCCACACGGATGAAGGCATCACGGGTCTCGGGGAACCTTATTTCGGCATCCTTGCGGCGGAAGCTGTGCGCGGAATTGTGGAATCGCTCGAGCCGCTGCTTCTCGGGCAGGATCCCATGAAGGTTACTTTTCTCTTGCATCGAATGCGAAGCCTGACATTGTTCTGGGCCCGCGTCGGCGCCGCCATGAGTGTGATTGGCGCGATAGAAATCGCCCTATGGGACATAGTGGGAAAGTGCCGCAACTTGCCGGTGTACGAACTCTTGGGCGGGAAGCTTCATGAGAAGCTGCCGTTATACGCAAGCGGCGGTCTGGAGCGGCCGCTCGAAGAACTCAGTGAAGAGATGCAAGGTTACAAGGCCCGCGGATTAAAAGCGGTCAAAGTAAGAATCGGCATGGGGCTGAAGCGGGACACTAAGAAGCTGGAGACCATTCGCAAAACCCTGGGACCCGATTTCACGATCATGGTCGATGCCGTGCAGGGCCATAACCCTCAGCCGTGGACGTCGACGGAAGCGATCGAAGTAGGGAAGGCGATTCAACCGCTGGATATTCGCTGGTTCGAAGAGCCCTGTGGCGCGACGGACTACGAAGGTTATGCTCGGGTACGGGATCACGTCGCCATTCCCATTGCCGGCGGCGAAAGTACAACATCCCTGGACGAGTTCAAGCATTTTTTCGACGCCGGTTCCCTGGATATCGTTCAACCTGACACGGCGCATTCGGGTGGGATCATCGAGTGCCAGAAAATAGCGTCGCTGGCTGAAACATACGGCGTTGAAGTCGTCTTGCACTCCTGGGCGTCGGCCGTCACCTTGGCGCCTAACTACCATCTGGCTTTTGCGACACCCAATTGCAGAATTCTCGAATATCCCACTTGGGGGTATCCGCTTATCGAGGAATTGTTCATGGAGCCTTTGCGTATTGAGGATGGCTTTGTATATCCCCCGACCGCTCCAGGATTGGGCGTGCAACTCACGGACGAAATTCGTGCCAAGTATCCCTTCCGTAAAGGACTGGGAGCCAGAATGGGGAAAAGCCAACCCGCGGGGAGCTCTCGTCAAAAATGATTATCGACTACCACACTCACTTCATGCGGCGTGTGCATTTCGGTCTCGAATTCGCCAGGGAATGGGATGCCCGTGGCGGTACCGGTGCCTGGCCCGACGTCACCTTCGAAGAGTTCGAAGCCGCAATGCAGCCTGTCGACAAGGCAATTGTGTTTGGTATCACCGCGCATGCTCTGGGAATCGATACACCCCACGACTACGTGGCCCAACTGGTTCACAGAAAACCGGAAAAGTTTATCGGCTTCATGGCGCTCGACCCGAGCGATGAGCGGGCGATTCAAAGCATGGAGCAGGGCGTCCACGAATTCGGACTCAAGGGCATCAAGCTCTATCCCGTAATGTCCCTCTACAACATTGCCGACTCCAGCCTGCGCCCGTTTTTCGAGCGGGCGATCCAATTGGGTCTGCCGATACTGACGCATATCGGAACGTCGCCGGCGACTCGCGGCTTGCTGAAATACTCCACGCCGCTACTGGTTGACGAGTTGGCAGTGACATTCCCTGATCTCAAAATCATCATGGCGCACCTGGGCCATCCCTGGCAGCGCGAAACCGCCATGGTGATCCGGAAACACGCCAACGTGTGGGCTGACATCTCTGGACTGTGGCACCGCCCCTGGCAGGGCTATGAGGCTCTGATTGTCTGCCTCGAATGGGGCGTCGAAGACAAACTCATATTCGGATCGGATTTCCCGCTATGGAAGCCCGAAGCTGCGATTTCCGGCCTGCGCCGCCTCAATGACCAGGTAGCCGGTACACCGCTGCCGAAGATTCCCGCGGATGTGATCGACAGAATCCTTCATCGCAACATCCTGCCCGAGTTGGGAATCCAGCACAAATAGCGCCGTGCTCTAGTTTTGCCGGAGCCGGATCGCAATCTGGCGAGCACGCTCGTTCACTCGTTCTGCCTGACTGTTTCCACAAGCTGCCATTTATTGCGGCATCTTCAGGATGTTAACTTCATAGCCCCGCAGGACAACCTTGTCAGCATCCAGTTTGCCCTTCACCGCGGGATGAAATCCCGTACTTTGATCCACCAATTCTTCCTCGCCGCCCTTCACGCCGGGAATGTCCAGGACAAACGGGCGGTCACGCCGATTCACCAGGAGTATCTTGTGCTGTCCTTGAGGAGTGATATAGGCCTGTACTTGAACGAAAGGATTGGTGCAGGAGGTCTCCACCTGTTTGTCTCCCGGTCCCACGTTCTCGATGAGGAGTTTCAGCGCCCAATATCGCGCATTGGGCTGACCGGTTTTCCAATCCATCATGGTGACGCTCGGGTAGTAGTCATCAGGGTATGCCAGCCCGGAGGACATGCCCAAGCCATCGATTCCCAGGTGCGAGACTTCATCGTAGAGATACCCGAACAGTGCAGCCGAAAGATTCCAATAGGAATCGGGAATCGGTTTCGAAACGTGTCCAGGCTGGGTCTGCCCCAGATCGTCCGCCGAAATGATTCCAATTTCGTTCAGCAGCGTCCCAGTGGAGGGAGACAATCGCTTCCGGATCTCTTCGACAAACTTCACTTGCGCGAGAAAACTATCCGCCTGGCTGAACGTGGTGAATTGCTGAATTTGGGGAGTTTCGTCAGGTGCCGGCACAGCGTAAAAGTGATAGGAAATCAGGTCGATGGGAATTCCGGGTTTGTGGTTCTTGTGGTCCAGGAAATATTCGAAAAATCGTGGCTGCTTCATTGAGACCGGGACAGAAGAAGTAGCGGCCAAGGCCAACCCTACGAATTTCAATTCCGGGTCGTCTTTATGCAGTCGCTCCACAATCGCATCGTAAATCGCAGTATAAGTCTCCGGACTCATCTGATGCTCAAAGTCCACCTCATTGAGCACCTCCCAGTAGCCCACTTTGTAGTGATAGTTGGACGCGTGCCACTGACCATACTCGTCTTTGAACCCGCCCCTCGTGTACCAACCCAAGACGCGGGAGAAGTAATCGGCCACTTCTTTAATGCTGGGATCGCGCAGCTCGGTCCCGCCTGTGTAATAAGGATCCACTTTGCCCGCGTCCTCCGGATAACTGACCGGCTTAGTCGTCTTGAACATCCATTGGGGTATGGTGGCGAGGTTCAGGACGATCTTGTGGCCTTTGGTCGCATCCAGAAACCCTGTAACCAACGGGTCCATATCCGAAAAATTCCAGAACGTTTTTCTATCCTGTGGAGGTTCCAACTCTGCAACCGACAATTTGGGAAAGGGATACCATCCTTGAAAACGGGGATATTCCGCCCCAAGCTCATGCAGATTCCCGTAAACCTGGTCGTGGATGGGGGAGTTGGGACGCATGAGTGCGCTCACCACGATTTGGTATGTAGGATAGGTCTTCGAAATCCGCAGAACGTTGTCCCACTTAATATGGACGTTTCCGCGCCAGTCCTGTGCTCTTGCGGCATTCAGAGCACAGCCCAAGAGAAGCATACAAGTGATGCATGATTTCAATAAACATCGCATTTTCATGGATATATTGTTCCCCGGCTGGGTCTCCGCTAGCTTGACACTCGGTGATGTCCGAAAGAACACATGCACTATTACGAAAACTTCGCGCGCATTGGATATACAACACGCGATCTACAATGTCAAGATATCATGTTGTCTGTCAGCACAATGGATGATGGCTAGGCTTTCACAACGAGAAAAGCCTCATCGGTCAACATGAAAGGCCAGAAAACGGTCTTATCACGCTGCAAACTAACTTTTACCCGCGTGCGGAACGAAATCAGTTCTTGTCCGTGGATCAGCAGTTGCCGCAGTTGGCAGAGTACTTTCCGCCGCCGCGTGAAGGGGGGCAACGCTCGATGCCGACAGGCGAAACGAGGGAGCTGCTCAATAAGGTGTCCTGTCGATGCACCCCGTCAGGGAGACTGATCCTTATCTCCGCCCTTGAATGTATTTTTTGAAGCAGTCTTTGTAGCCCTGTATTTCAAAGGCTTCGCTCTCGGCCCCGTACGGGTCCTCCGGGCTCAATCCCGCGGGCAGTCCGGAAGCTGCATAATTCACGAGATTGCTCAGCAGCTTCTCGGCCAGCGCATCCTGCGTAAGATTGGGCAGCAGGTTAAGGCTTGTCAGGATCAGCTTCCCTTCGTCGACGTCGTAGATCTGCACCGTGCTGCCCGTCTCTTCGCTCGTCCTCCAATCCGTCTCGATCTTGTGCACGGGAACCACATTTCCATATTCCCGTCCCATGATGGCGGTCTGGGGTAATCCCTCGAATAGGGGATGGCGCGGAAGGGGTACGCCTGCGTCAACGTCCGTCAGCCCCCACGCATACGGCCCGATCCGTTGCTCATTTAGTAAATCATCGGTCATACTGAGTCGGTGGAAGGGAAAAATCGTCCAGGTTCCCAGAGGCATCATTGCCGTTGTGCTGTCATTGATATCTTCGCCCGTCAGAAGATTCCTCCCATTATCCGGAATCCCGAGGAAAATCACTGAACATCCCCGCTTTGCAAAATTGAACAGGCGGACAAACTGGTGAAACTCTTCCGGGTTCCGCCAAAGCTCGGTAAAGGGTGTTACCACAATGGTCGCGGGCGCCTCAGTATTCCCCGGCCACCGCTCATAACTGATTCCGCGATCCCTCAAGTATGGCTCCAATTTTCCCTCGACATCCCAGACCCGCACCCGCACGCCTCCTGAGTGCCACTTCAGGTCTTCCGGGTCGAAGAGGGTGACAAATTCTTCTTTTCTTACCAGTTCCTCGTCGCCTTCCCAAAGCACTGCATCCACAACGTAGCGACCGCCTTTACCGGTCGCCCGCACATGGTCCTCAAAGATGACAGATGTCCACGGTTGCGCCTCGACTGTGCGTTCATTTGTGTATACTTTTTTTCCGTCCGGCGACGCCATTCCGACCGTCAGCCGCTTCCGGCCCGCGATCCGCTCCTCGTTCACGAGAGTCACTTTGACATGTATATCCTGGCCCAGGCGACCATTCATTGGCGTCATCCGGATGACAAGCAGCAGCGGCTGATTCGCGGCCTGAAGGGCATAAAACGACTTTTTCCGGTTGTTGCGCCAAAAATCTACCAGGCCGTCGATCTCGATCGCGTTTGAGTCAAAAACCTGGACATAGTTGTAGCCACCACACACTGGATTCGAGCGCATCGATTCCGTATGCAATCGCACGGCATCTGCCTGGGCCGCTTGGCATGCCTCCCGCCAACCCGCCATGTTCGCGAAGGTTTGGCGCAGCAAGTTCGAATCCGCCCACGCCTCCTCACGTCTTTTTTCCAACGCCAGGTGACTCGCATAGTCCTCCATGTACTCTTTGCCCTGGGCTTTGAACCTCGTCAACACGGAGTCCAGATCGTTCATTCCTCCAAAACCGTATTCCGAAAAGAAACACAGCTGGCCCGCGACACCCCGAGTCTGCTGGTAGTCGTAAACGTCCTCCGACAAAGGAGCGCCGGCGTAAGGATGCTCCGTGAGATACGAAATCCCCTGCTTGGAATTAGGGAGGTAATACTTCGACGGCCCGCCCGCCGATTCTGTAATCAGCCGGGTGGAATCCAACTCCCTCACCGCTTCGCACTGTTGGCGAACGTATCTTACCGGGGGATCGTTCTCGTTAATCATGTTCCACAACACGATCGACGGGCGATTACGGTCGCGGCGCGTCATCTCACGCACTTCTCGCAACGAGCGTTCCAGCATCCGTGGCGAATCCACCATGAGGCTTAGGGGCGGTTCCTCCTGCAGCATCAGCCCCAACTCATCGGCCGCATCCAGAAACTCCGGCGGCGCCGGCTTCACCCATAAACGGCAGAAGTTGAGTCCCGCCTCTTTGAAAATCCGCACTTCTTGGTAGGCAAACTCGCGCGTCGGAGGAGTCTCAAGCGTGGTGGGATAGGTGCCCTGATGATGGCCCGACTTGACGAAGATTCTCTTTCCATTCAGGTAAAAAAAACCGTCCTTCACGGTGAATTCGCGAAAACCAAATCGCGTGTTTGACCGGTCGCGCACCTTCCCGCCGACCTCCACCGTTACCTCCGCCACGTACAAGAAAGGATCTTCGGGCGACCAGGCGTGCGGGTCGCGAAGGCGAAGCAGCAGGTCGGCTGACGTCTGGCCGTTGTTCAGGCGCACCGTCTGGGAACTGTGGCCCGCCACGCCCTGGCCCTCCTTCCAGGACTTTATCTCCACCAGCACACGCCCGTCAGTAGCCCGCGTGCTCTGGTTGCTGACCTCGACATGGGTAACGACTGCGCCCTCCATGAACTTCGGCTCGACAAATATGTCTGAGACATAGATGGGGTCCGTCGCGAGTAACTCTACGGGTTGCCATATGCCCCCGAAGTTGAATCCTTCTTGCCAGGACTGATGCCCGTTAGGAATCTCGTCGAACTTGAAGCCATCTACGACCCCACGCGTCATGCCTTCCCAGCCTGGCAGACCTACGAGATCCAGGTACCGTTCGCGATCCTTCGGGGCGTAGGGACGCGGCGGATCCACAACGCGCACGACCAATCGATTCTGTTCCGCCAATCTGGCCGTCTTCGTCATATCCAATTCAAAAGGCGTATAGCCTCCTTCGTGTTCCCCCAACTTCTCGCCGTTCAGCCACACCTCGGTGAAATAATCCACCGCCCAAAACTTCAGCCGCAGCACCTGGCCCTTCAACTCAGCCGGTAGCGCAAATTCTTTGAAGTACCAGCCGATTCCTCCCGCTAATCCAGGGACGTACTCCTGCCAGCACCCTGGCACCCGCACCTCGTATCTTTTCGCCGAGCGCGAGGGTGGCTGCCTGTACCACTCCTGCCGCTTACCCAGGTTTCCTTCGTCCAAATAGAGCTGCCATGGGCCGGCGAAGTACCTGGCGCCCGGATAGTGCGCGATGACCTCTTCCTCCCGTGGCGCAGGGGCCGGGATCAACTGCGGAATACCCCCGGTCGACGCCAGTCCCAGCGCAGCGCTCCCCACCCCGAGATAACGGAAGAACTCGCGCCGATCCAAACTCGTCTGCAAACTCTTAGACTTGTCGTTTTCCATTGATCTCCCCTTCTCCGTGGCCGAAATTTGAACCCGCAACCGTGCCGTCCTGAGATTTTCCAGGGAGGAGCCTGCTCCGAAAATTGAACACGGCCCGTAGGGCCGGGACTTGCCTCGGCCAAGCCCGACCCAAGGTCGGGTCCTAAGTTTTCATGCCATGGGATGTTGCAAGCGACATGACCCACGGTGCGAAAAACTCGGGATCCTCAGGCGGGCAGGGAGTGTCCAGTTCCGGCGCCTCACCCACACTGAAGACGGGTTGTCATATACGCCTCAGTCCTCATCACGACGTTCGGAAAAGCTTTGGCCGTGGGTTCCATTTCCCTAAGCCGCAGCTGCATTTCCCCATTTGGAACTTCCTGGCGAGATCCACAGCCAGAGGGCGGCACCGATGACAGAAATGGCGGCACCAACGTAGAGGGCGTTTCTCCATCCGAGGTGCGCCGCAAGAATGGGAGTGAGCGCCGGAGAAACCAGTCCTCCAATGTTGCTCCCCATGTTCATGAGACCACCCCCTGCGCCGCTGCCTGCCCCCGCAATCCTGATGGCTGTTGCCCAGAACGGGCCCTCTGAGCTGAGGACCATGGCTGTGGCCAGCGACAAATAGCCCACCGCCCAGTAAGCGCTAGGGCTGCGGGCCGCGAGAAACAGGAATATTCCTCCTAGACCGAGACCGAGGAGGGGGACTGTGCGCAGCCCCCAATTGAGGCCTACTCTTGCCCGCAGGCGGTCTGAAATTACTCCCCCGAGGGGTATCGCCGCTACGGCAAGAATCCAGGGCAGGCTGCTGAGTCCGCCGGCGCGCAGTAGATCGAAGTGCCGCTCCTGAACCAGATAAAGGTAGCTCCAGAACACGAAGATATATCCCACGTATCCTTCGAGGGTGTAACTTGATGTCAAAAGCACAAAACTGAAGGATCGCAAAGGCTTATAATCCCGAACGGCAGCCTGCGTTGCCGGGCCGGACTTCATGGAGGCGGTATGAGGCACGCACCTCCATGCCGCCGCCGCGGCCATGGCGGGCAGCGCTGAAACCAGCACGGCCGGGCGCCATCCCCGGTGGACCATGACGAACGAAATCAGCGGCGGCGCAATCCCCGAACCCAGAGCGACGGCGGCCATCACGTAACCATTGGCCCGCCCCTGCCGCCGGGGAACAATCCATTGCGAAATGCCTTGGGCCGATGCCGGAAACGTAGGAGATTCACTGACCCCGAGAATGAATCGCAGGACGAGCAGCAACGCCATCGTAGGTACGGCGGTTACACGCAACGGTCCCCAGTCGGTCGACGCGATGAGGGCGGTCAATGTAACCCAGCAGAGGGCCGCCCAGGCCAATACCGGCGGCGCGCCCCACCGGTCGGCCAGAACCCCCGCCGGAATCTGGAATAGCGCGTAGCCCAAAATAAAGGCGCTGAAGATGCTCCCCATCTCGATTTGTGAGAACCTGAGCTCGCGCATCATCAGCGCGCCCGTGACGGAGATGTTAACCCGGCAGAGATAGCTCGCGGTCGCGGTCACGGAAAGCAACGCAACACGAGACCAGGGATTTCGGAACAGGCCAGACTTTGCTCTCATAGGCCGCCATCCGTGGATATCCGCATTCTGCTACCAGCAAGGATGGGGCGCGGGCAGCGCAGCGCCGTGGTTAAGCGCGATCGGAGCGCCGAAGTTGATGTTGCAGGAAATCGAAAATTCAACCACCGGGATGCCGACACGGCTCAAGTCCCGCGTTTCTTTGCCAAGTATTTCGTGACGCAGTCCTGGTAAGACGCCAATTGGAACTTGAGCCTTTCCGTCATCTCTGCGTCTTCGAGCTCGAGGTTCTGCGGTAAGGTCTCCTGCGCATACGACACAAGGTTGTGAAGTAGCTTTTCCGCTAGTGCGTCCTCATCGAGGTTCGGCAGCAGGTTAAGACTGGAAATGATGATCCGGCCTTTGCCGAGTGCGGATGCGGAACTCGAGGAGTGGATCTGGACCGTCGTTCCTGTGTCTTCGCTCGTATTCCAATCGGTTAGAATCTTTTTCACGGGCACAACATTCGCAAATTCGCGGCCCATGATTCCATCTTGCGGGGTTCCTGCGAAGATGGCGTGCTTGGGAATCGGAACCCCTGCCGCGTAATCCGTGAGTCCCCAGGCATAGGCGCCGACCCTTTGCCCTGCCCAGGTCTCATCTACAGATGAGACCCTGTCGAACGGAGTGATATTGGCAAGAGCGAAGGGAGATAGGAAAGACTCCATGAAAATCGGCGCCGAAGTCAGCAAACTTGGACCGTCGAGGGGCACCTCGAGAAAGATTGCGGTGCAGCCCCGCTCCACCCACGTGAAGAGCCGGATGAGCTGCACATAGTCTTCCGGACGCCGCCAGAGCGACGTAGTGGGCGTGACCAGAATGATTGCAGGGGTTTGTATCGGCGCTCCCAGCTTCTGGCAGGCGATTCGTCGCTTCGCCAGATAGGGCTCGAGGCGCTGCTCGGGATCGAGCACGAACAGGGGCGCGGCCGGCCACTGAAGGTCCGAGAAAACCGTGCAGAACTCTTGTTTTATTACAAGCGGCCGGGAGCCGTGCCACAGGGTCGCCTCGATCGTGTATTGCCCCGGAGCATCCTGGAGCTTCACCGTCTCCTCGAATACTGTGGAAATCCACGGCTTTGCTTCGATCACCGCGTCACGGCTCAAAAGCTCCCCTCCTGACGGGGCCCTCATTGAGACCGTCAAACGCTTCCCCCCACTGACTTGTTCCTCGTTCACCAGCGTGACACTTACCCCCACCTCATCGCCCGCGCGCGCGTTCATCGGCGTGCATCGAACCACCAGGATGAGTGGCTTGTTGGCTTCCTGCATGGCGTAAAAGGCCTTTTTTCGTTTGTCCCGCCAAAAGTCCACCAGCCCGTCAATCTCGATGGCATTCGAGTCAAACACCTGAACATAGTTGTAACCCGCCATGCAGGGATTACATCTCATTGCCTCCGTGTGGAGCCGGACGACATCCGCCTGCACTGTTTGGCACGCTTCACGCCAACTCCCCGGATCTCGAAATGCCTTTTGCAACAGGTTCGAATCCGCCCAAGCTTTCTCCCGCCGCTCTCTAAGCAGTGCGTGACCCGCGTAATCCTCCATGTAATTTTTGGGGCTTGGTCCGTATTTCTCCAAGACCGAATCGAGATCGTTCATTCCCCCGTAGCCGTATTCCGAGAAGAAACACAATTGCCCCGCTACGCCTCGCGTGCGGTTGTAGTCCCACACGTCATCGGCGATCGGGGCTCCACAATAGGGGTGTTCGTCGAGATAGGACACTCCCTCCATCGAATAGGGAACGTAATAATGCGAGGGACCTCCTGCCGACTCGGTGATCAGCCGCGTGGGATCCAGCCGGCGGGCGACTTCGCACTGCTGGCGCACGTACTTCATCGGTTGATCGCATTCATTGATCATGTTCCAGAGCACAATCGATGGCCGGTTGCGGTCGCGCAAGACCATCTCGCGTACTTCGCGCACGGAACGCTCCAGCATCAAAGGCGAGTCCTCCATCGTGCTCAGGGGCGGCTCTTCCTGCAGCATCAGCCCCAACTCATCGGCCGCATCCAGAAATTCTGGCGGCGCCGGCTTGACCCAGAGGCGGCAGAAGTTGAATCCCGCCTCTTTGAAAATCCGCACCTCTTTGTAGGCAAACTCGCGCGTGGGGGGAGACTCCAACGTCGTTGGATATGTCCCCTGATGATGGCCCGACTTCACGAAGATCCTTTTTCCATTTAGGTGGAAATATCCGTCCTTCACCGTGAACTCGCGCAGCCCAAATCGCGCCGTCGTCCGATCCTGTACACCTCCGTCCCCTTCCAGAGTCACTTCCGCCAAGTATAAGTAAGGGTCCTCCGGTGACCATGCGCGCGGATCGCGCAGGTCTACGTGCACGTCGACTTGCTTCTTCCCTCCCGGTGGGAACCGCTCGTCTTTCTCACTCTGACCCGCAATTCTCCCGGTTTCTTTCCACGGACTCACGGCGACTCGCAATCTTCTTAGCACCGAGCCCGGGTTATGGCTGCTTACTTCGACATGCGCCTCGATCGACCCATCCCTCCATTTGGGCTCGATGAACACGTCGGAGATATACACGGACGGTGAGGCCAAGAGTTCCACAGGCTGCCAGATCCCGCCGAAATTGAACCCTTCCTGCCATGACTGGTGGCCCATGGGAATTTCCTTGAACGTGTAGCCGTCGACGACACCATCCGTTTTGCCCTCCCAACCGGGAAGGCCCATCAGACTTTGGTTCAGGGGACGCGGCGGATCCACAACGCGCACTGCCAATCGATTCTGTTCCGCCAATCTGGCCGCCTTCGTCATATTCAATTCAAAAGGCGTAAAGCCACCTTCGTGTTCCCCCAACTTCTCGCCGTTCAGCCACACCTCGGTGAAATAATCCACCGCCCAAAACTTCAGGCGCAGCACCTGGCCCTTCAACTCAGCCGGTAGCGCAAATTCTTTGAAGTACCAGCCGATTCCTCCCGCTAATCCAGGGACGTACTCCTGCCAGCACCCCGGCACCCGCACCTCGTATCCTTTCGCCGAGCGCGAGGGTGGCTGCCTGTACCACTCCTGCCGCTTACCCAGGTTTCCTTCGTCCAAATAGAGCTGCCATGGGCCGGCGAAGTACGTGGCGCCCGGATAGTGCGCGATGACCTCTTCTTCCCGTGGCGTGGCAGGTGAAGTCAGTCCCGCGATACCAGCGGTCGATAGTCCCAGCGCAGCGCTTCCCAAGCCGACGTACTGCAGAAACTCTCGGCGGCGCAGGCCGGGCGGCGATTTTTCATTTTCTTGACTCGGCATTCAGAATGCAACTTTGAGAGCAAACTGGATATTGCGACCGGGGTATGCGCTGGTGATCTGACCGAAGCCGGGAAGTCCCCTTTCGTATCCGGGCACTCCGAAGTTGGGATGATTTAACGCATTGAAGAATTCTGCCCGAAACTGGATCTCGGCACGTTCCCGCACCTTGAAATTCTTGATGGCGGACAGATCATAGTCGCTGTAGCCCGGTCCATCCAGAAAATTGGTGCCGGCATCTCCGTAAGTGTTCGGCGCCGCCTGCACGAAGCAGCTCGTGTTAAACCATTCGCTTGGTTTCCGCTGGCTAGGCGGCAGGTTGCCGTTACAGATTTGGTTTGGCCGGGCCCATCCTACGGTCACGCCGGTGTTTGACTGATCGAACGGCTCAAGCGGCATCAATGGAATGCCACTTTGCAAAGTAACAATGCCGGCAGCCTGCCACCCGCCAAACAGGCGCTTAGTGACTGGGGACCAATGCGCACCAGACGGCAAGTCGTAGGAAATGCTCGCCGTCAACCGATTGCGGAGGTCAAACGTGCTGCGGCCGTAGTCGTTATAGGCGGCGTAGTAGTTCCGCGAAGCCCGGCTGTCAAAGGAATCAGTATCCATCGAACGCGACCATGTATAGCCGCCAAGCACAGTCAGGCCATGGCTGTAGTTCTTCCGCAGGGTCAGTTGGAGGCCATTGTATTTCGAAATTCCGACGCCCTTATCATCCAGTATGAAGCTCCACTGCGGATACGGGCGGCGTTCTTGGACCGGACGAGTGTCCCCTGGCTGAGGTAACGGAGCAACATTGTCGTCCATGCGTTTCGACAAGCGGTTGCCCCTTGATCCGACGTAAGCCGCCTCCAATAAGACCGCACCCGGCAGCGAATGCTGAATGCTCAACGTCCACTGCTGGAGGTACGGATCGCCCTTACGGTCCGCATAATTGAAGAGAGAAGTTCCGGTTGCAGCCGGCTGCCCTGGCGGGTTCACGGGAAACAGAGTAGAGATATTTATCGATGGTACGTTTGGATCGCCCACGAAAGCCGAGCTGTTCTGAAACGGCCACTTGATGCTGTTCCAGACCAGATCGTTCCCCGGAGGACGATCATAGAATATTCCGTAACTGGAGCGGATGGACCAGTTCTCGACTGGTGCATAGGCGAATCCCACTCGGGGTGCGAAATCGTGATAGAACGTGGTGAGCAGGCGTCGGGAGTTTCCGTCCTGACCCGCCACACGAATATCACCGGTTGCCGGATCGAACACACCCAAATGGTTATATTTCTCCAACATTGGCGGAGACAATTGCCAGCGCACGCCATAATTCAATGTTAGTTTCCTGGTAATCTTAAAGTCGTCATTGGCGTAGACTTCCGCCTCATAGCCGAGCAGGTAGACCGGAGAGGCTGGCTGAGCCCCGATTGCGACAAAGGGGTTTCCCAACAAATAGTCGGCAAAACCCGTACCCGTGTAGGCGCCCGTAAATGAGAAGGAACCCAGCGCACCGAGCGAGGAGATATCTCGAAAGTACTGGCGAGTAAAAACGCCCCCCAAGGTCAGGTTGTGACGTGCCCTGATGAGCGACAGATTGTCAGAGAACAACTTGATCACGCTGGATGGAATGATGCAATTACCATTCGCGACACCCCCCGTCGTGAATCCTAGAATGCTCACTGAAGGAGCGGCGTTGCATACAGGAATCTTGTTCAGATTCTTGAGCCCCAGATACGTCGGCCAATCCTGGGCGTTAGCTTCCGGCAACGGCCCACCTTGCGCCTGCGATGAAATGTCCATACCGGCCCGGAACTGGTTCACCAGATTCGGAGAGAATACATGAGTCCAGCCGAGTGCTGCGTTTCGGGAGTCGAGCGGGCTCGTTTGTCCCTGCGTTGGAAACAGGCTGGTGATGATGTCGCCGGAGTTCTGAAACGAAAACCGGCCGAACATCGAGTCTTTCTGCGACGCGACATAGTCAAGCTTCACAGACCACTTGTCCGCATTTAACGTCTCAGTGATCTGGCCTACGAGATTTGCATTCCCTTCCGCGGCCAAGGTCGGGCTGTTCGGCATGGGAAGAAAGCGATCGTACAGTGTGGAAAAAGTTGAAATGCGGTTTGAAGGAATTATGTTGTTTGGGAAAGGCTGCTTAGTACCGGTACCTGGATTATACGTGGCAGGATCGTAGATAGTTGCCATGCCCGTGAAATCCCCAGCCCGCTCGGCCGCAGTTGGCACCGTGGCGAACTGCTGGCGGAACTGACGCTCACGGGTACCCTCGTAATCGGCAAACCAGAATAGTTTGTCGTGGATTAGATGGCCGCCGATGTTGGCGCCGAATTGGTTCTGGCGCCAAGGTAACTTCTGCTGATCAAAGAAACTCCGGGCGTCGAGGACATCATTACGGAAAAACTCCCACAGAGTGCCGTGAAGCGCATTTCCGCCAGATTTGGTAACTACATTGACCACGGCGGGCTGGCCGAACTCCGGCGAGAAGTATCCGCGCTGGATCTTGAACTCAGCAATGGAATCCACGGGCGGCTGCAGACTTACCGCGCCATAGAACTGGTTTCGACTGGGTACGCCGTCAATTAGAAAGTCTTCCGAACTCTCCCGCACGCCGGACACGCTGACGACCAGCGTCGGCCGCAGAGCGCTGAACCCCTGAGCGACACTTTGAAAAGGGTTTATGCCGCCGACAGGTTTTACCGGCGGGCTGACTCCGGCAGTCAATGTGGCGAGTTGCAGGAAGTCCCGGCCGTTCAGCGGAAGATCGGTGATCGTTTGCGTGCCCACAACCTCACCGAGGGACGCCGAGTCGACGATTACCTGCGCCGTCTGCGCCTGAACATTGACCTGTTCCTGCGCCGAGGCGACCTTCAAGTTCACGTCCTGGTGGCTCACTGTATCCACCCGGACCGAGATCCCGGCGATGACTACAGTTGAGAAGCCCCCGCGTTCCGCCCTCAGCGTATACACCCCAGGAGGCAAGACGTCGAACGTGTACGTGCCTTCCCTGCTTGAGGGTGCGGCTCTGGAAAGTCCGGTGGCCTCATTCGTGAGCTGCAGACGCACGTCGGGAATGGCGGCGCCGGAACTATCTGAAACAGCAACCACCAGCGAACCCGTGGACTGCCCGTCCGCTAGAGGACAAACTCCCGCAACCGCCACCAGGGTCACGACAGCTGCCACGAACGCCTTTCCGAGAACAGCATCAGTCACAAACGGAAGTGAATTGCATTTCCCGACGCCTTGTCTTCTCGTGCCCATTGGCACCTCCCCTTCTCGCGCATAGAGTTCCTAGCTAGACCATCGCCTTGGGTAGTACGTGGCTTGTTTGCCTAGGACCGTTTAACCGCCCGGAATATACAAGTGCTCTATTCATGTTGTCAAGCTATAATCTTGTCAGTTAGCAGATTGTGCCCAATATTGAAAATGATGGAGATATGCAATAACTTGCAACGGATTTTAGCCTGGCCGGATGGCTGCGGCATGCATTGTCGTTTTTCTCCGGGCACTTTCTTGATCCAAGGCGGTCGATCGGTTGGTCAGGCGTCGCGCGTTGTGCGCCCTCGTGAGATTCAAGACGATCCCAGGTTGCCGTCCGCGACTTCCTGGTCGCGGATGTATTTGCGGATCTCTTCCGGAGACCGACGGCGGACGATACTGCATAGCCCGATCACCGAAGTGACCGGACGCTTCGAGGGTATCGTGATCCAGAAGTGCACATATGGTCCGGCACGAGATGCCCTCCAAAACCTGGCATTCTTTCTGCCGGTGCCAGGGTCGGCTAGCAGCTCGGCACGGTCGGCACGGCCCGCTACGGTTGCGTGCAACACCGCACCCAATTGTCGACGGATATTTCCCAAAATGGCCTTCCGCCGTCTCTTTGGCAGAAAGACGACATGGTACCGTGTCAGTCCCACTTTGAATGGGCCGGGCTTGGACACAGTTCTGACACTTATCCTCGCTACGGATTTCGTCACGGCAACGGATTTCATCACGCCACCTTAGGGCGGATCCTACTTCCGGAACGCTCGAACCTCTTCGAGTCTCACTGGTCGAACCGGCGCTTACCAATTTCAGTTATCGAATCTCTGCCGAAGTGGCAATCATTAAGGTCGAAAAAAGCTTGACAGAGCCGACCACAAGGTGTAGGTTTCCCCGGGATGCCATGTTGTCTTATTGCCAAGTAGCCATACACCTTTGGGACTTGCATTCCTTCTCGCATTGAGAACCGCACTTCGCTGTATCCGAGGTAATGAAGCAAATGACCGAGAATGGCGGCCAAGAGTTTGGGAGGCGCACGTTTCTTCAAGGTGCTGTTAGCCTCGGTGTCTCAATTCTCAGACCTAAACTCGTATTCGGAACCGAGGCTAATTCCGCGATCCGTCTGGGTGTCCTGGGGTGTGGAGGTCGCGCGATGCAAGTTGTCCCCGGCTTCATCAAAAATACCGGAACCCGAATCGTCGCCCTCGGTGATCTGTTCGAAGACAGGATCCCCCCTTTCAAGAATTCGATCGATGCCCTTCAACGGGACAATGGCCACTCGGCCATCGAATCATCCCAGTTATTCAAAGGACCGCACGCGTTTAGGGAGATCGCGTCCAGAAAAGAGATCGACGCGGTCCTGATCACAACGCCCCCGTATTACCATCCCGAACATCTTGAGGCGATGGTGGACGCCGGAAAACATGTTTACGTAGAAAAGCCTGTGGCGACCGATGTCTATGGGGCCAAGCGTGTGATGCGGATAGGCCAAAAAGCGGCTGGCGCCTTGAGTTTGGATGTTGGATTTCAGATTCGGAATGCGTCCGCCTACGTTGAGATGGTCAGGCGAATTCACAGTGGGGCTTTAGGCGAGATCATTTGTGGCCACGCTCATTCTTGTTTCCCGGCGCTGAATGTTCCTCCACGTCCATATAGGTCTCCCGAGGAATTGCGTATCCGGACCTGGTTCTATGATCGTGTACTCTCAGGTGACATACTAGTAGAACAGAATATCCATGCGCTCGACATCTGCAATTGGATATTGCAGTCGCACCCTACGAAAGCTAGCGGAGTCGGCGGCAGAAAAACGCCGACGCACCCGGGTGAAAACAATCTCGATCATTTCAACGTGATTTACACCTACCCGGGAGAAAAGCACCTGACCTTCTCCACGACGAAGTTCGATCGAGGCTGGTGGGATGTCAGCGAGCGATTCTTTGGCACCAAGGGCGTCTCAGAATCGCACTACGTCGGCGGGATGCGTATTTTCGGAGATGAACCGTGGGATACGGGCTTTGGTGAGCAAGGTGAAGAGCGACACGACACGTTGACAGACCTTTATGCTGACGCATTGAAAGATGCAGAGAGTGAAAAGCAAAAGGCCTTTGTGCAGAGCATTTTGACGGGACATTTTCACAATCAGGCAGCCGCGGGCGCGGAATCTACGTTAAGTGCAATCCTTGGAAGAACCGCGGTGTATGAGAACCGCGAGGTATCGTGGGACGATCTCATCCGGTCCGATCACAAGTGGGAAGCCGGGATTGACCTGGACAAGTTGACCGGCACTGCATGAACAGCACGGAGAAAACCGGCTGACTGTGCCCTTTGAGAACCGGTCTAGTTGAAAGTGCCCTTGCCGATTGAGATTCATAACGACAGTTATGCTGCGAACGCCGTGCCATGGTGTGACCAGCGGCAGCTAGGAAGTTCCTGCAGCAAGAGATCGCGGTACAGGCTGCAAAGGGATCACAGCTCAGTTCAATATTGAGGTGGAACGTGGCTCTTCATGCCCAAAATGATCTGCTTTATGCTCGTGCCTGCGAAGTAATACCCGGAGGAGTGAATACTTCCTTGCGCAGAGTCGCACCCCACCTGGTTTTCACCAGAGCGAATGGCGCAAGGATCGTCGATGCAGATAATAACGAATATACTGACTACCACGCTGCCTTCGGCCCGATCGTCCTCGGTCACAATTTCGAAGCCGTAAACCGGGCGGTCATTCAGGCAATTCAGTCTGTGGATCTCTTAGGCACCGGAACTATTGAGCTGGAGATCAAGTTAGCGGAAAAAATCTGCCACCACATACCTTCTGCCGAGAAGGTGCTTTTCTGCAATAGCGGCTCGGAGGCAACGTATCACGCGCTCCGTCTGTCCCGCGCAGTTACGGGCCGGGAAAAAGTCATAAAGTTTCAGGGTTGCTATCACGGAGGATACGATGATCTCGCAATGAACGTCATCACTCCAGCGGAAAAACTGGGGCAAAAGGATCCACTTTCCGCAGGAAGCCTGCAGTCAACCATCGACCGCACGTTGATCTGCGAGTTCAATGACCTCGATTCGGTGGAGCAGGCGATACATAACAATCGGAATGAAATAGCCGCCATCATTCTGGAACCGATCCCGCATAACATTGGCTGCGTCCTTCCCAAGACCGGTTTCCTCGAAGGGTTACGCCAAATCACCCGGCAACACGATATTGTCCTAATCTTTGACGAAGTTATTACGGGATTCCGGCATGACCTTGGGGGCTATCAAAAGCTCTGCGGAGTTACACCCGATCTGACGACATTAGGCAAAGCTATGGCCAATGGCTTTCCCATCTCTGCCGTATGTGGCAAGCGTTACCTCATGGACGAGTTTAACACCCATCCAGATGGAAGGGTGTTTTTTGCCGGAACATTCAATGGCCATCCCCTGGCGTGCAGTGCGGCTCTGGCGACGATCGAGGTGATGGAATCACGAAGTGTGCATAAGCACACGTTTCGCCTGGGCGCCAAGATGCGTTCGGGACTCAACGACATGTGCAGTCGCCTCGGAGTGCGGGCTACGGTGGCCGGGTATGGGTCGGTCTTCCTGACCTATTTTATGGATCCCCCGATAAATACTTACAGGGATCTGTTGCGCAACGATCAAGCCCTCTTCGTTGAGTATCGGAAGAGGCTGCTCGGCCAAGGCATTTTCAAGCTTCCCCTTAATCTCAAGCGCAATCACATCAGCTTTAGTCATACGGATCATGATGTCGAAACCACTCTGTCTGCTGCGGAAGATGTCTTGAAGAAAATGGTCGCTCCCTCGGTTGGGATCGCTGTTCCCGGATAGCCTCGCAGGTTGTAGCGATGAAGAGCACCTGGTGGATCGGATTACTGGCTGTTTGCTTCCCGCTCGGAGTGCACGCCGAGCGGCAGAAGATCACGCTTGACGGAATCTGGCAATTCCAAGTCGATCCCGCCCGAGTCGGCGAGCGCCAGAACTGGCAGGCGCCGGGCAGGAAACTGTCGCGGCAGATCACTGTCCCCGGGTGCTGGCAGGCGGAACGCATCGGCGAGTCCAGCGGCGAATTGCGCCATGACTACCTCGGGCAGGGATGGTACAAGCGGACCGTCGAGGTTCCGAAGGACTGGATCGGTAAGCAGGTGTGGCTGAAGATCAGCGGCGCTTCCCGCAGCATCACCGCATTCGTGAACGGGAGTGAAGCCGGGCGGCACGATGGATTCTCGGCCCCATTCCGAATCGATGTAACCCAGTGGCTCCAGCCCGGCCAGCAGAACACAGTCGCGCTTCTGGTGGATAACACCGCGGCCTCGCTTCGGCAATTGCCATTGAGCGAGCATGACTACTCGCGTCCCGTCGGCGCGTTCAACTACATGGGAAACTGGGGCGGAATCTACGGCCACGCCGAGCTGGAGGCCACGGGGCCTGTCTGGGTGCGCGAGGTCTTCATCCGGACCCGCATCGTGCCTCCCAAGGCAACCTTCGATCTCACGCTCGAGGCTGGTAAAGCATTTGAAGGCCGGGCGCTTTCGGTCCGGATACGAATCCATCCGCGCGGCAACGTCGGCCCGGTATTTTCGTCCGCCTCGCACCAGACGCTGGAGCGCGGAAGCACCCATGCGTTTCAGGTCGAGCTGCCACTACATGCGGCCCAGCTTTGGTCTCCTGAGCATCCGGCTCTTTATGTTGCGGAGATTGCCGTCCTCGACGGACAACGCGTACTCGACAGCATCGAGCAGTTTTTTGGGGTTCGCGAGTTCCGGACCGCCGGCGGCAAGATCCTGTTGAACGGCCGTCCCTACTACCTCGTCGGGTTCGGCGACCTCAGCTCGGAGGTGATCACGGGCACACCGTCTGTCTCACTGGAGGAGAACCGCCGGCGCGTGCGCATGGCGAAGGCATTCGGCTTCAACTACGTCCGGTTCCATTCTCGTGTACCGCCCGAGGAATTCTTCGAGGCAGCAGACGAACTTGGCCTGCTGGTGCAATCGGAACTTCCCGTGTTCTATTCGAATTATCTGCTGCCACACCTGAATTTTGTCTGGAACGAGATGGACGAGGCCTTCCCTGCCTTTCGCAACCACCCGTCATTCTTTTCCAGCGCGCTGGGCAACGAACTGTATCCGCTGCCGGGAAAGGAGAAGGAGTTCTTCGCTGCGTTCACCGAATTCTACCGACGGTCGAAGCAACTGAACCCGGACGCCCTGGCCATGGGCACCGACGGTTTCCCGTATCCGCCCGCGGATTTTTTCTCGGTTTCCCAGGGCTACGTGCCTGGTCAGCCGACCATTGCGCACGAGTTCGGGGGCTGGATGTGCTCGCTGCCCGATCTCTCGCTGGCACGGCGGTTCACCGGTGTAGTCGATCCTTACTGGATGCGGGCGACTGAAGACTGGTTGAAGCAGAACCACTTGCTCGAGGTTTACCCGGCCTTACTCAAGGCGTCGCAACGGATGCTTGCAGAGATGCGCAAATTCCGGATCGAAAAGATCCGGCGCATGCCCTGGATCAGCGGCTATCAGCTCTGGCTCATTAACGATTACCCGAGCGGCACACCGGAAGGATACATCTGGGAGGAGGGCACGCTGAATTTCTTTTGGGAGCCCAAGGCCGCGGCGGCGGAAGATTTCGCGCGTTTCAACAGCCCCAATGTTCTGCTGATCGATTTGGATTTTTCTCAGCGGACGTGGTGGGAGAACACAACGACTCACGTAAAATTTTCTTCATCCTACTACGGGCCGGAGCCGATCGACAACCCGCAGCTCGTCTACTCGCTCGAAGAAGGCGGCAACACAATTTGGCGCGGCTCGACGCAACACGTTCATGTTTCGCAGGGCGCCGTGGCGGAGATCGCCGACGTGGCTGTGACCGTCCCGCCACTGGGCCGCGCCGCGCAATGCACGCTGCGCGCCGAGCTCCACGCCGGGCAAAATACTGTCGCAAGAAACGAGTGGACGTTCTGGGTCTATCCGCGGGAGCGGCTGAGTGCTTCGAAGGTACGGGTAGTCTCTAGATTGTCCGAGGAGCACATTCGCGACCTGTACCCGTTCATCCAGTCCGGAGAAGCCGCCAGCCCCGGAGACCTCGTTCTTGCCAACATGCTGGACCCTGCCGACCTCGAACAGGTGCTGGCCGGCGCGTCCGCAATCATTTTCTTGCAGCCGAACCGACACTGGGGCAACGCTACGTTTGACTTTTTCCCGATCTTCACCGGCAGGCCGCATGCGTACGGCTCACGCGTGGAGCCCCATCCGCTGTTCCGGGCCTTTCCCAACGAGAGTTACTTTGACGCACAGTTCTATCCGCTGGTGGAAGGCAGCATGGCACTACCGGTGGGTGGCCTGATGAATCCCATACCCGAGAAGATCCAGCCGCTGCTGTGGTGCGTCTGGTCGAGCGGCGATGCACCTCCTGCGCTGCAAAGGTCAGCGTTCCTTTACGAGTTCCGCGCGGGCAGAGGCAAAGTTCTGGTGAGCTCGCTGAACCTACTAAATCATCTCGACGGCGGTTATCCGTCGGCGCTGTATCTGCTGGACCAGTTGATGCGGTACGTGATGAGTCCGGAGTTTCAGCCCGCATCTGAGCTGTCAGAGCAGGAATTCGCACAGCTGCTCATCGGGGTGCGCGGGTAAATTGATCAATCAATGATTCGATTGACTTTCAACTCGCAGCGGCAGTCGACGCGATGCAGAACATCGCACCTGCCAACCTGCGGCCGGCTGTACACACACGGGTTTATACCGGTTGGGACAGGTCGACTACCAATTTTCCAAAGCTCTCCCACGGAAGTCGCGGTGGTGCGGGGCGGAAACAGGAGGATGAATGGCTACTGTATTCCACGATCAGGATGCCAACCTTGAGGCGCTTAAGGGAAAAGTCGTCGCTATCATCGGCTATGGCAACCAGGGCCGCGCCCAGGCATTGAACCTTCGGGATAGCGGTGTGTCGCTTGTCGTCGGCTGCCCACCGGACACCTACCGCCAGCAGGCGATCCAGGATGGGCAGGTAGCCCTCGACGTAGCCGACGCCGTCAACAGGTCCGACATCGTTCTAATGCTGATCCCCGACGAGGTGCAGAGAGAAGTCCATCGGACGTCGATTGAGCCGCACCTGCGCCCCGGCATGTTGTTCAGCTTCGCCAGCGGATATAACATTCGCTTCGGGTGTATTCTCCCGCCCCGGTCGGTCGATGTTGTTCTGCTGGCGCCCCGAACACTCGGTATGGACGTGCGGGATACCTTCGTTCAAGGCAGCGGCGTGCCGGCCGACATCGACGTCTGGCAGGACGCGACGGGGAAGGCCTGGCCAGTGCTCCTCGCACTGGCGAAAGGCATCGGATGTACCCGTGTCGGCGCGTTCAAATCGTCCTTTGCCGAGGAAACCGAGCTCGATCTCTTCGCCGAGCAGGCGCTCTGGCCAGCGCTGCTCGATTGCCTGCTCACAGCTTACGAACTCCTGGTCGAGAAAGGATACTCGCGCGAGGCGGTTGCGCTCGAGCTGTACGCTTCCGGCGAAGCTGCCGACATCTTTCGGGCGATGGCAATGGAAGGATTATTCGAGCAGATGGCGCGCCACTCGCCGACCTCTCAATATGGATCGCTGTCCCGCAGGAACGGCGCGGCCGGGCACGACCTGCGGAAGCGAATGGAATCGGCGCTTGAGCACATCCGCAGTGGAGGGTTCGCCCGCGAGTGGGCCGCGGAGGCCGCAGCCGGTTACCCGAAGTTCCATCAGTTGCGCCGGGACGCCCAAGCGCACCAGATCTGCGAGGCGGCAAAAGAGGTTCGCCGACTGCTTGGCCGCCTACCAGGGCCTGAACAGACCGGACGCGAATCGCCTACATCGTGACAGTGAACGCCAAGCAAAGAGGCCGGGCTACATGGGATACTTCAACTGGCAATGTCTGCTGACGGGTAACATTCTTTCACGCACGTACGGCCCAACCCATCGTTCATTGGAATGCGAACATACAGAGACAAGACTGATAGCTCATGACAGCGGCCGCAATAGCTTATGTTAGATGCTAGCTAGCTAGGGCGGGTGAACGATAACGGATCTCGCCGTAACGCCGAGATCCTTGCCGTCTGTTTGTATTGTCTCCCGTCTAGCGCTCTAGGTCTCCAGAACAACTCTACGGTGCCGCTCCCCATTCTTTTTTTACGATCTTACACTTTGTCCAGTACTACCACAGTCGGATCGACACCCGAGATAGGTAATATATTAGGGGCACATGTGGATTTAAGATTGAAGGGCAAACGGGCTCTGGTGACCGGAAGTAGTGCTGGAATTGGAGCAGCAATCGCACAATCGCTGGCTCACGAGGGGGTCAGTGTGGTCATCCATGGCCGCAACCCACAACGGGCTGATCGTGTGGCACGCGACATAAGAAGTGCAGGTGGTGTGGCGCTGGTTGTTCTTGGCGATCTCACACGTGATGCCGACGCCCGTCACATAATCGATAAAGCGCTAACTGCTCTCGGCGATATCGATATCTTGGTGAACAATGCGGGATCATTTAGAAGGCGTTCCTGGTTGGCCTCGTCATCACATGAATGGTTAAGGACTTATGACGCAAACGTAATCTCGATGGTTCGAATCATCCGAGGTGTTATTCCCCACATGAGATTGCTAGGTTGGGGGAGAATCATTCAAATCTCCAGCCGCGCCGCGTCGTACCCCCTTCCTCAAATGCCAGACTATGCGGCGAGCAAGGCGGCCATTGTGAATTTGACCGTAAGTCTTTCCAAGGAGTTAGCTGGGACGGGCATCTCTGTTAATTGTGTTAGCCCTGGAATAATTCTTACGCCGAGAGTAGAGAGATCGTTACAGGGATTAGCAAAAAGGCATCGGTGGGGAGCAGATTTGTCTACCATCGAAAAGCGAGCATTAGAGAAATGGAACTACGACTACGCCAAAATGCGGCTCGGTCGGGTTGACGACGTGGCGAACATAGTTACGTTTTTGTCCAGCCCAATTTCCGATTATATTAATGGCGCAAATATCAGGGTGGATGGTGGCGGTACCGGAACAGTAACCTAACTGCTGGCAACTAAATGTCAGTGCGGATGTCAGGATTCATAGATTTAACGATTTAACGCGGCTACGCGGTCGCACGTGCCGACAGACTACCCAGGGTCGCTGCTGCCGGCAGGAATCCGCCGTGTTCGTCGAGTGATTCCTGCATTTCCCGACTCGCCACAATTTTGTCAACAGCTATATACATTCCGACCGCTAAATCTGTGAATAGGACGGCGCGGGCACGAACCACTGTCTATGACTGGCTTAAGAACTTCTCCCAGCAGTCTTGTACTTGTGCACGATGGAATTCCAGTGATTCGTTCTCCCGCTCCGAACGTGCACGCAACTCGCGTGGAAGTTGTCCGTGCAAATAAGCCACTATGTTCGAGAACAGCTTCTCTGAGAGGCCATCGCGCTCGAAGGTGTCGAGAAGCTTGTACGTACAGAATGCAAGCTTTCCACTCCCAAGCTGGATGATCGGCAGATTCGGTCCCGTATCCTCCCCCGACATGCGGTAAGGGACAGCAACTTCACCGGCTGCGATACTGCCGTACTCCCAGTCCATTAAGCCGGGTCCAGGCAGTCCGCCAAAGATGGGATGACGCGTTACCGGGCAACCACTTGGGTTGTTTCTCGCCGCCCATGCATACGGCCCCGAGTACTTGCCCCATGTGTCAGACTCACCATTTTCGGTCAACGTAAAACCAAGGACCGCCGCCGTCGTCAGCGAACTGAAATTGAAGATGTGGTTTAGATCCCTGTGCTGGAATGGTGGAGAGCCTTCGGAAGGGACGCCGAGGAACAGCAGGATCGACCCCCGCCGAACCTGGTCTACGAGCCGCATAAACGTCTGGAATGCGTCGCGTTGCCGCCACAGTCCTGTGAACTGCGTAGCTACCACGAGCTGCGGTTGTTCCAACTCAGCGTCGTATTCACGAATCCGTAACTGCGCGGGTCGCTTTTCGCGGGGCCACCGGCCCTGAGGATCGAACAATGCAAAGCCGGTCGCGGGCCAGCGGAAATCCTTCGGGTGGTAGACTGTAAACTGCTCGCTTTTCTTCAAGAGCACACGCGAGCCATCTAACAGCTCTGCCTGCACTGTCACTCTTCCTGGCTCTTCTCCTACCGGCACCAGGGAGCTAAACAGCCGGGCTGACCACGGTTGAGCCTCCACGGTCTGTGTCCGAGATAGCAGTTCGGTTCCCGACGGACCCGTAACGCGCAATGCCAATGTCTTATTCCCGGCGATCTGGTCCTCGTTCACCAAACTGACATCTACCTGTACCTCGTGACCAACCTTTGCGTTCAATGGACTGAACTGTATGATCAGTTGCAGTGGTCGGTTCAACTCCTGGAACATGTGGAATGACTTCTTACGCTTGTTTCGCCAGAAGTCCACCAACCCGTCCACCTCGTTGGCATTGGAGTCGAATAGCTGCACCACGTTGAAGCCTGACACTCGAGGATTTGAGCGGAACGATTCCACGGTGAGCCTGTGTGCATTAGCCTGCACGGTTTGCACGGCCTCACGCAAATCTCCTAAGGTGGGGAAAATCTCGTGAGCGTTGGTCCGCAGGTACGCATTCTCCACCTCCCGTTTCTGCTGCTCGAAGCCCCGATAGTCCTCCATGCGTTTGTTCGGACTCGGACCATACTTCTCGATCACCGCATCAATGTCTTCGAGAGCTCCATAGCCGAACTCCGTTATGAAATAGAGCTGGTCCGGGAGCCCACGGTTCCGCCAGTACTGCAGTACACCCTCGGAAAGGGGCGCATTCTGGTAGCTGTGTTCTGTAAGGTAGGAAACTCCCTGGTCCGAGTAGGGCCTGTAGAAGTGAGATGGTCCTCCCGCTGACTCCGTGATCAGCCGAGAGGGATCCAGTTCGCGAGCGGTGCGAACCATATTTTGCACGAACCTCATCCCGGCGTTTTGTTCATTGATCATGTTCCAGATCACGATTGACGGCCGGTTGCGGTCGCGGGATACCAACTCGCGGGTCTCTCGGTTGCAGAGTTCCGCCGAACGGGGCTGGTCGCGAAGTTTCGAGATCGCGGGCTCAGATTGCACCATAATTCCCAGCTCATCCGCGGCGTCCAGAATCGACGAAGCCATAGGGCGGCCCTGAAAACGCATGAAGTTAAAACCGCCTTCTTTCGCGACCTCCACTATGCGCCGCGCCATCTCCCGGCTTTCTGGAAAGGCCAGTGTATGTGGCTCCGTGCTTTGGTAGTGTGCACCCTTGAGAAAGATCCGCTTGCCATTAAGGTGAAAGTGCCCGTCTTCGCCCACGGTCAATTCCCGCAACCCGAAGCGTACCGATAGATTGTCGCGGCGTCTTTCCCCTTCATAGATACTGGCTTCGGCATCGTATAGAAACGGGTCCGAAGGGGACCATAGATGAGCCTTTGGGATGTCCACACCGAGGGTAGCTGAGTTCAATCCGGGCTTGAGCTGCAGGTTGGTCTCACCAGCACTGGGCGTGTCGCCAGGCACCTTGTGTGGACGAACCTCTACCTTTATCCGCACATCGACCGCTTTGTCGGTGGAATTGACGATCGACAGCCGTATCTCGACCGCTCCCTGAGCTACCTTGGGCAAAACGAAAGCGTCGGCGACGTATAACTGGTCGTGAATTAGGACCTCGACCGGTTCCCAGATCCCCGAATGATTAAAGCCCTCGCGCCAGTCTTGCCACCCTGCCGGGATCTCATCAAAATAAACTCCGTCGACCGGCTCCCATGCGGGCCGTTCCCAGCCCGGCAGCCCGCAGTACGGTGGGCGAAAATCACGACCACTGTCAGAGACGCGGACTACCAGTTGGTTCTCCCCAACCCGCGCTGCGTGTCGGATATCAAACTCAAACGGCGTGAATCCGCCCTCATGCATGCCGAGCTCATGGCCGTTGAACCAAACCCGAGCACGATAATCTACACCGCCAAACCGCACCCGAAGGCCGCGGCCCAACGCTTCATTCCCCAGCGAAAAAACTTTGTGGTACCACGCGATTCCGCCTTCTTCATCTACATATTGCTGCCATACTGAGGGAACGTCGATCGCAATCGCTCGGGCGGTGGCACTTGAAGGCTCGCTATCGAACCATCGCCGATCAAGGCCTTGATTCGCAGGATCCATTCGCAGCTGCCATCGCCCGGAAAGCTCAAGAACCCGCCGCTCGCCCTGCACACGGGTGACGGGTGCACCGTCTGTCTGACCGGCGGCGATTTCTCGCATCACCATCGGGGTAATGCCCACACGCTTAACGAACTCACGTCTGTCCATTGGAGTGAAATCCGCTATGCCTTGCGTCCTTCGCCTGGTCCGTCGTGCGCCGTTTGGTCTTCGGAAATCTAATCAACGGAAAGCAGAGAAACATCGTCGCTAAGAACTGGCTCAACTAAAAAGAAAGTTTGATGGCGAACTCCAGGATACGCGGGTCGCCGGCGCTCGTGAGTTGACCATAGCTACCACTACCCACGGCGGTGTCGACCGCAACGAAATTAGGATGATTCATTACGTTGAACGCCTCTGCCCGGAACTGCGCATTGAAGCGCTCCGTAATAGGAAATGTCTTGTAAAGGGCAACGTTGACAGCCGTGTAGCCGGGCCCGCGAATCGAGCCGTTGCTAGCATCTCCAAAAAAGCCGGAACTCGGGGCTCCAAAAGAACTCGTATCAAACCACTCATTCACCTTGCCAACCTGACGAATCGGAGCTACTTGGTTCGGACGGATAGCCAGACCCGGGGTACTTGTCGCGAGCTGGGGAGTCAACGCAAACCCGCTCTGGTGAAGCGCCAAGCCTCCAAGACTCCAGTTACCAAGCGCCAGTGAAAGCGGCTTGCTGGAGTGTTTAAAGAAAGGAATGTTGTACACCCATGTTGCTGTAATATTATTCGTAAAATCGAAACTCGGAGGGCCATATTCCGCTTGTAGGTCATACGAGTCCTGCGGACTTCGACCTACCTCGCTCCCCACCCTTGGTCCTTCCCCGGCTATCGTCGAAAGAGCTTTACTATATGTATAAGCTAAGCTAAACTGCGAGCCTCCAGCAGGTCTATACGAGAGATTAGCTTGCAGGGAATTATAATTGGAGCTACCCTCATCCGTTTGCGCATTCGTCATGGAGCTGTAACCTTTGTACGGTCGCGTGTAGTCGGCGGATGAGTTGCCGGAATTGATGCAGGGATCAAATTGATAGAACGCCGAAGGCCCCTGCCCCGGCGCCAGACAACCTTCCCCACTAGGCTTAATCACGGGCAATGGAAAATTTACATCCGAAAGACTTTGTAGATGTCGGCCTTGACTACCGATATAACCCAGAGAAGCCACCATGTTGCTTCTTAACTCGCGTTCCAGTGTGAGGCTGTAGGTCTGGAGCTGCCCAGGGCTATAATCAAACGGCACAACATATAGGGTCTGTGTTGTGGGTGACGCGGCCGTACCCGCCGTTCCGTTGCTCAGCAGGCTGTTCAGGACGTTCGCAGTTTGATTGAAGGGCGGATTGGTTCCAAAAGCCGGGTAGATAGCCTGGAACACCTCTCTTGTATATCCGATCCCATAGCCACCCCGGATCGACGTTTTCCCGTCATCGGATAAGGCATAGGCAAAGCCGACCCTTGGGCCGAGACTGTTCTTCTTCGGGGTGTAGAAACCAGTCGGCACCCCGTTTTTCCCGGCGAAAGCCAGGCCATTCAGAAGATTAGCAACTTGTCCGCTTGCATTCAGGGGTTGATTTGAACTGTTGACTTGGAGAGATCCGTCTGGATTCACCACCGGAGCCTGTGCCGGATCGTAAAGCGCCGGATTGAAGGAGGTGACCTGATTCCCATCCACCGTTTCGTTGGAAAAATAGAAATAGCGGACGCCCAGGTTCAATACCAGGCGACGACTTACACGCCAATCATCCTGCAGATAGGCTTCCACCTGATGGTAGTGAAAATATCCCTCGTTTTGAGCATTTGTCTGCGAATAAGTGCTGTTTAGTCCCAGCAAATAGTCGGCTGCCGGGTCGCCCGTATGCACGCCCGAGAAACTGAAGGTACCCTCCGGATTCGTGAATACAGTCTGTCGCTTAATCCCCCACATATAGAAGGCGCCAGCCTGTAGTGTATGGTTTCCTTTAACCCAACTCGCATCGTCCGAGATCATCACTTCCCCGTCCGAGGCCGTAATGGGTTGAAAGAAAACTCCGTTTCCCGTCCACCCACCTGCGATGTTGATGTTCGGTATCAGGTTCTGTCTCGGTGCATCGGGGAATGCCTGAACAATTGAGACCCCAGCGGGCATGGTACCCGCTCCTGACGACAAAGCGATCTTCTCCCTGTCCTCGGTCTGCCCCAGACTCACGGTATTGATCACATGTGGGGTAATCGTCGACTGAAGCCGTAATAGCATGTTCGTCGATTTCTGATACCAACTGCTAGGCTGAGTTGAGTAAGGTAATCCTGACCATGCGTTGTACGGAAAACCATTCTTGATCGGCTCGTACATGAAGCGAGCCGTCAATAGGTTGTTCGCGTTAATCGAGTGATCTATCCGGTACTGATAGTCGACCTGGCTAGTGGGCGTCGGAGCCTCATTAATATAATTGAGAAACCCGCCTTGCGGGTTATTCGGCAGCGGAACATAGGCATTCATTAATGCTACCGCAACCGGATCGAAGCAGCGTGGGTTAAGAGTTCTCGGACCCGCAATGCAGTTGGTCTTCCCTTGAGAGGCCAAGAGTGCCTGACTTCCTGCGTCTAATGTCAGACTTCCATTCAGTGTGGGGCTCGCCGTAAAATCTCCATTCCGCATTTCTGGCGTAAAAACCGCACCACGAGAGACTTGCCCGGCATTGATTGAGTACCATTGGTTCAAAGCAAAAAAGAACGTCTTTTTCGACCGATCCGTATTGTAGATTTTCGGAATAATCACAGGGCCGCCGAGCATATATCCATAAATATTCTGGTGGAGCGGCTGGCTGGTTGTTGAGAAATAGTTATTGGCATCAAAAGCGTTGTTGCGCAAATAATTCCATGCGCTGCCGTGAAACGTGTCGGTACCAGACTTTGTCACCACTACAACCTGACCGCCACCGGTAAGCCCATATTTCGCGCTGTAATTATCTTTTAGGACGCTGAACTCGGATATCCCATCAATCACCGGGACTACATTGAAAGTCGAGATGCTCCCTGAGTCCATATCGTACATGCCATCGATCGTATAAGTGGTGTACTCCGAGGATAGCCCGTTCACAATCAGAGTGGCCGCAGTTCCGAGGGCGCTGGGCGCTATCTGGTCAGATCCTTGATAACTGCTCACGCCTGGAACCGCAAGCGCCACGGTTTCAAAATTTCTGCCGTTCAACATCAGATTGCTGATCTGCGCGCTGCTCAGCGTGCCGCCGCTTTCCGACGTTTGCGTATTCACTTGCTCGGCGTCCGCCGCGACCGTCACCTTCGAATTCACGGCACCCACTTGCAGCACCACATTGTTCGCGCGGCGCTGCCCTGGATCGAGATGGATGTTCCGAGTAACGCTCTCCTGAAAACCCGTCGTGGATACATCAATGCTGTAGTCACCAACCGACAAGTCCTCGAAGGAAAAAAAACCGCTGGCGTCTGTTTTCGTCGAGTGAGAGACACTAGTTCCTTGATTGGTAATCGTAACGCTGGCCCCAGGAACGGCGGCACCAGTGGAATCTGTAATCGTGCCTGAGACCGCCCCCATGCTCACTTGCCCATGCAAGGAAACTGCACTGACCAGCAGGAGCATTGCTGTTAGAAAGTTTAGGCCGTTAATTGGGAGGAAACGAGAATTCGAACCATCGCGTCTTGCATGAAGGCTTTTCATCGAGATGGGCTCCGAATATTCCTAAATCTTCTAATTGAGTCAGAATCAATTTGGCGATATTATGCACGGGGGTAGTAGGTTGTCAAGAACAATTTTGAAAGGGGCCAAGGGCCAGGCGCAACCGGCTATTGGCACGATACGTGTCTGATCAATAAACGTTTTGGCAAAGCGGATCATTGCAATATTCGGCCCAATTCAGTCGACGTATTCAAGCATCGACACGAGCTGACCGACCCGAATATGGCGTTCTCAAAGTAGAATGCGACCCATTCCAGTCCACTCCGGCACATGGGCATCGAGACACTTTTGGTTTCAGTACAGTGCGAGGGCCACGTAGGTCAAGGAGGTTGAAACCATGCCGTCGATGGCATCGCAGAATCCGTGTATTTCAAGATCCCACAGACTTGAGCATTTTAAAGAGAGAGAGAAAAGGAGAATGAGACTCAGAGATAAGGTTGTCATCGTCACAGGAACCGCGTCGGGCATCGGCCGCGGAACAGCCAGACTGCTGGCCAAAGAGGGAGCCCGCGTAGTCGGTGCTGATACTAACGCCGGCGGGGGAAATCAAACCGCCGAGGAGATTCGCTCGAGCGGAGGCGAAAGTATCTTTGTGGAGACCGATGTCACGCAATCGGATCAGATAAAGCACCTCGTCGAGCGTGCCGTCGGCACGTTCGGGGGCGTCGACGTTTTATTCAGTAATGTGGGGGTAGTGATCGGAAACGCAATTGTTGACGTTTCCGAGGAAGAGTGGGACAAGGTCATGAATGTTAACCTCAAGAGCATGTATCTCGCGTGCAAATACTGCATTCCGGAGATGCAGAAGCGGGGCAACGGGAGCATCATACTGACCTCGTCGGCAAACGGCCTGCTCGCCGAACCTTGCCTAGCGACCTATTGCGCCACCAAGGGTGCCATTATTGGATTGACGCGTAGCATCGCCACCGATTACGGCAAAGATAACATCCGCGTGAACTGCATCTGTCCGACCTACACGCGGACGCCGCTGGTGGAGAAGTGGATCGATTCTGGAGTCGATCCCAATTTGACTTGGGAGAAAGTGAATCGGCTTCACGTCCTAAACAGAATCTCTGAGGTAGAGGAAGTCGCGCATGCAGTGTTGTTTCTGGCCTCGGACGAATCTTCAATCGTGACTGGCTCGGCGATGGTGATCGACGGAGGGCTAACCGCGTTTCGCCTTGCCTGAGCAGGAATTTGCCGGGGCAACCCTGCTCAGGTAGCCATGAGCTGCAAGTCAAGAATTCTGCACAATCTGTGCGATCTTGGGATCAAAATGGTCTGCTGCGATCTGGCGGCCGTTCAATCCTCTGCATCTGGTGAGAAATCTCCGTTCGCACCTGCTCGCACGCGGCTGCCGACCTCAGCAAACCTGGCCTTATGGCCGCCGCCATGCCGAACTTGGTCCAGCGGGTCACTCCGTGCTCCATGAGGACAGTGGGACCAAATTGTGGCATGGCAGGCTTCATCGTGAGGGAAGACGTCATTCCACAACCGAACCCTAGGATACAAGGTCATGCTGAGCCAATAATCGGCTACGTTCTATATAGGGTTCGGTCTATATATCACGACGGCACGCGACGAGCTCCATCTCGGAGACGAATCGTCATCCGCCTGCTCCACCAAGTCCGAGCACTATGGTCGCCAAGATTAGGAGGACAATACCCTCCAATAGCAATTTTAAAGGTCGCCTTCTGACACCATCCCACTCATGCGTCAGGAAACCGCAGACCACTGTCGTGATGATCGTGAGGGCGTTCCATAACGACCATCCCAGTGACGGTCCCATGCTCCCTAGCCGGTTGGCACTCCAACCATATATGATGACCGAACCGGTCCACAGGACGGACATTAACAGTGCGAGAAGCCAATCCATCCCTGCGGTGCCGTGGTAAATCTGTGCCCAGCTCCTGCGTTTGAACATGAGGTAAAAACAGTAGCCGACGTTCACGATGCCACCTGCCGGAAGCGCGACTAACCACAGCACATTTAAGGCGTTCTCCTTGGTCGCGCCGAGATGCTGCGCCACTTCGGAAATGGGCTTTCCGAACGCATAGACAAAGTTCAGCATACCGGACAACACTCCGGACAGAATGCAGATCGTCAATCCAGTAGAAAAGGAAGCCCTCGGGCGGAGTGAGTGCGTTTCCATCTTGTCAGATTGCTTGTCTCGCAAGTCTCCGGCCAGGGCAAGAAGCACGACACCGACAATCGTGATTGCGTTGCCAGCGACAATTAGAAACCCGTTGGTTGTCAAAATAAGGCCGGGAGTGAGCACAACCATCGGCACCAGCGCGCCCAGAGCCGTGTAGATGCCGGTTGCCAGAGAAAATCCGAGAGCCATTCCCAGTGCATCGACACCAAGTCCAAAAAACACCGAGCCCGCACCCCAGCCCATGCCGAACGCGGCGGTCTGCCAAAGGACCTGGGTTGGGGCCATGCTGCAGACTGTACCGAGATGAGGAACCGTCTTCCAAGCAACTACCCAGGGAAGAACAAAGAAGGCGATGACGGAGTAAACGAACCAAACGTGCTCCCACGCCCACCGGCGAATGAATTTCATGGGCAGTATGAAGGCACCCTGGGTGACCCCCGCCGCAAAAACCCAGAACAACCCAAGCACGTAATTCCCGCTCATGATCCCATTCCCGAATTGCGCGAATTGGTAGTGTATCAACATAATGATTTTACGTCGCCATAAAATTGTGATAACGCATCGGGCGATGCCAAAACGGTTTCCTACGCTAACTTGCTTGACACAACCGATGGAGACGCTCGAGACTCGAGGAACGTTGTGGTTTGTTGCGCGCGACGGGAGAGTCTTGCAGTAACCTGCCTAACGAAACCAGGGAAGAGGTATTTCGAGTACGTATTGTGCTAGGGTCTTGAAACCGCAGAACCGAAAATAGAAAGCGGCCAGGTAAGCACGAGGGTGCTAAGATTTCCAGCTCGCGACTAAGTCGGGGTGGCCACCGATCTGTGCCCAAAACGCTGAGAACATCGCTCGGCATAATTGCGGACAAGTTTGCCGATGGCATCGATGCGGCTGAACTCGATCTGACTCAAGCTTCCCGCTACGCCCAGACTCGCGATCACTTTCCCCTGCTCGTTGTAGATCGGAGCGGCAACAGCGCGGCCTTCCGACTCGTCCTCGATGTCGTCGACTGCGTAGCCACGGTCGGCGGATTGCCGCACCTCCGCAACCAGTGCATCGAAAACTACGATGGTTCGCTCAGTGTGTCGAACCAATGAGCTGGGCGGGCAGATTCTCCTCACTTCGTCTTCCGTGAGTCCCAACAGCAATGCCTTGCCGACTGCGGTGCAGTGGAGGCTATTTCTCTTGCCGATCCAGGTGTAAAGACGAATGAAGCCGTTCGGCTCTACTTTTTCGATGTAGACAGCCTCGTCGCGTTCGAGAATGGCCAGATGGATGGTCAGACCCGTTAGTTCGCTCAACTCCTCCATGATGGGACGTGCAATTGCGCGTAAATCGAGATGATAACGTGCGACGTTGCTCTCGCGAAAACTGAGCACCTTATGACCGAGCCGGTATTTCTTCGAATCCTCACTACGTTCCGCGTAGCCGCATTCGCGCATGGTCTCCAAAAGGTAAAACGCAGTGCTGTAGGGAATCTTGTGTTCTTGACTGATTTCTTGGACCGATAGGCCGAAGCTTGTATGGTTCAGGCTATCGAATATGGCGAAGGCACGCTTGAGCGCCGGCACCCGATATTTCTTGCGACTCGGCACTGATCTAGTAGGCATACCAGGAATTTTATCGTAATGGAGCAATGCTGTCTCAATTAGCTGGTCGCGCAGTGGCTGTCTGGTATAAGGCGCAAACGAGATTTGAAACGGATTAACAATCCCAACCCACGGTAGCGGTACACGAACAGCTGCCACCGTTGGACTTCGATAGCATCTGTAGCATCTGTTTCGCTCCAGCCAATAACGTCCGCATCGTGGGTTGATCCGGCACCTCATCTGCCAGACACTCGCCCCTATCGCGTCGCTTGACAATCTCTTCCCAAAGCGACGTACATCAATAGAATGATTTTATATCATTTAAGTTCGAATTTGGTGAGCTGTCAAATCGAGCACGCAGAATATCCGATTTGGGCCAAGTGGCGCTCGTTGCGTCTCTGCTGGTTCCGAACCTATGGCTCCAACAACATCGATGCCTCCAACAACATCGATGCATGGCGGCAGCCTTTAACGGGTCACACGAGCCGGATCAATCGAGAAGGATTGAGGTCCCGAATCTATCTGCGACCAACTCGGGGGATGCAACTCCCTTAGGGTCGACTCGGCCTTGAGGGGAGGTCGCCCTGCCCTACTCTTCCACACTTCGGCCCGGCTGGATACAGTTGCCTGATCGAAGTCCAGGCCTCTGCTCATTCGCTCATTCCGTCATTGATCAAGAATTCCCGGGGCGATTTCCGCTTATTCGGCTGACACGCGGTGCCCTAGACCGCCTTTACACCTGTCGGGCCAAACCCACTCAGCTGCCCGAACGAAAACATTATGTGGATACGATATACAAGTATTGACACACAGCGCTGGACGGGTTATCATCCGGGCGATTGATTTGGTCGCGTCCGAGCCAACAGCACTTTTTGGATAGATTATGCGGTTCCTTGTTGGTTATGCTCGAATCTGAAGACGTCACCTTAGCCTTCCCGTTTTGGGTTGTTCTTCTACTCTGTTCAAGCGGTCCGAACTCGGAGCTCGCTGGCGAACAGCAACACTCCCGACTTACGGGTGGATAGAAGGTTAAAGATCGTGGCAGTCCTGGAGGGAATCGCGCTCCTGTATCACAGTCGGTGGCTTCTAATGGGGAATGCGCGGTGCGGAGCATGATCTACGAAATTCAATGCTTCAAGGTCGGCGAGTCGGATGTCCCAGGCCCTGAAGTGTATTGGCAGCAAAACTGGAACACCTGGGAGACCCTCTACTTCACCATTGTTCTGATTCGCGGCGCAGGTAAAACCATTTTGATCAATACGGGCCCGCCAGCCGATCTCACCAGACTGAACAGATTTTGGGTCGCAGGATATGGAGATCCACGCGGCGCCATGCGTCGAAGTCCGCATGAAGCTCCGGAAAACGTCCTCCGTGCTGCAGGCGTTGAGCCAACCCGGGTGGACTATGTCCTGCTCACCCCGCTCCAGGCTTATGCTACGGCGAATGTCCATTTATTTCCGAAGGCGACGATCTGCATCTCGCGACGGGGTTGGATTGAGGACTTCCATGCCCCGGTATGGCCAATGCCTGTGCCGCGAGACTTACGTATTCCCAACGACGTGCTCGTATACTTGGAAACCAAGGCCTGGGAAAGGGTGCATCTGCTTGAGGATGATGAGCAAATCCTCCCAGGTATCAGGGCGCGGTGGGTGGGCACTCATCATCGCTCGACCATGGCTTTTTTAGTGGACACAGCCGCCGGAGTAGTAGCCATCTCAGATTGCTTCTTCAAGTACCCGAATTTCGAGCATAACATCCCCCTCGGGCTACAGGAGGGGGGAATAGAGGAATGTTTGCGCAGCTACGAGTTAATTCGCCGCTCGGCCAATTTGATCGTACCGCTCTACGAACCTGAGGTCTTCAAGCGGCATACTGGAGGAAGAATTTCATGACTTTGAGTTCGAAGGAGGCGATTTCAAATGTGACTAGCGAGCATTCGTCCGGGGGTTTGTTTGAACAGGCCCAGCTCTACACTCCCGGCGGTGTGAATTCAGCAGCACGTGCGCTGAACCCCATGACAGTCTGGCGCGACGCACAAGGGTGCAAATTATATGACTTCGACAGCAAAGAGTACATCGACTACCACGCAGCATTCGGCCCGATTGTACTGGGCCACAATTTTTCGCGGGTAAATGAGGAGGTCGTAAAAGCGCTCACCTCGGTGGACTTGGTGGGTTTTGGAACGACAGAAGGAGAGATCCGACTTGCAGCCAAGATCTGTGAGCATGTCCCCTGTGCCGAGAGCGTGCTGCTATGCGTGACGGGATCGGAAGCCACCTTCCACACTGTCCGCCTTGCACGCGCCGTCACTGGGCGCAAGAAGCTGATCAAGTTCCAGGGCTGTTTTCACGGATCGAATGACTATCTTTGTATGAATGTCATCAGCCCTGTCGAGAAGCTTGGCCAATACGATCCTTGTTCAGCCGGCATCCTCGACGAGGCCATGCGGCACACCATCGTGCTGAACTTCAACCGGATCCAAGAAGTTGAGGATACGCTCCGCCGGGAAAGGGACCAGATCGCAGCGATCATCCTGGAACCGATTCCGCACAACATTGGGTGCGTTCTGCCTAAGATCGAATTTCTGAGGGGTCTGCGGGAACTCGCCGATCTTCACGGCGTTATCCTGATCTTCGATGAAGTGATCACCGGCTTCCGGCACGACCTGGGGGGATATCAGAAGATTTGCGGTATAACACCGGACCTGACGACTCTGGCCAAGAGTATGGCTAATGGTTTTCCGATTGCAGCTGTATGCGGGAAAAAGCACTTGATGGAGCGTTACCAGACTGGCGGTGGCGATGTGTTTTTCGCGGGGACTTATAACGGACATCCCGTCGGAGTAGGTGCCGCAGAAGCAACGATCCGGATACTTGAAGAGGGTACCGTGCACGAGTGGCTCTTCCAAATGGGGGAGATGTTGGCTCGTGAGCTGGGCGCCCTCATGGAACGCTATGGGATCCGCGGACACGTCGCCCATTTCGGCTCGGTCGTCGTGCCGTACTTTCTTGATCCGCCCATTGAGAACTACACCGACCTGCTACGAAACGACACGGCATTAGACCTGCGGTTCCGGAGAGAAATGATCAAGCGTGGAATCTTTATGCTTCCGGTAGCCTTGAAGCGGAATCATATAACTGCCAGCCACACAAAACAAGATGTCGCCCGGACGCTGAATGTGGCGGAGGACGTACTTAGAGCAATGGCGAAAGGTTGACGAATTGAGAGTCACAAACATCGAGACGTTTGTGATGGACGGCCGCTCGTTGTATTTTTTGGCAGAATTGATTGAATCCAGCAATCCCGGAAAAGGGCGGGAACGGTGAAAGTTCCCTATGCGAAGAAGTGGCAGAAGGAAACAGATGACCTACGCCAGATCGCGCTCGACTGCGACCTGACCGAAGAACTCAAGTGGGGCAAACCGTGCTTCACCGTTCTGAATAAAAACGTGGCGATCGTGATCCCGCTCAAGGAGTCGTGCGCGTTCTCGTTCTTCAAGGGTGCACTGCTCAAAGATCCGAAGCACATTCTCGAAAGGATTGGAGAGCATACGCAGGCCGGACGGTTGATTAAGTTCACCTCGCTTCGGGAGATAGCGGCCGTACGATCGACCCTGAAGGACTACCTCTACGAAGCCATCGAGTTGGAAAAGTCCGGGACGAAGATAGCCCTAAAGAAACCTTCAGAGCACCCAATTCCTGAGGAGTTGCAGCGGAGGCTTGATGACAACGCGGTTCTCAGGTCGGCATTCGCAACGCTCACACCAGGCCGGAGGAAGTCATACATTTTCCACATCTCATCTGCGAAGCAGGCAAAAACCAGAGCAGCGCGGGCGGAAAAGTGCGTGCCAATGATCCTGAGTGGGCGTGGGTTCAATGACTTGCCGAACTGAGGCAGGAGTCGAGCGGACGCGTTTGCCGATTTCAAGGACCTTGAGTGCCTGGGATGGCGACGTTTACGGGAATTACAACGTGGTTTTCAACTATCCCAATAACTTGGACGTGACCTTCAGCTCCACTCAATTCTCCAAGGGCTGGTGGGACGTGACGGCGCTTTTTCGGCGCGAAAGGCACATCGCAATCGCCATACACTGGGCCCTTAGGGCTTTGGGGAGACGAACCATGGCAGTATGGTCCTTCGATTAAGCCGGCAGACGGTTCGCATGCCTTTTCCATGACGGGAAAGTTACTCCAACCTGGAACTTGCAGATCAGGAAAAGAAAAAGGCGTTCGTGGAGAGCATCACCAGTGGGAACTTTCACAATCAAGCGGCGAAGGCAGCTGAATCCGCACTGTCATGCTTTATAGCAGGCACGGCGGCCTATACAGGGCGCAAAGTCACTTGGGACGAAATTTTGAAGTCCGAAGAGGTCTTTGATCTCAACATCGACTTGAAGAAACTGGCCTGAGGCTCGGGCTCGACTCATGCGTCATCCCTCCCGTCGCGAGTTCCTGCAATCGTCACTCACTACTGCATGTGCAGCCGGGTTGGGTGGCGTTGCATTGGGCCGCTCATTGCCGACGGAGCGGGGCGCTAAAGGCTCGGGATCGTCCCCCTCGGAGCTGAGTATCAAGAAGGGCCTTGTCTCTAGCATGTTGCCGGAGAACCTGAGCTATAGGGATCGCTTCAAGCTGGCACGAGATGTCGGATTCGAAGTTGTGCAGGTGCCTACGCAGCCGGATGCGGGGAAAGCTGAAGAGATCAAGAGGGCCGCGGACTCGGCGGGGATCCACATCGATTCAGTGATGAACATGGATCATTGGAAGTACCCATTGTCCTCGAGCGATCGTACGGTGGTCGAGAAGAGTCTTTCAGGAATGCGGGCGTCTTTACACAATGCCAAGGTTTGGGGCTCAGACGCGGTTCTGCTGGTGCCAGCAGTGGTCGACCCAAAGACCTCCTACAATGACGCATGGCAGCGGTCGCAAAAGGAGATCTCCAGCCTGATTCCCCTGGCAGAAGAACTCAGAGTGATTATTGCGATCGAGGAAGTCTGGAACAAGTTTCTGCTGAGCCCTCTCGAGATGGGAAGGTACGTCGATGAATTCCAGAGTCCGTGGGTCAAAGCCTGGTTTGACGTCGGGAACGTGGTGCTCAATGGATATCCTCAGGACTGGATTCACACACTCGGCAAACGGATCGTGAAGGTTCACCTCAAAGATTTCAAACGCAACAAAGACGGATATGCATGGGTGAACCTCGGCGATGGCGACGTAGATTGGAGCGCGGTGCGGCAGGCCTTCGCGGACATAGGTTATTCTGGCAGCGCTATCGCCGAGCTCGACGGGGGTGGCGAACCCTACCTCCGCGACGTGAGTCGTCGTATCGAACGTTTGCTTCTAAACCGCGGTTGACACTAGAACTGCTCGCCACCGCAGAAAGTAGCCTTGCGTCGTCCGTGCCGAAGGCCGCCTTCTTCAGATCGAGCAGGATAGCCTCTTCGATGAAGCGCCGCAGCTCCGACACGCTGGCGGCTTCGGGGCGCTTCTGGTTCCAGCGGTCGGTGAAGCAGAACTTCAGAAGCTCGGCCCGGACGTCCGGCGCAAAGCGCACGATTTCGAGCGCGTGGCCCACGTGATCTTGTCCTTGCGAAGGGCCTCTTTGACCGGCGCGATGGCGTCCAGCAGGCGCAGCCGGAACCGCACATATTTTTCGTTCTTGCCAATTTGTTGGGCGAGTTCCGCGGCGGTCGGGGGCTTCCCTTCTTCGATGGCGGCGGCCAGGCGCTGCTGGTAGGACTCGGCCTCCTCGAGCGGCGTAAGGTCTGCCCGTTGAAGGTTCTCGATCAGGCGGGCGTCCCTGGCTTCGGCGTCGGTGTAATCCCGAACCTCGCAGGGAACCTCGGTCCGGGCCGCGAGCTGTGCGGCGCGATAGCGGCGGGCGCCGGCCACGATCTCGAACTTACCCTCTTTGCCCTGACGCACGATCAGGCGCACCTTGATGCCCTGCGCCTGGATGGATTGCGCGAGCTCATTCAGCTTGCGCCGATCGAAGACGTGGCGGCTGTTCTCGGGAGACTCGTAAAGATTTTTGCTGATGGGAATGGTTTGAAGGTCGCTGCTCATGGTGTCATCCTTTCTGCAACTTTGATTTGTGAAGTTGTTGTGCAACGCTGCGAAGCAGCCCGACTGAACCGTTCCCGAAACGGAAACGGTTCGCCCACCTGGTGTAACCGGCGGTGTACTTGATCTTCGGATCGCGCAGGGTGGCATCGCGCACGCTCAGAACCCGAAACTCGGTAGGCATGCGATCGAAGAAACAGGCAGATGCGATCGAAGTTGGTGTCGGAGGCGCGAGTGGCGAGGGCCGACGCGACCGCATACTGCGCCGCGGGCGAGTCCGGCACCGGCTCGCCGAATGGATTCAGCAGAATAGCGTCGATGTTCGGAAGCTCCCGGAACATCCGCAGGAATCCGGAAAACTCCGTGGCCGCCCCTGGCCCCACCGTTCCGCCAAACATCTCGTGTTCGACTCCGGCTTCGGGACCGCTGTCGAGCATCCGCGACACGAACTCCCAAGAGCGGGGAGAAGGAAACGCGTTGGCGCCCCGGTCGAACACGCTCAGCAGTTGCGGACGGAAGCGGATGAACGCAATGACCTCCGGCCGGATGCCGGCGCCGATGGCCCATTCTGACCACTCCTGCGCGTCCACTTCGAACTCGAGGTGGACAAAGCGGTTCCGTAGCGGAGTGGGCATGCGGGTGGTGTGCGCCCGGTACCCATCCCGGTTTCCAGCGGCAATGATCGCCCAGCCGTCCGGAAGCGTGTACTCCCCAAGGCGGCGGTCCAGCACCAGCTGATAGAACGCCGCCTGGACCATCGCCGGCGCGGCATTCAGCTCGCCGAGGAATAGAATGCCGGCGCCGTGTGCCGACAGAAATTCCGGGGTTGCCCACATGGATCGTCCATTCGCAACATAAGGAAGACCGCGCAGGTCCACGGGATCGAGCAACAGGGCGCGTATGTCCCGCAATGAGAGATTCAGTGACTTGGCAAGCTGACTGATCACGCTCGATTTGCCCGCCCCCGGCGCGCCCCAGACGAATACCGGCTGGCGTGCGGCCGCGGGACGGGCTTCACGGATGCGGGTTGTGGTTGCGGTTTGCTTTGCGGTTGCGGTTTCAACGTTTCGGCTGCGGTTGCGGTCATAGGGGTTGTTCTCCTTTTTTCTGATTTAGAAATTCGATCGCCTTACCCGTGTGTTCGAGACCCGGAGAATCCGGCATAATTCCGAAAGTCCGCAGTGACGCAGAAATCTGATACACAGACGAGAACCCTCACAATGTTTGCGTCTATCAAATCGGAAGATGAACAGGCTGTTAGGGTTCGAAAAGTTTTACTGGCAGTCGCTGCGGTTGTGGGCGTCTTGTTTCTGGCGTTTCTTGCTCTGGTGTGGTGGGGAAGCCGCGTTCCAAGACGGCCTACGAATATCTCCCCGCTGGGGGTTTTCTTGGAGCGAGGCGCAGTGCCGTTCGAGCTCTCAATGCATGGGGAATGGTTGGACTGCTGGCAAGACGTTCACACCAATACGGACCAGTGCCGCTTGACGGATGAGAAGGGGATTCCGGAATTCGAAGGGACGTTTGTACCCTACGAGGGTAAAGCCATCATTCCACTGTCAGAGCTGAAAATCGATGCCACAAAGACTGGTCACTTGTGGATGGGGGTAATTCCTGTGATCTTTCTACAAAATGGCATCATCCTGCTTCCGAAAAGCGACTATGAAGAATCGAAAAAGACTGTGGATTTTTGGGTATACGGAGGAGGCAAGCGTTAGCCCATGGCGACCTGTCCAGACATCTTGATGAGCAGAACGAGAAGGTGTACTGACTTCCCGGCGACTTCAGTCTTGCAGCTGCCGCGTGGTCATAGATTTTCATGTCCCTTGTGACTTCCCGCCGGCACTCGCAGATCACACGTTCCCTGCTTAGCCGGTCTCCTGCTCGGGATATTCGGCGAAGAGATCAATAACGAACTCGCAGACTCGGAATAGGGTTTTGCTGGGCTCTGCGAGTTGAAAGAATGGGAAACAATGAAATCAAGAATCTACTTCGAAGCGACGCTTGGCGTAGGGACTGCATTCAGGCCCAGATGGATGGACGAGGGTTTGGACGAAATGAGGTCCCAGCAATGCGGCGCGTCGATCCGATCGCGGACGGAGAACCTGGGGAAGTTCTCGATAGAGTCCGGAGTTGAATCAAGGGGATGCGCAAACAGCAACGCAAAGCGGAAGCGCCGACTGCAGTCGATTCCAGGCCATCCATGCCACCCGAACCGAGGAATTCGCCGAACCCATTAGGAGCTCAAAGACAAAGGTTGAGCTCTGTTCGAGGATGGGTGCAAGCGCCGGATGGGGATGCCTATCACAGTGTGCGATCCCCCCGACATCATGAGCAACTGGAGATGCTCGAAAAGGCTCCGACGCAGTGTTCGCGAGCCCGCACGCTGGATAAGTAGCTGCCCTACTTGTGCCGTCTCGCGTGACGGTCTAGCAGTTGAGTCTTTAATGAATCATCAATAAAGAAGCCGCCGTCCTTCAATTGCCGGAGAACCTGCGGAAAGTCATCGATGAAACCCATTACATCGGCCCTTTCCAGAACACCGAGCGTTCCCGAAAGCGGGATATGCCTGGATCGCGCGACAGTACGGCCGATCTGTTCGTCAATCAACAGCACGTCTGCATGGACAGCCTCAGCAAGCAGAATCGCTTCCCGTTCACCGCGGTGCAAGCTGACAGGGAATGCGGCTCCTGTATCGGGGACGGTTCGAACCTCAAGCCAAGAAGGCCGACAAAGGACGAAGCTGCGTACAATCTCCGGTGTCCTGCTGTCGGTTAACTCTTTGTGTACACCAATAGGGACGAGCACCTTTTCGAACAATCGCCCGAATAGGGCCTCCCGACCGATCGCGATGAGGTAACGGAGCGGCGTGGTGTTCGATACGCCGATCATGCCGTGGCGCTAGCGCGTACGGCGCGACGCCTCTTCAAACAAGGCCGCTTCGCGATCCAGGTCCTGTTCCGTAATGACCGAGAGTGGGACGTGATGTTGTCCCAGAAAGTCTTCGGTCTCAACTCGGGAAAGTCCGAGCATTTCCGAGACCTGGTACAGAGTGAGAGTCTGCTCCCGATACCCCTCGAGAGCCAGGGCTTCCAAGGCTCGGCGCGTCAGATCGCCGCCAGCGGAGAGTTTGCTCGCGACTTCATCGGGAATATGTAAGGTCACTTCCATCCGGTTAAAGTCTAGCATGAAGTATTGCCTACGGTTGCCTTTAGCAAGGCAGTTGTTCCGGACAAGCATCGTCACTTCCTCGAAGTCCGTTCGTACCCGGCGCGGTTCTTGAAGCGGACTCTCAGATAACGCGGAATTATGGGCTACATCATCCGCGAACTCATTGGGCTTCGCGGAACGGAGTGCATCGTTTGGCTCGGCCAGCAATTGCCGGGTGACCCTTCCCCTGTCTTCGGATCTTCGCCGAAGTCGTTGAACGTTGAACGTTGAACGCGTGTATGCGTCCAGCTTGAACGGTCAGTTCAGCCGCCGGGTCATGCGTGCACGTCCTTACAATCAACTCGAACCCGGAATTCCTCTTCACAACACTCTTGCCCTACCGGCGCTTTGGAGAACGTGCCCGAATTCCTGCTGACCGCAGCATTGTTTGGGGAGTATGCAGGGCAATCCCTGGTTGAGTGGTCGCGCGCCTCCGCAGCCCTGCTGTGAACCCCCTTCGGGCATAGAGAACAAACTGACGCTTATGATTGTCCCGACCGTAGTCGGTCCGAGACGCACGCTGCATGAGTTCGTCGAGCACATTCTCACCGACGAAATCTCTCCACCACTTGCACTCGCCGTAAAGCATCGATCCGTCGAGCAGTCTGCCAGCGATATCGATATCGTAATCGGCTTGCCATATTCGACCGATCTCCTGCGCGGGGGCGGAGAGGGACTCCTGGGAGAATCGCCGGGCGTGCTCGCGACAGATCTCTTCGAATGCTCTCCCCATGAATTCATCCAGGTTAGGAGCGATCTGATGTCGCCAGATGTCGGCACCAAAGCCTTGGGCGACACCAGAAAGGTTCAGCTGCACGAAACGGTACCAGAACGCGACCAACGGGTCGGCAATGAAGTAGCGCCGGTCGCGCTGCTTCGGACTTGCGTCCATCGACTTAACGATGCGGATCAAGCGCATGCGCTCGAGCTTCTCCAGGTAGGGACCCAGTGCTCTGGAGTCGCTGATTTCCCTTACTCTGCCGATAATGTCTCCGTGCTTGGTACACCCACCGGCAATGGCAGACAGGACGCTCGCGTACCTGGAGACTTCTCTCAGTTCCGACTGCAGGAGAACGATTGGCTCATCAACCAGACTGCCTGTCTCGATCAGCAGCACTCGCATGATGTTGTTCTCGAGCGTTGCTCTACGATCTAGGAGCTCGAGATAAAACGGCATTCCGCCGAATACACCGTAGGTCTCCAACTTATCCTCAGCTCTATACCGGGGAACAAATTGCGCCGCTTCGCGAAAGGACAGCGGAGCCAAATCCAACGCCAAGGTCTTTCTCCCATACAGAGGATTGCGTTCGGCGAGGAGCTCTTCCATGTGGGAAATCACCGAGCCGCAGAGCAGGAGTTTCAAATTTCCCGGTCGAACCGCTCCAGAATCCCAGAACTTCTGAACAACGGATGGCAGGGCGGGATCAGCATCGGCTAGGTACGGGAACTCGTCCAACACAACGATTAGGCCTGGACGGCGCTCGGCGGCGCGTGCCAAATAGTGGAGCACCGCCAGCCAGTCGGTGATTCCTGCTAGGAGTTCGTCGCTGCCCAGAGTGCGAGAAATCTCGACCTTGAAAGCCTCGAGACTCAGGGAGGAGGTAATCCGAGTGGCCTGATAAAACACGTGCGCCTCATCCTTGATTGCTTCCCGGATCAAGGTGGATTTGCCGACGCGTCGACGTCCGTAAATGACCGCGAGCGAAGGACGAGGTGATCCAAGTTCTTCGCGCAAAAGGGCGAGCTCGTTTTGGCGTCCGATGAACATTTAACTAACTTAATTTATATTAGGTTAATTTAGATTAGATTATTTGGTCAATAGCGGCGATCGAGATGGGTGGGGAGTCAAGAGCTAACGTCTTCCATGAAAACCTGAATATTTTCCAGACGCCGGCGGAAGAGTCCGCGAGAGTTCTTCAATCGCCGGGAACGTGTCTGGTTTGGCCTGATCTCCAGAGATGTTCA
>Ga0123355_10000251_pt1 | contig 69105 bp, 55 predicted proteins | sample TergutEmb28metaG_3_FD_89872 | JGI IMG/M metagenome (GOLD analysis project Ga0123355, IMG submission 89872) | Embiratermes neotenicus P1 segment gut microbial communities from Petit-Saut dam, French Guiana - Emb289 P1 | ecosystem: Host-associated > Arthropoda: Insects > Digestive system > Gut ...
ATATCCCTGGATAACATGGCTTATGCGATAAAAAGCAACAAGACATTTCTTTACCGGTTAGAGCATGGGCAAGTGGAATGCAATAATGAAACACTGGCGGCCATAAAAAAGTTTTTGGAAATAGAAAACGCCCCATTGCTGGAGCATGAAGTTGCGCTTTATACAAGCAGGTTATGGGCATGTTATCGTATGCTTGGCAACACAATGCTGCTAAGCGAAGCCAAAACTATGCTAGGCGAGCTGTCTCCTATTTTGGACTTGCCATTTGAGAATGACTTATATTTGCTGTACTTGCTGATAGAAGTTTCTACTACGCTTGCAGAAGCAAATTTCCCTGCCGCGGCAGAAAAGATTAGTAAGATAGAGCCGCTGATGGATGGCGCGAGTGTCGAAGCTTTTTATATGTTTCACCGAAGCAAAGGGTCTCTTAGTATGATTAGCGGTGATTATAAAGGTGCGCTTAAGCACTATTTGCAGATTACCGACATTGTAAGCGACCATGTAAAGCCGGATACGGTGCTATTTTCTAACATAGGGATGGCGTATATAGGCATAGGCAAGCCATATAATGCCATCATTAATCTTGAATGTGCCCGGCACAAATATGGAAGCGCAAATAAAAGCAACGCTAATGTAGATATAACACTTGCCCTAGCCTATACAATTGTAGGGGAATATTATAATGCAAAAAAAATATTTGATACATCCTTGATTAATGCTAGGACCGCAAACGATAGTACGATGATATGTATCAATCTATCTTATATGAGTTTCCTAAGCTTTAATAAGGGTAATTATGAGGAATGTATTAGCCTTTGTGACCAAGTTTTGGCCTACTGCCAAGAAGATAGCACACAACCCGGCGTTGTTGCTATAGGGCAGAAGAATACTATCCAATGTACGGCCATACTCAATAAATGCAAGGGCTTCTTTAAAATGAAGGAATACGCTAAGTGTCAAGAAATGATAGCAAATGGGCGCTTGCTGGCAAACGGTGATAAAAAATTTACTATCGGATTTAACGCACTGGAATGCCTTGTTAATATAGATGATGCCAGCTCTGTCAAGTATCTGGAGGAAGTTGCCATCCCACACTATAAAGCCGGAGACGGGTTGGATAAGGTTATGGCGCTGGAATTATGCAAGGAGATGGAGGTGCACTATAAGAAAAAAAGGGCTAAAACAAAGGCCTCGGCTTTTACCGCTATAGCCCGGGCTATTTATGAAGACATGTTTTTGGGCGAGATTGATATCGACTTCAACAGTAATCTTATTCCGTGACAGCTGCAATTTATCCTTGACTTGAACACGATGTCGCAGTTTACACTCCTAATATGTGATTAAGAAAGGAGGGCGAGAACATGGAATTACGAACAGTCCGCACGGTTTCTAAAGAATATGGCGTATCAACAAGAATGCTGCGGTACTACGAGCAAAACGGGCTTATCACAAGCTTGAGGAAAGAAGGGTATTCCTACAGGGTTTATGATGAAACCAACCTCATACGCTTACAGCAGGTGATTATCTTGCGGAAGCTGCAAATCCCGGTAAAGCAGATATGCGTTATATTAAACAACCCCGATGCACAGTCGGTAGTTGAAGTTTTCAAGAAAAGCATACAGGAAATAGATACCGAAATTACAGCACTGTCTACCATCAAAAAAATTTTAGACAGATTTGTGTATGAACTTGAGGAAATAGCCAATCTTGAATTAGACCTTGGCTTTATTAACGGCGATTCTGTGCTGGAAGTAACCGGTTCGCTCTCCTTAGTCCAAAGAAACATAAAGGAGAGTATTGCCATGAACGATTTGCTTAAAGCGGCAGAGGTTTTGAACAAACTGGAAAATGTAAGGGTTGTGTATGTACCGCCAATGACTGTTGCATCCGTTTACTGCACAGGGGAAGACTCCGAAAATAAGGCATGGAAGGCAATAACGGACTTTGTAACCAATAGCGGCTTAATTGAAACAAAGCCCGATTTAAGGGTCTTTAAGATTCCCTATGTTAACGCAACCGGTGACAGCTTTGGGGACGAGGCATGGGTTTCGGTTCCCGATACGCTAAATTTGCCCTCTGCATTTGTTAAAAAAAGGTTTCTTGGCGGGCAGTATGCCGCCCATGTTATGGACGATAAAAACGGGTTTGAAGTGGCACTTGGGATGCAAGACTGGATTAACGAAAGCGACAAGTATCAATACGACTACGACGGAAATTTATCACGTTGCGACCCTCCCATTAGTGAAATTGACAGCTTTGGCGGTATACATCTTGATTTGGTAGAAGTTTTAAATTTTAACAGCTTCCAAAAGCCCGGCTATGAAATCCAAGTTGATTATTTAACGCCGATAAAGGACTATATTTTGTCGGAAGAAGTTTCAGAGGAAATACCGGGCAGTAAGGAAAAATGCGGCTTTAAGGCAAGCATCGTCACAAAAAATAAGTTTAGGATTATGGGGTTCACCAAAATTATGAGTGGCGACGCCAGTACGGATAGGTTCATTGAAGAAATAAGAAAAGACGGGCGCTTAGACACCCTTAATAAGTACAAAAAGCCCGGTGCGCCTATATTGGGGTTTGGATCCCATGACATGGATTCCCAAATAAGGGGCGGCTGGCGGTATACGATTTGCCTTGCCGAATCAGATATAACAGATGTACAAGCATTTATGCAGCATAGTCTTTATGTAGAAAAAATTGATGCATCAAGATGGCTGATTTTTGAATATACAAAGGGTGATGAATTTGACGACCATGCCATAGCCCCAAAGCTGGGATATACTTGGAATGGTATTATTTCGGGCTCGTTTACCGCAACCCCTGACGAAAAGATATGGAAGCCCGACCCAAAGGATGACACGGAAATGAAATCAGCTGTTTATTGCTGGTATCCGGTAAAGTAAGGAGGGTTACCCGTGCATGAAAACATCAACGAATCCCTGTTTAAGAAACAAAAAAACATCCGCCCTAAATTAGAGGACGCAATAGCCGATGCCCTTATAGGTGATGCGCTAAAAAATGCACAGGGTTTCATTTTATACCTTACGGAAAATAAGATGAAGCCCGTTTGGGCTTCCGCAAGTTCGTGGAAGGTCAACTATAAAGGTAAAGCTGTGTGTTATATTAGGCTGCCCGGCACCGCATGGTATCCACTGGATTCCGGCTCGTGGCATTTATCGGTTTTTGCGCAATACGATGAACATTTACAGAAGCTGATTTCAGGTGAATCGGAAGAAGCCAAAGAATTTGTAAAAAACCATCTTAAAAAGAATCTGCCATGCGGCGGTTGTATGCCGGGGCTGGACAGGCGGCTGGTTAATGATAACTTTGTAAACATCTGCGCTTGTACCTGTATCAATATGGAAAACCCCAATGATAACTTCTGCGGTTTTGCAAAAAAGCTGGTGGAGTTAAGGCGTGATGCAATTAGGGCTTGCCGGGTGCCGAAATGCAATTATGTTAAACCGGCAGATAGAAAATAAGATTACCGTATCTCCCATTCATTAACAAACGAAAAAACATGGTCCGAAGCCGGAGCACGGCCTTGAGTTACTCGCGTGCCGGTTAGCACCGCCGAATGCCTGAATCCCAGGCTAATTATAGGCAACCTATCCACAAAGCCTTGCTGCAATTGGGATACTGCCTGCAGGTATGCGCTTTCTGTTGTGGCTATGTTTAGGCCTGCAAGCAGCCCTTCCATTACCGGGTCGTTGCCAAAGAGGGGGCTTTCTTGGAACATGAACGCAAAATCGGGTTCAAAATCTAATTGCATACCACCTAGGAACAGGTCAAACTCACCGTCCGTTAGGCGGGCATAGTACTCGTCGAAGGGCAAGGCTGCTACCTCGGCAGGCTGGCCGGCGGCTATTAGGCCTGCCGCCAGACGGTGGGCTATGTGCACCCGTTCTATATGCTCTGTATTAGCCAGGATTATTAGGGGCCCTGGTATGTTTATTTCGCTTAGCAGTTCCCCGGCGGCGGCCCGGTCGTACTTGGGGCCGGATATACTGCCGTCGTGCATCCAGCTATATGGGTGGATGGGCGATACTGCGCGTACGGCCTGGTGCAGGTACTCGGCGCTCATTGCCTCGTCTGCGTTAAAGGCATGGGCTATCGCCTGGCGGGCAGACAGGTCGTGAAATATTGAACGGCCGAAATTAAAGCCGATAAATTCGAAGTACATAGCCGGGAATTTTTCCGGGTAAACGGGTTTTACACTGGGGTGCTTTACCCATTCGGCAAAGGGCAGCCGTATTGCGTCTACCACCCCTTGGTCAAAGGCGTGGAGTTCGGTTTCCCCGTCGGGGATGAACAGCACCTCAATATTATTTATTTGCGGGTGGCGGCGAAAGGTGTATGGGCTTCTTTCTAATTTCATTGCCTGCATGGTTGATATTGATTCCAAGCGGTATGGGCCGTTGCCCAGGGGCTCCATATTGCGCCGGCTTGCGGTGTTTACATGGCCCACATAGTGATGCTCGGGGATTATTGGAAAGTTAAGCGCGTAGCTTGCGGTTACAGAGGGCCGCTCGAAAACGATAACGGCGGTTCTTGAATTAATACGGTCTATACGGGCTATATTTTCTACGTTGCGTTTGTAGATTACCGTATCCGGTGCGCGTTTAAGTATTTCTACTGAGAAAATCAAATCGTCAGACGTTACCGGGATACCGTCACTCCAGATTGCATCGTCTCTTATGGTGAGTGTTGCTGTTGAAAAGTCTGAAGCCAACTCAATATTGGCTAAATGGCCGGTGGGGCGAAGGGTTTCGTCAAATATAACCAGTGGCTCGAATATTAAGCGAAGAATAGGCGCTACAGTTGCGTCTTCGTTTAGGAGGGGGTTAAGGGTTAATGGGTGGCGCATAGACAGGCGCAATACACCGTCGTCGTACAGCGGCAGCGGCTGGGTACGCTGGATGGGTTGTGGGTCCGGCTGGGGCTCATACTCATCGTATGGGTATTGGTACGGCTGGTGGCCGCTAAGTGCCGAACATGCGCTAAACAGCAAAAGCAACCCTATAAAGAAAGTTAAGAACCTTAAAAACTGGGGTTTATTCATGGTCTGCCTCCCCGCTCCAGATGCCTGGTTACTCTTAAAATAATATCGTATGCGCGGCGGTTAAATTCTACCCGTTCTACATAGTTACGTGTCTCGGGAAATGGGATTGTATCTAGGGTTATGCCGTCGCTGGATAGTTCCGGGTCCGCCAGCCAGCTGTTTACCCTACCCTGCCCCGCGTTGTACGCGGCTATTGCCAGGCCTAGATCCCCATTATAACGGCGTTTTAGCCAGTTTAGGTAGAAACTGCCCAAGGCTATGTTTACTTCCGGTTTCCAAATTGTTTCCGGGTCAAAGTCTGTTTTGCCCATTAGCCCGGCTATCCACTCGGCCGTTGCGGGCATTAGCTGCATAAGCCCCTGTGCCCCGGCGCGGGACTGGACATACGGGCGGAAACTGCTTTCGGCCATTATTACGGCCAGGATTACAGCATGGTCTATTTCACCGGCGTTGGCTTCTATAATATGCATGTAGCGTACGGGAAAGCGCATGTTTACGCCCATGATTAACGCCGCCGAAAGCAGGATAAGTAATATGAATACGGAAAATAGCCATTTTTTCATTCAGATGCTCCTTGGGAGTGGCGCGCTAACATAAAAGCGTTGAGCGATGCGAAGCAAGCCGCATAAACACTGGATTGCTTCGCTACGCTCAATGCTTTTATGTTGACGAAGACTTCACGCAATAACGGCATTTGACATCGATTAGCTAAATTGATGCGTTCTAAATGCATCATACACTTGCCTTTTTCAGTGCTGACTTTACCTGATTTTTTAGTTCAGCCAGTCCTTCGTTATTTTGAATTATTGTGGTGGCGTGGGGCTTTAGAGTTTCGTCGCCGGCGCGGCTTGCCAGCCTTTTTTCCGCGGCTTCCTTTGTTATGTTATCCCTTGCCATTATTCTTTCCAGCCTTATGTCATGGCTTGCGGTTATCAGCCAGCAGCTATGGCAGGTTTTATGCATTTTTGCTTCTATTAGCAGGGCCGCGTCTATTACCGCGAATTTGTGCTTGCCAGTTATTCTTGCGTGGGCAATTAGGGCGGTGGTTAGGGCTATTACCTTCGGGTGGATTATGCTTTCAAGCTTGGTCAGCTTTTTTTTATTCCCGAAAACCAGCTTGCCCAAAGCCGGGCGGTTTATTTCACCTTCATTATCTAATATATCTGTGCCGAAAGCTGTCACAATTTCTTTGTGGGCCGGCTGGCCTTTGCGTATTACCCGGTGGGCCAGAGGGTCGGCTTCTATTGTGTAGCCGCCCATTTTTGCAAGCATACGGGTTACGGTGGTTTTGCCGCTGCCGGATATGCCTGTAATGCCTATTATTTTCATTTGGTTTCGTACCAACTTTCTCCTTCGCTTACATCGGCCACCAGGGGGAGTTTTAGATTTGCTGCGTTTTCCATTTCTTCTTTTAGAACGCCTTTTACCTGGGTTAGTTCCGCTTCCGGAACTTCCAGCAGCAATTCGTCGTGCACTTGCAGGATTAGTTTTGCGGATAGGTTTTCCCTTGCAAGGCGGTTGTGGACGTTTATCATGGCAATTTTTATTATGTCCGCGGCAGTGCCTTGGATGGGCATGTTCATTGCTACACGGGTGCCGAAGGCTCGCTGGTTGAAGTTAGGGGATTTAAGTTCGGGCATAGCGCGGCGGCGGTTGTATAGGGTGGACACATAGCCGGTTTTTTTCGCGGTTATTATTGTTTCGTCTAGGTAGGATTTTACTTTTGGATATTTTTCGAAGTAGCCGGCTATATATCGCTCGGCTTCTTTTACGTGTACGCCTATATCTTCGCTTAGGCCGAAGGCGCTTATGCCGTAGATTATGCCGAAGTTTACGGCTTTGGCGTTATTGCGCTGTTCAGGAGTGATTTCTTCCGGGGGGATACCCAGTACCTGTGAGGCTGTAAGCCTGTGGATGTCTTGGCCTTGCTTAAATGCGGTGATTAGGGTTTCGTCGCCGGAGATATGGGCAAGGACCCGCAGCTCTATTTGACTGTAGTCCGCATCTACAAACTTATGGCCGGCCCGGGGTACAAAGGCTTTACGAAGTTCCCGGCCCAGGGGCATACGCACTGGTATGTTTTGCAGGTTTGGCTCGGCGCTGGATATGCGGCCGGTGGCCGTTAGGGCTTGGTGGAAGGTGGAATGTATGCGGGAGGTTTCCGGGTTTATTAGGGGCAGCAGGCCCTCTACATATGTGGATTTTAGCTTGGCATGGGCCCGGTATTCCATTACCAGTGGGATTATGGGATGGCTGCCTACCAGCTTTTCCAGTACGTCGGCGGCGGTGGAATAGCCCCTGGTGGTTTTCTTTCCGCCTTTTAGGCCCAGTTTTTCGAATAGAATTTCCCCTAATTGTATGGGGGATTGGATGTTGAAGGGCTCCCCGGCGCTTTCATAGATGGCGTCGGTTAACTCCGATAGGCGCTTGTCTAGGATTTTGCCGTACTCTGTTAGGATTGTCGGGTTTACCTGTATGCCTGCCCCCTCCATGTGGGCCAGTACTGTGGCCAGGGGCAGTTCTATTTTTTCGTATAGGTCTTGCAAATTAGCTGCGGCCATTGCGTCTTGCATGGGCCCATGGCAGCGGCATACTATGTCGGCTGTGCCTGCGGCGTAACCGGCGGCTGTTTCCGGGGATAGGTTAGCTGTAGTTTTGCGGGCGCTGCCGCGTTTGCCTTTGTTGTCCAGCAGTTCGTCAAGGGTGGGGACTACCGCGTCCAGGTAAGTTAGGGCTATATCCGCAGATTGTTTTTGCGGCTCTAGGGTGTTTATTACATAGGCGGCCAGCTTTGCGTCGAAGCAGATGTTTACCGGGGTTATTCCATAGGGGCGCAAGTGGGTGATTTCGGCTTTTATATCCAGAGCCCATTTGGGGGTATCAGATTCTAACCATGGGCGGGCGGCTTCCAGCAAGTCGGCGGCGGACAGCCCGGCGCCTGTGTACAGGTACTGGGCGTGGGGTGGCTGGGCCGGGCCCGTGTGCAGGGCGATACCCATGCCTATTAACGCGGTTTTTCCGCCGGTGATGCTTTTATCAAGTGGGGTATTTTTATCGTCGTACAATGTAAAGAATGCCGCCGGGCCGGATATACAGGCGAAGAACATTGCAGCATCGTCTTTGGTGTGGATTATGGGGTAGTCGGTTGGCAGCGGGGAGTGTTGGGACTTTGGCGGCGTTACATTTACAAGCGTACCTGTGTCCGATGTTGTGCCGGTTGCTACTGCCGGTGCACCTTCAGGGGCTTCCGGTGTACATGCGCTTTCAACCGTTTCAAAAGGCGACGGGTGGCTTATTGCGGCTTGGATTACATCTTTTGTGAAATTTCTGTACAAGGACTTCATTTCCAGGCGTTTTACTTCGTTGTATACATCCGCGTTCCATATATTATCCGATGGGGTTAGTTTTAGGTCTACCGGCACGTCTGTTCTTATTGTTACAAGTTCCCGGCTTAGGCGGGCTTGCTCTGCAAACTGGGCCAGGTTTTCGGATGCTTTTTTCGGCTTTATTTCGGCGGCGTTGGCTATTGCGTTTTCTAAGTTACCATATGCGGTTATGATTTTTGTGGCTGTTACCTCGCCTATGCCCGGCACGCCGGGTACATTGTCTGACGAATCGCCCATTAGGGCTTTTACGTCTATATAGGCGGCGGGGGTTACGCCGTACTTTGCTTCAACGTCTGCGGCGTAGTAGTTTTCCACTTCAGTTTTGCCGGCTTTGGTTTTGGGTAAACGGATACGTATTGTTTCGGTGGCCAATTGCAATAAGTCCCTGTCACCAGAGACTATTACCGGGCTTATGCCTTCTGCTTCGGCACGTACGGCCAGCGTGCCTATTACGTCGTCGGCTTCATAGCCGGGGCATTCAGATATGTTTATGTTCATTTTTGTTAGCAGGTTTTTAAGAGTGGGGACTTGGCCGATAAGTTCCTCCGGCATGGATTTGCGTGTGGCCTTATATTCGGCATAGCGCTCGTGCCGGAAGGTGGGCTTAGGCAGGTCAAAGGCTACGGTTATGAAATCCGGTTTTTCTTCATCATGGAAACGCATTAGGATGCTTAGGAAGCCGTATACTGCGTTGGTGTATTCGCCGGATGAGTTTGTGAATAGGGGCAGGGCATAGAATGCGCGGTTTAGTATGCTAAAACCGTCTACTAATAGGATTTTTTGTGACATGAGGGCCTCCTTGCTATTGTATACATGGAGTATGCCCTAAAATGGCGATTTCGGCAACTTTGCGGCTTTGCGCGGCAGCCTTATATGATTGCCGGCACAGCCTTAACCTACTACAATGGGTTCTGGAGGTGCAGATATGAATAATACATTGATTTTGGTGGCCGGGCTGCCGGGTGCCGGGAAAACCCGCTTTGCGGATTACCTGTCAAACAGGCTGCAAGCCCCCCTTATATGCAAGGACAGAATAAAAGAAACCGTATGGGATAGGATTATGTATGATACAAATAACAGGGATAATTCACAGATTTATGGAAGATTGGCATATGATTTATCGTTTAGTTTTTGCGAGACGCTGCTTAAAACGCGCCAGCCGGTAGTTTTTGAAAGCAACTTCGTAAAACCTGCGGACGAAATATTGCATTCAATGGTACAGAAATATGAATACACCGTTATTAATGTTCTATTTGGCGGCGATTATAATGTAATACATAAGCGGTTTGTTGAAAGAGATGTAACCGGCGAAAGACACCCCGGCCTGGTTTCTAACGGCTTTTTTAATGATTTTGAAGTTTACAAAAAAGCCGCTCAAAATTGTGAAAATTTTTTGTACGGGGATGTTGTTATTAATGTTGACGCAACAGACTTCTCAAATATTATTTATGATGACATTGTGGAGAGAATTTTGGGAAGCTGTCATGTGAATTGTTAATATGTACTGTGGGCATATAACCCGTTTGACGTTTTGCGTAACTGGGTACGCTATTCCGGCTCAGATGTTATATTGTATATGCCCGGGGCGCAAATCCTAAAGCCCATCAAAAATCCCGCCAATTATGCCGGATATCACTTCGCCTATAGACTCTGCAATTGTAGAAACTGCGCCTTCTGCCACCGCTTCGCCAATTGCTTCCATGGCTGCCGTACCGGCGGCCTCAGCAACTGCGCCGGAAACTGCTTCCGCTGCCGCAATGCCAGCGCCTTCTGCCGCTGCCATACCGGCGGCTTCTGCCAAAGTGCCGTAAACTGTCTCGGTTGCTATACCGGCTCCGTCGGCGGTTGCCATTCCGGCAGCTTCGGCTAATGAGTTATAACCTGTTTCAGATATTGCAGCGGCGTCTTCCGGTGCTGCCCTGCTGCCTCTGGTTAGCGCCCATATGCCCCCGTCCAGTGCCAACTCGCCCGCTTCACCTGCTGCTGACAGGGAAACCTGTGATGCGGCACGCTCCTGCTCAGGCCCTGGCTCCATATATGATATTCCTAGTTTTGTGTTTTCAAAATTCATTCCCATTCTCCTTCCTACCAGCCCATATCGGGCATTCACCAACAGCCCCAAACATAGTCATACAAGTTGAGATTGAATGATGCGTGGTCAGTTTTGTCAATAATGATAAACCTTTTTCCGATTTTATACTATAATGACTATATCTACAATCATATCGCCCGTTGTGCAACGGGTTCATATCACATAATAAAGCAGTTTCGAAATCATTCCTCATTGTTCCCGAAACTGCTATAGCGAATTAAATGAGAATCAGTCCAGGCCGAGCCGAAAATCGCGAACAATTCTACGTGTTTTCGGCAACAGACTGGACTGATTTCGAATTAATTCGCTATATAAGCGTGATTTTGTCAATTTCGGTTCTCAATTTCCACGACTCCTGAAACCTTGTCTATTGTAATGATTTTACCGTCCTTCTCAACTACCATGATTCCGTCGTCATTTTGCATTTCCCTTCTCCTTTTTTTCTTCCTTCTCCCACCTGTGAACAAGATTGCAGACACTGGAATTACCAGCCATCCCCATGCCCATAATCCACAGAAAACACCTAGCAACACATATATAAAAGGTGAAAGGGCGGGTAGTGCACTAAATCCGATTCCGGAACTCAATATCGCAGTCATAGGGACAATTACCCAACCCCATGCCCACCAGCCCCATGTCCACCATTCAGGCGCCCATATATGCTGTGTCAGCCCCATGATGATATATATAAACGGTGAAAGAGGAACCAGCTTCATCATAAGCCCCTTCATGCGAAACTTTTTGAAACGGGCCTGAAAGTGGATGCCGTAATCCTCTTCCAAGTCGTCAAACATAATTGCACGTTTCCGCTGGAAACCGCTTATAAGTTCTTCCGGGTCCCCCAAGCCATCTTTTGCGGCTTCGAAGGCTTCGTCAAAGGAGAGGCCGGCGGCCATGTAGTCGTTAACCCGTTCGGTTATGTGAATGTGCAATTCTTCTTTTTGCTCACGCACTCTGTCGTTTTCGACCACATCGTAAAACAAATCATTCACATACTTCGATATACGTTGTGTGTTCATTTTTGCCCCTCCATCCTTTGAAATTGTTTACCAGGTTTTTTATAGGTTGCAATATACTGCTTGGCTCTATCATGCAGTTGTGCAGGCCTTCGCTTTTTACCTGGGCTGGGGTGTAGTATTCGTTATTCCCTACCCTGTTCATCACTACGTTTTTTGCCAGTGCTAAATTAATTTCTCCGCGATTCTTCATAGTTGTTTACCTCCCATTTTAAGATTCTGTCCATGATGTTTTTGGTCATTTCCCATTTGATTTTGTTTTCCTCTAGGCTTTCTATGCCTGCTTGGGTTAGTGTGTAGTATTTTCTTCGCCCGCCTTGGCTTTCATCGCCCCAGTATGACGCGATAAGTTTTTCCGCTTCTAAACGGCGCAGCCCGGAATACAGCGTGGCTTCTTTGATTTCACAGGTGTCGTTTGTGATGTGTGAAATTGTTTTACTGATGCTGTAGCCGTAGCCATCCTCTAAAGAGATGATTTTAAGCAGGATAATGTCGATATGCCCGCTAATAAGGGCAGATGTGTTAAGTGCTCCACTCAATTAAGTTCCTCCTTCGAATAAGTATTTGTGATTGCAACTATTTCGTCTTCATAATTACTGTGTTATGCATAGTAATATATATTATAGAATTATCTTTGTCAACCCCTTTTGAAAAATTTTTTTAAGCTGCCTCCTATCCGCCCATTACGGGCATATTCCGTCACCAACCGAGCATGAAAATGGGTTGGCGCTACCATCAACATAGAGGCGTTGAGCGTAGCGAAGCAATCCAAGGCTGTGCCATAGCTACAGCTTCTACTGGATTGCTTCGTAGCTACGCACCTGGCAAAGACGGTTATTTTCGTATTATCGGCCTATTGACAAACATAAACGTGTGTATTATTGTATTATTTATATAATACAATCGTACAATCACTGCAATATAGGAGGTGATGCCATGAAGGGCAGCTACGACAACAGCCAGCCCATATTCCGTCAAATTATTGAGCGGATTCTGCTGTCTATAGCCACAGGCGAACTGCCGCCGGGCGGCAAAGTTGCACCGGTACGCGAAATGGCGTTGGAACATAAAGTCAACCCCAACACTATGCAAAAGTCTTTGGCAAAGTTAGAAGAAATGGGCTACCTGTTTACAGAACGCACATCCGGCCGATACGTAACCAAGGATTTAAATCTAGTAGAAAGCCTAAAAACCATGCTTCCCGCGCAAATAACGGAAAAATACGTATCCGACATGAGCGAATGCGGCATAACCCCCGAAGATATCCCGTATCATCTGGAAAAATATCTGGAAAGGAGAAAGGGCAAAAATGGATAACACCCTGCAATCAAACGAAAGCGCCGTTCTTAGACTAAGAAACTTACACATGAATTACGGCAAAACCCGGGCCCTTAAAAGCGTAAGCCTAGACATCCCAAGGGGCAAAATAGTAGGCATACTAGGCCCTAACGGCAGCGGGAAAACCACGCTAATAAAAACAATAATGGGCCTGCTAAACGGCTACACAGGCGAAGTACACATAGCGGGGCATCCTCCCGGCCCCGCCGCCAACGCCCATATCTCATACCTGCCAGACAGAAACCATATTCCTACATGGTTTACGGCAAGCCAAGCAATTGCATTATTCACAGACTTTTATAAAGACTTCGACAAAAATCAAGCCCTCGCTATGCTTGAAAGCATGAAAATCCCCACAAACAAGAAGCTAAGAGCCCTGTCCCGCGGTATGCAAGAGAAAGTCCAGCTATCGCTGGTAATGAGCCGCCGGGCCGACTTGTATGTACTGGATGAACCCATAGGCGCAGTAGACCCTGCCTCCAGGGAGTTTATTGTTGAAACGATACTAAGAAATTTCCCCGAATGTGGTTCTATCTTACTCTCTACCCATATTATCGCGGATATAGAACCGATTTTAGATGTGGCTGTTTTCATAAAAGAAGGGGAGATTGTTATGCAGCGCGAAGTAGAGCAAATCCGCGAAGAGCATGGCGCATCCCTTGACGGGCTGTTTCGGGAGGTGTTTAAACATGTTTATTAAAACGGTGAAATACGATTTGCTGTTTAGCAAAACAGTGTTTTTAAGCATGGCTGGAATAATTATTGCGCTTGCCGCCATTTTAAGGCAAGCAACCACCCAATACCAAACCACCCACATATACACAACCGACACCGGCGAACTTGTACACGCAGTAACAGACGCAACTAGCGGCGGCGCCATGATTCTTGGCATGGTAATGATGGCTGTTGCGGTTATTTCCGTACTTCAGGTAATGATATTTTTTCAAAAAAGTTTCTTTGATGATACCGGGTATATGATGCTTACATTGCCTGTAAAGCGCTTTACTATTCTGGCGTCTAAGCTGGCGGTGGCTATGGTGTGGCTTAACTTTATGCTGCTTGCCGCCGCTATTTCCGTGGTTATTGTGGACCCGGTGTCCCATACCACATTTCATTTTATGGGGCTTTCACGGGATATTAGTTTTCAAAATCTTGTGGCGCTTATAGAGGTTAATATTATTGGGGCATCCGTAATCCTTTTATTATTTTTTGTTATTGTACTTGCCCATAGCCGTATATGGGTATTTCGTGTCGGCAGCTTTGCGGCAGCGGTAGTTGGGGTACTGTTGGGATGGGGGATATTTATACTTCATAATACGATTGGAATGCGGCATTTTGAAGAAGTTGCAGACCAAATGCGTTGGGAGAACCCCGCATTTGCGGCGCCAGACGTGTTTATAGAGACGCAAATCACTTACATGATACGTACTTTTGAGCGCCCTATTATTGGCGTTGATGTTGGAAGAATCCCTGTTGGGGATGGCTATCTTGATATATATCTTTTTGGAATTAGCGTTATTACTTGTGTGCTGGCGTTTTGGGCTGCAATCTATCTTTTGAAGAAGCGGGTTAATATATAAAGGATAGTGTAGCAGTTTCGGCACCTGTACGGAAAACGAAACTGCTAGAAAACGACCCCATATACAACACCAAGGACATGGATAAGACAGTAAAATGATTTGAGAATGTTTTAGGATGGTACGCAAATATACAAAATAATTGTAGGTGCCCTATGCGGTTGTTTTTTATACTATAGCAATTCACCTTTAAATCGGTCTCGCCTGTCGCCGAAAACACGTTGAAGCGTTCGCGATTTTCGGCTCGGGCGAGACCGTTTAAAGGGGGAATTGCTATATCTGCTGTAGTTTTTCGAAGATTATTGGTAATATTTCATCTATTAATTCCGCATAGGTTAGGTTATCTGGCAGAGAATCAAATAAGCCTGTTCTTTCCATCTCGCTTTGTTGCGGTATTTCGCTCAAAGTATGAACTTTCGCAAAAAATACTTGGCTATTCCCTTGAATATTAACGCCGTTGAATTCTCCGCTTACGCTATAATCGCAAAGTGGTTCAATATCAAACTCTATCGCACCCGATTCTTCGTACAATTCTCTTTTTGCGGCGTTTAATGGTGTTTCACCAGTTTCGATATGCCCGCCTTGTGTTTCCCATGTCGATCTTTCCTTGTGTTTACTAAGCAGCCATTTTCCATTATAGAAGGCGATAATATCTGCATATATGTAGTTCGTAAGTGTATTAAATGGATAACATTTAAATTCCATGTTTTCCCCCGGTAATATAAAGTCGTTATACATTAGTTAAAAGCCAAAACCGTGCAGCTAACAACTCAATGCTTGCATTACGCCATTCTTAAACTGCGTCCTCGTGCCAAATTTGCCGCAATTTAGCCCCTTTTTCAAAGATTTCCATTGTCATATCTTCGAAGTTGACTTCGACACGAATATCTTCTTCATTGTTTGACTGTTGAACCCAGTCAACCCATTCTATTGCCGGCGACAGTTCGCCATTGTCCCGAATGATTCGATAGCCCTCGCCGAGATTTTCAGATAAAACATCTTGAATTTTGTCAAGTTTCATTCTACAAATTCCCCTTAATTTTATAGTTGAAAACATAAAGCGTTGAGCGTAGCGAAGCAATCCAAGCTTGCGGATTTCAGCAGCCTTGGATTACTTCGCTACGCTCAATGCTTCTATGTTGACGGAGACTTCGCGCAATGACGGGGTTTCACCACCTCATCAAATAGCACAACGGGTTAATTTATGCAAATCATCCCTATGGTAAAAACCGAAAAAAATGTCCGTTAGTGTCAAAACAAGCCGCGCATCATTCCTCAACTTGGATGATTTATTCCATAAAAGGATACCCAACAGCTTCCGCCGGGATAAACGTCTCCTTAATAGTGCGCGGGCTGGTCCAGCGCAGCAGGTTTAGCACACTGCCGGCCTTGTCGTTGGTACCGGAGGCGCGGCCTCCACCGAAGGGCTGCTGGCCTACCACTGCGCCGGTGGGCTTATCGTTAATATAGAAGTTACCTGCCGCGTCGGACAGGCGGCGCTCCATATCCGCCAGCACTTGCCTGTCCTGGGCGAAGATGGCGCCGGTTAGCGCGTAGGGGCTTACGGTGTTGCAGCTTTCTATTGCTGCGTCAAACTCGCTGTCTGGATATACATAAACCGTCAGTACCGGGCCGAAGATTTCTTCGCGCATGGTTATAAAATCCGGAGTCTTTGCAAGTATCACCGTGGGGTGGATAAACCAGCCCTTTGTCTCGTCATAATGGCCGCAAAGCACTTCCGCGTCCGGGGAACTTTCTGCGGTGTCTATATATTCCACTATGGAGCGGTAGGCCCTTTCGTCTATAATCGCGCCCATGAAATTGGATAAATCCGCCACATCACCTACCCGCAGTTTCGCGATTTCGGCCAGCAGAAGGTCTTTTACTTGAGGCCACATGCTTTCGGGGATATATGCCCGTGAAGCGGCAGAGCATTTTTGCCCTTGATATTCAAATGCGCCGCGCACCATGGCCGTAACAAGGGGCACCGCTTTAGCGGTGTTATGGGCAAAAATAAAGTCCTTACCGCCGGTTTCGCCAACAAGGCGCGGATAGTTACTGTAGTTTGCGATATTCTCCCCAACCAATTTCCAGCAGCCGTTAAAGACGCCCGTAGAGCCGGTGAAATGGAACCCGGCCATTTCCGGATGGGTGAGTACATATTTGCTTATATCCGGGCCGCTGCATGGCACAAAATTAATAACCCCCGGCGGAAGCCCTGCTTCCAGCAGAATTTGATAAATTAAATAGTTGGACAAAACAGCCGTACCCGCCGGCTTCCAAACTACGGTATTGCCCATAATAGCAGGGGAACAGGGCAGGTTGCCGCCAATGGCTGTGAAGTTAAAGGGGCTGATTGCCACAATAAAGCCGCTAAGGGGGCGGTACTCGCTTCTGTTCCACATACCGGCGGAACTTATGGGTTGGTTCTTGTATATTTCCTGTGCAAAGTGGACGTTAAAGCGCAGGAAGTCTGCCAGTTCGCAAGCGGAATCAATTTCGGCCTGGTATACGGTCTTGCTTTGGCCTAACATTGTTGCGGCATTTAGCACTTGCCGCCATGGGCCTGCAATCATATCCGCCGCTTTTAGGAATATTGCGGCCCTGTGCTCCCAGGGCATCATTGCCCACTCGGCCTTCGCGGCTAAGGATGCGTCTACCGCGGCCTTTAGTTCCTCCGGCCCGGCCATCGAATACTCTGCAAGTACATGGCTGTGGTTATGGGGCATTTTGCAATGGCCCTTTTTGCTTGTGTGGATTTCCTTTCCGCCAATTACGATGGGTATGTTCATTACCGCTTCGGATTGGCGCTTTAACTCGGCCAAAACCGCTGCGCGCTCGGGGGTGCCTGGGGCGTAGGTTAGTACCGGCTCGTTTATTGGGGCCGGAACGGTGTACAGTGCATTCATTGGTTACTCATCTCCTTATGTTATGGTGGTTTCGTATGCATTTGCATTTCCTCATGGGGACTTCTGTCATGAGCAGAGTATAACATAATATTTTCATTTATTTCTTCTAAACCACTTCACCAAACCGCGTTCATATATTATTATAGCAATAATGCAACACGAAACTTTTCGAGGTGATTCCATGAGAATTTCGCTGCACCCTATATTGGATTTCCAGCGCGGCGCGGCGCTTACTTTTACATTCAACGGTACACCGGTTTCCGCCTACACAGGCGAAACTATTGCGGCGGCACTTTATGCCGCCGGTTATCGCACTTTAGCCAACAGCCCCATAAGGCACAGGCCCAGGGGGCTTTACTGCGCTATCGGAAATTGCTCTTCCTGTATGATGGTGGTAAACGGCAAGGCCAATGTTAAAACCTGCATAGAACTGGTGCGCGACGGCATGGTAGTTGAAACCCAGCAAGGCAAGGGAACCATATAAGCGTTTCGATTAATAAAAAACACACCAACCGGGTTTTGATACTAATGGTAAACCTTTTTCATGCTTGGCTGGTGATGTTGCCCATATAGGCATTAGGAGGCACGAAGTAACCCATGATACATACCGACTTACTAATTATAGGCGCCGGCCCCGCAGGGCTTATGGCCGCAAAAGAAGCCGGTGCCGCCGGCGCAAGTGTACTTTTATTAGAAAGAAGCCACATGCCCGGCGGGCAGCTGGTAAAGCAGACTCATATGTTCTTCGGCTCTAAGGAGCAGTACGCATCCTATCGGGGCTTTGATATTTCGGATATTTTACTGGACGAGATAAACATGCTGCCCAATGTAACCCTAGCCCTAAACGCCACGGCCCTAGCCGTGTATGACGACGGCATATGGACGGCAGAAATGGAAACCGGCTACACAAAAATCCGCCCAAAAGCCGTTGTAATAGCCACCGGCGCCGGGGAAAAAACCCTGCCCTTCCCCGGTAACGACCTGCCCGGTGTATACGGCGCAGGCGCTACGCAAACACTAATGAACCAGTACGGTATCAAACCGGCAGACAAGGTAGTTATGCTGGGCGCGGGTAATATTGGGCTAATAGTCAGCTATCAGTTATTGCAAGCCGGGGTAGAGGTACTTGCCGTTGCCGAAGGCGGCCCCAGAATTGGCGGCTACCTGGTTCACGCGGCAAAGCTTAGGCGCATGGGCGTGCCTATTCTTACGTCACATTCCGTTAAGTTTGCAACCGGCCGGGGCAGGCTGGAATCCGTTGTTTTATGGGAACTGGATAAAAACTGGCAGGGCATCCCCGGCACGGAAAAGATATACCACGCAGATGCTTTGTGCGTGGCAGTAGGGCTGTCGCCGTTGTCGGAGTTATTGTGGCAGGCGGGCTGCGAAATGGTGCATGTATCCGCCCTTGGGGGCTACGTGCCGTACCGGGACAGCTATCTTGCCACGTCACAAGAAAATATATTTATAGCCGGTGACGCAGCCGGTATAGAAGAAGCCTCCAGCGCCATGGTTGAGGGGCGGCTTGCGGGGCTGTCCGCAGCCAAATATCTTGGGCTTAACATGCCAGATTTCGAAGAAAAACGTAGCGACTGCCTAGCCCAACTCGCATCTTTACGTCACGGTCACGCAGGTACACGCACGTTAGCGGGGCTTGCCCAAGCAGCCCGGGGAGGGAACCAATGCTAGAAAAAACTGGTATACCATCACAATCGGAAATAGATTCCGTTTTCCCAAATGACCAGCGCCTACTGAAAGGCCCGGTGGCGGTAATAGAATGTTTTCAGTCTATCCCATGCGACCCATGCGCCGCGGCTTGCCCAAGAGGCGCAATCCAAACTTTTGATGACATAAATGACAGGCCGGTAATAGATAATGATAAATGTAACGGCTGTATCCTATGTATGACCAAGTGCCCGGGGCTTGCAATAATGGTGGTGGATATGACTTGGTCATCTAACCGGGCATTAATAAAAATGCCATACGAGTTTCGCCCCCTGCCGGAAAAAGGCCAAACAGTACATGCACTGGACCGGGAAGGTACGCCGGTGGCTGAAGCCGAAGTAATACAAGTGTTAAACACAAAGAACATGAACAAAGTACCGGTTGTATCCATAGCGGTAGACAAGCAGCTGGTAAAAACAATAAGAAATTTCCGCATAATTAATGAACCGCCCCCGGAAACAATAAATAAAGCCGTCAAGGAAGAAGCACCGGACACCGGTATAGCCTGCCGCTGTAACGACTTGGATATAAAAGAAATACGCGCCCTAATTGCCAAGGGGTACACAACTATCCAGGAACTAAAGCAAATGGGCCGCCTGGGTATGGGCCCCTGCCAAGGCCGGAACTGCCTGCCCATTGTTATAAACGAACTTTCCCGGGCCCTTGGCATACCGGTTGGAGAACTTCCGGCAGGTTCATTCCGCCCAATGGTTAAAAGTATAGAACTTGGGGATTTGGCGGCATATGAAGACTAGATATTTATCGTAAGGAGTGCAAAGTGCATAAAACAGCAGACATAGTAATCATAGGCGGGGGCATATCCGGCGTTTCTATAGGCTACTTCCTTTTAAAACATGGTGCAAAAAACGTGGTTATCCTGGAAAAGAACCACCTTGCCGCCGGCGCAACAGGCCGCTGCGGCGCGGGCATTAGGCAGCAATGGGGCTCGCCGCTGAACTGCATAATGTCTAAATTTTCATGCGAATTTTTTGAGACTGCCGCAGATGAGTTGGCATTTGCCGGAGATATAGAGTTCCATCAAGGCGGCTACGTGATGCTTGTAACAACGGAAAAAGAACTGGCGCAAACAAAGGAAAACATAGCCCTGCAAAATAGCCTGGGCATTGGCACAAAGCTGCTTACCCCTAGTGAAGCAAAAGCCCTTGCACCGCCACTAAACACAGAGGAACTGCTTGGGGTGGCATATCATAGCCGTGACGGGCATCTTAACCCTTTTATTACCACCAGGGCATTTGCCGACGCTTTTACACGGCTGGGCGGCAAGATATACACCAATACCAGCCTTACAGGTATCCGTGTAGAAAACGGGCAAATCGCCGGGGTAGACACAAACCGGGGCAGCATAGCCACAAACACAGTTGTAAATGCCGCCGGCGGCTATGTTCAAACAATCGCGGATATGGTAGGTGTGGAACTTCCCCTATATTCCCAGCGGCATAATATCCTGGTAACAGAGCCGGTAGAGCGAATTTTAGACCCAATGCTTATGAGTTTCTCCCTTAATTTTTATTGCCAGCAAACCCCTCATGGTTCGTTTGTAATGGGCCGCACCTGCCCGGACCAGCCTCGGGATTTACGAATAACGGCAGACAGCCGTTTCCCTGTGGCAATGGCGAAAACCATAGTTAACGTGCTGCCGCGGCTTAAAAACCTGCGAATGCTGCGCCAGTGGGCCGGGTTATACAATATGTCCCCGGACAATCACCCCATTTACGACCAAGTGCCGGGGCTTATGGGCTTTTTCCTGGCCGCAGGGTATTCCGGCCACGGCTTTATGATGTCGCCGGCTACAGGCCAGTCTATGGCAGAACTTATTCTGGGGTTACCCCCAACTTTGCCGTGGGACCGTCTGGGTTTTTCACGTTTTAGCGAAGGCGATTTAATACTTGAGCCTTCTGTTGTATAAGAATTTTAAAGCCCGCAAATTTGCGGGCTTTGTTCGTTGGTTAACTCTACCAAGAAGGGAATGAAGTTTGTGAAGAAAATTACGTTGGTGCTGGGTGTTATTGGCGCGGATGTACACGCAGTGGGTAATAAGATACTGGACTATGTGTATACCCAGGAAGGGTTTAATGTTGTAAATTTGGGCGTTATGGTTTCCCAAAAGGAATTTGTAGAGGCGGCAGTGGAAGCGGCGGCGGATGTTATAGTTGTGTCGTCCCTTTACGGCCATGGGGAAATTGATTGCAAGGGCCTTAGACAAAAATGTGACGAGGCCGGCCTTTCAGGGATAAAACTTTACGCAGGCGGCAACCTAGTAGTGGGCAAACAAGATTTTGCCCAGGTAGAGAAACGCTTTTTGGAAATGGGCTTCGACAGAGTGTACCCACCCGGTACAGACCCTCAGCTAAGTATCAAGCATATAAAGCTTGATTTGGAAACCGTCTAAATCAGGCAGCCCCCTTCTAAAGAAGCGGGCTTAGTGACACCATAAACCAAGGACTGTGATAGCATGAACCTGCTACTATGCTGTGATTTCGGCTCAACTTTCACAAAGCTATGTGTAATAGACCTGGAAGCCGGTAAAATCGTAGCCTTAGCCAAGGCCTTTACAACAATAGAATCCGACATAACAGACGGCTACAACAGCGCCCTGGATGAAATCCACAAAATCTGCGGAAGGCGGGACTTTGAAACACGGCTTGCAGCAAGTTCAGCCGCAGGCGGGCTTAAAATGGTAGCAAGCGGGCTTGTGCCGGACTTAACGGCCAAGGCCTCCCGCCTAGCCGCCGCCAGCGCCGGCGCAAAGGTGCTAAAAACCTATGCATACGAACTAACATCAGACGACACAGCCGAAATCGCAAGTATATCCCCGGACATTGTACTGCTAAGCGGCGGCATAGACGGGGGTAACAAGGATGTACTGCTAAAAAATGCCGAAAGCATAGCCCAAACAAACGGCAGCTTCTGCGTAATAATCGCAGGCAACCGCACCGCCGCCGCAGAGGCCGAACAGCTTGCAATAAAAGGCGGCAAGCAAGCCGTAATTTGCGAAAATGTTATGCCCGTATTCGGCAAGCTTAATATAGAACCCGCAAAAAACGCCATACGTGAACTATTTATTCGAAACATAATATCAGCAAAGGGCCTTAGCCAAGTTCAAGATATTATGTCAGACGAAATAGTCCCGACCCCCCTGGCGGTATACGAGGCGGCACAATTGCTAAGCCAGGGCACTAAAACCGAGCCCGGCCTTGGGGAGTTAATGGTATTCGACATAGGCGGGGCAACAACCGATGTCTACTCCATGGCAAGCGGCCTGCCTGCAAACACAAATGTGTATGTACAAGGGCTGATAGAGCCTTTTGCAAAACGCACAGTGGAAGGGGATATAGGTATGCGCTATTCCCTAGGGCCAATGCTTGAGGCCATTGCGGAGGGCGGAATGCCTCTGTTTTTAAGCACATACGGCATATCCGAAAAAGATGTAAACACGTGGCTTGCAATATGCACCGCAAGCCCCGAAACCTTGCCCACTGGCCAACATACTGCTTACACAAAAGTAGAGCACGCCCTGGCCCGGGAAGCCATAAGAATATCTGCCGCCCGCCACACCGGCAGCTACGAGCGGGTATATACCCCCATAGGCGAAACTTTGGTGCAAACCGGCAAGGACTTAACCGGCGTGAAATACGTAATAGGCACAGGCGGCGCAATAATAAACGCCTCAGTACCAAAAGACATACTGCAAGGGGCTGTTTACAGCCCCCAAGACACCAACCTATTAAAGCCTCAAAACCCCAAGATACTCCTGGATAAGGACTATTCACTGGCGGCGATGGGGCTTTTGTCGCGCAAATTTCCGGAGTTAGCCCTTAAAATGATGAAGCAAAATCTGGTATCAATATAAATAAGCCGCAAGGAGGAATATCAGCATGAGCGTTATTCTGTTTGTATTAGGGTTCATAACTATAATCGCAGGCATAATTATAGGCCTGATGACCGGTTCATTTTTAGGATTCATAGCGTCTTTGGCCGGAAGTATTTTTTCGTCTGCAATTTTCTTTGCATTGGCAAGGATACTGGAAAAGCAAGATGAAATCCTTACAATGCTTCAATCATCTGAAGCGCGCAAAAGAAACCCTATAGATACAATCAAATGCACCAGATGCGAAAAGGAGTACGACAGCAGCTGCAACAACTGCCCCCATTGCGCATTTAGGCCATAAAGCCTATCCATAAATATAAAGGAGCCCAACAATGGCACTTAAAAACGAAAAACTAAACCCCGATGTATTCCATGCCATGCGCAAGGAAGTTCTAACCCACTGGGAAACAGGCAAGGCCGTAAACTTTGAAGAAGCGGTGGCCTACCAGCAATCCATTCCAAAGGAAAAATGTTTCTCCAATGCCCTGGAAAAGGCAGACAAGGAAGGGCGCACCCTAACCCAGCCCAGGGCAGGCGTAGCCCTCCCAAAAGAACATATAGAACTGCTAAGCCACCTGGAAACGGAAGGCGAGGCCGACCTTCTTCCCACTACAATAGATAGCTACACCCGCCATAACCGCTATCAGGAGGCCCAAGTAGGCATAGACGAAAGCATCCGCAACAACCGCTCTATGCTAAACGGCTTCCCGGCGGTTAACTACGGGGCAGACATATGCAGGCAGGTAACCTCGGCCCTAAAAAGCCCGGTACAGGTACGCCACGGCACCCCCGATGCCAGGTTGCTAACCGAAATAAGCATAGCAGGCGGTTTCACCTCCTACGAAGGGGGCGGGATTTCATATAACATCCCCTACTCCAAAAAACACCCACTGGAAAAAACCATAGCGGACTGGCAATATTGCGACCGCTTGATAGGCCTGTACGAAGAAGCCGGCGTAACCATTAACCGGGAGCCCTTCGGCCCATTAACCGGCACTTTGGTACCCCCTTGCATATCAACGGCGGTGGCCATAATAGAGGCCCTGCTGGCGGCGGCCCAGGGCTGCAAATGCATAACCGTAGGCTACGGCCAATGCGGCAACCTAATCCAAGACGTAGCCGCAATAAAAAGCCTGGGCCAGTTAACAAGCGCCTACCTATCCCAGCATGGCTACGCTGACGTAAAAGTAACCACCGTGTTCCACCAATGGATGGGCGGCTTCCCCCAAGACGAAAGCAAGGCCTTTGGTGTAATTTCCTGGGGAGCGGCGGCGGCAGTACTTTCCCGCGCAACAAAGGTAATTGTAAAAACTCCCCATGAGGCCATTGGCATCCCCACTAAGGAAGCCAACGCCGCCGGCCTAAAAGCCACAAAACAGCTAATGTCTATGCTGCGCGACCAGCCCCTCTTGGACTTGACAAGCGTAGATGCGGAATGCGAAATTATAAGTGAAGAAGTCCGCTTAATAATGGCCAAGACCCTGGAACTAGGGGGCGGCGACATAGCCCAGGGCACAGTAAGAGCCTTCGAGGCCGGTGTAATAGACGTACCCTTTGCCCCAAGCAGGTACAGCGCCGGCAAAATAATGCCCGCACGGGACAATGTAGGCGCAATACGCCTGCTGGACGCGGGCAACCTACCCCTAAGCCCCGAACTTAAAAACTTCCACAGAAGCCAGCTGGAAACCCGGGCAAGGCACGAAAACCGCGAGGTAAACTTCCGTATGGTAATAGATGACGTATACGCCGTTAGCCGGGGCAACCTGGTAGGACGAGCCACGTAAAAACAAGGTACTACTTATAGCGGTTCCCAGCTATAACATTATTTATGCCGTCACCAGGCGGCGGAATGGAGTCAACCATGAAAATCACAAACCTAGTATGCTCCGGCGGAAGAACAGGCTTCTTCTTCGACGACCAGCACGCCATTAAACTAAACGCCGTAAAAGACGGCAACACCTACAAGGGCTACCCGGTAACCACCGGGTTTAGGAGTGTGCGGCAGGCCGGGGAATCTATTTCGGTTATGCTTATTTTAGAGGACGGCCAGGTTGCCTACGGGGATTGTGCGGCGGTACAGTACTCCGGCGCGGCAGGGCGTGACCCCCTGTTTCTTGCAGAGGACTTTATTCCTATAATCGAAGAAGTGGTGAAGCCCATACTGGCAGGCCGGGAAATTACAAACTTTCGCACAATGGCAGAAGAACTGGACGCACTAACATACCAAGGCAAACCCCTGCATACGGCAATAAGATATGGGATAACCCAGGCAATGCTTGACGCCGTAGCAAAGTCCAAGCACAAGCTTATGGCCCATATTGTGGCAGAGGAATACGGCACAACTATCTCAGACAAGCTAATCCCAATATTCAGCCAATCCGGCGACGAGCAATTTCTCAACGCCGATAAAATGATACTAAAGCAGGCCGATGTACTGCCTCATGCACTGTTTAACAATGTAGACAAGCTGGGCTTCCACGGCACAAAACTGCTGGAATATGTAAAATGGCTAAGAAACCGTGTATTCGACCTGCGGGATTCCAAGTCATATTTCCCCATTATCCACCTGGATGTATACGGTACAATAGGCACGGTATTTGACCTTTCATACGACAAAATTACAGACTTCCTCCGCCATTTAGAACAGGCGGCAGCCCCCCTAAAAGTATATGTAGAAGGCCCTGTAGACATGGGCGACAGGGACACCCAAGCCCTGGCCCTAACCAGGCTTAGGCAGGTAATGGAAATGCGCAATATAGACATCAAGCTGGTTGCGGATGAATGGTGCAACACCCTGGACGATGTAATCTACTTCGCCAAAAACAAATCCGGCCATATGCTGCAAATCAAAACCCCGGACCTTGGGGGTATCAACAATTCTATAGAAGCCCTGCTGGCCTGTAAGGCCCATGACATGGACGGCTACCTAGGCGGCACCTGTAACGAGACGGAGCGCTCTGCCCAAATATGCGCCCATATTGCAATGGCTACATCCCCGGTGCAGATGCTGGCAAAACCCGGTATGGGCATGGACGAAGGGTACATGATTGTATACAACGAAATGCAGCGGATACTTGCGCTTAAGGACATATTATAGGGAGACAACATGAACGAATACAGAGTACTAGCCCCAACGGCCATACTAGGCTACGGCTTCCCGGAAGCCTCATTCGCAGAGGGCATGAAAAGAAAGCCCCATGCAATAGCAGTAGACGCAGGTTCCACAGACCCAGGCCCATACTACCTAGGCGCCGGCAAATCTTTCACAGACCGGGCCGGTGTAAAACGGGATATGGTGTACATGATTAAAGCCGGGATAGCGGCAAACATCCCGGTAATAATAGGCTCAGCAGGAGGCAGCGGCGCAAATTCTCATTTGGAATGGAATGTTGAAATTGTACAGGAAATTGCCCGCGAGCAAAGCCTGAGTTTCAAACTTGGGATAATAAAAGCCCAAATAGATAAAGCCGCCGTACTAAAACACCATACAGACGGCAGCCTTAAAAAAATGCATTCATCCCCCCTGCCCTCCCCCGCTCAAATACAGGCATCTTCCAACATTGTGGCCCAAATGGGCATAGAGCCATTTATAAAAGCCCTGGACATGGGCGCCCAGGTAATAGTTGCAGGCCGGGCCTATGACCCGGCAGTATTCGCCTGCCTGGCCGTGAAAAACGGCTTCGACGAGGGGCTGGCAATGCACATGGGCAAAATCCTGGAATGCGCAACCATTGCCGCAGTACCGGGCAGCGGCTCGGACTGTATGCTGGGCACCCTAACCCACGACTCTTTCACTGTAGAGCCCCTTTCAAACGCACGTAAATGCACAACCCTATCCGTAGCGGCCCACACCCTATACGAAAAAAGCGACCCTACAAAGCTGCCGGGCCCCGGCGGCACCCTGGACTTAACCCAGTGCGTGTTCGAGCAAGCCAGCGAAAACAGCGTAAGGGTAAAAAACACAAAATTCATCCCCGACAATGAATATCACATAAAGCTGGAAGGCGCCGCCCTAAAAGGCTACAGAACCGTAAGCATAGCCGCCGCCGCAGACCCGATATTCATCCAAAACATTGAAACCATAACCGCCGCCGTAAAAGAGCGCGTACAGTCCAATTTCGCCAACCTAAAAGACTACTTCCTGGACTTTAAAATCTACGGCAAAAACGGCGTAATGGGAATGTTCAAGGGCCATTCGTCCCCCCATACATGCCACCCCACCCCGCAAACAGCAGCGTCACTTCCACCGGAAGGCTGCCACGGCATCCCCACAAGCCATGAAATCGCCATAGTAATAGAAGCCGTTGCAAAATCCCAGGAAACCGCCAACACAATATGCTCATTCGCCCGCTCCAGCCTACTCCATTTTGGCTACGAAGGCCGCAAGTCCACCGCCGGCAACCTGGCATTTCCATTCTCGCCATCAGATTTCGAAGCCGGGGAAGTTTACGAATTCAGCGTATACTGCCTAATGCCCTCCCCCGACCCATGCCAATACTTCCCTGTAAGCGTAATAGAAGCGTAAGCCAAATAATTACCCCACCGTAGGAATAATGTCACACCTTAAAAAATGGCAGAAACTAAAAAGCCCCCTTCTTTAGAAGGGGGTGGCCCGTAGGGCCGGGGGTTGAGCCCGGCACATACAAAAAAGGAGCCCAAAATGACCCACAAACTATTCGACCATGCAGATGTAATAAGAAGCAAAAACTCCGGCCCATACGAGTTAACCTTCGACATAATCTTCAAAGAACACGACATGTTTCAGCGCTTTAAAGACGCCAATATAATGACCCCCAAGGTATTCGCCAAGCTATACAAAATAAACGAATCCGACATAACCGGCATAATATCCTTCGCCCCCGCCAAAGCCGTAAAAATAACCATAGTACGCCCCATAGCTTCAGGCGACTTAGGCGAGTGCGACGTATACGGTGCCCAACAACACGCGCCACTACTAGGGTTCGAGTTTGAGCTATAAACAATCTGATAGGAGACGGCACAAGCATATGGACAAAAGGGTTCCCTTCAACCGCAAAAGTGTGTTTTTCAAAGTTGCCGCCGCCTTTCTTCTTCTGGTCATATTACCCTTTGGGATAGGCCTGGCATATTTGAACTTCTCATACGAAGAACAACTCCGCACCCGCTGGGAGGCAGAAGGGGAAGCGCGTCTAGTAACTATGCAAGGCGAAATCACCAACATACACCTGGATTTAAACGCTATGCTTGTTCAGGTACGGCAAGACGATGCGTTCTCTCCCCACAGGATACGAAGAAACAGCTACCACACAATGCTTGCCATGATGCAGCTTAGGCGGTATCAGGCGACAAACAGTGTGCTGCATGTCCTAGCCTACGCGGAAATGCCAGAGGGCCTGCTGCTTTCGAACGTATCCTCCGATGACCGGTACCATTTTGTTACAAGATTCTTTGATATAGACGATGCAGGGCGGGATTTGTTCTGGTATAACGTAGGTGCCAGCAACAACGATGCTTTTTTTGAGCCCTTTATGGTTATACCCTCTGCTAAAACCAGGGGCAATGTACTGGCATATGTAGTTAACCTGCGGGATACAAGGGTTATTGATTCGTCCCGGCTGCTGGTGCTTTTAGACGCCCTTGCCATTGAAACCCAGTTTGCAAACGCACTGCCTATAGAAACAGCCGGATTGTTAATCACCAACCGGGAAGGCCAGGTATTACTTTTAGCCGGAAACCTTCCGGTGGAAGTACCAACCTATCCGGCGGCCTATTTCACTGCCTATATAGGGGAGAGCCTGGTGCACCGGCAGGATTACTTAGTAGCACATTCTATCGCCGGCAATGGCTGGAATTATTTCATGTTCCTGCCCATGGCTGACCTACTGCAGGAAGTAAGGGGCGCAACCCAGATATATATCTTATTTGGCCTGGCCTTTGCAGGGGCAAGCATATTATTTTTTGCCCTATGCTATAAATTCAGTTTCCTGCCTTTAAGGCGGTTTGTACAACATGTACGCCAAAACAATCAAGGTGAAACCATACCCAAAATAGGCAATGAATATGAGTTGATATACGCCGGCTATCAAGCGCTGGTACAAAAAACCGTTACCATCCAGCGCCAACTGGACGAATCTTATCCCATCCGCCGCAACTACCTGCTAAACCAGCTAATCACCGGCAGCATCAGCGAAAAAGAAGGGCTGGAGCAGTCTCATACTCTAGCCCTTGACCTAGGCCTGCGGCAATATTTTACGGTTGTCCTACTATTTGCGGCAGACGGCGAGCATCCAATGTCTGATTCCCATATGCAGCAGTTTTTGCAGGAATATTTATCCGAAAACAAGCTGGGCTATTTTGTCCCCAATGTCTTGGATGACGCCATTACGGTTTTACTGGCACTGCCTTTTCCAGAGCCGGAAGCCCATAAGCTGGAAGCGGTAAGGCTGCAAGCCGTGCTTAGCGATGGATACGGCATCTACACAATGGCCTGCATTGGCGGAAACCACAGCAGGCTAGAGGGCATTCGGCTATCCTTTCAAGAGGCGGTGCGCACTTCCCGCTATCGCAATATTTCTAATAAAAATAACTGTATCGCTTTCCTGGAAACAGGGGAAGACAGCGCTTTCTCCCGCAGCTACCCAATTAAAATGGTCCAGGGTTTTTATCATGCGCTTATGCACGAAAGCCAAGAGGCTATACTGGAGCGTATGCGGGAAATAGGCAGCATAATGGGCGGGTTTACCATAACCCTATGCCGCTGTATTTACTGCGATTTGGCCTTTGGTATTTTTCATTATTTCCAGGCTAAATCCCCTGTGCCACCCCTAAGTACGGAACTTTTAGATGACATTACCCTGGCACTGGAAACCCAAGAAATGCGAGAAATACAAAAACTAATGCGGCACCTGGAAAGCAACTTCATAGACATAGGCGGCGAAAAAACAAACCCAAATTTAATAGACCGTGCGCGGCAGCACATAGACAATCACTTCCACGAGTCAAGTTTATCCATCGCGGAACTTGCCGATACGCTGGGGGTATCTACCGGGCATCTTAGCCGTACCTATAAAAAAGACACCGGCGAGACTTTGCTTAACTATATCAATACCAAACGCATACAAAAGGCCAAAAGCCTACTGTCAGACACAGACATGCCCCTCCACGAAATAGTACATGAAATAGGGTACCTGGATGTATCCAGTTTCCATAGAAAGTTTAAATCCACGGTAGGTTTTACCCCCGGCGCATATAGGGATAAGTTTAAATAGGCAAAGGCACACCTTGCACAGCACCAATATCAACACAGTCCCGTACCGGTGTCCCAAAAAAATCCTTCCCGCTGTTAAAATCAAAACCACAGCTTGATACTTGGCGCTCACCGTGGGATATAAATGTGACATTAGGGTTTTGGGTAGGGGCGACAATGGTTGCCCCTGCTTTTATAAGCAGTGAGTTTGATATAGGGCTGTAGGCTTTAAGATTACTGTAGTACTGGCTATTCCAGCTTTCTACAGGAGCGGTGGTGTTGCCCATTGGGCCGGTGCCGGGTTGTATTATTACATTGTCGCATGTAATTACATTGTTTTTAGCCTCTCCGCCCAGGGCAGATACCGTTAGGTTTTTGGGGAAATTGAAAAAGCAATTATTCTGCCAGTTAATATCGGTATAGGCACGCATAATATCCGGCGTAGGAAAGTTGGATAATTGTATCTTGCCGCCCTCATGCAAAAATAGATTATTAAAGAAATTGATTCCACGGTTAGGTATTGCAGGGTTTCCGTTGGAGAAATAAACGCCCTGGGTGTCCTTGGTAATAACCGTATTATTGTAAAACCCGCCGTCAAAGGTATTACCCATCCAAAACAGCCTGCCGTATACATCCCCGTCATACTGGCTGATATTATAGCGGTAATAGTAACGAAACCCTCGCAGTTCCGTAGTATTGCAGAACATAAGCAGGCCGCCGCCATTATTGTGGGTGTAATTATATTGTACATATACATCACGATTAAGTGCATCAATTTCTATACCCTGGGAGTCATAGTGGGGGCCGGTGGCATGGGCCGGCCAGGTGCTGTGTACTTCGTTATATTGGATGATTACGTTGTCCGAATTCCAAGGGAATATGCCTACAGCCATCTGGCAGCGCAAATGGGCATGGTATACCAGGTTGCGCTCTACAACCACGTTTTTGCAGTTGTCTATTATAATGCCGTCGCCGTCAATCTCGTGTATTACATTGCCCGCAATATGCACATTTTTATTTGGAAGCCACCCAAACTGTTGTTTCCCGCCCCGCCCGCTTACGGTGTCGTGGGTGCTTTCGTAGTCATAATTGCCCCAGTCGTCACCCTCTGTAATGGGGCCGTTTGCGGTTCTTCCGCACCATGGCGTTGTAAAATTGATACCGCTGCGCCCAAGATGATGCATATAGCAATTTGTTATGGTTATATCATTTAGTGTGGTTTCTTTACGGTTCTCTACAATATCGCTGGTGTTAATTTTAAAGATAATACCCCCCGCAGACTTACCCCTGTTGGAGTTGGTGCCCCTATACCCGCTAATAACCATGTTATCCACCAAAAAGCCATGAAGATGACCTGCATCCTCGGCAGATATTAATATACCCCTGCGGTAACGCTGGCTGTTTAAGTCATTGCCGGAATCATCCGGGCGCTGGGGCATATTAGCGCCGTAATTTGGGTCATAAAGTTCCAAGTCCCGGATTTCATAATACTGCTGGTTAAAAATACGAATCTGGTCAACCCCCCAATATGGCGTATTGGTTGTGGATACATACCAGTATTTATACAGTACATAATCGGCGTTTAGGCCCATACTATCCTCCGGGGCAGGCGTAAGCACCGGGCGCTTTGGGCTATCGCCGTAGGACGCAACCACAATAGGCCGCCCCTTTACACCGGAACCCATAGGCACAAGGGAACCAACAAAGGTACACCCGCGCCTAAAAAGAACATGGTCCCCCGGCAAAAACTCACTGTATTCACCGCAAGGCCCACAGTTAACCCGCATAGTAGTACGCCAGGCAGTACCGGGAGAAAGCCCATCATTATCATCTGCCCCACGTTGGGAATCCACATAAAAACAACGCACGCCCTGGGGCGAATCATAGAATTTTACAACATCTGTATCCACTTTTTCCTCCAATCCGCCCATTACGGGCGTTACCGTCATCAACCTAGCATAAAAATCGCTTTTATCGGTATCATCAAAACCGGAAAAGGTTTACCATTAGTATCAAAACCAGCAGAAGCCGCCAAAGCCCCTTCTTTAGAACAATGCCAACAACCGAACAGATGGCAAGGGCTAAAGAGCCCCCTTCCGTGGAAGGGGGTGGCCCGCAGGGCCGGGGGTTGTTTACAAATCGTGCAAACCTCAACCCCCGCCGCCTTCGGCGGCACCCCCTTCTAAAGAAGGGGGCTTCTCTAGCTCCTACCATCTGTTAAATTGTTGACATTATTCCAAGAAAGGGGGCTAAAACCAACATGCGCTTGCTCTTAATCCACCCCCGAATGCGCATAGCGCATTCTTATAAAGTTTTGATCAAACTTTTTCAAAAGTTTGCGGGGTGCGAGGCAGAGCCCCGCGGTCTTAATCTTTTAATCCCTAACTACCAGCAACAAACCGGTCAAATACCTGTTGCCTGATTTGCAGCCAGCGCTGTAGGCCGTATGCGTCTAAATCGCGCAGGTATTGTTCCCAATCGTCGTCTACATCTCTTTCGCCTGCTATCCAGCTTGCCAGCATCCTGTTGGCAAATGGTACAAGGTCGGCTTCTATGAAGGATATTTCGTCTGCTTCTTCCGGCATCATAAAGGTGTTGGGCCAGCGGTCCCATGTGCCGTTAAAGAAGTTTTCCGCATATGGGCGCAGTACGTAGTTTTGATGGGTCCTTCTTACCAGTTCCAGGCCTGTTGGCGGCGCCATTCTTCCGGCAAGTTCGCTGCCGGTAACGGATGGAACAAAGGGAAGCTGCTGCATTCCGCGGATATGCTCCTCGGGAAGGGGGTATACCCACTCTATTAAATTGTCGTCGTTTATGAACCACGCCAAGTCTTCACCGGGGCCCATGCCAAAGGTTGCACTAAAGGAAGTGTAAACATCCCTATAAAGTACATCTATCCAACGCATTAGCAGGCCTGGATCCGGAGCATCCATTGTTATGGCAAATAAATCCCTGTTAACGCCTACTACTTGCTCCCATAATTGGGATGCGCCGGCAGGGCCGTAAACCGGCGGCAGCAATGTCCTAAAATGCTCGTTGTTAACGCCGGAGTCTTCATGCGGGCTCCAGCTTGACCAAATACCAAACACCGGTGGGCTTGCGCCTGCACGGGCACGGTACATTGGCTCGTCATAGGTAAACACTTCAAGATCTACAAGGCCCTGAGCGTATAAGGACGAAAGCCAGCGGGCACCGTCGCGGAAGTATTCCTCGGCACCTTGGAAGGTTACGGTTCCGTTTTCGATTAGTACCAAGTTGGGGCTAAGGGGCGCGCCAAATGGTGCAAACCATGGGCCATGGTCCGCGGCACCCCAGCAGTTAAACATAAAGCTTAGAGGTGTAACAGGTTGACCGTCCCCATTGGGGTCCCCATCCCTAAATGCTATAAGCACTTCTTCTACTTCGTCTATGGTTGTGGGTATGTCCAGGTCAAGGTTATCCAGCCATGTTTGGTTGATTGCAGTCATGTTGAATACACGGTCCGCAGTGCCGCCAATCATGGGCATGGAGTAGATATTGCCGTCGGGTGCCGTGATAATGCTCATAATATCGGGCATTTCCTGTGGCGCACGGCGCAAAAAATTATGGGCATAGCTTTGGATTAAGTCGTTAAGTGGGATGTATACACCCAGTTCCATGCCGTATGTGAGGATATTGTCTGTGCCGGCACCTAGTTGACCGATAAAGGCGTCGGGCAAGTCCCTTGCGGCCATCATAAGGGCAAACTGCTCTGCCATTTCGGCGTTTAAGAACACGGTCCAGTCTACGGCAATGTTTGTGTACTCCTGCATCCATTCCCAGAACATACCGTCACTTGGATGTCCCCAGTTAGGGGCCATTGCTGTGGCAAGGCGGATGGTGGTTAACTCCGGCACCAGCCAAGTGTCTTGCGCTTCTGCGGGTGTTTCCGCAGGGGTTTCTGCCGGGGTTTCGGCGGGTGTTTCTGCTGGGGTTTCCTGTGCCTCCGGCGGGGGTGTTGTGTCATCTGCGTTGTCGCCTCTACATGCCGCAAACACTAGCGCTGTAAGTGCCAGCAGCATCAACAGTAGTAATGCCTTTTTCATTTTTCTCATTGTAATCCTCCTCTATAGTAGGGGCTTTGCCCCATTACTAGCCTTTTATTGAGCCTATCATTACCCCTTGCGCAAAATGTTTTTGTATAAAGGGGTACAATATTAATATTGGTACACTTGCCACAACTACCAACGCATATTTCAGCATCTCTATTTCCATCATCATACGTATCCAGTCTTCTCGCATTTCCGCACCCATGCCCGGGTCAGGCTGGGCCATTACCAATAAGCGGCGCAGCACCATCTGCAATGGCATACGATGGTCGTCCCGCAAATAAATCAGCGCGTTGAAGAATGAGTTCCAATGGCCTACCGCGTAAAACAGCAGCATAACCGCGATTATTGCCTTTGACAGGGGCAGCACGATTTGGATAAAGAACCTGCGGTTACTGCAGCCATCCATCTGAGATACCTCTAAAAGTTCTGCCGGGATATTGTTTTGGAAGAAACTGCGGCAGATAATCATATTCCATACACTCATGGCACTTGGGAAAATCATGGCCCAGAAAGTATTCAAAAGCCCAAGGCGCTGCACCACCAAAAAGGTTGGTATCATGCCGCCGCCAAAGAACATGGTAAAAGCAAAGAATACGGTTAAAACATTACGGCCCTTTAAATCCTTCCGGGACATTGCATAAGCCGCAGGCAAAGTAACCACCAGGTTTACAAATGTACCCACAGTTGTGTACTGGATAGTATTCCAATACCCCCGTAAAACATCCGGGTTATTAAACACCCTTTCGTAGCCCCCCAGGTGGAAACCCCTGGGTATCAGGAAAACATGACCGTTAAGCACCAACTCCGGCGCACTAAAAGACGCTATCACAATATAGTAAAGGGGATAGGCCACAAGAACAAAAACCAACACCAGGAAAAACGTATTGATAATGTCAAAACTCAAATCGGACCCAAAAAAGCGAAAGCGCTTTTTACTTGCAACATCTATGTTCATATGCCCCTCCTTTACCACAGCGATGTGGAACTTACTTTTTTAGCAACCCCATTAACAAGTATCAGCAAAACAAAATTAACCACAGAGTTAAAAAGCCCAACCGCCGTTGCAAAACTAAACCGCCCCTCCATTAAGCCCATGCGGTATACATAGGTAGCAATAATCTCTGATACTCCGGTATTTCTGGCGTTTTGCATCAGGAATACCTGCTCGAACCCTACGTTCATAACCTGCCCAAGGGACAGGATAAGCAGGATAATAATAGTAGGCATAATAGTAGGCAGGTCTATGTGCCGGATACGGTTCCACTTACTGGCACCGTCTATTGTGGCGGCCTCATACAATGTAGGGTCAACCCCGGACAGGGCCGCAATATATATAATCGCCCCAAAGCCGGTACCCTGCCAAACCCGCGACCCCACAAACAATGACCTAAACCATGCGGCATCGGCCATAAAAACAATGCGCTGGCCCCCCATCATATCTATTGCGTTGTTAACCAGCCCTACAGAAGGGGAGAAGAACAAATGCATCATACCCACCAAAACAACAGTGGCTATAAAGAAGGGGAAATAGGTCACACTTTGCACAATCCGGCCAAAACGCTTAGAAACACAGTAATGTATCATAAGGGCAAGGATTATAGGTGCGGGGAAGGTAAACGCCAAAGTCTGCAGCGAAAGCACAACGGTATTAGTAATAACCCGCATAGCCGTGGGGGTGCCAAAGAAGCGTTGGAAATGCGTCATACCAACCCAAGGGCTGCCAAACACACCCTGAAAAGGGTTAAAGTTTTGAAAAGCCATTAACACACCATACATAGGCCAGTACGCAAATATAAGAATAAAAACAACTGCCGGGGTTAACATTACATATAAGTCCCAATTATCTTTGAGATACGCCCCCAGCTTTCTATTCTTTTTTCTGGTTGGTGCTTTTGTCATATAAACACGCCCTCTTACGGCAAGATGTATACGCATTATTATGCAGTGGCTGCTTTGTGGCAATTTGTTATTTCTGCATATTAAATATCATGAAAATCGGGGGGTTATTGTTGAATATATCAGGTTTGACGGTTTGAATATGGCAAAACGCACATGAAAATCAGTTTTGACCAATAAAAACGGCCACTTAAAAGCAAGTTTCACCAATGGCATTTCTCTTTACATTTATGGGGCAAAGGATATTATTTAAACATTCTTAATTAAGGAGGGCGAAATGGAGCAAGCTTTAATGCAAATGGTATCCATATACCCAAGCAAAAACCAAGTGGACTGGCAAGCCCTGGGTTTTACCGCGTTTCTACATTATGGCATTAACACCTTCACCAATAGGGAATGGGGCGACGGTAAAGAAGACCCTGCTATCTATAACCCATCCAACCTAGATACAGACCAGTGGTGCAAAGCCTTAAAGGCAGCCGGGGTTACTGCCTGCATTATCACGGCAAAACATCATGACGGCTTCTGCTTATTTGATACTGCCCACACCAAGCACAGCGTTATGTACTCCCCAAAGCCTGTAGACGTTGTGGCAGCCCTTGGGGCATCCTGCACAATGTACGGCTTAAAAATGGGGGTTTACCTGTCACCCTGGGACCGTAATGCCCCAACCTACGGCAGCGGCAAGGCATACGACGATTATTTCTGTGCCCAGTTAGAAGAACTTACAACCAAGTACGGCCCATTATATTCATTATGGTTTGACGGGGCCTGCGGCGAAGGCCCAAACGGAAAGAAACAAATCTACGATTGGGCCCGCTACTATGCCCTAATAAGAAAAAACCAGCCCCAGGCGGTCATAGCAGTATGCGGCCCGGATGTACGCTGGATAGGCAACGAAGCAGGATATACCCGCCCAAGCGAATGGTCCGTTGTGCCGGCAAGGATGCGCAATACCGAAGCCACCGCTGCCCTGTCCCAGCAACAGGACGATAGCGCTTTTAGAGAAAGGCCAATAAGTTCCCAAGACGAAGACCTTGGCTCACGTGGATTTTTGCAAAATGAAATGGCACTTGGTGGGGAGCTGTGCTGGTACCCTGCGGAAGTGGATGTATCTATACGCCCAGGCTGGTTCTACCATAAAGAAGAAGACGGCGCGGTGCGCAGTTTGGAAAACTTGCTGGATATCTACGAAAAAAGCGTTGGCGGAAACGCCGTCCTGTTATTAAACATCCCCCCTGATACCACCGGGCAGTTAAACAAAGCCGATGCAGACCGCTTAAAAGAACTGGGCAACAAGATAGCCGCAATTTACACAAATAACCTGCTGGAAGATGCAACAACCAACGTTGGGCAAAACATCTTGCAAGATAACCAAGATTATTGGCTGGGAAATAATGAATCTGAGGAAATAACAATACAGCTTCCCGCAGCGAAAGCCCTCACGCATATTGTGCTATGCGAGCAAGTCCTCCAAAGCCAGCGGGTAGAGGCATTTACCATTTTGGCAGAAGCAGATGGCAATTGGCAGAATATATACTCCGGCACTACCATAGGTTTCAAGAAAATATGCCGTTTCCCGCCGGTTTCCACTAAAAGTATCCGCATTGTTATCAATCAAAGCCGCATAGCCCCAACCATAAGATATATAGCCGGCCATTATGACGCTCCCGGTATCTAGACACGGAAATCAATTTTGAATAACACCGCAGGACACTGCCCCATAATTGTCAACATAAGAAAAGCGCAGCGCAAGCCCCCTTCTTTAGAAGGGGGTGGCCCGAAGGGCCGGGGGTTGTTTATAGTTTGCCGCAACCCAGCAACCCCCGCCGCCTTCGGCGGCACCCCCTTCTAAAGAAGGGGGCTAAGTGCCTCCGCGGTATCTAGGGCCTTATAATATCAGCACAAGGAGAAAACCATGACAGGACAAGTAACCATCCCCACAGATATGGATGTAATAAACGAGACACTGGAAATCATGAAAAAATGGGGTGCAGACGCCATCCGGGATTGCGACGGCACAGAGTTCCCCATAGAACTAAAAAAAGCCGGAGCAAAAATCTACAATACCTACTACACCACCCGTAAGGATAACACCTGGGCAAAGGCCAACCCTGACGAAGTCCAGCAGATGTATATAATGTCAGGGTTCCATACAGCAGACGGCCCCAACTTAGAAATCCACCTGCTTGCAGGTATAAGCCCGGATTTGATACTGGTAAACGACCGGGACGATATCACACGCTGGTGGGAGGTAATAGACCGTACCACCGGCGATATAGTTCCCCCAAGCGCATGGCAGTACAACAGCAATACAGGCCGGGTTACTATATCTAACCCAGCCAGGTATCACGAATATACCGTAAGCTTTCTTGCCTATATCATATGGGACCCGGTGCATATGTATAACGCCGTAACCAATAGCTGGCAGGATTTTGAGCGGCAAATCACCTTCGATGTACGCCAACCCAAAACCAAGGCCTACTCAATGGACAGGTTACGGGCATTCCTAACAGAAAACCCCCATGTAGATGTGGTGCGCTTTACCACGTTCTTTCACCAGTTCACCCTTATTTTTGACGAGTTAAGGCGGCAGAAATATGTAGATTGGTACGGGTACTCTGCCTCCGTAAGCCCTTATATATTAGAGCAGTTTGAAAAAGAGGCAGGCTACCCCTTCCGGGCGGAATATATCATAGACCAAGGCTACTACAATAACCAATATCGCATACCCAGCAAAGAATACCGGGATTTTATGGCCTTCCAGCGCAGGGAAGTAGCGGCACTTGCCAAAGAAATGGTAGATATCACCCACGAGTTTGGCAAAGAAGCCATGATGTTCCTAGGCGACCATTTTATTGGTGCCGACCCTTGGATGGACGAGTTTGAAACCATTGGAATAGACGCCGTTGTAGGCAGTGTTGGCAATGGGGCAACCCTGCGGCTAATAAGCGATATTAAGGGCGTAAATTATACCGAAGGCAGGTTTCTGCCCTATTTCTTCCCAGATGTATTCAAAGAAGGCGGCGACCCGGTAAAAGAAGCAACAGAAAACTGGATAACTGCCCGACGTGCCATATTGCGCAAGCCAATTGACCGCATAGGGTACGGGGGGTATCTAAAGCTTGCGCTGCAGTTTCCGGAGTTTGTTGATTATGTTGAGCAGGTATGTAACGAGTTTAGGGCCTTGTACAAAAATATAAAAGGCGGAAAGCCCTATTCATGCGCAAAGGTGGCTGTGCTTAATTGCTGGGGCAAGGCCCGGGCCTGGGGGAACCATATGGTTCACCACGCACTGTATCAAAAGCAAAATTACAGCTATTTCGGGGTAATAGAAGCCCTAGCCGGCGGGCCATACGATGTATCCTTTATTTCATTTGAGGATATATTAGAAAACCCGGATATCCTAGAAGGCATTGACGTTATCATAAACACAGGCGAAGCCGACACAGCCCACACCGGTGGCGAATACTGGGCCCGGGAGGAAATTATAACAACAATACGCGGATTTATTGCCAAAGGCGGCGGGTTCATAGGCATAGGCGAGCCAAGCGGCCACCAGCATAACGGCAGATTCTTTCAGCTGGCAGGGGCACTGGGTGTAGAAAAGGAAACCGGCTTTACTTTGGGTTACGACAAGTATAACTGGGAGCAGTTGCCCCATTTTATTACCGAAGATATAACCCACTGGGATATTTTTGGCGAGGGCAGCAAAAATATCTACGCACTGGAAGAAACCCAAATTTTGTATCACCGGGATAAAGAAGTACAGCTTGCCGCCAACCAATACTTTAACGGACGATGTGTATATATGGGAGGCATGGCCTATTCACCGGCAGCGGCACGTATGCTGTACAGGGCTGTATTATGGGCCTGCAATAAAGAAGACAATCTAAAAAAATGGTTTTCCACCAATCCTAATATAGAAGTGCATTACTATCCCGAAAGCGGAAATTGCGCTGTATGTAATAATTCCTATGAGCCTCAAAGCACAACTGTTTATAGAGATGGTAATAGTACTGAAATAACCCTGGCCGGCGGTGAAATGAGTTGGATAGCCACTTCAGTGGTTGCTAATCCCACGTAGTTCAAACATTACCGCCTCCGAGTTAACTGCTTTTAGGCATTCTCGTAAGCATTTTAGCAATGTTTTGCGCATCTTCAATTTCAAGAGAGCGGTCCCCTGCCAGGCTTTCCAGGTGATGAGTAAGTTCATGGTGCAAGGTATGTCTTAGCCTTTCTAAAAACACCTCCGTTGGCATATATCCATATGCCATAGTAAGCGAACCATAATTTATAGTAACATACCTCCCCAGCCCATAGGGTTCATGATGATACTGCCCCAGAATCAACAGGCCGTTGGCATCATGCATAATGTCTGGCAAAAGCGCGACGCCGCCATTTAGGCCTTTAAATATACCTGGCGGTAACTCATCTATTTGCTGGTTTAGGGCTGCCTGGGTTTCTTCAATTGTCAGCATGGGATCACCTTGCTTTCCATTTTATACAGTGGTTCCTTACAATTTTACTACAAAACCAAGGAAATGCAAAAAACTGCCCGCATCAACATGCAACGGGACAGCCTCCACACCCATCCGGCACAAATATACGGGCCAAGGCGTACAATAACCACACAAGGAAAATTTGACTGTGTGTTACAATCATGTTACATTTATGCATAATGTTACAAGAAATGAAAAATGTTTGGAGGGACTCACATGAAGCTACGCAGGATGGCATTACTACTACTTATTATGCTGGTATGCATACCAAGCGCAGTGGTATTTGCAAGGCCCACACCGGTAAACCAACTACACGCAGGGATGTTCCCCGTAGGCTCCCGGCAAAGGGTGGACTATGCAAGCGCCTTAAACGTGCGCAGGGGGCCGGGCGTTAGGTACGATGCTTTTAACCATTTAACAAGAGGCGCATATGTTTATATTTTGGAATTTAGGGGCGGCTGGGCCCGTGTTAACACAAACCATGGGGAAGGCTGGATTTTCACAGGCTATCTTTCCAGGGATGTGGCCGCAGCTGCACAGGGCACAGGTGGCGGCACAGTGGCCGCAGGTAACCGCACACCGCAGCACCTGCTTCGGGCGGATTTGTTCCCGGTTAACTCCCAAGCCAGGGTAGATTTTGCATCCCATGTAAATATCCGCCGGGGCCCCGGTAATAACTATGCCGCGTTTACACATTTGGCCAGGGGTACCACCGTCACCATATTGGAATATAGGCTAATGTGGGTAAGGCTTGATACCGCACAAGGCCAGGGGTGGATTTTCTCCGGCTTCCTGTCCAACGACGCGGTTATGACTGCCCGGGGCGGCGGTAGCCAAGCCGGTACAGGCACGGCGGGCCTTGGAACCCGTACACCCCATGGGGACTTAAGAGCCGAAAATTTCCAAAACGGCTCACAGCAAACCGTTGATTATGCCCAGTTCCTAAATGTTCGCAGGGGCCCGGGCACCGGCTATGCCGCGTTTTCACACCTTGCTAGGGGCGCGGTTGTAACAGTGCTTGAATTTAGAGGCGGTTGGGTACGTATCAGCACTACCCACGGGTATGGCTGGATTTACGCGGCTTATCTGCGGAGATAAACTTGCAAAGGCCTCGTAAACCCCAACGGCAGATTCCCATTGTTTCCGCCATTCTTGCGCTTGTTTTTTGCGCGGCGGTGATTTTTGGCACTGTGTCTATTATTGTTGACCGGGTTACTACAACAGGTGACGATATAGGCCTTCATATCGACGGTGCTTGGGAAACCCAAACCCTTACTTACAACGATGAGCATATCATTTATGTATTTGCGGGGGATTCATTTTCCAGAACAACAGAAAGCACAATTTTTAACGCCAACCCGGACGATATAGAGGCAATACGGGAATTTCATATGGAATACAACGGGGCAATTGTTGAGGCAGTAGATATAGCAGATGGTAATTTTCGCCTAAGCATAACGGCAAACGGCACCTTTGTCATAGACGATAATAATATTTTACTGGTTGCCGGGGAAGGCCTGGTAAGCGTACTTCCCTTCTATTGGGAAAGCGAGGCCATCGTAATTAACGGTGACCGATATGTGCGACGATAACATGAAGTAAATACGCATCATATTTACGCCCGCAATGATATTGATACTATCATTGCGGGCGTATTTGTATGTTTTGGCATGATATCGAAACCGCTATAATTCAAAAACAGTCCTGCCTGTCGCCGAAAACACGCTGATACCGATTCCAATTTAAATCCTATCTGCCTATCGCGGCTAAACGCGGGAAAGCGCTTGCTCCGCGTTTCCCGCAGCCGCTCTGTCAGATAGGTTTAAATTTGGAATCGGTATGAAACGTTCGTGATTTTCGGCTCGGGCAGGACTGTTTTTCATTGATTTCACAACATCTGTGATATAATGGCAACCGAAAGAGGTGATTAATCTGGCAAACTACGAAAATATCATACAAATGTGGAAAAGCTATGGCATTAAAACAGTCATAGACCTGGATATTCGACTTAATAACTTTCGGGTACAATTTGCGTATAACACTACAAAAATCGAAAACCCAGAGGTAACGTACCATGCCACAAGAGAGGTTTTTGAAGATAAGTCTGTTAAGATCTTTACGGGAAGCCCCGAAACGCTGGCAGAAATAAGCAATCAACGTAAATGCTATGGGTTCTTGCTGCCCAAAATCATGGCTAAAGAACCAATTACATTGGCATTAATCAAGGAAGCCCATGAGATTACCACCATGGGAACATACGACGACCGCCGGTTTTTTGAGTTGGGAGAGCGCCCCGGTAAGTTCAAGAGAAATGATTTCGTAGTTGGCCGCAATGAAGTAGGTTCTTTACCGGAAGAAGTTGAAGCTGATTTAACTAAATTAGTCGATGAAATTGCTGATGCCCTACGCTTGAATGAACCTACGAAAATCCTAATGGCCGCAACGTATTTTCATGCGCGCTTCGTTTACATTCATCCGTTTTCTGATGGAAACGGGCGCATTGGACGCACTATGTCGAATTATTTTCTCATGGTAAACAATCATCCACCTCTTATAGTTTTTGATGAATACAGGGACGAGTATTATCGTGCACTGGAACATTATGACGAAAGCGAAGATATTGAGCCGCTGTATGATTTTTTTCAGCAGCAGCTTATAAAAACATGGGATAAAACTTTTGAGCGGTATAAGAAAAGGATACACTAAACTTTGCAAAAAGGGGCTGTCTCGTTAGCACATTCCATGCCTATTTATACATGGTTTGTGCTAACGGGACAGCCCCTTTCTTTGTAGGACTGCTTCAACCCCTTAACTCTCTATTCTACGGCTGCCAAATATAGTTCCATGTAATCCCCGCCACCTGGTTGCTTACAATGGTAAGCACACCGTCATAAATGGTAAACGTCCATTCCTCTACTCCCAACCCGCCTGGGTCTATAAACAGATAGTTATCTTGTGCATACCAATAAATCTCATGCCTTGCCCCGGCAAACCCTCGGGTTCCCGTACCGTCGGGCCGGAAGATATAAATATATGAGGAATCTGTATCCCATGCCCACGAGCCTGCTACCAGCGGGTGGCCGGTGAAATCTACATCGTCGGATATTGGGGAGGGCTCGCCTCCGTAGAACCGCTCGTAAACATCGCCGCCGGCGATGGCAATAACCAGCAAGTCCGAATCAAGCAAAAATGCGTATGACAGGCTTACATATTGGCTGGGGTGAAAGAAGTAAACCCATATATCGTTTCCAAAATCCACAACATTTTGAAAAATAAAACCGCTTCTGGTTAGTTCAGCGTCAAATGCGTCTGTATCGTTTATCCAATGCCTTTCCGGCATATCGTAAATAAACAGATATTCGTAGTAATCGTATAAAACATCCCCGGAAGAGAGCCCTAAATCCGCAGGGGTACCGCTCATGCTAAAGGCACCATGCCGGCTAACAGACATAAAATCAGGTATAAACGGGAACCTTGCGTACGTAACACCTTCCCCCGGCATATGATGAGGCCATGACATACCGCCTCCTACCGGAAGGGGGTTTACCGCCGCACCTGGGCCGGGCAAAATAACACGGTTAATAGGAACCGCAAACTGCACACTGGCTCTTACTGTATGCCCGGCTGCGTTTACACCTATAACCTGCCCCCTGTCGTTAAGTAACGGGCCGCCGCTGTTTCCACCATAAATGGCGGCGGTACTTTGAAACATTCCTGCTATGGAATAGATGCTAAAATTTACAGGTTCGTATGCAATCCTGGATATCATGCCGGGGGTAAATGTTAGTGGGTCCCAGTCCGGCCCTCCAATTGCGAAAACATTATCCCCGACCCTGGCGTCATATGAATTGCCAAAGGCTACATAATCAAAACTGGTGCCGCGCCCGTCTACATGTATTACGGCTAAATCATTGCCTATATCGTATGAATAGTACCCTGTGATATCAAACTCCCTGCCGTCGTATAAAATTGCGACGCTGGAAACTAAACCGTCCATTACATGGTGGTTTGTAACGGCAACTCCTGAAGAAGAAACAATAAACCCGCTTCCCGTCCAGTTATAGCCGTCTTCACATATGCCCCTTATTATCAGAACCGCGTCCCTATTGTTGGCAAAAATCTGCGCACCGGACAGTACATCCATTTCTGCCGGTGTTGTGGCGATATATGTATAAGGGGCAGGGCCTTCGTTATGCCCAATGTTTTCGGCCTGTGCGTTAATGTCCCCGGCTGTAACGGCCTCGGGGTCAACCCGAACCGAGTATCCAATTATCCCAATCAAAATAAGCACAACAACGAAAGCACCAACGGCACTTAGAATCTTTAAAGCCGGACTCATGCCATGCTTCTTCGGCGCAGATGCGTATCCCCGGGGTGGCGGCGCATATTGAAATTGACGGGGTGGAGGTGAGGGTGGGGTGTACTGCTCAGGAGACGGGGTGTGCTGCTCAGGAGGCGGGGTGTGCTGCAGGGGAGGCGAGTATGACTGCTGTTGGGGAATATAACTCTCACGTGGCGGAGGGGAGGCAGCGTATTCCTGGGGAACTTGCCGCTCATGTGTCGAAGATGGAATGTATTCTTTGGGAGTATGCCGGTCTAGCGGCAAAGGGGAAGCGTACTCCTTTGGAGTATGCCGTTCATATGTCGAAGGGGATGCGTATTCCTTTGGAGTATGCCAGTCACGTGCCGAAGGGGATGTGTATTCCCTAGGAGATTGCCGTTCAAGAGGCGAAGGAGGAGCATAGTCCTGGGGAGTATAACGCTCATGAAGCGGCGCGGAAGTATATTCCTTTGGGCTATACCGCTCATGTGGCGGAGTACTCGTCTGATTCCCTATTTGTATAGTTCCACATTCTGTACAAAACCTTGAGCCTGCCAGCAATTCAACTCCACACTTATTACAATACATAAGCACTCCTACTTTCTAAAATATAGCAGTTTCGAGAACAATGAGGAATAATTCTCGCTGGTTATGCGTAGATGCATTGGCAGAATCAGCAATAATTATTCTGGAACGATATCGAAACTGCTTTACTACCTATTTGTTATACATTATTTTGTCATAACTCGCAAGTATAACGAGCCACGCAGCACCACAACCCGGAACCTTCCATATAAATATAAGGGAGGGATAACCATGACAAACTATGAATCAAATATTCGTGAAGAAATCTGGGGCCTGGACACGCCGGTAAAACTGGACTGCGGTAAAATGGTTCCGGCCATAAACCTAGACAGCGCGGCCACAACCCCGCCTTTTAAAAAAGTAATGGCAGAGATAGATAACCAAATGAAACTATACGGCTCCATAGGCCGGGGCAAGGGCCAAAAATCCGCCATAACCACAGAGTTTTATATGGACGCCCGCAGTGCCATAAAGGATTTTGTAAACGCAAACCACGAAAAATACACAGTGTTTTACGCTGCCAACACCACCGACGGCATAAATAAGCTGGCATCGGCGCTAATAAGAAGCAAGAGCGACATGGTGCTGTCGACCCGTATGGAACATCATGCCAACGACCTACCCTGGCGCGCAAGGGCCCGCACGGTATACGCAGACGTAGACCCAAACGGACGGCTGAAAATAGACGATATCGAAATGCTCTTAAGGCAGCATAGGGGCAAAATAAAATATGTAACAGTAACTGCCGCCTCAAATGTAACAGGCTATATAAACGAAGTGCATCATATAGCACGGCTGGCCCACCGGTATGGCGCAAAAATAATAGTGGACGGGGCACAAATAGCGGCCCATAGGGAGTTTGAAATGATGGGCTGTACACCGGAAGAGGATATAGACTTCTTTGTATTCTCTGCCCACAAGATGTACGCACCATACGGTGGCGGGGCCGTTGTTGGGCTAAAAGAAGAACTTGACAAGCATATCCCAACCTTTTACGGGGGCGGCATGGTAGAGGCAGTATTCGACCGACGGGTATGCTACGCCCCTGCGCCGGATAGCTACGAGGCCGGTTCGCCAAACTATCCCGGGCTGGTTAGCATGGTATGCGCGGCAAAAATTCTAAAGGAACACAGCTTCGAAGAAATAATCCGGCACGAGCAAGTCTTGCTAAAGCGCGCAATTGAAGGCCTAAGACAGATTCCGGGTGTGCATTTATACGGCGATAACGACTATACCGAAGACCGTGTAGGCATAATAGTATTTAACATGTGCGGCATACCCAGCGAAGACATGGCCGATTACCTGGCCGGTAAGCATGGTATCGCCGTACGCCACGGCGCATTTTGCTCACACCCGTATGTGCGCCGCCTAACTAAGGAAGCCGAGCATAAGGGATGCGCCCCTCCGAAAGGGATGGTAAGGGCCTCTTTTGGCATATACAACACGGTCGCCGATATTGACGCGCTAATAGAGGCAGTTGGTGAACTGGGAAACGGGTCTGTTCCTGTGGCCTTAATGCAGGGCCACAGCAGGGCAAGAAGCAAAAATGACTCCCATAAGCCCTTTGACCGGGGGTAAAAGCTTCGCGTAAATTATGTAATTTGCATATAAAAAACAGTCTCGTCCACTATTGAAAATACGTAAAAGCATTAACACGTAAAACATTTCCAGCGTGGGCGAGACCGTTTCTTATAAGTAGCCGTTTCGTGTACTATGAGAATAATTACCACGGAATATGCGTATTAAGTTAAAAACACCCACCCGAACGCGCCTAACAACAGAATTGCATTAAGTACGATGCTAATAATTTTAAGAACAATGCGCCTGTTTGGTATCAGTGCCACGGCTGTAATAATGCCGGCTAATGCAACTGGTATCGTAAGATAGTCAAAGGTGTTAACCTCTTCTAAATAAGGATCGCCGCCCAAAAACCCCAAAAATATAACGGCAACAACCAAAAGGCCAACAGAAATCCAATGAACCGGCGATGTAGCCACCGGAGACCTTGTATTACAGCTACCGCATACTGTAGCGTCACCGGGCATAGTTTCACCGCATTTTTGGCAGAACTTTGCGCCCTGTGTTTTTGCGCTGCAATTGGTGCACACAGCAGCGTTTGCATCCAACGCCGTGCCGCATTTTTGACAGAACATAGGTTCCTCCCCCATATAATATGATTTATGACAACGTCAGAAGATGTTGTCTTTTGACGTATCAATTAAGATTCTAACATTAACTAATGAAAATAGCAATTTCAATCCAAAGGCGGGATTGAAATTGCTATGGCTTCGGAATGTGATTCAATTGAGAATGACAAAAACCGTCATTCTCAATTGAATGCACTATAACTCAAGGCATTTATCCTGTCGCGCCACGAATCGCCACGAAACACATTTCTTTCAAATCCTCGCAATACTCTGCACCTGTCATATTTCCGTAAAGGGCCTTTACGCTAAACCCGGCCGTATTTAAGTCCCGGGTAAATTCATCTTTTGTAAAAGTATGGTGCCACACATGTATGCTTTTTACATCATCTTCTGTAACAATGATGTACTGGTTTAGTATTGTGTTTTGCCGGTCATACCTGTAAAACGATTCCAGGCATACATGGGGTTTTGCACAGAAAAAACCTTCCTTGGCATACTTCCAATACTTATGCTCCTTCTTACCGGAAAATTGCTCGGGAGTATGAACCTCAACTATCAACAGCCCGCCGGGTTTTAGTGCCGCCCGGATATTTTTTAGCGTCCTGGCCCTTTCTTTAGTAGGAAGTGTGCAAAAGTCATAGTAAATTAGAGTTGCAAGGTCAAACTGCTCCTTAAAGTCCATGGTAAGAAAATCTTGGTGATAGTACTTTATGGTTAAATTCATTTCCTTAGCCGAGTTTTTGGCATAGTCTATCGAACGCTTTGAAATGTCTATGCCTGTCACCTGATACCCTGCCTTGTGAAACTCTTCGGCGTAAATGCCCGGGCCGCAGCCTAAGTCAAGGAGATTACGATAACTTTCTGCCGGGGCAGCCGTGCTAATCCATTCTACGATTTCCTTCACTACATGGTGTTTTCGTGTTGCCGCGTCCAAATCCGGGTTTATGTGGGCTTCTAACATACCTTTTGAGATATGCTCGTCAGTCCATAGTGCAGCTGTGCCTTTATCGTAAAGGGCGGGCTTTGTCATCATGCTTTGCAATTGTGTAAACATATTGTTTCCTCCAAATTTTGTATTTGTGACAAGGCGGACAAAATAAAAAGCTGTAGGTATCATCCCACAGCTTTAAAGCCTAAGCTAATTAAGTGCGGGATGACAGAAATAAAACGCAATTTACACAGGAAAGAAGCCGTTATACCGGCTGCGCTCTCCATGTTCAATTATGTTTTATCTATCGTCTCCGCACACATTTATGTAAACGAACTACCTTACATCAAATGTGCCGAATGGCAAACACCCCTTACAAATCCACATTATCACAGTAGCAAGAATAACATTAAATTTGCCGTTGATCAAAACAATTTTCCTTACTGCCCACACAATAAAACAGCCCCAGTTTTGGAACCGGGGCTGTTTCTTGCTTATTTCAATATACTTACAGAAATCGTGCCGCCTTCAACGGAACTTTTTATTGTAACCGGGAAAGATTTTTCGTTCTTAAATTTAAAATCTATTACCCCGTAGGATGTGGCTGCTTCCTCACCCTCCTTGGCGTATGATACGGGCAGGGAATGGTCATGTCGTTCGATTATAGTCATACCTGCTTCATCGGCTGCGACGCTTAGGGTTGAAGATACTTGGCAAACACCGCCGCCAAAGCCCTTCTTTTTTTCCCCTTGAACATATATCGTACCTTCTTTGTACCCCCGCCTTTCTATAGTAGGGCCTACGGTTTGGTTGTATGAAAATGTTTCGCCGGGCTGAACGATATGCCCGTTGATGGAGTTGCTGGCCCGGGTGATATTGGTAGCTCGGGCCTCTTCTTTTGCGTTAAATTCGGTTTTGTGGTTGGATAGTTCTTGCCGGGCGGCGGAAGAAGCAGCCGGGGCCGGCGCAGGCCTTGAATGCGTTTTTGCTGCCTCAGAATTGGCCTGTGCAGGTGGACTTGTTGCCCCAGAGTTAGCCCGTGTAGATGGGCTTGTTGACCTATCGGCGTTATCCCGTGTGGATGGGCTTGCCGCCCCGGCGTTAGCCCGTGCGTGGGGGCTTTCCGGTATATTGACAGGCTCCGGCATATGCGGGATTGGCTGCATTGCCTGGGGCCCGGGTTCGTAATGGCGGGCAAGGGAATCCGGCATGTGCACTACACGCCCATGGGGCTGAGCAGTGGAATGAGGAATAATCCTTTCCGTCGCGGAACGAGCCGGCGCAGATTGCCTGCGGGCCGGCCGCTGCAACCCAGAGTTTGTGGCAGGCCTATTTCTGCCGGCCTCGCGATTAACCCTATTACTTCGGACACTGGGGACGTGCTCGTATGCAAACCGTCCTGGTGTGTCTGTAAGTTCGCTATAATGAGCTCTGTTGCTGCAAGCGGTCACAACAAATAGCAATATAACCGCAAGAACGAAATATAAAATTTTTCTGCAATTCATCTTATATCTTCCTTTCCAATGTATAAATCCTTTTCCCACAAAAAAAGCATACCCTGTGGTATGCCTTTATTATGCGGCTTATATTTGCAAGTATGTGATGAAATTAATGGGCAGGCAACCGTTTGTCTTTTTCTGGAGACTTGCCAAACATTAGTGCAATAACCACCCCGGCAATAAATGCAATAACCCCATAAATTACTAAAGATACAGTCATCACATCTACGCTTTGATATGTGTCCGGGTGCCTAAACACTACAAAGATGGTTCCGAACACCATGCCAAGTATGGCAAAATATGTGATACTAAAATGTTTTTCCAATAATGCGGCAATTAGTTTAGAGGCCAGCAAAATCCCTAAAACTATGCCAAGCCCCAAGGGCACGGCTATTTGCAAAATTGGAGGCAGAAGCTGGAAATCAAAAGGCGTCCGCAAATAATCCGTTACCAGGGCAATAGTGTTCATTACCGTAGGCAGCAGGCCAAACAGCATCAGCACCATGGCACCGCTTACACCCGGGATTACAAGGGCGGCGGCGGCTACAAGCCCGCCTGCAAACAGCAAAACCGTAAAGCCCCAGCTAAAATACCCGGTTTCTTCCAAGGTTGGGGTTGGCGCAACCACGGCCAGCAAAATAATTATTGCGCAGGCGGCAACGGCTACCGCGTAAAACACCGGTTTTTTACCATCCCGGGCTGTGGCCTGGCTATGGATAAAGGGAATGCCCCCTGCTACCAGCCCCGCGATAAAAGCGCTTGTTTGGAAGGAGAACCTGTCGAAAAAGCCGTCAAGCGCCATGCCTACAAACAAGATTCCTATTGCCATGCCAAGCCCTACCGGCACCAGAAATAAAAGCGAACGCTTCATATCGGTAAACAAGTTGTTAATGGACTCGATTAGCCTGTCGTACACACGGAAAATAACCGCCAATGTAGCGCCGCTTATCCCCGGCACAATATTGGCCGCACCAAGGGCTACGCCGGTTATCAGTAAAATTAGGTATTGCAAATTACCACGTCCTTTTTCAGTTTCGCCTTTATGGGAAACTATTGTATAGTGTAGTGAAACTTTGATGGGAATATACCTTGTGTTGGCTATATCCGAATTTCCATTATCCCCGAACAATGTGAAAACCTTTATTAATATTATCTAAAGCAGGCCGCGCCTGCAACTCGTCAACATAGAAGCGTTGAGCGTAGCGAAGCAATCCAGTGGAGGCTATGGGTTGTCGGCAGCCTTGGATTGCTTCGCTACGCTCGCAATGACGCTGTGTTTTCGTACTACTCGCTTCCTGCGGACGCAATCGCATCTAAAAACCGCTGCCCGAACCTGTCCGCCTTTACCTGGCCAATCCCTGATACCCGCAAAAGTTCGTCGATGGTTTTTGGCAGCTTAATGCACATATCCGTAAGGGAACTGTCGTGCAGTATAACAAAAGCCGGGACTTTTTGCTCGGTTGCTATGGTTAGCCTTAGTTCCTTTAAGCGTTCAAACAGCCCAGTGTCTATGGTTTTGGCTGCCGGTTTCTTTTCCGGGGCTGTATCATGTGTGTAATTATCCGCGATTTGCCTGCCTTTACGCTGCATTTCTGCACCTTGCCCTACGGGGCTGTCATTTTGATAAATTACGCTGGGGCGGCGCCTTGACGGCGCTTTTTCTTTGGGCGGGGCTTCCTTCGCCAGCTTCATTTCTACCCTTTTGCTGCCGCGTAGTATGCCCGCCGCCTGGGGGCCTAGTTTTATTATTGGGTATTCGTCGTCGGTTTTAACCAGCCCGCCGGTTAATAACAGGTGGTTAATAATGTCTCGCAGCTGGCTTTCGGATTTTTTGCTTATCCCATGGGTGGAAAGCCTGTCCAGCCCGTTTCGCAGCACCTTTTCGTTTCTGGACCCGCGCAAAACGTCTATCAGCATCACCACACCAAAGCGCTCCTTCATTCGGGCCACGCAGGAGATGATTTTTTGCGCATCCAATGTAACATCTTCCGTTTCGAAATGGGTGTTGCAGTTTGAACAGTTGCCGCAGTAGTTCGGCGGTTTTTCGCCGAAATATTTTAGTATATAGCCCCGCAAGCAGTCCCGAGTTGTGCAGTAGAAGGTCATTTCCTTTAGGCGCTTGCGGTCCCGTTCTTTTAGCATGGTTTCCGTTCTTGGGTCCTGGTATTCCACATCCCGGGGGTTGTCTATCATCCATAGGTTTGTATGTACGTCCTGGCCGCTGTAGAGCAGCAAACAATCGGCTGGGCTGCCGTCCCGCCCGGCGCGGCCCGCTTCCTGGTAATAGGCTTCCAGGTTCATGGGCATAGTGTAGTGCACCACGAAAGATACATTGGACTTATCAATTCCCATGCCAAAGGCATTGGTTGCAACCATGATTTGCACCCGGTCATACAGGAAATCGTCTTGGTTATCCCGGCGCTCGGCGTCAGAAAGGCCAGCGTGATACCGGGATGCGTTAAAGCCTTTTTTGCGCAGATTAAGGCATACCTCTTCCACAGTGGCCCGGGTAGAGCAATAGATTATCCCTGTGCGTACGTTTTTATCCCGCAGAAATTCCGTTAAAGCCGCGAATCGGTTCTGGGGCTTTTTCACATCGAAGGAAAGGTTTTTCCGGTCAAATCCGGATACCAAAACAGTTGGGTCATTAAGTTCCAGCCGGGCAGTGATATCACTCTGCACGATTGGGGTAGCCGTTGCGGTAAATGCCGACACCACGGGCCGCCGATCAAGCCCGGCAATAAACTCTGGGATTTTAGAATAGCTGGGACGGAAATCCTGCCCCCACTCGGAAATACAATGGGCCTCGTCCACTGTTAGCATGGATATGTTTACGGACTTGGCAAAAGCTGTAAAATCATATGTAGTAAGCCTTTCCGGCGCAACATAAATTAGCTTGTACGCGCCGCCTTTGGCATTGGAAAGAGCCTTGGATATCTGGCCCTCGGTAAGGGAAGAGTTGATATACGCCGCAGTAATCCCAGAATGTGTTAGGGTATTAACTTGGTCTTTCATAAGGGAAATTAGCGGTGAAACCACAAGCGTAAGCCCGTCAAGCATTAACGCGGGTATCTGAAAGCACATAGACTTTCCCGCACCGGTTGGCATTATGCCAAGTACGTCTTTGCCCGCAAGGATATCGCGGATAAGTTCTTCTTGCCCGGCGCGGAAGCTGTCGTAGCCGAAATATTTTTGTAGGGTTTCGTAAATGGTCATGTTGGGATTATATCACATATGCCATAGGTTTTCCCTGCTAATTTATAGCCTTTGTCGGTATCATCAAAAAAAGGTTTACCATTAGTATCAAAACCCAACCAAGCCTAATCCGAATCCGTAAGCCGCACACTTACCAGCTTAGACACCCCTTGTTCTTCCATAGTCACGCCATACAAATTATCCGCCGCTTCCATTGTGCCTTTACGGTGGGTGATGGCTATAAACTGCGTACCGGCTGCGTACTCCTTTAAAAACTTGGCAAAGCGGGCAACATTGGCATCATCAAGCGCAGACTCGATTTCATCCAGCACACAAAAAGGCGAGGGCTTTAACCGCAAAATTGCAAACAGCAAAGCGATAGCCGTAAGCGCCCGCTCCCCGCCGGAAAGCAGCATCATGTTTTGCAGGGCCTTACCTGGCGGCTGGGCGGTGATTTCTATCCCAGATTCCAGTACGCTTTGGGTATTTTGCAGCTTTAGCGTGGCCTTTCCGCCCCCGAACATTTCCCTAAAAACATCGGAGAAATGCCCTGCGATTAGTTCGAACTGATGGGAGAATTGAGTCTCCATTTGTGAGGTCAAATCCGCGATTATATCGTCTAGGGCGGCTTCGGCTTTTAGTATATCGTCCCGCTGGGCGGTTAAGAAATCGTGGCGGGTTTTTACCTGTTTGTAGGCCTCTATTGCACCTAGGTTTACGCTGGTCATGCCCGCAAGCTCGGCCTTTATTGCCTGGCTTTCACGGCGCATTGCCCCTTCGTTTATATCTGAACGTTTATAAGCTTTAGCCTGCTGGTGGGTTAGTTTGTATTCTTCCCAGATTTCATTGTGGATACGGTGGCTGTTTTGGTCCAGCTGCTCCTTTCGCATTTCTAAGCGGGCTACTTCACGGGCCAGCAGGGCCGCTTCATCTGTATGGGTTCGCTCGTCTGCTTCGGCCCGGGTTATTGCTGTGTCAAGGCGGGATTGTTCCGCTTCCGCTGCGGCTAGTTCGCCCCGGGCTTCCTCTACCCGGGCTTGCAGGTTGGTTAACGATTCCCCCACTTGGTGCCGGTTTTGGCTTACATTGTGGGATTTTTTTTGTATTTCGGTTATTTCTTCATTCAGTACGGTTATTTCCGTGGCCAGGGTTTGCAGTTCCTTTTCCAGGCGCTGTACGTTGGCCGCGGCTGTGGATTGCCATTCCTCCTGGCGGCTGATTTCTACCCTTAGTTCCATTAGCTGCTGGGTTTCTTCCCGGCTGTGGGCGCGGTCTTGGGCCATTTGAGAGGTATAGGCGGCCAACCGCTCCCGGGCGACTTTTATTTTAGCCTCCTGGCCGGCTTGGGCTTTTTGGGCTTCGCGGATGGCTTTGTTGCCCTCTATCAGCAGTGTCATCAGTTTTTCGTTTTCGTGATTTAGCTGGCTTGCGGCTTGGTTAAGGGCTTCCAGCTCCTTGTTTGCGGCGGCCAGCCGGTCTTGCTGGCTGCGCTCTTCTAATTGAAGGGACGCGGCAGCTTCCCTTGCTTTACGCAGGGCCTCTTCTGTGGCGTGGCGCTTCTGGTGCTGCTCCTTTCGCTGCCCGGTTAGGGTTTCGTATGTAGTTTTTAGTTCAGCCACTTGGGCTTCCAGTTCGGCAAGCTGGCGCCCGCGCCCAATTATCCCGGATGCGCTGCGGTTTATGCTGCCGCCTGTCATGGCACCGCCGGGGCTTAGTTGGTCCCCGGCCAAGGTCACTATTTTATATGAGTGGCGATGCTTTCTATTAATGGCCAGGGCACTATCCAGGGTATCCACAATAACGGCGTTACCCAGTACCTGGGCTATTACCGATGCATATTTGGGGTCACATTTGGCCAGATTCGAAGCTATGCCTATATAACCCGGTTCCGCCGTTAGCCTTGCAGTGTCTATTACCCGGCCCTTTACCGCCGTTAGGGGCAGAAATGTGGCCCGGCCTTCCTTGGTTTGCTTTAGCATTTCTATTGCAAGTTTTGCGTCTTCCTCTGTTTCGGTTACGATGTTTTGGGTGGCGGCGCCCAGGGCGATTTCTATTGCGGTTTCATGGGCGGGGGATACACTTATAAGTTCGCTTACCGCGCCGCAAATGCCGCTGTATTGCGGGTCTGCGGCTTTCTTTCTTAGCACTGCCTTTACGCTGCGGTAATAGCCTTCATGGGTAGCCTCCAGGCTTGCCAGGGCTTTACTTCGGGCGATCATTGTTGTAAGGGTATCCTGGGTTTGACGGTGCTTAATGTCCATCTCTTGACATTGGGTATGCAGCCGGTCATAGGCGGTTTTATAGGAATCTGCCCGGCTTACAACCCGGGCGGCTTCCTCACCGGCGGCTTTGGCCGTTTTTTTAGCGGCGTCGCATATTTCTTGTTGTGCTGCCAGTTTATTTTCATGGTCGGACAGTTCTATGTTCAGCCGCTCTTTGTCTTCTTCCAGCCGGTTATAGCGGTTTTCTGCGTCCAGTACTTTGGATTTGTATTCGGCGGCGGCGGTTACCTCCGTTAAAATGGCCTGGTTATGGGATTCCAGTATTTGTGCGCTTTCTTGCTGGGCCTCGTCCAGCTTATTGGCTCGGTCTTCTTGTGTGGTTAGTTCTTTATTTAGGTCATTCAGCTTGGCTTCGGTTTCATTTACTACTGCTTCCTGGCCGGTTTTTTCAGCGGTTCTTGCATGGATATCGGCTTCGCGTTTCGCTATTTCAGATGTTATGCGGGTATGGTCGGCTTGGTATTGGCTTATTTGGCTTTCCAGAAGCTTGCCTTCGCTTTCTGTTTTTTCTATGGCTGTTATGGTTTCCAGCAGGATTTCATTGGCGCGCTTATAGCGTACGTCTGACGCCATTGCCATTGCACGAAGTTCTTCACCGGCTTTGCGTGCGCTAAGCAGACGTGATTGACCGTCGTCGGTTTGGGCAAGAATTTGCGTAAGGGCTTCACTTGTTTTTTCTAACTCGATTTGGATTTTATGTGCGTCTTCCAGGAAAATGTTAATGTGAAGGTTTTTATACTGTTCGCGCAAGTCCAGATAGCGGCGGGCTTCCTGGGATTGTTCCGACAGGGGGGTTATTTGTTCTTCCAATTCGGATATAATATCATCTACACGGGCGCGGTTTTGCCGCTCTTTTTCCAGTTTATTAAGGGCCTCGTTACGGCGGGATTTGAACTTTACTATACCGGCTGCTTCTTCAAATACCAGCCGCCTGTCTTCGGAGCGCACACTTAGTATTTCGTCTATCCGGCCCTGGCCTATCATGGAATAGCCGTCGCGTCCTACGCCCGTGTCCATAAACAGCAGCTGAATATCCTTTAGGCGGCAAGGGGTGTTGTTGATAGCGTATTCGCTTTCGCCGGAGCGGTATACCCGGCGGGTTATGGTTATCTCTGGCTGGTCCATTGGAAGCTTGCGGTGGGTATTGTCCATGCGCATGATAATTTCCGCATAACCAAGGGGTTTGCGGTGAGCGGTACCTGCGAAAATTACGTCTTCCATTTTTGCGCCCCGTAGCTGTTTAGCACTTTGCTCGCCCAATACCCAGCGCAAAGCATCGGAAATATTAGACTTTCCGCTGCCGTTTGGGCCTACAACGGCATTAAGGCCCGTGCCAAGGGTTAGTTGGGTACGGTCCGCAAAGGATTTAAAGCCCGCAAGTTCTAACTTTTTTAGATACATGAAATTTTCCTTTGTTTATACATTATTTGAAATCATACTCATTAGTATAAGATTATGCTATAATGGCAGTATCAACGCAAGTATAAATAACTATTCCCGAGGGAGGCGGTAGCACATGGTAGCAGAAAACAATATGAAAGCCCGTGTTGCGTTCATGGCAGGGCAAAAAGGTGAAGGCAAGACCAGGAAAATCATAAACATGGCCAATAATGAGGCCAAAACAACCGACGGCCACTTAGTATTTATAGACGACGACAAGCGGCATATCCACGATATACACAGGGATATACGCTTTGTGGAAACAGGTAAGGGCCTGTTATCCAATTACCGAGAGTTTACCGGTTTTATATTGGGGATACTGTCCCAAAACAGCGATATCCAGCATATCTATGTAGACGGGCTTAATAATATAGTTGAAACAGTGGACAATGAAAGCCTGCTAAAACTCCAGGCAAGGCTTACGGCCATTGCCAAAGTTGACGATGTAAGTTTTACTGTTAGTGTTAACTATGATAAGAGCAGCCTGCCTGATGATATTAAAGCGGTTTTGATTTAGGAAATACGTAAATTTGGTTTAGCAAGTTTAGTTCGCTATACCTATCACCCAAATAAGAAAACTTTAGCATAAACCAAAAACCGCGCCAACACAGCGCGGTTTTTTATTTTATACAAAACGACCATGTGATTATTAGACTTCCTTGTTGTCAACAACGAAAATATCAGTTAATGTAGACGAAGATACGATAATAAACCTTATAGCCCTTGTATACATACAACAATACGGCTTATAGCGATTTTGTTTGAAATTGGACATCAGTCTGCGCCGAAAATGCATTGAAGCGTTGCATTTTCCGGCTTGTTTCAGCCCATTTCAAATCGAAACGCTTATATGACAAGCAAAGCGAGGTCTGATTATGAAAATAGTCTTTGAGCAAATTCCCATCACCGACGACAACGCACCAATAAAGACACTGGTAACGGACTCCAAGGAAAGAAATCTTCACAGTTTGCCCCATATCCACGATATGGTGGAAGTTATTTATATGATGGACGGAGAAATGGAGTTTATTGTTGAAGACGCAAAGATTATAGTAAAAGCCGGCGACATAATTATTATCAACAGCCTGTGCGTTCATTGGAGTAATGCCATAGGACGCCAATACACAAGGATATGCCTGCTGCAGTTTAACTATAATCTGCTTTTTGGTTTTGGGGTAAAAGCAGACAGGCATTTAGGCAGTTTTATTTATGGCCCAAGTTTTAAATATATTTTATACTCCGTACACGAAAAAGAGGCATATGCGGAGTTTGCCCGCCAAATGCTTGATATTGCCGACGAATTTAAATATAAACGAATTGTGTATAATGTGGCTATCACATCTGGAATTTACCGCTTGTTGGTTATTATATTCCGTGAAGGCTTTCTTTCAATGCCGGAGAACAATGACTTCCTTAGAGTGGTTTCCGAGGCTTTAAATTACGTAAAAATGCATTTTAACGACAATGTTACCCTTGAGGATATTGCAAAAAAACTAAATATCAGCATACATCATTTTTGCCGTTTGTTTAAAAAAGCAACCGGCCATACATTCATAGATTATTTGAATTATTATCGTGTATCTATAGCCAAAGCCAAGCTGCTGCAGGCCGATATAATTATTTCGGAAGTGTTTGCGGACGTAGGGTTTAATAATCATAGTTATTTTAACCGGGTTTTTAAGAAATACACGGGATTTTCACCTACGAAGTACCGTCAAAAGTTCGCGAGTGAAGCCACGGAAGATTAATAAATTCTAGTTATTGAGATGGTGAAACCCCGTCATTGCGTGAAGTCTCCGTCAACATAATATCAACAAATTTGATTTCCGTGCTTTACAACCGTGTAATACACGGCAAGCCGTTCTCAAACTCAAGTATCACCGCGCCAAAAGGCTCAATGGAATCAATTTTACCGTTAATTTGCCGTACCAGCTTGTATTTATCATTAATTTTCACATCAGGAATTACTTGCTTACCGGAATAGTTAACCAGAACAACATAGCTTTTCTCGTTGCCAAAGTGCTGAGTAACACCGATATCTTTGTTTTCGCAGCAAAGAATATGTGAATCAAGCTTACCGATAAAAACCTCACTATAAACTTCATAATGGCTGCCCTCAAAGGCACCATTTTTGTTAAGCAGCATGGCCTCAAGAGGATAATCAAGATAATACACAACGCCTTTTCCGTAAAAGAACTTTGTAAAAACGGGATTGCCGTCTGCGTCTGTCTTCAAAACCTCTGCGCCATTTGCTTTAAGAATGCGCTTATGTTTCCGTGAGTTATGCACAATCAGCCCTGTTAGTTCGTTAAACTCAGACAGTATGCAATCGTCATTTGAGATATACAAAGTCGCGCCGTTTTTGACTTTTTCAATTAGTTCCAAATACCGCTCCCGGGCCATAACAAGATGCCCTTTTACGGACGGCATTAGGTAGACATTAGATTCACAAAGTTCACGCTCACCATAGTGAAAGCGCAGGTTTAACCCGGCCTGTTTGGCCAGAATGTATGACATATACGCAATCCCCCAATGGTCCTGCCCCTTTGTTAGGATGCACACACCATCCTCATGGGCCGGGGGAAGGGTAAAGTCGACCTGAGCCATAAACTGCTTAAACGCCTTAAACTCGCGCAAAACGGGTTTTACTGCGCCTGTTATGTCTGTCATACCAAGCTCAATTTCGCACATATTCCACGTATAAGGGGGGGTGGTTAAGTCTGATTGCTCGTGCGCGCACCACCACATAAGGCCCGTTGCGCCATTGGCCCAGTTGGAATACAAATTAGCGCGTACAAAGCCTGCGGAGGTCTCGTCGTCACAGTTCATTGGGCCCATTGTCCCGATTTCTTCAACCAAGCAAGGCTTGCCGCCGATATCGCTGTAAAGCTTGGTTTCGCATGTGGCATGTAGCAGCGTACGGATATCCGTATACGAATCTATTAGTGTGTGCTCTACCCAGTATGGGTATGGGTGGGTGGTAAGAATATCCGAGCCGTCCCCTTGGTCTTCAATAGTCCAGGTGCCTTCTACATAAAGGTTATGCATCCCGGATATTATCGGGCGCCCGCCATCGCAAGCCCGTATGCAATTTGAAAGGGTAAGTGTCCAGTTATGTGCCGCTTCCCTGCTATCTAACGGGTACATACAATTGCATTCATTCCCTAAATCCCATGCGTAAATCTCGTTCCTGTGCTTGAAGCGGGCTATGAAACCTGTGATAAATTTTTGCTGAAGCAGCAGCGCAGTATGGTCGGTATATGGGTTTCGGCCATACATTATTGGGGGGATAAACAACCTCCCACTCATCCACCCGGTAATTAGGCCCACAATTAGTTTCAACCCGTACTTTTGCGCAAGGCCGCAAAATACGTCAAACCTTTCCAGTACGGTTTCGTCCAGGTAGTACTTGTTTGTAGGGTGCCGTTCACCTGTAAGACGGTATTCGACAATACGGTCGCCGGTATAAAGAGGCATAACAGGTTGGAAGTCGCGCCAGTTAGGGAACACACGTATGTATTCTACTCCGTTTTCGGATAGGACTTTCATATCTTGGTCAATTGTTTCTTTGCAGAAATTTACCCACATTTCAGCACCTGCATTAGATGCCCAATAATTGCATCCGATTAGGTAATTATTCATATTATCTCCCTTTCATACATACTTCTATATCGTCAGTATGCACTATTTCCGTTTATGGGGCAAGAGAGTATAAAACCAAAGATTTTCCAAGCAAAATAGGTCAAAACACAATCAAAATAATACTATTAACATTGACAGAAAAAACTTACGCTTAGCCAGAAGCATATGACGAATTGCACAAAACAAAGTGAGGTGACTCGTGAAAACACGCACAAAATATGGAAAAAAATCTTTTTTTCGTAAGGTGTACGAAAACCGCATTTTACTTTTGATGATTGCCCCTGCTGTGATTTATTTCTTCATTTTTGCTTATGTGCCGATGCCGGGGATTATTTTGGCCTTTCAGCAATTTACACTAACCGGCGGGCTTTTTGATAACCCTTGGGTTGGTTTTGAAAATTTCCGGTTCTTTTTCGTTTCGGGGGACGCTTTTAGGGTTACCATGAACACTTTTATGTATAACGGCGCATTCTTGTTTGTTAATACAATCCTGCAATGCGGCGTGGCAATTTTGCTTGCTGAACTTGGGGGCAAATGGTTTAAAAAGATAACCCAATCACTTATGTTTTTACCGTACTTCATATCATGGGTTGTGGTTGGGGCTTTTGTTTATAACATTTTAAACTTTGAGTTTGGCGCACTTAATACACTCCTGCGTAACTGGGGCCTCGACCCGGTAGATGTTTATGGCAACCCGCCTATATGGCGGTTAATACTTATTGTAGCCAGGGCATGGAAAGACTTGGGGTATGGCATTGTACTGTACCTGGCGGCCATCATGAGTATAGACCAGGAAATGTACGAAGCCGCCGATATTGACGGGGCTAATGTTTTCCAAAAAATACGCTCGATTACCCTCCCAAGCCTTGTACCTGTGATAATTATTTTAACCTTGCTGACCGTCAGCCACATGGCCCGGGGCGATTTCCAAATGTTTTACAATATTATCGGCAATAATGGCATGTTGTTCCGCGTTACAGACATTATTGATACCTATGTATTCAGGTCTTTGATACGGGTGCAGGAGTTTGGAATGTCTGCGGCTGTGGGGGCTTATCAGTCGGTGTTAAACCTGGTAATTATACTAACCGTTAACGGTATTGTTCGGAAGGTGCGCCCCGAATATGCATTGTTCTAGGCATTTTGGATTGAAATTGCTATATATCCCGAGGTGAGATTATGAGAAGACGAAGAATTAAACTATCCGCCGACAAGATTGCCTTAACTGTGTTTTCATATGTACTTATTTCGTTTCTTGCTATCTTTTGTGTGCTGCCTTTTCTAATGATACTCTCCGGGTCTTTAACCCAGGAACAGGCCATTTTCAGGTACGGGTTTAGCTTAATCCCCCCTGTGTTTTCCTTGGAGGCTTACCAGATTGTATGGGAAGCGCCCTCTTCCTTGTTAAGGGCCTATTGGGTTACCGTTAATACCACATTCTTTGGCACCCTAAGCGGCCTGATTCTTGTTAGTATGACGGCCTATGTGCTGTTTCGCAAGGACTTTCCTTGGCGAAACTCCATTGCATTCTACTTCTTTTTTACAACTTTATTTTCCGGAGGCCTTGTGCCATGGTACATACTCATGATTAGGTATCTTAATCTAAGAGACAACCCAATGGTGCTGGTATTGCCTTACTTATTCAATGTTTTCCACATTATTATCATGCGCAGCTTTATGCGCGGGATTCCCGATTCCTTAGTAGAAGCGGCCAAAATAGACGGAGCGGGGGATTTTAGAATTTATTGGAAAATCATGCTTCCGTTATCTAAGCCGGCTTTGGCCACTATAGGGTTGTTTATTGCCCTTAACCTGTGGAACGAGTGGTTCCACGCAATGCTGTTTATTAATGATTCGCGTTTGTTCCCGCTTCAATTTCATTTGCACCGGGTACTTAACTCTATGCAGTTTGCCGCCCAGGCCGCAAGGGAAGCCAATATTCCCATGCCAAGGATGCCTACGGAGTCATTTAAGCTAGTTATGACGGTGCTAACCACCGGCCCTATTTTGTTCTTATACCCCTTTGTACAGCGCTATTTTATTAAGGGAATTACCATTGGAGCGGTTAAAGGGTGATTATAGGTAATGCAACTTCCAAAATAAAGGAGGAATTAGAATGAAGTATTTAAAACATTTGCTGCTTGGTGTGGCAATGCTTGGTGTTATGGCATTGTTTGCAGGGTGTAGTAATGGCGATGATACGCCCCAAGGTGGTGCCGCCCCGGCTGATGGGGGGCTTGAAGCCGTTGAGTTAATCGTCTACTTCTTGGGCGACGGTGCGGTAGACAACAACGATGTTTTCGCCCTTATTAACGAAAAAACAGCGGAACTTATTAACACCACTATCAGCCCATTGTTTATTTCCTGGGCAGACTTTGACACCCGTTACCCCTTAGTGTTTGCCTCCGGCGAATACTTTGACCTTATTTACACCTCATCATGGAGTTTTTATGCAGACCAGGCAATTAGAGGCGGATTTTATAATCTGACCGACGAAATGCTAAACCGCTACGCCCCCGAGCTTATGGCTATGATGCCGGAAGCTGCACTGCGGGAAGCACGTATTAACGGCAACGTATACATGCTGCCTAATATTAATGATGAGTGGAACCACCTGGGCTTGCTTATCCGCGGGGATTTAAGGCAAGCCCACAACCTGCCGGAGATTACCAACTTGGAAACTCTGGAGTTGTACCTTCGCACCATAGCAGAGCATGAGACCCATATGATTCCATTTGATGGCGGCTCGGACTTTGATGCATGGGTTGTGCCCACACTTTGGTTGTATCAGCCCCAAGGCTGGGTAGCACCGGATTCTTTGCCCGGATATGCCTACAGCTTAACAGACTACACGGGTACACTGTTTAACATGTTTGAAACCCCGGAATACCAGGCTTTCCTTACCCAAATGCGGGAGTTTAACGAACTGGGTTTCTGGAGCCGTAATGCGCTTAACAATACGATTCGCTCTACAGACAGCTTCCTTGCAGGCCGAAGCGGTATGGCCGTACACAACATAGGCACGATTGCATCAATATGGAACGAAGTCTTGCTTAACCATCCTGAATGGGAACCGGAGGTAATAGACTCCATGTTTAACGAGTTCCCAACAATACGTACATCTTTCCTGGGCAATGGTTTTGGCGTACGCGCCATTTCCAACCATCCGGAGCGTGCGGTTATGTATATCAATTTAATCCGCACAAACCAAGAATTGTATGACCTTATGATGCTTGGCATAGAAGGCCGCCACTGGGTTGACGCAGGCCCGGGTCTTGCAGGCGCAGGCCCTAACTACGGCGACTTTGGCGGGTTTTCTAACTGGGGCTTTATCACCCAGCCCCTGCGCCGCTTCTCCCTTGACGAATGGCCGGGTATGGAAGCCGTACGCAGAAGCTATGAAAGCAGGGTAGTAAGCAACCCCGCTTTCTACTTCCTGTTTGACGAAAGCGACATAAGAACCGAAGCCGCGTCAATGAGCCAAATAGTGGAAAGATACTTTAGAATGCTTGACTTCGGATTTGACCCGGATTGGGAAAATACGATTGTAAGCGTAAGCCAGCAGCTTGATAACGCCGGGAGGCAGCAGGTGCTGGATGAGTACAGAAGCCAGATTGTAGGCTTTATTGAAGAGTTTACACGCTAGTTATACCGAATGCTGAAAACATTTGCCGACGACGAGCCGAATCTGCGAACGCTTCTACGCAGATTTGGCGACAGAGGAGGTTAATGTTTTCGCACTTCGGTAATCAGTGTTGAGGCCGGGCTTTTAGCCCGGCTTCCGTATAGCAATCTATATAGGCGTTTATATTTGAAATGGGCTGAAGCAAGCCGGAAAATACAACGCTTCAATACATTTTAGGCGTAGCCTGAAGCCCAATTTCAAACGAAATCGCTATACGATGGAGGAAAAGACCTATGTCTAAAAATAATATACTAAAACGTTTCCTTGCAGCATTACTGGCTGTGGCATTACTGGTAGGTATGCTGCCTCCAAGCCTTGCCGTTACAGCGGAAACTACGGAAACCATTGTACCTTTCGACTTACCCGATGCGCTGGTATTAAGGGATTTTAACGCAGGGGCAGTTGCAAACTATGTTACAGAAGTTTGGGGCCAAGACGGTATGCAGTTAAACATGTCTGACCTATCTATTGCGCACCATGCCGGAAGCGGCAGCAGAGCGCTTAGGGTTGAACTGGAGGCCCCTGCCAGCCAGTGGAATCGCTCGGTTATGCGGTTTAGAACCGGCCCAATTAACGATACTCACTTTGATGAAATCGCATTTTGGGTTGATTTATCGAATGCGGCAGGTTCCGCGTATCAAAATGGCGGAACCCTTATCAGGCCCGTATTTTACCAGTCGTATCCTTTCTGGGGTGTACAGGACAGGATTACCGGCATAACTTTCCACCACGACGACGGCGGAACAAGTACTCCCGGTTGGGCATATAATAACGGTTTTGTTGTCCCCGCCGGGTTTGTAGGTTTTGTAAGCATTCCTTTTTCAACTTTAAATGCAGCAAGAAATCTTTCTTACGCCAACCTGTCATTTGACATTTTATTAATGGACAATGTAGACGCAGGGCATTTCTACTTCGACAACCTGCAAGTAAGAACGGCAGGAACCCCATTCCTGCGCCCAACGGGGCTGCCTCCCGTTGTTGAGTCAGTTACCGTGACCCCCGATACTCAGGAAATCAGCGTCGGCCAAAGCTACACTTTCAACGCGGCTGTAAACGGCCAAAACTTTCCTTCCCAAGCTGTAACATGGGCAGTTGAAGGCAATATTAACGCCGGTACGGTTATCACATCCGAAGGCGTGCTAACGGTTCACGCAGACGAAACGGCCACTACCCTTACTGTAATAGCAACGTCTGTGGAGAATACTGCTGTTTCCGGAACCGCAACGGCTACTGTTACTACACTCCCGCCAACGGTTACATCTGTTGTGGTTACACCTGACGGCATTACCCTTCGCCCGGGCGCAAGCCATACCTTTAGCGCGGAAGTATCCGGCCAGCGCAACCCTCCCCAATATGTAGAGTGGAGCATCGAAGATAATAACCATGCCGAAACGGTTATCACATCCGGCGGCGTATTAACGGTTCACGAAGACGAAACCGCCGCCGCCATTACGGTTATTGCCACATCCGACTTTGATAACACTAAGTACGGCGAAGCCGCTGTAATTATTTCCGGCATTCCCCGGGCTACAATGCTTATCGATTTTGAAACCGGCGTACTAAATAACTATGTTACAACTGCCTGGGGCTCCGGATTTGCTTCCGGCGCGTTTTCCACAAGCAATTTATCTATAGTTGACCGCCACACCACAAACGAGGAAAGCCGCGTATTAAGAGGTAATATGCAGCGCCACACCACCCACGGCGAAAACTGGGGCGAAAACATTGTTCAGCTTGAAATTGGTGCAATCGACCAGTACGACCATATTGCCTTTTGGGTTGACTTTTCTGAGGCAGTTCAGGTTGTACTCATGAAAGCAAACCTGCTTTGGCCTATCTCTTACCCTAACTTTGCAGAAGTACGTTCGCCCTTCACCCTAATCCCAGACGGGGGCGAGCCACAGGCCGGTGTAATTTCATGGGGCGAAATGGCCATACCACCCGGTTTTGTTGGGTTTATAACCATTCCATTAACGGCGTATTTGCCAAGGCCGGACTTGCCCGGGCGCTTACAAGAGGCCGGGGGTTTTGCCAATCCCAATTTGCGGTTTAACCTGGTTGTAAATAACCCTTTGGTTGGGACACAGTTCTTCTTTGATAACCTACAAGCAAGGGAAGCCGATGCCGACTTTATTAATGGCCCGGCATATGTACCAGATGACGACGATGATGATGACGATATCGAATTAGAAACAAGGTATTTTACCGTTTCAACAAGTAATGTACCCATGTTTGAGGCTAATTTCCAACTTGGCATAAGCCATACCCATTACTGGTGGGAAACTTACGACCCGATTGCGGTACAAAGCGCCAAGGATTTAATGGCCGAAGTTGCCACTATCCACAACGTGCATATCATGGGCTGGGGCTCCAGAAACCCCTGGCCCCACCCAGACAGGCCCATGGACTTCACCGATATCAGAAACAGAATTGACACTTTCCTTGCAATAGACCCGGATGCGGAAATATGGATAACATTATGCCAGGCGCCGGGCTGGATGAAGGGCGACGACCCAAACCATACCTACCAAAACCCCTTCAACCATCGTCTTGACTGGGATATGTACGCGAGGCCGCGGCCCGAGAATATGCCTCATTTTGCTTATCTTTCCGCACGTATTGCAGAGGCATTCCCGGAAGCTGCCGTTTTCCAAGTGTGGAACGAGTTTAAAGGCTTTTGGCTGCCGGGAGGGTTAGAAGACTATGCATTGTATACCCACATGTACAACCTGATTTACGACGCGATTATGGACGTACGCCCAGACGCAAGAGTAGGCGGCCCATATATGATAATACCCGGCGACGGCACCTATGAAGCCTTCGGAGTAGAAACATTGCCCCTTAGGGGCGGCGAAATGCACAGCCGCAGGCCAATGTTTAACCGCCATACAAGAGGCGTTGAGTACTTCCTGGAAAACGCTGTCCATACCGATTATTTGCTGGCTGTTAGAAACAACGTATCATATTTTACAGACGGTTTTTGGGGGTTTGACGGCACCACTAATACCTGGCATACCGGTACCTGGCGCGCTACCCGTGACCAAGGGATGCAGCTTACGTACTACTTTAACCACGTAACCAGGGAACTTGCGGAACTTGCGGATGACGCCGGGATGACCCAACTCCCCATAGTATGGTCAGAATTTTACGGCACAATGGGGGACGCCTGGAGTGACCATGGGATAAACACCCCATACAAAGGCGCACATTACGCCTCTATTTACTACAACATGATTATGGGTGCCCAAGGGCGCGATGTAATTGCCCTATTGTGGATTGAATGGCAGGATGTAATCCGCCATTCGATATTTACAGATACCAATTTCGGCGGCGGCCAGCCAACCCCGCATGGGGAGGCCTTACAGCTTATGGCCCGTTATTTCCCACAAGGGACGCAATTGTATCAGGTAGCCGTATCGGCAGACGAAGCCCGCCTAGACTGGGTAGGCCCCGCGCCTCAATTGGAGGTTATGGCCTCTGCTGCCCATGTATTTGTGATTAATAAAACCGACGGCATCGCCGAAGTGCTTATTGACGGTATACAGCATACCTTAGACCCATATGAAGTTGCCGTATTTGAAAGAGAAGACATAGACACCAGGGAAGACTTAGGCGCTGCTATAGCCCACGTACGCGGGCTAAATAACACCAACTTTACCCGATTGAGTTGGGCACTGCTGCACCAGGTATATATGCAGGCAGTAGCACTGTATAACAACGAAAATGCCACAGCACAGGCGCTGGAGGATATGACGGCCAGGTTATGGGATGCAATTGATGCTCTTGTATCGACAGCCCCACCGCCGCCCCCAGAGGCAGACAAGGCCCCGCTAATTGCGGCAATTGCAACTGCCGAGACTTTCGTGGTAAGCGAATTTACCAGACTGAATTGGGTACTGCTGCAAGATGCGCTAAACCATGCAAGGTTGGTAGCAGGTAACGAATATGCCACCCAAGAGCAGGTTAACGTGGCATTAAGCCGGCTAAATGTGGCTAAAGACAGCCGTATTACCTGATATAGGCGTTTCGATTTAAAATGGACTGAGCAAGCCGAAAAATGCTAAGGCCCGTCAACATAAAAGCGTTGAGCGAAGCGATGCAATCCAGTACAATTTGACAAGCTAAGACTTGTGCTGGATTGCTTCGTCGTTTTGCTCATCAACGCTTTTATGTTGACGGGCTTTTTGTTTCGGCATATTGCAAAATAATTGATTTCAGTGGCGTTGATGCGACTAATACACTATTCTATGATAAAATTGCCACAAGCGTATAACAAAGGTTAGCAGTCGTCAGTACGCAGTCAAAAAAACTCACATATTTGTGCCTGAGCGAGGCAAAAGAAATGGGGATTTATATGCATAAAAAACACAATCTTACATGGACAGTAGGCCACAGCAATTCACATGAAATAAAACCAAAAGCCACCGTACCAGCCACAGTGCCGGGCGCAGTACAACTAGATTGGGCAGCCGCACACAACTGGCCCCCGCACTATTACAGCGATAATTTTAAAATGTTCACATGGATGGAAGATGTTTACTGGACATATTCCGCCACCATAAACACGCCATCCCCGGCACACGGCCAGCAGATATTCCTTGCCTGCAAAGGCGTAGATTACGAGTACATCGTAAGGCTTAATGGCGAAATAATATATGAATGGGAAGGCATGTTTACACCCTTCGAGCTTGACC
>Ga0123355_10000252_pt1 | contig 68866 bp, 39 predicted proteins | sample TergutEmb28metaG_3_FD_89872 | JGI IMG/M metagenome (GOLD analysis project Ga0123355, IMG submission 89872) | Embiratermes neotenicus P1 segment gut microbial communities from Petit-Saut dam, French Guiana - Emb289 P1 | ecosystem: Host-associated > Arthropoda: Insects > Digestive system > Gut ...
GGCAGTTATTGCCCTAACAGCGACAGGAATTACACTAGCAAGCCGAGAAAATATTTCACCCATGAGCGATGATTACCTCGACCCCGTACCACTTCCCGAAACCATAGACCCGGAGTACGACGTAGACATAGTCGAACCGATTTTACCGGGCAATATAGAAGCCGACATCCCGGAAGCAATTGATGGATATTTTTCAATCACAGGTGTTATAGTTTCCATCGAAGAGACAGACGAAGGTACAACTTTTGAGATTATAGACGAACACGACAATCCCGCATTCCTTATAACAAATGCAGATACAGAAATAACTTACCACTGGCTCGTCAGACGCGCAGCCGCAGTCGGCGACACAGTAACAGGCTGGTACAGTGCAGACATGCCATTGATGATGATTTGGCCTCCCCAATATCCTACAGCAAGACTGGATATACAAGAAACAGACTAATATTTTTCAGACCGATTTAAACTCGCAGGGTATGATGAGTCATCATACTCTGCGAGTTCATTTTGGTGTAGATGCATGTTAAAATTCGTGCAGCAATATCACTTATCTACCGCTCATAATCATCATCAAAGCGGACTATGTCATCCTCTCCAAAGTAAGACCCATATTGCACCTCAATAAATTCGAGCGGTTTATCGCTCGGATTTTTCATTCTATGTTTCACCTCTACAGGCAAGTGAATGTTTTGACCGTAAGTTAATACATGAATCTCACCATCAAGCGTCACTTCGGCTGTTCCGGCAACTACAATCCAATGCTCACTGCGCTTATGATGCATCTGATAACTAAGGCGTTGTCCGGGATTAACCGTTATGCGCTTTACTTTATGAGTATCACTTTCTTCTAAAATCGTATAGCTCCCCCATGGTCTTGTTTCAGTCATAATTTTTTTCCTATCTTTCTATTAAATTTTTATTAATCCGTCTAAAGAGAATAAAATACGAAACCATCAGCAACGCCATCGCAAACGGCCATGCAATCGGGTCTGACAACAACACTCCCCAATCGCCCATAAAACGTGTCAACACAACGACTGAAAAAATGCGCAACGCAAGTTCAACAAACCCTGACATCATCGGGATAAATGTATTACCCAATCCTTGCAGTGCCGCCCGATAAAGAAATAATAAATACAAAAACGGCAGTCCAACGGTCATCAAGTTTAATTGCCGCACCCCAATATCAAGCACAACAGAAACTTGCGCAGGATCGCCGTCAATTAACAATCTTAATATATAATAACCTAAAGGCAATGTTATTGCCATAATTATTATTGCAGAGCCAAGCGAAAGTTTCAACCCATCTTTAAGCCCTTGCTTAATCCGGTCAAACTTACCTGCACCAAAATTTTGCGCCACAAACGTTGATATTGCCGCCTCTATCGCACCTCCGGCAATCATAAGCAAACTATACATTCGCTTTGCTGCCGCAACCCCTGCAACAAACTCTGTTCCATATTCATTGATGTAACGCTGAACAAGCAGCCCCCCTACTTCAATGACCGAATTGCGAAAACCAAGAGGAACAGCCAATCGCAAAAGCGGCCACACAGAAGCCTTATCAACTCTATAACCACACCCACTAAAAACACCTGTTTTTCTTAATGCAAAAACACAAAAAAGTATAGCCGAAGCTTGAGCTATTAGTGATGCCACTGCTATACCTGCTATCTCAAACGGAATCACCAGAATCAAATTAAATGCAATATTAACAACTGTCGCAACAATCATTGCATAAAGCGGAGTTTTGCTGTCACCCAAAGCAAACAGTGTCATAGCAAGTAAGTTATATCCAAAAAACAATGGCATACCTGCCCAAAGCCACTGCAAATACGTGACTGAACCATCTATCAAATTTACTGGTGTTCGCATCAACTCCATTAGAGGTCTAACGACCACTACCCCCGCACCGCCCATAACAACTGCAAAAATCAACGCCAAATACACCGCTGTCACGAAAGCCTTGTGCAATCCAAGCGAATCCTTTGCCCCAAATTTCTGGGCAATAAAAATGCTTAACCCCTGATTTATGCCTATCACAGCACTAAACACTAGCCAATGCAAGCTGCCTGTTGCCCCTATTGAAGCAAACGCATTAACACCAAGCATACGCCCGATAATCGCCGTATCTGCAACCACAAGAAGCAATTGCAACGCATTGGAAATCAGCAGGGGAATAGAAAATCCCACCATTAGACGTAGCGGTTTACCCTCTGTCATATCTCTTATCTGTGCCATAAATTACTCCATTCTTAACACTTATTATGCCTAATGAACGTAAAGATTACAACCATAATTTTTTTATCATAAAATTGCGACCGTAACACCCCATACTCCCTGAGCTCCAACCCTTGAAATCCTTTACATTGCAGGCTATTTATGATACCATAGCATTACCTAAATTTGGTTGAAAGGAAGTGATAAATTGCGCTATCGAAAAGAACGTGCTGAGGTAATATGCCGCGAACTTTTGGACATATCTATTGTACAAAGTGATGATATCAGAAATTGGCATGTTAAAGACAATCTTTTTTGGTCACCGGAAGAGGCGGATAATGATTCTGCATCATGGAGCAAGTTTGACACAAAGGCAGACAGATGGAAAGACCATGACAAAAACACCTGGTTTAAGACCGAGATAACCGTTCCTAAAAGCTACGAAGGCAAACCACTTTCACTATTGTTTTCCACACAAGCGACAGGATGGGATGCAAAAAACCCACAATTCCTTGTCTTTGTAAATGGAAACGCCACCTGTGCACTTGATGTAAACCATAAGGACGTGTTTTTGACACAATGTGCCAAAGCAGGCGAAGTATATAGAATCGACCTGCAAGGATACACCGGGACAATGCTTCACGAACTTGAACTAAATGCAAAAATAGCAGAAATCTCGCCACGTATTATGGAGCTCTACTACGACTTGATAGTTCCTGTAGAAATTATTTCGCGTCTCGACGCAAACGACAAAACACGCATTGATTTAGAAGTCGCGGTCGAAAAAACAGTTAATGCAATAGACCTCCGCTCACCTCACTCAAAGAGTTTTTACAACTCAATAGAAGAAGCATTGACTATAATGAAGGAAGAAATATACAACAAACTCGCACACAATGATGACATAATCGCAACATGTGTCGGTCACACTCACATTGATGTAGCATGGTGGTGGACAGTTGCTCAAACACGCCAAAAAACTGTCCGCAGTTTCGCAACAGTCTTAAAATACATGGAAGAATACCCTGAGTATATATTCATGTCCAGTCAACCCCAGCTTTACAAATACGTGCAGGAATATGCCCCGGATTTATACAAGAAGATTAAGGAGCGAACTGCCGAAGGGCGTTGGGAACCGGAAGGCGGCATGTGGCTCGAACCTGACTGTAATCTTGCATCAGGGGAATCTCTAGTCAGACAATTTATCTACGGAAAGAGATTTTTCAAAGACGAATTTGGCGTTGATTCAAAGATTCTATGGCTTCCCGACGTCTTTGGCTACAGCGCAGCTTTACCGCAAATAATGAAGCTCTGCGGCGTTGACTATTTTATGACCACCAAAATGAGTTGGAATCAGTGGAACAAAATGCCTTATGATACATTCGTCTGGCGAGGTATAGATGGCAGTGAAATCTTCACACACATGATAACAACCACCTACCCTAATGCCCCTGCTGATTCATTTTACACCACATACAACGGTAATCTATGTGCGAGCGGCGTAATTGGTGCATGGGAACGCTATCAACAAAAGGAGTTCAGTAACGATGTGTTGATATGCTTCGGTCACGGCGACGGAGGCGGCGGCCCCACACGAGAAATGATTGAAATGGGCAAACGTTTATCTCACGGCATCAAAGGAGCTCCAAAAGTCCATTTCGGCAATTCAAAACAGTATTTCGACAATATTTATGAAAAGACAATCAACAATAAAAAGCTACCAAAGTGGGTTGGCGAACTCTATCTTGAATACCATCGCGGAACATATACTTCCATAGCCAGAAACAAACGTTCAAATCGAAAAAGCGAGATTTTACTTCAGGACTTGGAATTTGTTTCAGTCATGGCAAAAGATAAACCTTATCCCGCCAAAGAACTTGAAGCAATGTGGGAGAAAGTGCTCTTAAACCAATTCCACGACATTTTACCGGGGACATCCATCGAAGAAGTATACGATGTAACTAAAGATGAATACGCCAAACTCAATGAAAAAGCAAATGCCCTTTTAAACCAGCGACTTCCCACAGCGGCAACAGTTTGCGGAGATTTGGCAATAGTAAATACTCTTGGCTTTGAGCGTGATGACATCGTAATACTCCCTGAAAATTTGAGTGTCAATGCCCTAGCTTACGGTGATGCAAACACTTCAATATGCCAAGAAACTCACGATGGCAAAAAAATAGCTTATGTGTCCGAAATACCTGCAAAAGGAGTCATAGGACTTAGATTTGCAGATACTCCAAATACAGAAAACCCAATCACCATTGACGGCTTGAATATCGAAACGCCTTTCTATAAAGCAACATTCGACACAAGCGGATTTATCGCAAGCCTCTTCCATAAAGAGAGTGGACGAGAAGTCCTTTCAGGAGATGTTTTAGGTAACGAGCTTCGCGTTTATGAAGACAAACCCATGAAGTGGGACAACTGGGATATTGATGTTTACCATACCGAGAAAAGTTGGATTGTTGACGAAACTACAACGGTCAAATGGCTGGACAAAGGACCTGTACGTTCAACACTTCTTGTCGAACGCACATTCTTGGAGAGTGTTATCAGCCAAAAAATCCATTTTTATGCTGATATCCATCGTATAGATTTTGAAACCTATGTTGATTGGAAGCAAAGCCAACTTCTTCTTAAAGCACGGTTCGGCACAGATATAATGTCTCCTACAGCTACATACGATATCCAATTTGGCAACGTTTCTCGCCCAACGCACAAAAATACAAGTTGGGACGAGGCTCGCTTTGAAACCTGCGCTCACAAATGGGCAGATCTTTCAGAAGGCGACTATGGCGTAAGCATCTTAAATGACTGTAAGTACGGTCATGCAATTCACGATGGAGTCATCGCTCTGACTCTGATAAAATCCGGCATAGAACCTCACAAGACCGCAGATCGTGAGGAACATTGGTTCACTTACTCATTACTGCCGCACTGCGGAACATGGCAAACCGGCGGCACTGTAGAAAATGCTCACAACCTCAACGCACCTGTCTATGCCGTTGCTATCGAACCAAGAAGTTCTGCCAAATCACCTGCATCCTTCAGCTTTATCAGTACTTGCAGCCGCAATATCAACATAGAAACCGTAAAAAAAGCAGAGTCAGGCGATTCAATAATTGTTAGAATGCACGAATTTCAAAACACACGTACCAACGCCACAATAACTCTCCACAATCAAGCCTCAAAAATTTTCGAGACTGATTGTTTGGAAAACCGAATAAAAGAAGTGGCTGAAAACACGAATGAGTTTAAGATTGAAGTAAAACCTTTTGAAATCAAAACATTTGAGATAATTTTTTAATCCATTTGAAAATGTATGTGACTAAACATTGATGAACGAACATCCAAAGAAACGGGACGCAACTCTATATTGCATCCCGTTTCGGTTATTTTGCTTGTACTAACTGCCACAAAGACATCGTCAACCTTGTCTGAGATTAATGTTAGTCCGCAGCAGCAAGAGCTACTACAGAAAGCTGCCTTGTGCGAGTTTCGGCATCGCCGCGCCAGTCACAGAATCCCTGAGTATCGCAATACAACTTGTAATATTGATATGCAGTTGTGTTACCAAGCAAGTCAAATACGAAGAACATGCGATTGTAGTTGGAATAATCATTTGTCAAACCGGAATAAATGACTGTCCAAGTTTCGCCACCATCATTTGAGCCTGAGAGCGTCCAGCCATTACCCAAGCGACGACCCGGAGCCATTGTTCCACTGTCATTCGATGTTGCAAATATCAAACGAGTTGCTACAAACGGCACATCATATTTCCATACCGCCCAGAAAGCACCATGGGTATCCATGTTAGCGCAATACTTTGTTTGTGTACCGGCAACTCCACCTCCAACGCCCGTATAGTCGAACAAACGTGTTGAGCCTTCATTGCCGCGAGGATTAGCCGCACTAACTGTGCCAAAACCAAATCCACCATCTACGAAGATAGGATTCATGTTGACACTTGAGGTTACAGTTGCGCCTGTATTATTCGGTCTTCCGCCGCGCAGCGGCTCATGTGGCATAGGATTACCCTCTAAATCTACAGGGCTACCTCTATACCAGGCACGCGCATTGGCAGCCTCTTCAAGCGACCCATAACCAAGTCGCCATAAGTTTTGCAAATCGGCAGCTCTTTCACTGCTCCATACCAAATACTGAGCCCAAAGTTCATTAATATTAAAACCTGTCAATGCTATAATCTGCGGCGTCCTGTCAATCCCTGTTCCTGACCCTTGTATGAACGAGCCGCCTCTTCCTGTAACACCGTTTACAGTGTTAGCTCTAACCATGTTGTGCAAATCACGGTTGAAGTTCGATACATAACCTGCCGGAAAAGTTCCCGCGATTCTTGACTCCGGATTCGTCCAATACTCTGAATGTCTTTCAACCCATCTGAAAAAAGCCGCGCCAACTCTGTAAGTTTGCTCAAAATTCTGTCCGGCTACTCCAAAGTCAGGAATTGTAAACATGGCTTCCCTATTGAAAATACCCATGTACGGTCTTAATAAGTCGGTAAAATTCTCATGAATCCATATAACAACGCCGCTGCCTCCGCCCGGAACGAGGCTTGCACCTCCATAACGTTGACCTGCATGTACTAGCTCATGAGTCTGCGCATCCATATCCCAATGATGTGTTGAACGCCACCCCGGATCTGTACTTGTAATGTAACGGCTTCCATCCGTAGTATATGACGGGGTTGCGCTATATGGCGTACCTCTGTTAAGCCAACTTAATGCAACACCATTGGTGTAGTTTGACCACCATGCAATGCTATCTCTCATATCAAGTTCATACCACTGAGGACTCAAAGGTGCAGATTTCCACTCAAATACAGGCTCAAACACGATGTTGAAAGCATATATAAAACGGTCTATCACTTCATCCGGTACTAATGCCCAGTTGCCCACGTTATTGGGAGAGCTTCCACCTACCGTTCCAACAGGGTTCCCTCTATCTCTGCCCGGTCCCGGCATTCTAAAGTTCAAATACAAGTCTGCCGGAGAAGCGTCATCAATATGCTTTCCGCAGCCATCGCCATCCATGCAGTATTCGTAATTAAACGTAGTAACACCAAATCTTTCACGATTTTCAAAAGTCGCATTTGGTCTCTCTGCTGCTGTTGGCTGTGTCCATACTGCTCCAAAATCACAATGATGCCTAAACGTAAATCTGAAAGGATTATACGGAGCATTATCTACCCCGGTACCACCTCTCCAGTAAGCATTATGGCTAAATCCCCAATCATACGGAGAATACCCATATGTATACATACCCCAGCAAGTATCACAGTCTGTGCATTTCATGGTTGTGTATCCCCTGGTACCGCCACCTATAAATTCCGGGAATAAATCCGGACAGTCATTGCCCAACGGACAAAATTGCGGACATGAAAGATAATCACCGCCACCACCGCCTATTCCCAAAGGATTACGAGGGTCTACTTCGCCCGTAGCCAACACCGGAGCAGGACGTGTAAGGTTTGCAAGTGCTACAAAATTTTCCAAAGCGTTGGCACGTCCGGCAGGAGGAAGATTTGGATTCCAGGAGGGATTCGGGTGAACACCCGGAGACCAATTGTTTATGCCTGTATTATGCGGGCAACTTATCGGACTAACCCTGGCAACATGTGTTCCTGCCGTGGCTGGAACAACGTGCTCTATCCAAGTATGATCCACACAACATTCTTCACGAATTGCATTCCGATGGATGTTAAGGTTTCCTGTCAGTTCACTGTCGCAGCATTCAAAAAATGTCACGCCTGCTCTGACTTCAAACCTTGCATTGTTAACGATCGTTCCGAAATTATTTAGAGTGGAGTTTGTCACATTCTCTACGTGACCATTATTAGTCAGAACTCCACCGGCAGCGACGGTGATTGTACCACCGGAACTACCTTGATTGTTGATGCGTCCGCCTGGCAATACTACAACATTTCCTTCAATCACAAGTTCCGCGTTTCCTTGGATGTTAAGTGTTGTTTCCACGAACAACGTTCTACCGGCAGGAATTACAAATGGGCTCTGATTTTCAAAGATACCCAAGTTACTCGCTGTAGCAAGGAATACATCGCCGTTTTCAAGCTCTGCAACCAGGTTTCTCGGACTAGTTCCGGTAAACCGAACCGGTTCTCTTCCGGTTAGATATATAACTGAAAGCTGAATCGCCGTGCTATCCGGACCTCTTGGAGCTTCAAGTCTGTAGTGTGTAAATGCCCTTGTGTTTTCAGGGAAATCCACTCTAAAGAACCTGTTGTTAAAGTTTGAATAATCATCGGCCAAACCTGTGTAAATAACATGCCATGTTGTACCGTCTGAAGAGCCCGACAAAGTCCATCCATCACCCATGCGGCGCGGCAACGATAGATTATCGTGAGTTGCAAATATAAAACTGTCGGCTACAAAGGCATCTTCGTATCTCCACTGCACCCAGAAATCGTCTGTTGTTGTTACAACTTGGAATGCTGTGCCATTTCCTCCGGCGGGCAATTGTGCTGCCGGCCAGCCACTGGCAGTATATCGACCCCTTTGTCCACCGTCTGGGTTAAAACCTGTGGCAGCACCTTGTGGCCCTATTCTCCTGTCAAACAGATTGTATGCCTGTCTGTTATGCCATGAGCCAAAACCGGCATTAAGTGGATTGCTGAAACTTGCATGACCGGCAGTAAACACGCCCGGTGTCGGAGCATGTTCAAATATCGGGTCTAAGCGCAACGCTCTATCGCCTACAGCTTCTGTAAGAGTGTAATAGCCCGGTGCCCAACCATACGTATATTCGTCGTAACGAGCGTGTTCATATTCCATAAACTGTGCCCAAAGTTCATGTTTGGTATAGCCGGTAAGCCAATAATATTGCCTATGGTCATCGAAGTACAAACCTTCGTCTTTAACAGAGGCATTCATAGCCTGTGCGAAATGATAGTAATCCGGATTACCGGTTCTTTCTCTTACAACGTCTATGTAGGTTCTGTCAACCCAAAACCAAAATGCAGCTCCAACTCTGTAAGATTGTGTCCAACCAAAGAGATAATGCGGACTGCCCGGCTCATAAAGAAGTATTGGCGGATTTCTCCAATCAGCTTGCTCGTTAAAGAGACCAATCCACTCTCTCATCATATCTGTCATATTCTCGTGTATATGAAGAGGTACAGCACTGTACAGCTGTGCATTATGAATCAGCTCATGTGTCATTGAATCAGTGTCCCAAGGCTGAGCACGCAGCCAGCGCTGACCAACACCTGATTGAAGACCGGATGCCCAGGCAATCGAATTGATTCCTGCATCAAGAACATAAGTTACAGGGTTTATAGTACCCGGCACATGTGAAGGATTATCAATAGTTTCGTCAAACATGAAGTAGCTTATAGGTACCCATAAGACATTAAAGCTATGTACAAATCTATCCATCATAGCACTTGGTCCTACGCCATCTCTCTCATAAATGTCCGTCCATGTCAATACCGTTGACCATGGAAGCCTGTTAGCAGGCATTGGATTTGGGTCAAGGAAAGTGTGATAAATTTCAGATACAGGTACAAACACTTCACAGGTTGTACACTCTTCCCACCACCAATAATTCGGATTGAATCCCATTGATTCAAGACCCGGACCGGGAATTTGCCTATGATCGGGATTTTCCGGGTTTATCCAATCCCATACGCCCCATCCTGCATCAAAGCCGTCTCTTGGAGCTTGCTTAAAGTTTCCTTCAAAAAAGTTTCCACTACCGGTATGTCTTGCATTTGGATCAATAGGAGTGATATTAAAGCGAGGTGTAGCAGTATCCACAATGCCGCATACGGTACACACCATTTCCGTAAAACCTTCATAACCACATGTAGCAGGTGTTACGACCGGTGCAAATGTATGGACACATACCCAGGTTTGAGACGCAAGTCTTACAGACGCAAGTTGTATAACATTGCCCATTGCAGGAGCAGGCGACCAAAGTCTATAATACCTGTATGCCGTTGTGTTGCCAACTAAATCTGCTGCGTAGAATCTGAAATTGAATGGTCCTGTGTCATCTCTGTCACCTTCGTATAGCAACGTCCATTCAGTTGCAGGTAAAGTCGGATCATTGGTACCCCTCAGATACCATCCGGTATTCATTCTGCGGAAATCTTGAGCAGCATTGCCTGCATTATCATTGGCATTTTGCCAGATAAAACGAGATGCCACGAAAGGTTCCGGATAGCTCCACTCAACCCAGAAAAGACCGTTTTGTGCTGAGGTGGATACGAATTTTTGATTTTGATTGTCTGTAAATAGGGATTGTGGAGGTTCGCCGGTCGGAAAACCTGTAGCCGGACCACGATGGAAAGCATGACCCGGTACCATGATATGTCCGTCAAGAGCCAATTGAAGAGTCATATACCCTTCATTTGCAGGTGGAATTTCACCTCTGAACAGATCCCAAGCTCCTTCAAGAGAAACACCGATACGGTCATAGAAAAAGCCTGTCCTTAAATCATCGCACACCCAAGTTACCATGTTCATACCGCCATGCCTTAGAGGATAAGTGCCAAGGCGTGCATGTTGCGCCATATCACGGATCGCATTCACACCCACATCACCAAATTGACGAGCTACGAACAAAATCAATTGAGCTCCCGACGCATTTGTCAATGGATTTGAAGTTGCTGCGGCGGGAACCCAGTTTCCTTGTGCAACATATTGACCGAAGTGTACACGACCAAAAACGCGCAAACCTTCAGTAATCCAGACAGGAAACGTACCTGTGCCACCCGGTGTAGGATATGGTCCGCCTTGTGCCAATTGAACAAGACCGGGGATAATAATGTCCGTGTTAAATGCGTTGGCACCGGAAATCTGAGCAACAGTAACTCCAACGCGTCCACGACCGGGAGTCGGATTTCCTGCCGCATCCGGTAATACCACATTTGTATTGCCCAGCACTATGTTGACAGGGAATCTTACACCATCACCAAAGAATGTAATTATATCTTCCCAAACTGCTGCAAATGTATTTTCAATGCGAGCCACAACAGCCGGGTCGATTGTATCCCACGCACCTTCAAGCGTGAGGTATGCCAAAGGATCACCAAGAGCTTCCGAGTTTACGTAATCTTCAAGTTCCTGCGAATTTCCGAGAGCCCCAAAGTTAAGATACTGCAAGTCATTTTCCGCTCCGTTTTCGTCTAAGGCCTCATCATAATATGCAAAGGCAGTCGCTAGTGAAAACATCAAAGATAGCGCCAGCAAAATCGTCAATGCATTTTTAAACTTTTTACGAAACTTTGTAGTTATTTTTCCTGTCATCTGTTAAAAGCCTCCTTAAACTGTTCCTCGCATTTTAGAGCGAGGTCTTCTTCTTTCCACGATGAAACCTTATTCACAGGTAATGCGAATTGCGCTTCTGTTGATGCTAAGGTTTCCTATCACAACGCTGTCACAACATTCTAAAAATCTCACACCTGCTCTGACTTCAAATCTTGCATTATTAATGATCGTTCCGAAATTATTAACAGTAGAATGCGTCACATTTTCTACATATCCATTGTTAACCAGAACTCCGCCATCAGCAATAGTGATTGTACCTCCGGCACTACCTTGATTGTTGATGCGTCCGCTCGGTAGCACCACAACGTTTCCTTCAATCAAAATTGTCGCATCGCCTTGGATGTTAAGTGTACTTTCCACATATAGTGTCCTACCTTCAGGAACCACAAATGGACTATGATTGGCAAATATACCCAGATTGCTTCTGGTCGAAAGAACAACATCTCCCTGTCCAAGCATGTCCCTCAATCTGCTCGGATTGGTTCCACTGAACTCTGCAAACGTTCCTGTGAGATGTATTGATGAAAGCTGTATATTATTGCCCATCGGGTTAACAGGAAACGCCTGATTCGGTATATCGCCACCCATCGGGGATTCAAGCCTGAAATGGGTAAATGCAGCTCTATTTTCCACCGGAATTTCGACTCTGAAAAATCTAAAATTGGTATTTCTTGAGTCGTATCTGCTACCCACATACAACTCTACCCACTCTTCATCTCCACCGTTATTTGCCAAAAGTCTCCATCCGTCGCCCATTCTACGAAACTGCGTAGCATTATCGTTGGCAGTTTGGAATATGAAGCTGTCTGCCAGTATCGGCAAGTCATATCTCCATTCAACCCAGAAATTCTGCGGCGTAGCATTGAATTTTTGAGTTTGATTTGCTGTAAACAACTGATGTGAATTCTCATTATCATTTGCCAGAGCACCTTGACCACCGCGTATCCAAACAGGAACAGCATGTTCAGCAGCCAAAGTTCTGTCACCTACAGCTTCGGCAAGCGTTGCGTAACCATCAGGTCCTTGCAAACGTGCCACCATATGAGCAGCACCAAACTCCATGTACTGTGCCCATAATTCGTCGTAAGTGTAACCCGTTAAGTTTATGAACTGCCTACCGTCCATATGGAATCTTCCGTCCAACTTCATGATATTGTTTAAAGCAGATTGGAAGTGTACCCACGGAGTATGGTCATGCCTTATATTGTATTCAAGCGATGCACCGGCTATCAGGTTTACACCTTCGGGATTTCTGCTAAGGTGTGGAAACGCCTGGCTACCAACGGTCGGGTCATTTGCAAACCCACCATAAGTATTGTTAATCCAACTGAAAAATGCGGCTGTTGCTCTGTACCCGGCAAGAAAACCTCTTGTAAACTGAGCATGAGCCGGATTATTCGATTGTGGGTGGAATAATGGGTTAGATGAGTTATTACGCCTTTCAAACATCTCGAACTTTTCCCTGTCGTTATCGGCAAGACCTTCCAGTATCCACATAGGAACGTAGGTATATAGTTGGAAGTTATGGCTCAATTCATGTGTTTGAACTCCTGTCCACGGGGTTGTGAACAAGTGCTGGCGTGCTACACCGGCAACATTACCGGACGCCCAACCCGTAGGGCCTCCCGGCCACCCAAGGACGTATACAATTGGGAAAATGCCACCGAAATTGATATCACGCGTCATTACAGGAGTCATGATGTTAAACGTATGAACCAACCTATCTACCACATATCGGTTTTCGGGGTCTGCACGCCCTGCGGTTCTTTGCGCCACAGTCAAAAACGTCGGCTGCCCCTGTGCATTGACACCGGTCGGAGTCGGATCAACTTCGGCCCAGAAGCCTGTTCCGGTTTGCGGATTCCACAATGAATCCGGCGATACATCGTTCCAATCCATTGAGTTTGGCGGTTCAGCAAATGTCAAGTATATATCTGACAATACTGCCCACTCATTACACTCAACGCAACGCTCATACCAGTAGTAAGTGGCTTTGTCAGGATCAATCATCCACGGCGCATTTTGCGCATGTGCCCAACGAACTGACTCTTCACATTGCTTTTGCGTCCAGTTAGCTGCATTTGGATCGAAGTAGTTGCTGCCATAGTGGCGACCTTGCAGGGTTGATGGAACAATATCCTGCTTACCAAACTCAGGGCAGTACACACCACAGTATCTACATGCCATAGCAACATAGCCATCCTGCTGACATGTCATAAGAGATGTTCTACGCATAAATTCGTGGTCACATTCACCTTCATTTGAAATAAGTGCCATGAACGAAATCTGGATAATCGTGCTGTCGCCACCGGTAGGTGCTTCAAGCCTGAAATGTGTATAATACTCGGTGATATGTGATAAATCGACCGTAAAATATCTGGAATTCATATTATTAGCATCTTCGCGTGTACCAACATACAAAACATCCCATTGTGTATCCGACCCGGGTTGAGTACGAGGATTTGCAGCGGGATTATCTCCCCATTGCGTTCCCCAATGTATGCCCGTGTCCGGAAGGATTTCGAGTCCGGAATCAACATTTTCTGCTTTTGCGCCAAGCAGCCTCCAGCCGGTTGCCATACGGCGCGGGTATGCCTCGTTATCGTTACCGTTCTGCCATAAAAATGCGTCCGGGCTAACAGGTTCGGCATAGTTCCATTCTAGCCAAAAATGTCCTCTGTCTGCACGCATAATCAGCCACTTTGTGTTCGGATTTGTATCAAACACAAACATAGGAGTCTCGGCAGACGGCGAACCATTACCACCGCCACCACCAACAATCCTATTCCATCTGTGGACTGTCGGATTTGGGATAATCCTCCTGCCCGCAACTGCTTCCGCAATCGTCGCATAACCTGCCGGTAGCTCAATTGGATCATGTGCATTTTCATACATTGTCCAAAGCTCAAAGATATCATAACCTGTTCTTGGAGCCCACCATGCTACTCTCTGGTCATTACACAACCATTGAAGAGGTGCAAAAGTAAACGCACCTCCCGTTACAGGTTCAACGATACCTTGCCTTAACGGATATGTACCGCCTTTTGCTGCGTCATGCAGTGTCCTCAATAAACTTTCAGGTATTACATCCGTGTCTACCAACCAGCCAAACATCGCACCGGCTGCATGGGGTACCAGATAATAATGATAGCGATCAAGAGGAGCAAGTGTCCAGCCTGCCTCTTCATTGTATACGCCAAACCTATGTCTGCCCCAATAACGCAGACCTCTTGTTATCCAACCGGGAAAACCTTCTGCTTCCTCAGGATAATGGTCTACGGGGTAATATCCTTGTGCCAGGGCAACAAGACCTTGTGTGAAAATATCCGTATTATACGAAAGATTTCTTCCAAACAAATCAATACCCGACAACTCCTCAGATGTCGCATAAATGATACCGACACCGTCATTATTTTCAGGTAATACGAATTTCACAAGATTGTAACCAAATAAACATATTACGTTTGTGGGTAGTGCTTCGTATTCATCAACAATTTCAAAGACCACCGGAAAAGGCTCTACACCAAACCATTCACATATATCGTCCCAAACGGTGTAAAATGTCTCAACAGCACGCTCTTTCGTTGCTTCGGAAATACCGCTCCAGTCACCTGTAAGTGTCAATAAACTCGCTTCTTCACCACTGTTTATTTCCTCGTTGTTGCTTACTTCTTCTCTACTACTTACTTCCTCATTACCGATATCTTCATCGTTTCTGCCTTCCTCGCTTTCAGCATAAGCAAGAGCAAGGGGCATCATAAGAGAAAATGCCATTATAAGCGCCATAAATAACGCTAATACCTTCTTCATGATCTGAAACCTCCAAAGTATAATTGTGCATAGTTAATTGCAAAATTCAAAAAGTGTAATACTTATGTAGCTTTTCGAGGACGATACTGTTGCCTTTTTCTTGCTATTGATACAACATCACCTCCGTCACAAAATTCATTTTCAACTCTTTACAAGTGGATAATTGCACAACACAGTCCGAGTCTCACCTATTTTAGACAATTTCGGTCTTTCTTTGCGGCATTCATCCGTGGCATAAGGACAGCGCGGTGCAAATTTGCAGTATGTAATGGCATATTCTTTTTCTTCCATATCAGGCATGACTGCACTTTCATCCCACTTATCTCCCACACGCGGCACCGCATTCATCAATAGTTCCGTGTATGGATGAGCGGGATTGTCCATAACTTCTTTCGCCACACCGTACTCAATGAGAGCACCCCTGTACAGTGTTGCAATATAGTCTGAAACATAATAGGCAGTGGAAAGATCATGGGTAATATAAACGAAACTAACATCATACTTATCTTTAAGCTCTTTAAACAAATTGACGATATTCATCTTCATCGAAGCATCAATAGCCGCCACCGGCTCATCGGCTACTATCAGTTTTGGACGAGGTATAAGAGCCCTTGCAATAGATATGCGTTGTAACTCACCTCCGGAAAACTGCGCTGCATATTTACCTTTAACTACATTGAGTGATAATCCGACACTCCGCAGCACATCATCTACCATTTTTTCAACTTCTTTGCGATTTTTAGCCCCACCTAATCTCCGTGCAGTGCTGTATAAGTATGAATCAACACTCTTTCGCATCGAAAAAGTTTCGTATGGATTTTGGAAAATAGGCTGAATATCTTTGCGGAATTTCTTAAAGTCATAGACATCTACTCTTTTTTCCGGATGTTTTGTAAAAATGTAAGAGGCACTTGCCGTTATACCCAGAAGTACAAATAGTTTACCGACAACAAATAGTCCACGTTCAAAAAGTGAAAACATTGCGGCATCTTCAGCGTTTGAAAGCACCCTATTTAGCCAGCTTATTTCATTTTCCGCTGATGAAGGAAGCCCTTCGGGGTTATGCACAAGGTTCAGCGCATCATAAACTTGGTGATACGTATAGTTCCAAGAGACAAAACTACCTATAACCATACCCAACAAACCTATTATGGCAATAGGGGTTAAAGATTTAGCGACAGAAACATATCTCGGCATACCTAAGCCACTGACCTCTTTATAAACCTTCTTTACGAACAGCAAATACAAAAACACAGATAAAATCAAACCCACGCCCATTAATATTGAAGTATTCACAATACGTCGAGTAATGTCTTGCCGCAAAGAATCAGCCGTTGCACCAATTGCTCTTAGGGACTGCGAACCTTCGTTTTCAAGATAATTCGTATGCAAGCGGTTTAAATCACCAATATGCCAACCAAGCTCGTTTATCTGTTGCGGAAGTCGGGCAGATGAACCCGGCTGCGCACTTTGCCGCTCAAGCTCCTCACGGCGCAGTTCAAGCGCCTGTATCTCCTGATCGATATTTTGAATCACTTCTATTTCACTCAAAACATCAGAATATTGCGTGAACAGCGTGACACTATTCAACAAAAGCACAGAAAATGCACCTATAATCAAAAACAGGACAGCAGCTTTCCAGAGTCGTGCAAAAATAGATTTCTTAAAAAGATTCCCTTTAAGCATATCTGAAATCGCAAAAGACCTTCCGGCAAGACTTATATCACCGCTGTCTATTCCATGGATACGCAATATCATTTTACATAAAGTTGTTTTACCGCATCCCGACTCGCCAACAACCGAAAGTATGCACGGTTTTTCATCACTTATAGAGAGGTTAACCTGATCTATTGCCGTCAGTTTCCTCCCTCTTATCGCTCCTCCCAAACGGAACACTTTAGTAGCATTATTAATATCCAGAAGTTTACTCATTCCGTACCCACCTCCACTGCATTCTCACCTATGAAATGGCAAGCCGCATAGCGTCCGGGCTTTACTTCTTCAAAAACAGGAACGTCTTGATGACATATGTCTTTTGCCAGTGGACAGCGTGGTGCAAAACGACAGCCCGACGGCGGATCTGTAAGTGGCGGCGGTCGCCCGGGAATACCAACTCTGGAACTTTTATCCCCCACTCTCGGCAGTGATGCAACCAACATTTGCGCATACGGATGGATGGGATCACTAAAAACATCATCCGTATTGCCAATTTCAGCAAAGCTACCTGAGTACATAATGCCGATACGATTAGTGATTTGGTAATGCACGCCCATATCATGGCTGACTACCACCAATGTGTTTTTAAATTGCTTTTGCAACTGCATCAAGAGCATGAGTATACCGCGCTGAACTACGACATCGAGTGCAGTAGTCGGCTCGTCCGCAAGAACAACATCAGGAGACATGAAAGTAGCAAGTGCAATAATTGCACGCTGCCTCATACCACCTGATAGTTGGAACGGGTAAGCATCAAGAACATCCGATGGCAGGTCTAACTCTTCTAAATACTTTTTCACTCGTTCCAGTGTTTCCTGTTTCGATTCAAGCTTACGCTTATTTTTAGGAATTGTATCCAAAAAATGACTCTTTAGCCTTGCAATGGGATTAAGGACACTCTGAGCAGCTTGAGGAACATATGAAATTTTATCCCACCACATGCTTCGTATCTTGCCCGACTCGTATGAATACGGAACACCATCTTTTTCGCCGCACAACAAAACACGCCCTTCGTCTATTTGAAAAGGAGGGTCAAGTAAATCATACAATGCTTTTAGCAAAGTAGTCTTACCGCAACCGGACTCTCCGGCAATACCGAAGATTTCATTTTCACGAATATCAAAGCTGATATTATTACAAACTTTGACATCACCATGTATCGTTTTATACGATGTAGTTAAATTTTCTATTTTAAGCATACCTACCTGCCTCTCTTTACTGACAGATAATCGTTATATCCCGTAATCAGCATGAATAATGACACAAAGAAACATACAGTAGCAATTACAGGTGGACCAATCCAAGTCCAATGCCCCAGTAAAATTGCGTTAGAATCCTGTGCCGCTCTCATCATGTTACCTAAAGACATCATCATTGCAGGCGACAAACCTAAAATCGCCAGCGTAACTTCCATAGCTATAGCAACCAAAATCGCGTTCATAAAATTAGAAAGGGTCCACGTCAGTGAATATGGCAATATTTCTTTTGTGATGATTGCAAAAGTGCCTTCTCCTGAAAACCGTGCAGTGTTTATAAATTCCCTTTCTCTCATAGAGAGCGTCATAGACCGCATCTGTCGCGCAGGATGCGCCCATGAGAACATCGCTATAGCAATAGCCATAGTCAATACAGATGCCCCGCCACTTACCAGCGAAGTGAACAGTATCAGCACAGGAAGTGCCGGAATGACCAAAAAAGTGTCTGTAATAGTTGATAGCACTCTATCAACCTTTCCACCTACATAACCAGCCAACAAACCGACTAAAACTCCCACTGTCGTACCAATCGTTGCCACTATGACACCGATTATGATCGAGTTTCGTATTGAGTTGACGAGAAACCAAAAATTATCTTGTCCAAATGCATTAGTTCCGAGTAAATGTCCGCTGCCCGGAGACGCATATACATTAAACATATCAAAAAGCGTAGGGTCATCATGTGGAATCAAGTAGACAACAAATCCAATAAAAAGAAAGAAGAACACTCCAAAAAAGCCAATTTTAAATCTGGCATTGGAGTGTTTCCACAGTTTACCAATTGCTGACATAATCCCCTCCTAACTGCGCCGTATGCGCGGGTCGATAAATGGTATGATTAAATCAACTATCAAAGTAGCGGTCGTTACCGCCATGATAGAAATCGTTACGCAGCCCATTATCATATTATAATCCGAAGCCCCAACAGCAGTTACAATTAGTCGTCCGACACCCGGAAAGTTGAAAACATTTTCCACTATTACTGAACCGGCGAAAATACCCCCTATCGACAATCCTAACATTGTTATTTGAGGAAGTATCGTATTACGCAAGACATATTTGCGCCCTATTTCACCTTCGCTAAGACCTCTGTAGCGAGCAAACAAGACAAAATCCTCTTGCGCTGTTGACATAGAGAGAGCCTTCATAGATATAATCCACCAGCCCATACCGAGGACTACAAGTGTCATCAACGGCATTGCGGCTGACCGCACCAGACCTGTCACCCACTGAGCCGACCAAACCTCACCGAATATAACGCCTGATATGGGAAGCCATCCAAGCACAAACCCCAGCACAACTTGGAAAAAGAGAGCAACTATAAATACCGGAATAGGGTATATAAAAATAGCTATGCTTTCCATTATTTTTGATGAAAACTTGTCTTTTCTAAATCCGGCAAAAAGGCCGATGATATTACCAATTGTCCATGAAATGAATAATGAAATAATCATCAATCCCAACGTATACGGAAGGTTTCGGAAAATTATATCTGACGCCGGTGTCGGAAAATTCATTAAGGACGGACCAAAATCAAATCGAAACACACCATTTACAATAAAAAAGACATACTGATTCCATAATGATTCATCCAACCCAAACTGACTGCGCATTTGCGCAACCATAGCTTCACGCTCTACAGCAGGCATTACCCCTGCCTGATGTTCCATCATCGTGATCATATTTGCAACAGGATCGGACGGCATAAGGCGCGGTATTATGAATATTACGGTAACTCCTATCCATATTGTAACTGCCCACATGAGTATACGAATCAAAACATATTTGCCGGCTTTCATCTACCTAACACCTCACTATACTTTGAATGTACCGGGAGATATACACTTGCGAGTACAACTCCCGATACTTCCGCGTTCTAATTTTTCTTCATGAGGAGTGCCGTTATGTTGTTGATTGAAGTTGCCATGCTATATACTTAAAGCAGCTCCACCACCACCACGGACCATCGTAGTTATTGTCTGAGGACGGCCAGTTTGTCCAATACGTGGTATTGATCGGGCAGAACTTAATGCCACCATGGAAGCCGACCCAAGGCATTTCTTCAATTACGAGTTTCAAGAACTCAACCGCAAGCTCATATGTTCTAGGATCATCAGGTGGAATCGTTTGCTTTTCAAGTACGATTTCTGCTATCTCCGGAGTACCGAAACGCATCATGTTACCCGGGTGATGTGACTCTCCAATCGGTGCATATTCATACACCCACCATCCACCGGCTTGCAAGTCGGCAGCAATGTCTCTTGTTACATACATTGTAGGCCATGAGCCTGAAATGTCGAAGTGACCAAGCTCATTATTATCAACCCATGTCGCAGAAATCTGCTCTTCTACATTGACATTGAAACCAAACTTGCGGAATTGGTCAGCAGCAGCGAGCACAGTACGCCCTGCCTGAATTTCAGCTTCTGCCATCGCCGTCATATTTATTACAAAAGGCTCGCCTTCAAAGAACCAGTCGTCACCGCGCAATTCCAAACCGGCAGCAATGAATAGTCTCTCAGCACCTTCGGGATCATATCTCCACGTACCCAATCCAAACATGTCGTCGAGTGTCGCTTGATCACTCGGAATGTTTATTCCTCTATCTCGCTGAATTTGAGCCATGCGCTCTGCATATCCGCCGTCCCAAACGTAAATTGGATCGCCACCATCGCCGGGATCAACCGTTAATTCCTCAAGCCACGGAAGCATAGGTCTCAAATACTCTTCCTGTGCAGAAGATGTTACGGTCAAAAACGGCAGTGGGCTGGAACGACCGATGCCTTCAAAGACAGCCAATGAAGCTTCGTCAAAGTCTATTGCGAGAACTAAGCCCCAACGCATTAGTGGATTATCAAATGGTGCCACAGCCGTATTGAATGCCAAACCTTTTGAGCATGGGTCATCTGAGGTTCCCCATGGGAAGTACGGACCAAACCATCCCTCAATGTTTGCGTTGCGCTCAGTAACAAAACGCATCATTTCAGGAGTGAATTCTACCATTGCATCAATTTCGTTATTGACAAGAGCCATTTGACGAGCTGTATCATCACCAATACTTCTCATCCACACATGATTAAACGCAGGTGGGTCTGTAATGCCGTGAATCTCACGCATTACCGTAGCAGTTACAGAGCGTTCCCAATCATCACGCAGATCAAGGCGAATCCAAGCACCCTCAGGATCAAAGCTATGGACTACCCACGCAGTAGATGTAACAGGGTTAGAGAATTCTTCCGCTACCGGATTATCCATTTGCTCAAAAATATGTTTTGGAGCGATTACCATTTCACGCCCCCAAAGGACGACGCCGAAACGTTGCGCAATGCGCGGAAAAGGATTGATGGTGACTAGTGTAACTTCATAGTCACCTGTAGCTTCAACAGATTCGAGTATTGCATTGTATGCAGCATGGTTAACGTGTTCTTCATTAGTCATAATCAGATTAAATGTGTAGGCTACATCATGGGCTGTGATAGGCATCCCATCAGACCAATACATACCTTCGCGAATCGGTAACGTATGTACTGTGAAATCCGCATTAGATGTTGGAAAGTCAGCAGCTATTTCAGGAAATTGCTGACCTTCACTTGTGTTGATCTCATAAAGGTGTGACCACATAAACTGGTGAACACCTGTTCCGCGTGATGTGCCGGGCATATGCGGGTTAAAACGTCCGGGGTTACCGGGTCTAAACTGATATTCGACAATGAGTGTATCCGCACGAAGTGTGCCAATTTCAGTCATAGCACCAACATCCGGCGGAGGAGCTTCCTCTCGGGTGGGGGTATCTTCTTGCGTAGGAGTCTCTTCCGGAGGAGGAGTCTCTTCCGGCGTGTCTACGCCCGGTTCGGTGCCGGGTTCCGTATCGTCTGTACATGCTGTGAGTACAAACACAGAAAATGCCAGTGTCAATGCCAAGAGAATTGCCAGTGTTCTTTTCATCATTGTTTTTGTTCCTCCATTATTTTTTAGCATATCTCCATATGCGTTGAATACAAGCAGATCTCAAAAACAAGAACAAGGTTATTATCATGATGGCGTATTGCTTAGAATACAATACACCGGGACACCGTCATGCAAGATTACCAAGACGAAATAGAATCCTATCAATCGATTGTTCGTTTATGCGTAATGCAGTGCTTACATCGCCTCTCAAAAGAGCACGGAACATCTTTTCATGCAAAACAACCGTATCTGAATAGATTACACTGAAGCTGTTGTCCTCAGCACTATACATCTTGTCAAATGTTTCAATAACAGAATTGGCTAATTGTTGCAATAAGCTATTATGGCAAATCGCATAAAATTCTGAATGAAAACGTCTATCTTCATCCACTGTATTTTCGCCGTATTTATACCTCTGCATCAGGCGTTTCAGGCTTAATTCCACCCTATCCAGTTCTTCGTTTGTCGCATAGTCGTACACATTTTTGATGATTTGTGATTCCATCATCTTGCGAACTTCAAAAACTTCCCTCAATTGGGCAATTCGACCTTCTTCAACATGCTCAATAGCAATGAGGAAATTGGTGGTAGCTGATGATTTCACAAAAACTCCTCTACCATTTTCTACCTTAACCACTCCTCGAGCTTCAAGTATCTTTAAAGCTTCACGTACTGACGTAAGACTCGCGCCCATCATTCTACAAAGTTCTGCACTTGGCGGGAGTTTTGCACCTGTTTCCAATTTGTTTTGATTGATGTAATCGGTAATGAAGCTCAATGCTTTATCTTTTACTGACATAAATAATAGTATACCTCTTTTTCTTTCATAAAGCTCCGCGATTTTCGCGATAGCTTTCATAATGGTTTCGACTAATTATACATACACGCAATAAGTGTGTCAACACCTTTTTGTCATTTTTCACACCTTTTTGTTGACTTTGAACAATAGCACATGTTATGCTTTGACAAAACATTAATAAGTGAGGAAAAATGCTTTGTGAAAAAATTACACCTTTTATGTAATGCCCACCTAGACCCTGTTTGGATGTGGGAAAAAGACGAAGGCGTTGCTGAGGTATTGTCTACATATTGTATTGCAGCGGATTTTTGCGATATGTACCCCGATTTCGTGTTCAACCACAATGAATCAGTCCTCTATGAATGGGTAGAAGAGTACGATCCGAATCTTTTTTTGCGAATACAAGAGCATGTCAAAAATGGACGCTGGAACATCATGGGAGGATGGTATTTACAACCGGACTGCAATTTACCGAGCGGAGAAGGCATCGTGCGTCAAATTCTTGTAGGACTTAAATACTTTGAAGAAAAGTTCAATTCACGCCCTACAACTGCAATCAACTTTGACTCGTTTGGTCATTCACGCGGTCTTGTTCAAATACTAAAAAAGGCAGGCTATGACTCCTATATAGCTTGCCGCCCTGTCCAAAGTAACTGCCCGGTGCCTGCCGATGATTACATTTGGCGTGGGTATGACGGCTCGGAGATTATGTTCCACAGGGGTTTCAACTCATATGAAAGTCATCGCGGCAAAGCAAATTTAAAAATAAAAGGCTATATGACAGCTAACCCAAACAAAGAAGTTGGGTTGGTACTATGGGGCGTCGGAAACCACGGCGGCGGTCCTTCAAAAATAGATTATGAACGCATTACAGAGCTGGCAGACGAAGTCGCAGAACACACCACCTTCGTCCACTCCGGCGCCGAGGACTATTTCTCAAAGTTAAAAGAAAGCCCGGAAGGAAAAACACTTCCCATAGTTGAAAAATCTTTGCATTACCACTCAGTTGGTTGCTACACTTCCATGATCCGCATAAAACAACAATACAGACTCTTGGAAAATATGTTATTTAAAACTGAGAAAATGGCCTCACACGCGGCATTATGCGGCTTAATGGAATACCCCACCGAGATGCTTGCCGATGCTGAAAAAGACATGCTATTTAGCCAGTTTCACGACATATTACCTGGAACATGCATCGCAACAGCAGAGGATGCCGCTCTAAGGCAGCTAAACCATGGTATAGAAATTTGCGAAAGAATCAAGCTCAAAGCTTTCTTAATGCATGTAAATCGCTCAGAAAAAGCAAAGGATGGAGAAATTCCGATTTTTGTATATAACCCACACCCAATCTCCAAACGCACTGTCATCGAATGCGAATTCAACCTTCCGGATCAAAACACCGACAGCACAAAATGGTCATTCCCACGAGTTTATAAGGACGGAATGCCTATCACATGCCAAGTTGAACACGAAGACTCCAACTTCAATGTAGACTGGCGCAAACGAGTTGTATTTGAGGCTGATTTACCTGCAATGACCTTAACTCGATTTGAGTGCATTGTTGAGCTGTGGTCGGAAGAACCAAAGCACACTCTGCACCCCTCAGAAGGATTCGTTACTTTTGAAAGCTCCGATATGAAAGTAAAAATCAACTGTCAGACAGGCGGAATTGATGAATATCTTATAGATGGAAAAAACATGCTAAAACCGGGATCATTTATACCGATGGTTATGGAAGATGATTACGACTCCTGGGGCAACAGCACTGACCGATTTGACAAAACACATGGCAGATTTAGCCTTATGAACCCACAAGACGGCGCAGCCTTTTCCGGTGTCGAGCCAGGCAAAAAACTTGAGTCAGTAAGAGTTATAGAAGATGGCGAAATCCGAACAGTGGTCGAAGCTGTATTTTCATTTGGCACATCTTTTATTTGTCAACGCTACTATCTCCCCAAAAACGGAACAGAAATAATGATAAAGTCACGCGTTGTATGGAACGAGAAAATGAAGATGCTCAAGCTACCGATCATCACACCTTTTTCTGATGGAAAATACATCGGACAAGTAATGTATGGGCGTGAAGAGTTGCCGACAGACGGCACGGAAACAGTATCTCAGCGTTTTTCTGCCATTATCGACGAAAAGAGCCGCACTGCTTTATCTCTCACCAACAATGGGACATACGGCTCTGATTTCAAAGATGGCGAAATGCGTGTATCTTTAGTGCGTTCACCCGGATTTTCAGCAGGTTGCTCTGATTTTTCCAGACGCAAATCTGAGGTAATGGAACAAGAACGTTGCAATGATTTTGTGGATCAAGGTGTGTTCAATTATACGTTTCACTTAAACGCCGGTGACATGGAAAACCGCTTGCAAAACATCGAAACCGAGGCAGCTTTTGCAAACGAAACGCCATATGCATTGTCCTGCTTCCCAACCGGTACAAACACAAAAGAAGTGTCACCTCTTGTCGAGTTTGATAACCACACAGTCACACTTACCGCTTTCAAAAAGAGCGTTTATAACGATAATTATATTTTGCGTTTATTCGAGCCCACAGGAGAAAAGCAGGAAGTAACTGTCACCCTACCATTCGCAGAAGCAAAGCTCCACGTAGGCCTTGCCCCATTTGAAATAGCGACACTTATGTATGATATAAAAGAAAAATCACTAAAACCTGTCGGCTTATTGGAAAAATAATTGCGAAAAGATGTGTGCCCTAAACACTACAACAAAGATGACTCCTAACGTAGTTTTTCATTCTACATTAGGAGTCTCTTTCTCTCAACGTCTGTTTTTATGAGCCATGTTCAAACGACATCCCTCAAATACGTGTATAACTCTTACCTTTGCCTTACGGCATCGCGGTGAATGCTAAGCGGCGTTGTGCCGTCTACTACACCTTCATCGATGAACACTGTTCTTGCACGCACTTCAAATCTTCCATTGTTGATTATCGTGCCATAGTTGAACACATTAGAATTTGATACATTTTCTACATGTCCGTCATTCACCAACCTACCGCCATCTTCAATTGTAATTGCACCACCACTTGTATTGTTGCCTTGATTATTAATCCTTCCGCCCGGCAGCACTACCACAGTACCTTCTATAACAAGCTCGGCACCACGTTGAACATTCAGCGTAGTTTCAATATACAATGTTCTTCCCGCAGGCACCACAAACGGGCTATGTTGTGTAAATATACCCAAGTTACTACTCGTTTGCAACACTACATCTTCAGTCTCCAGAAGATCGACAAGCCTTGCCGGATTTGTTCCGTTAAACTCTGTTGGAGGTATTAATTGCGACAAAATCGGGCTCCATTCATTTCCTGAGGCAGCAATCATTGCCAGCATAGTGATATAATCACCGTATGCGTTACCCTCCCACGGAAGCTCGGTCACATATCTCCAGCCGTCATTGACCCATTCCTGTGGACCATAAATGAATGCAGGAACAATCGCTGATGAAGAAAATGCAGAGCCTGCCGTAGTTACACCAAGTATCCTATCTTCTGCAAGATTAGGTCTGCCACTCATATCACGACCGACAATATTGTCAAAGTTGCCGCCTGCCCATTCAAACTGCCTCTCGTTTAAGAACCTGACAGTCATATCTGATACAGGTGATTGACCAAATAAGATTACATCCAAACCTTGACGCCATGGCACACGACAAGCATTCCAGTGATAGTGTCCATCAAAGATGCTCTCCAATGCACGCCCCGGCACAGGCCTCCACCTGGCATCCGCAGCGGTATTTGAACCTGCATCGTTTTGGAGCAATCCAAAATCAGGCAACAGTCCGGTTTCAGCACTTTCATTGCTTATAATATCTTGTGCAATGCGATATTTCGTATCTATGACAAGCTGCCACCTTGGAACTGTTTGATCAAACTGCGGATGCCTCGCCACTACTGTAGCATTTACATTGCCAAATGTACCCGTAGCTTGACCTGCTCCGGTGTAACCGACACGCCACACAGCCTGATCAACCTCGGCAAATGCATGAAGGTGAGCCATCATGTGATCGGAGGGACGTGTGTTTGAAAAGTTATTACGATCCCAGTTACCCCTCGTAAGCTGGAATGTCGTTTTGTTGACCTCGGTGCGCCAGATTTCGCTAATCAGAATACGTGCATGATCAATGTAGCGCATCCCGCAATTGCTGTACTCCCACTGCTCTGATGCAAGAAGTAGTGCATAAGCCATATCCATTGAACCGTCAGTGGCAGTAGATGCCGAACCGGCAGTATGCCTCCAGTTTGCACCCGGTACAGTTTTCCACCGACTGTCACTAATTAACTCCCAAGCCATAAGGCGGTGATAGCCTGTAGGTGGATTACCACCCTGGGTTGTGGGAAAATGCATGATAGAGCGAAGCATACCGTCAAAATATGCCTTCACGTCGATACCGACATACTCATCAGCACCTGCCATAAGAGCCAGAATATACATTCCATAGCCCATAGATTCTGATACGGTAATACGCCTGTCACCTGCTACACCGCTCGTAAAGTGCTCCAACACCATACGGAATGCCATAGGATCATTCACTGTAGCTGGGTCAGGATCAATCATAAAGTTCTCAGAGTCAATCATCTGTCTGAACTTCTCTATGACATTCGCATTCATTTGCTCTTGGCTCACTCCGGTTGGTCTGAGCAAATCGACTGCAAGGCGGTTCACATCAGCCTGTGGAAAAGCACGATTAGCCGTAACGGGCGCAAGTCCGTTGACAGTAATAGTTGTGTCTACAGGCCACGGTCTACCCATGTATGCCACATTTGGATATACAATCGTTATCGTACGAGATGCTCTTGTAACTGCGGTCGAAAAGTTAACGACCATATTTGCCGTGACAGGAACTTCTCTAGTGCTATCATCCGCATATGTGACTGTAATCGTCATACCGGTCAGATCCAAAGGTTCGCCAACGTTATACACATGCTTACCGCGACCTGTCAACTCGACACCTGTTATATTTTCAGAAGCCGGTGTCTCTATGGCAGGGTAAGTTACAAATATATTACGCCAGTTAAATCTACCATCAGCCGCATTGCCTGTTTCAATCGTCAAAAAGTCAATGTCAACTTCATTCACCAACGGATTGCGGCGGAACCCCACACGGAAAGCACCGTCAAATGCAGGACCCGGGAATGTTTCGGTCACTATTGAACCTACTGTGTTTGCACCAATCAGATTAGTTCTTGAATTGTTATTGACCGATGCTTTTATGCCCGTAGATATGTCACTGCGTACGTCGATACTGTTTATTTGTGCATTGTTTACGCGACGCTCAGCCGTCACATGCAACTGCGAACCGGGTATTGTAAGTAGGTCGAAGTCGAACATAGCACGCGCCTCCGGTGTCGCAGGTAGAGGATATCTTGGCGTACCAATACCAATTGTCGGTATCCCCGACGAAGTGTTGACTGTTTTAGAATTGACAATCGAGTTCCCTGCCACCCACCAGCCGCCAACTGATGGGAAGTTACCACTCCAGACAGGCACGGTCACCCACGGCTCTGCAATTGTCACTTCTCTGTAAGTCGGCGAGACTGCAAAACCTTCTCTTTCCAATGCAACTCTAACAGTCTCAGATGTTATGTCTGTTATGAGCAATGTGTATACAGGCGCAGATGACGTGTCCACTTGAAGCAACCGAGCACCTGTCACTGTAAAGTCATTGATGCTAAGCCCCGTGACAGCCGTGTCAAGCGTTACTGTCAATTGTCGATTGCCGACTATTAGATTGCTGAAAGAAAGCGCAGGCACAGCATCGTCGCCACTTGTCAGCCTTCTCAAAAATACGTTATCCATGATTACGTCGGCCTGATTGCCACCAAATAGGAACTGAATTTGCATATAACGATTATCCGGATTTGGTTGGGTCAAAGTAAACTCGTGAGTACGAAGAACAAAGTCTGTATCAAGTCCTATTGTGCCCGTGTGGAACACATTTCCTTCCATATCTGCCACACGGAAGCCGATATTACGTACAGCCTCTGCCCTACCAAGAAATTCAATGCGATATGTATCTCTGAACATTGGAATAAGTGTCTGCGTCATCATTACATCTTCAGGCACCACACTCACTATTTCAGTAACATGCAACTGCCTCGGCCTAAACGGTGCGGAAGCTTGCAGCGGCCAATGTGGTGGATGCCACGAAACACAATCCGGCACTTCAAACATTGCCGATGCAGTATCTGCAATAATCGGATTCCAGAACCCCATAAAGTTTTGACCCTGGTCAAATGTTCCGTTCCATAGGTGGTTCATGGTTGCACCCGTACCAATCGGAGTTTTTACAGGTTCTTCAAATGTTAGATACGAAATTTCTTCGATTCTGACATTTCCGATCCAGACATCACTCGCATTGCCACCCATATTAAACTCAACACGCGCCCTTGCATGGCTCGGATCACGCATTGTAAATTGATATGAGAAAGTACGCGTTTCTGTAGCAAGTGCGAAACTATGTCCGGCGTAAGTTGACCAATTGCCGTCTTCTCCCCCTGCACCAATGTTAGCTGCTATATTCCTTGGAGCTTGCGCTCTTGCATCGAACGTGAATTGATAATGACGTCCGTGTGCAAGTGGCACAAACTGCATCATCTGCACTGCCCACGGCTGACCGCCACCAGCTCCGATTGCAATATGCAACATTTCGTCATCGCCAACCGAAATCCCTGTAACCGTACCACCTGCACCACCGCCATTGAATGTTACAATCCAACTGTCATGGTCTACAGGAGCACCGTCAATAGCCTGATTAAAAGGACCTCTAACATTCGCGAAGTCGTTGCCGCGTGTGAAATTGCCTGTTACATCAGGCGTTTTCGAGCCTTCCGGATACTCGTCTTTCTCTTCCTCGCCGCCTTCACCCGGCCGGATGAAATCACGACCTACAAGCTCATATACACGAACAAACTCAACCAACATTTCAGCATAGTCAAAATCTGCGGGAATCACAGCACCGGGATCAAAGTTACCACCCATTGCCATATTAAGCAAAATGTGGAACGGCTGATCAAACGGCGCAGGTGAAGAAAATGGAGCCGATGTATTATTGCCTCGGCTGAACCACTCTTCGGAATTGCGTGTATGGTAAAGATCGCCGTTGATATACCATCTTATTTGACCGGGTTCCCATTCTACTGCGTAAAGGTTAAAGTCAGTTATGTTGCGATCCGGAAAACTACCGTCTTCAAAATGATAGATAGCCATCCTATACTGATGAACACCCGGCCAAGGACCTCCAAAATGTATTGCGCTGCTGGCTTCGCCGGGCAAACGCCCCATAGCTTCCATTATGTCGATTTCGCCGCCCATCGGCCAGCCACCATATAGAGAGTTTTGAGGCAACATCCAGAATGCAGGCCACATGCCCGGAATGTCAGGAAGCGCAATACTTGCTTCAAAGCGACCATATGCCTGTGAAAAACCTTGGAACTCTCCATCAAACGGATCATGAGTGCCTGATGCACGCTCGCCGCCCGTGCGAATCCTTGCTGATGTGAAGTTGCGCCCACCAATAGGCGTTGCTTCACGCTGCCCTCTGATAACAAGGTTTCCGTCGCGAACTGAAACGTTTTGTCTGCGATAATATTGAAGCTCTGCGTTACCCCAGCCTACTATGCCGTATTGGGCACCTGTGCCGGTCTGTACATGCCATCTGGTTTCATCCAAGTCAGCCCCATCAAAATTATCCGACCATGTAAGATTCCACATATCCGGATCAGCGCCAACATTTGGCGGTAATGGTCTGCGTCCCGGAACTTCGGGAGGCACAGCAACCGCAGGAGCCAATCTGATTTCAGAAAGCCACATATCAATGTTAGCCCCCGTAGGCTGACGACCTGTATCATGTCTGCCTAACAGCAGGTAAATAGTCACAGGACCACTTTCTTCAACGGTTATAGTCGTACTCCATGTAGTTGGCTCTGCTGCGGTTATCGACTCTATAGGCACTACAAATGTATTGATACCCAAATCGCCCGTCGCAGGATTCCCGCCCACTTGCACGGAGACATCCCGCCTACCGGCATTATTGCCCGCTCTCGCAGCTAAACTGAGTACATATTCGACGCCTGCTTCGAGATACACGCTCTGCCCAAGCATCGTTGAGTGCGGAGCAGTCCCCAAGGCGGCAACATTAGCCGCTCTAAAACGTTGAAGATTAGCAGCTGTGCCTTGAGCTACATTTCCTCCATCGGAAGCCGCTCTTGTCCAGCCATTCCCGGCAGCTGTAACAGGAACGGAGAATATACCGTTTCGGAGCAAATTATTGTCGGTAACAGCTTGTGCCATAACCAATGGTGCAAATCCATCAGCCGTTATTTCAATGCTGAGATTCCCACCTCGCGTAATGTACTGCCCCGGTATTACAAGATTTCCGTTTTTATCATCAATGATTGTCGGAATTGTTACAAAATTCCCCCACGCTCCGATACGTACTGTCTTTTCTACTGCATTAAAAATCGGATCGAAAGCAGCATTGTATCTGAATTCCATATCCATACCGGGAGCCCTCGGACCTTCTACAGGTAAAACCATGAATGTCGGAATTTGCCTGAATTGATCTTGTTGAATAAATACTCGAACATTTGAGATATAGACCCTGCCGGTCGCACTTGTTGGAGGCACATTACCCATCAAGAACTTTAATTGCAAATCTTGGCTACCTCCGCCTGTACCCGCCGGCATGAATGCCGGCATCCTGAATGTTTGTCTCTCGTTTGTCAGGGAAACAACTTCATCCAACTGACGTGTGCCCCAAGGCGGAGGCTCCACGACCACTTGAATTTCACGCGGATTTTGCGCCCATGCATCAAATTCAACAACGAACTCATGTCCTCTTTCAATGCTCATGACGGGACTCTCAAGCTGGTTATACCACGGGCTGGCACCCAAAGCATTGATCGTAGCTGTGAAAACACCATCTTGTACAGTAAATGGATAGCTTATCTCACCTGCCGTACCCCACCCTGAAATTCCGGCGAAGAAATCACCGTTCCAAAGAGGAAATACATTCACACCTGTATAATCCACACTTAAAAATGTCAAGCGTCGCAGCGATACGTTATCCATTGTAACATTGGCAGTATTGCCGCCAAAATTGAATCGAACCTGCATTTCTGCACCGTTTTCTATTCCGGTCAATGCAAACTCATGAACACGATTTTGCAATTGCGTTGTCAATGAAATAGGAGCACTGTAAACCACATTGCCACCCATATCTGCAACTTCAAAAACTATATTTCTCCCTACTGATGCCATTGCATCAAAATCAAGTCTGTAAGTTTCGTTGTGCATCGGTATGCGTGTTTGGATTAATTGAACATCCGATACCGTCGCACTTTCCGAAATACCACTTACTTCTAATCTGCGCGGTCTGTTTGGGTGTTGCGTTGCATCATCAGCAACATAAAACGTTGCCGCCGCATCATTATTTCTGACTATATTCCAGAACCCAAGACGGTTGACTCCTCTGTCAAATGTACCGTTCCAAATTATGTTACCGTCTCTTAACGTAGATTTAAGTGTATTATCAGTGGGATGCACATCGGCTGTTGCACCGGGAACCGGAGCAAATTCCGGGCCGTCCCACTCATAAATACGCACAAAATCCACCCACATCTCACCGGATTGAAAATCTGCAGGTGGTGCTTGACCACCATCAAAATTCCCACCGACAGCAAGATTGAGCAGCATATGGAAAGGTTGATCGAATGGTGCCGGACGCGTGAAGTTAGCAGCAGCTGATGTGTTTGGGAAACTTGGCTCACGACTCCACCATGTATTGGAATCTGTCATGTTGATTGTGAAGTAATTAATATCATTAACATACCATCTTATCTGCGAAGGCTCCCATTCGACCGCATATATATTGAAGTCATATATTGTGCGATCAACAAGAGCATGATTCCCTGATCTCCACGAACTGCTTGGACTTGTGCCCCAATGGAGTGCGCCTGTCACCAGACTTGGCTGACGACCGCGAGCTTCCATTATGTCAATTTCACCACCCATCGGCCAGCCGCCATACAGCGAGTCTTCAGGCAACATCCAGAATGCCGGCCACATGCCTGTTCCTACGGGTAGTGCAATACTAGCCTCTATACGACCAAACATTGTCGATATTCCGGTAAAACCATCCGCAGGAGCATCAGCACCTGATGCAGGCATCTCGCCTCCTGTACGGATTCTCGCAGAAGTAAACTGCATGCCTCCATAGTTTTCACGCCTTGCCTGTATCATAAGCATGTTGTTTCTTATCGAAACATTTTCTCTACGGTAGTATTGGAGTTCATCATTGCCCCAACCTGACAAGTTGTAATGCCCCCCGGTGCCGGTTTGCACATGCCATACCGTCTCATCAAGCTCCGGCGCAGTAAAATCATCTTCCCACACGAGCTTGAAATTCGGGTTACGTGCAAAATCAGGTGCAGGTTGACGATTACCGACCATTATTATCCGATCAAGAGCATTTGTCGCATTGACTAAATCCACCCTCGCTTCGTCTACCTGTATTTGCGTAGCTTCTTCGTTGTCACGAACTGCTATCGCTGCAGCGAGAGCACTTTGCATCGCAGCCCAACTCTCCTGTGTATAGCTTGCTTCAACTCTTGCTTGCGCTGTGGTTATGGCACCTATAAGTGCCGCCTTGTCAACACCCGGCTCTTCTCCATCAATTACTACAAGGCTGACTTCTCGTAGGAACACCTGATTCGGAACAGCAGGTACATTTGCAGCAGGCACACCGAGATGCAGCATAAAATTAGCTCCATCAGCATGTGTCGGTGCCGCAACAGGCGTAAATTCATGAACCCAAGTCGTGTATTCCGTACCTAGTGTTACGACTTGCGTGCCGCCTCCTGATGGCACGCCAAGAGCTCCAATCTCTACGGTAATATTGCGCGTTTCATTGCTGCGAGCAGTAACACTCAATCGATAAGTTGTACCCACACTCAACCGTGCTCTCTGATGCAGTTGAATGTGCCAAAATGTACTTCCCAAGTGAGGAATATTTACAACTTGAGTATTTCGCCCTTCATCTTCCACCATTTCAAGGCTAAATGCCGGAATGTTGTCTCTGTAGACAATCCACCCATATCCGGGCAAATTGGTCCATGTGGTCGGGGGTGCCTCTAATAAGGTCCGGAAATCACCGTTTGTGAGCAAGTTTGTGCTTGTTTGTGCCGTAGGTACTGCCAATGTATGCAACGGCAGAATTGACATTACCATCAACAAGGCAAGCGCAACCGCTAAAAATCGTCTTTTCATAATTGAAAAACCTCCATAACATCATTAGTTGTATTCTTTCTATAATAGATACAGGAAACATGTGTATATGTTTCCTGCATCCTAAAAGTATTGAATTTATCTTTGCCTTACGGCATCGCGGTGAATGCTAAGCGGCGTTGCGCCGTCTACTACACCTTCATCGATGAACACTGTTCTTGCACGCACTTCAAATCTTCCATTGTTGATTATCGTGCCATAGTTGAACACATTAGAATTTGATACATTTTCAACATGTCCGTCATTCACCAACCTACCGCCATCTTCAATTGTAATTGCACCGCCACTTGTATTGTTGCCCTGATTATTAATTCTTCCTCCGGGCAGTACTACTACTGTACCTTCTATTATCAGGTCGGCACCTCGTTGTATATTGAGTGTAGTTTCAATATACAATGTTCTGCCTGCGGGTACCACAAACGGACTGTGTTGAGCAAAGATGCCCAAATTGCTTTGTGTTTGCAATACTGCGTTTCCTGTTTGCAATAGATTTCTCAGATTTGCAGGATTTGTTCCGTTAAATTCTACAGGAGGCGCTACTGGAATAGTTGCCAGAAATTCAGTTGCAATCCTATCAACAAGCCATTGCTCAACAAGCGGACTGCTTCTGACTGTTTGCACATTTTCACGCGCACGTCTGTATGCATTCCACAACGCCGTTGTATCAAAGTCATCAGCCGTCAAATCGTTAAACTCATTGTACAGTTCGTTCATTTCACTTCTGTCTGTTACCGGTAACGGTCTCGGTCCGTTCCACACGGTAACATAATCAACCAACATTTCTTGTACCTCATTTAGAATTGCAGGAAGATTGCCTGTACCGTTAGCTCCACCCGGAAGTGCCCAACGTGCGGCTTCCATGGAAAGTTTGAGGTAATTGGGGTTTTGGTTTATCGCCATACCCTCTCTAGGATTCAACTCTGAGAATCTGCCTACCTCAATGCCATTAATATAAAAGATGTAATCCGTAGGCGACCATTCAAGACCTATTGTATGGAACTCACCGTCATAGATATTTACATCAACAACATTTGAGCCATTCCTTGTACCCTGCCCGGAACTAAGCATATCACCCGTTGCAAATGATTGAGGAGTATTCCAGAACAAGTTGAAATTAAACCTTCCCAGAGGATGTTGATAGCCATGGATAGATTCAATAATATCTATCTCCTGACCCCTCACAGAATTTGTGTATGTGTAGGCCTTGTAACGATTCATCAGCCAAAATGCTCCCCACGTACCCGGCAAAGCTTCTCCGAATGCAATACGCGCTTCATAGAAGCCAAATGCGTTGTCAAAATACACTGATTCCCAATCTTGAGACATGGTGCGAACCGCACCGGCTCTTATGGTATTTTGTCTGGAACGTTCACGCTGAGCCGGCGGAATGACCCATTGATACATCCAGCCGGGAACATGTCTGTCAAAGCCGTCAGGCGATCTTTGGTAACCAAGCACAAGCACATCACGATCTTCACATACCCATGCCATTTCAGGATCCCAATAAGATAAATCTTGACGCCACAGATATGGGGTCGCCCTCGCGAAACCGGAAGCAGGTGTATTCTCATCACCTACCACGCGTTCACTAACAAAGCTGGAAGGCGAATTGGGAGCACCCAGACCCGGCGTATAAGGAGCATGGTCTGTTGGGTTCGTAAAGTCGTCGTGGAATATGACAAGAGCTTCTTCCAACTCAGCTCCTGTCGGTTCAAATGTAATGAATACGTGTAAATCATCTCCGACATGTGTACTGGTAATGTTTGTCACACGCTCTACAGGAAGGTTCGCTACACGTGTGTGATCAATACCTGCCTCTGAAAAGCTCGGAGGTATAGATAAAGGTATATCGTTATATATGCGTGTCCATGGTAGTGAATCTCCACCTACTATAGCAGGAGATTGAGGCACACCCCAGTTATCACGTGGGTAAAACTCGGTATAATGCCAACGGTCATTGGGCTCTAAAACAAGTTGGGCGGTGTAGACTGTATTCGGTAGGAAATACCGCTCAATCGCCGGTTCCCACATCAACGTTAGATCATAGCCAAAGTTATGTCCACCACCATCAAAAGACCTGCCATAACCGCCCGGTCTGAGACCAAGTCTATACATGCTCGACGGAAAGTGTCCTGCTACCGGACTTGCAATATTCCTTACCTCAAACATAAAGTCGCAAGGTTCATCAGTCGGTCTTGGACCATTCCACACCTTGACATAATCCACGACCATTTCGCCGGACATAGCCTTGATCCACTCATTCAACTCGGCATCAAAGAACGAGATACCGGGAGCCTCCGCCACAGTATCATTCGCCCATTGCGCGGCTTCGACAGACAATTTCATGTAATTTGGGTTTTGCATTATGTCTGCCATGCCTTCAATGTTCATTTGTGGGTTACCTGCTCCAAAATTCCTTACAAGAGAATCTCTTGAGAATCTTGCGTACTCTATTCCGTTGGCTCTATAAATATAATAAGTAGGTGTCCATTCAAGCGAAAAAGTATGGAATTCACCATCAAAGATGTTAATGCCAAGTCCTTCTCCCCACTCCGGATTATCCTCTTCACCCCTCCATTGAGCCCAACTAAAATTGCCCGGCCAAGTGTCGTTTAATCCGGTTCTGAAATGTGCAGCACCATAAGCTTGTCTGCCTGCTCCATAATGGAATGATTCAATAATATCAATCTCCGAACCCATTCTTGCACTGGCACGACCATCAGCACCCTGCACCCAGTTCGGCGTCATAAGCCAAAATGCTCCCCACATACTTGTTACAGCCGGGAATTTAATTCTTGCTTCGTAATATCCGAAAGCATTTTCAAAACCTATCGTACCCCCACTCGCAGGGCGAGTACGTACAGCACCCGCTGTTATCCAGTTATCTCTTTGTAACTGAGTAGCATTGGCCGGTGCACGTGCATCGTCTTTTTCCCATGATAGCACAAGGTACGGACTGCCTTCACGAACCTCAACATTCGACATATCATTGCGCCAGTCAGACATATCTTGGCGAATCCATTGCGGCGCACGATAAAAGCCCGTACTTATCCTGCCGGTCGGAGCAGCCCCACTAAAATCATCGAAGAATATCAGTTCCGCAGGTTGACTCATTGCTCCCGTGGGCTCAAATTCAACTATTATGCTCATATTGCCATCTGTGCCGCTCATAGCATATTCAGTCCTAACCGACCTCACACGTTCCGTTGGTACACCACCTATATTAGTGTGCGATATGCCGTTTGCTTCAAAACTGCGAGAAATACCGGGAAATTCATTGGTCCAACGAGCATTCGGCTCAAGTAAAATTGTCAATGTATACTCTGTACTCGGCAGGAATGTGTGCTCTACTGCCGGATACCATACAAGAGTCTGATTAAACCCGTTATTAAATGCATTGCCCGATCCATTATCCCTAAACGGATATCTGTACGCACTATTCGGGAAAATACCTGTTACAGGTGCTCTTATCGCTCTGATTGCATTTTCATGACCAAATCTACCTTGCCACAAATTGACACCATTAGATGTCGGTTCGGCGGTGTAAGCTTCGCCATCTGTAGTTGCAAGCATAACACCTAGCGGTAAAATACTAAGCATCATTACTATCGCGAGAACAACAGCTAATATCTTGGTGCTTCTTTTCTGTCCATTTTGAATATTCTGCATATTAATAATATCCTCCCATCAAAATCATGATTTCATCTGCTAAAAGGGACGCCGTAAATGACATCCCCTTTAGACAGTGTATACTTTCTTAACTTTGTCTTATCGCATCGCGATGAATGCTTAGCGGAGCGCTTCCACCAACTGTACCATCGTCGATGAATACTGTTCTTGCACGCACTTCAAACCTTGCATTATTGGTTATCGTTCCATTATTGAACAAGTTTGAATTTGATACGTTTTCTACGTGTCCGTCATTCACCAACCTGCCGCCATCTTCAATCGTAATTGTACCACCACTTGTATTATTGCCTTGATTGTTGATTCTTCCTCCGGGCAGCACTACTACAGTGCCTTCTATAATCAGCTCGGCACCACGTTGTATATTTAGCGTGGTTTGTACATACAATGTTCTGCCGGCCGGTACTGTAAACGGACTATGCTGAGCAAAGATACCCAGATTGCTTGGTGTTTGCAGCACTACATTCTCTGTTTGCAACAGATTTTCAAGATTTGCAGGATTGGTACCGGCAAATTCTGTTGGCGCAGGTCTGTACATTGCTGATTCCGGCTTCGGACCGTTCCAAACTTTTACCCAGTCAACCAGCATTTCATCTGTATCTATGCGATGCCAACCAAGCCCGTTTGTTTCATCATTCCTATTGCTGACCCAGTCGCAATCGGGACAACTTCCGGCAGGGCACGGGATTGACAACCCCGGTCCATCTACACCTAAACCTGACCAATCTGCTGCTTCAACAGATAGTTTCATATAATTCGGGTTTTCTGCCACACCGCCGAAGTGGCGCGGATCATTAAGCATATGAGGTCCAATTAGACCACCCCAACCCCAACCTTCATCTACATTAGGATCTGTGCTGCCACCCCAATTAAATGTTTCAGGTCTACTGCGACGCGCCCATTCTATATCGTTGATTAGGAAAATATAGTCTGTTGGCGTCCATTGTACTGCAAAAGTATGCCATTCGCCATCATAGATATTTCCGATTTCGCTTAGATATTCAGGCAACGGCACCCAGTTGGTGTTGCGATTTCTGGTAGCACCATTAGGTCCAAACAAGTGATTTGTCGGATTTGCATGATCATAAGTATAACCATTCCAGTGCGACGCCGCATTGAAGTTCGCAAATGGGTTCGCAGCCGTTTCGATTTGATCAATCTCGCTACCTATGCGAGCTGAACGATACCCTCTTTGCACCGATCCTTGCGAGTACATAAGCCAGAATGCGCCCCATGTTGCATTGACTTGCGGGAATTTTATTCTCGCTTCATAGTGACCAAATGCGTGTTCAAAGTAAATGTTCGCACCAACACCCGTTGCAGGCATACCACCTGTACCGCCACTCTGACCACGTGTTCGCACTGAACCGGCCTCTATCCAGTTATTTGATTGGAATGCTGTAGGAGGCGATCCCCAAAGATTGGCATGAACAGCTAAGTCCCGATTATGTTGAAGTCCTAGCCTGAGCACACTTCCTCCGGTTCCATAGTTACGCTCTTCTATAGTTGACTGCCTGTCCCTCCAACTATCCATACCTTGACGATTACTATGTTGAGGCGATCTTACGAAAGCGGTAGTTATACCTTGCGGCTCCAGACCACCTTGGTTATTGATCGGACCTGTGAAATCATCAAAGAACACAAGTCTTGCTTCTTCAACTTCAGCACCGGTTGCTTCAAATGTTATGTGAATAGTCAAGTTGCCGTATGTGGTTTGGCTTCCGACTGTAACAGGGCTTCTGCCATATTCCCAAGTAATATCTGTTACGCCCGGCAGATCCCAGAGACTGGCAAACGCTGGTTGATCGCAATCACCAAACGAAGTAGATCTTCCCAGACCGAAGTTGCGTGGAGTTATACCATTACCATGAAAACCTGCTATACGTGTAGTTAAACGGTTCGCCACATTGTTAGCACCCTGTACCGGGAGCAAACCACTTGTAGCTGTGCCGGATGCTTGTCCCCAACGGTCATTTGGCTCTAGCAATACCGATACTGTATACACAGTGTCAGGCAAGAAGTAATGCTCTACTGCCGGATACCATGTAAATGTTGTGTGGAATCCATTTGCATGAGCATTGCCGGATGCTCCGTTATCTCTGGATGGATTCAAGAATGCACTTGACGGAAATTCTCCTGCTACAGGTGTACGAATCATTCTGATATCGCCCACTCTGCCTACATGCAGATTGTCACATATGCAATCATAATCCATACAGTCGGGACACTTTTCAGGAGGAGCTTCATTGAAAAGTACAGGAGCAGACGCTACTGTAACACCTGCGTGTGTAGCTGTTACTCTGATGTACTCATTGAGAAGGTCTACATCACCCTCAACCAAATGCAAACGCCTGTTTGTTGTAACTGCGCTCGGAATATGGTTTGTAAGGCGATTAGGCCCTGTAGCTTGACCCGTTCCAAGAATGCGGTTAGGTACATTTACCCAAGGCCCATCCGGAGATTCCGCATGTTGCCATTGATAAGTAACTGCCGGTCTTAGAGGAGTCGTTGGCGGATCGCTTATCAATACAGCTTGAACAAAATCTTCCGGAAGCGCATTTCCTTCAATTTCAACACCAACAAGTGTAGCATCAGGAAGAACATTTGGTGTCGGTCTCGGTCCATTCCAGACCGCAACATAGTCAACAACCATTTCAGCAAAGAAGTCATCACGGAAATGCATACCGGCACCTAACGGCCATGCCGCCGGAGTCGAACTTGCACCACCGGCTTCTGTTGTCAGCTTGATATATGTCGGGTTATGGCTGATTTCATGCAATGCTCTATTGCCTGTCCCCATACCACGCTCATGATGTGCAAATGGAATGCCGTTTAAGAACACTGTGTAACTCGTCGGCGTCCACTCAAAAGAGAAAATGTGCCAGTTGCCGTCGAATATATCCATTTCCACTCCGTTAGTGTTTCTGTTTGCACCCATGCTAAAGCTCCTTGAGCCTTGCCATGATCCATCAACCATACCACCCCATCCATTCCAGTGTGTGGCAAAGTTGTATGCGCTGTTGTTATAGTTGGCAGCAGAACTGATGATTGCTTCCACTATATCCAGTTCAGCACCTGTCCGACCTTGTCTCGCTGCTGCACCTTGATGGAAGTTTACGTTAGTGCCTTGATAGCGGTTCATAAGCCAGAAAGCACCCCACATCCCACGCTCTTTAGGGAGCTGAATACGTGCTTCCCAATATCCAAAGCTCTGCTCGAAGTAAATTTCATACCAATCATGAGATATAGTGCGTGCGCCACCTGCTCTTATAAGATTATCTCTTTCACGTTGATTCGGACTAATCCATGAGTAGTCAAGCAGTAACTCGTCTATATACGCATTGTGGTCATCAACATTCGGGTCCGTTCTCAGCAGTTCATTTGATATAACGAGAACATTGTTGCCATCTCTCTCTTCAATGTTTACATTATCCCAACTCCAATATGACATGTGCTGGCGGAACATACCGTCCGTAGCACGTGCAAATTCGGTTGTCAAACCACCGGGACGATCAGTGTTAACCTCACCTGAAAAATCGTCAAAGAAAGTACGAGTCGCAGGTTGCACTGTAGCTCCAGTCGCTTCAAATGTTATTTCGATAACAAGATTACTGCCATCATTGTTTACGACAATATTTGTCACACCGTCTGTCGGAAGCCCATAAAGGTCATCAATCGTTACACCTGCAAAAGTAGCCGACTTTGTGGTTGTACAGCTACTGAAATTAGGAGGCCACACAGGCATTCCCATACCTTCCCTGAGAGCCCAACCACCCGGATTGTGCGGAGGAATACGGTCAGCAGGGTCATGCGGATTAGTACAATCCGAATTGTCGCAGAAAACAACTCTCCACCACCCATTTGTCGCTTCCGGCAAGCTTGTTGTGTGTGGTTCAAGTGTCACAGTAGCAGTGTATACTGTATTTGTTTGGAAATCGCGAGGAACAGCAGGATACCAATCAATTGATTGGTAATATCCATAGTTATGCTCCAACACATATCCGGCACTACCATTTGGTCTTAGAAATAGTCTGTAAAATCCGGTCGGAAAATGACCTGCAACAGGTCTGGCTACCGGTCTTACCCCATATCCTTCTTCAGACGGTTCTACTTGGCATTCGCAATCTGCAAGATTACAGTCAGGACAAAACGTGGGAATCGACTCGTTAGCATCAACCAATATTGCTTCGCGGAAAAACACGTCATGCGGCGTTGCAGGCCCCATACCACCCAGCACAAGGTTTATCTGACGTTGCAAGTCGGTCGCCTGAACCTGTGCGCGAAAAGGACCGAATGTCTGCCACTCTGTAGTCAATTGCAAACTATGATCTTGAACATTCCATGTATCCGGAGTAGGTTGATTCAAAAATTGAACTTGCATAGGGCGGTTCACACTAGCTCTGGCGATTAAATAGAAATCATACTCTACGCCTGCTTCAAAAGTGAACATTTGCTGAAACAACATATTCCAGTTCGCTGTTCCCGGATTAGTTACGGGTATTCTTTGTGATGGAGCATCCGGACCTTCTGTTATCACTTCTCTGGCTCCCGCTGCTCCGGGAGCAATAATCTGTGCAGTCCAACCCGATCCGGAAGTCCCCAGCGGAATTGGAAAGTTACCGTTTTGAAGCAAGTTTGTTCCCAATGCCGAACCAAAGGGATTGGCTTCATCATAAACTTCGACACCCAATGCCGCAGGCAAAATCAAGCCTGCTATCATACTGAGCATCAATAAAAGCGACAATAATTTGGTTTTTGTTTTAGACATATTCAAAGTATCTCCTTTTCCATCATTTAAAATCTAATCTAATAGAATTGCTTGACCACTTTTGTTCTGTCGTTGTGGCTCGACCTTTTCAGCCTCTTTTATTTCGGAGTTGTGGTTCTCCATCAACCAAATGTGCAGATTCTTTGCAACTTATCCGGGCACACACCTCACTTTCTGCCCACGCCTTGAACAATGTGTAGACGATTATTTGAAAATAATGTTTAACGTTTTACCACACGCATTTGAACACTGATAACCTCAATTCAAACTGCCGATTCGAGTTCAAAATCAATACTTTTTTAACTTACGCTAAGATTCATTGACTTTTTGCGAACACTTGCTTAATTGAGTTAAATATGTAAATACTATGAACATATAACGCTTGTGTCAATAGAAATAATCACTTTTTTAATTTTTTGTGTATGCTGTATAGAATGAATATGTTTTTTTGTGCACAATTACAACTGATTTGTGTATCGATACACGCACCTATTTCTCCACTCCAACTTTTTCAATATAGCACTTTTGCATAACAAACGCTGTTTTATTTTTGTGCAATTCATAGAATTGTAATCTTTTGATAATAATCTTCGCATTTCATATTGTTAACCGATTTACATTGTGCTACAATGATGACCAACGCATAATCGGAGGTAACACATCATAGCTACTATTACACAAATAGCAAAAGAAGCTAACGTTTCAAGCACTTTGGTATCACGTGTGCTAAACAACAAATCGGGCGTAAGCCCTGAAAACAGAGCAAAAATTCAATCTGTAATCGAAAAACACAACTATGTCCCAAACGCTCTGGCTCGCTCACTGGTCACACAAAAAACCAATACAATCGGCGTAGTGATGGAAACCCTCACAAACGCTTTTTTCTTCGATTTCATCGATGGTGTGCAAGGCAAAGCAGAAGAATTGGGGTATAGCGTTGTCTTTTGCAATGGAGACAACGAACTTGACCGCATATCTAATTATGTAGAATACTTCTTGCACGGCAGAGTTGATGGCATTATTGCGCACTACACTCGCCTGGATAATAAACCTTACGAAGTAATAACAAGAGCTTCAAAATTTGTCATAGTGGAAGGAAGTGCTCCGGGTAAAATATTCAACAACGTGCAAGTAAATAACTTTGACAGTGCTTACCGCGCCACAAAACATTTGATAGACCTTGGGCACAAAAACATCGTTCACTTCACAGGTGATTTAGATTTTTGTTGTTCTGTCGAGCGTATGAATGGGTTTGTAAAGGCAATGCAAGACCATTCGTTGCCACTCGACAACGCAGTTATACACGCTGATTTTTTCGAAGATGTCGCCTACGAAAAAATGAAAGACATCATATCACGCAACAAGATTCCTGATGCTTGTTTCACCGGTGCGGATAAACCTGCTTTCGGAATCTTACGCGCAATGCACGAATACAATCTTTCAGCTCCTAAAGATATGGCTATCATAGGCTTTGATGGCGATTTGCCCGATACGCGCAGCATGGTTTTCCCAAAATTGACTACCGTACGCCAACCTTTCTACGAACTTGGTCGGGAAGCCGTCCGTTTGCTCGTCCGTTCAATCGAAGACCAAAATGCCCCCCCAATCACCACTACTCTTAATGCGGAACTCATTATCGGCGACACATGTCCATAAATAAACGTATACTCCTTTTTCTCGACGTCAATCGACTTTTGACATTGTCAGGTCGTGACGATAATAACAAAAAATCGGAGGTAGACTAAATGAAAAAACGCTTATTTGCCCTACTGCTCGCAGCACTCATGCTTTTTAGCATCCTGGCTGCTTGCACATCGGAAGACGACTCGGACGTTTCTACGGGAGATACTCCCACCACAGGCGAACTCGGCAGAGAGCCATTTGTTATGCCGGAAGTAGGCACAGAACTACCGCGCGATGAAACACTAATATTTGGTGGACTTCAAACACAAGCTCCACAGGGTTGGCATCCGTTCCATGACCAACAATTTAACTTCGCTATTGATCAGCAAGCTTACGGCTCACGCCATGTAATCTTTGAATCACCGTTCATGTACAATGTTATGATGGATGAATTTGTCCCTCTACTTGCCGCAGAAATGTTTGAGTGGAGTGACGACATGACATATCTGACCTACACAATCAATCCTGCCGCGTTTTGGAGCGATGGCACTCCCGTAACAGCACATGATGCTGCATTTACATGGTATGCAGGCATGTACTCTTCCGCCGGAAACAGCATATGGTTATCATTTATCGAAGACGTCGTAGCACTTGATGACATGACAGTTCAGGTAAGAGCCGTCATGTATGGCGATGCTCCGGTTTTCGCCTTACAAGTCGAAAGGTATGTAGGAGAGGTGTACATACTGCAACAAGCCTGGCTGGAAGACCTTCTCGAACGAAACAACTTCGAAGCAGACGCAATTGGTATGGATCCCGGTTATGACGTCGTATGGTCAGGTCCGTACACAAGATTCTTTAGCGATGAAACCAGAAATGTTCTTATCCGTGACGATGGTTACTGGGGGCAACATAGCTCAATGTGGGGCAGGCTGCCTACTCCAAGATTTCTTGTATCACTCATCTTAGCAGATAACGCTGCTATCACTGCAGCGCTCATAGCCGGAGATGTTGATGTAACCCAACACTTCATATCGGATGTTCATCTTCTTTGGGAAGATTTAGGCTTACCTGTTTCTACGTTTATGGACGAACCACCTTTCGGAATGGCAGCTAACATGCCAACAGCCCACTTCAACATGACAGTACCGGTTCTCCAACATGTCGAATTACGTCGTGCAATCGCATGGGCTACAGACTTCGACCTTATAATAGCAAATGCAATGACACATCAAAGTCCGACTTTTGTAGAATATCCGCGTTCCTTGTTCGCACCTGTTCCCGGCGAACAGGCTCTATATGATCAATCACGCGTAGCACACCTGCAATGGGATTACCAAATGCCTAATGTAAACGATAGAATTGCCGCCGCCAATGAGCTACTTGATGAAAGCGGCTTGTTCCCAATGGGTGATGATGGTTTCAGGACATATAATGGCGAAAGAGTATCACTCGTAGCTTCATGCCCGTCAGGCTGGTCGGACTGGGAAGCATCGCTCGAGATAGTAGCTACCGCTGGTGCCGCAATCGGCATTCAAATCACTACAAATTTCGTTGCAGAGGGTGAATTTTATGACCATGTCACATCAGGACCACCCAACCCCGATTCGTTCGATATATTCATGATGTGGACACCGAGTTCTTCAGGTATAGGTGCATGGGATCGCACACGCTGGCTTCTCAGCTTTGACGCTGATGCTTGGCCACATAACTGGGCAGGCGGAAACTACAGCATGTGGCACAACGAACGTGCCAATGAGATCGTCAATCAAATCCCTCTCGAAACAGATCCTCAAAGAATTATCGACCTTTACACAGAGGCAGTCGAGCTTTATCTATATTACGTTCCATCATTCTCGCTTATGTACCGTCCCAATATGTTCCATACAGTCGGCGAGTTTGTATGGACAGGATTCACCGAACAAGGCGACGGTCGCAACGTCCCACCAATAAATGCCTTGAACGGCTTTGCAATGGCAGACCTCTTCAACATTCGCTTAGTCGAATAAGCACTTATACACCGTAAAGGCGGCTGTGACAATTGCATGGCCGCCTTTAGCAAATCACTATAAGCCTTCTATCCCCTGAGCAATGGACTATGAAGCAGACAATGGATTGCATATTGAATTACGTTAGAATTTTGGAGGGTATGCCTATGAACGAGCAGAACATTTTTGCCCGTATAGCGAGGCATCGCTATTTCCCTAATCTTTTCATCCGAACATTAAGGCATAACTATTTTAAATATTTTGCAAGAAAGTTTCTATGGCTTTTATTTACGCTTATTGCAGCCATAGCTCTTAATTTTATTTTGCCTCGTTTTATGCCAGGTGACCCTATATCAGCTATTATGGCAAGGCTGGCTCAAGGAGGCGATCCGGAAAACGTCCGCAGGGCTCTTGAACATTTTTCCGAACAATTTGGTATTGATAGACCACTCTATGAACAATTTTTCATATATATCGGAAACCTATTGCAGGGCGATTTTGGCGTTTCATTTTACATGTATCCAAGAAGTGTTTCTAATATAGTCGCATCATCCCTGCCTTGGACGATAGGATTGATGCTTCCGGCTATTTTAGTAGGCTGGATACTCGGCAATGTCCTTGGTGCCATTGCCGCCTATATCCGCAAGGGTTTTGATAAAATAATGCTCCCGGTGTCATTGTTTATCACCGGAATACCGGCTTTTGGATTTGCAATAATATTGCTTGTTATCTTTGCGGTCAATTTGCGCATACTCCCGACAGGTGGAGGATACCCGGTTGTTATGATTCCCTCATTGTCCTGGAACTTTTTCACAGGATTATTGCATCACTATCACTTGCCATTTTGGTCACTGGTTCTTCTGGCAATAGGCGGGCAGGCAATCGGTATGCGCTCGATGTCAATTTACGAACTTAACGCCGATTATGTAAAGTACAGCCGTTACATGGGCATCAAAGACCGTAAAATCGTAGGCTATGTATTCCGTAATGCCGTACTTCCACAGATAACCGGTCTTGCACTCCAAATAGGCACGATAATTACCGGTGCACTATTTGTCGAAATCATATTTTCATATCCCGGTCTTGGCTCAACATTGCTCAGTGCCGTAAATGCAAATGACTATCCTCTCCTATCCGGACTTACACTAATTATATCCGTCATGGTTTTAATAACAGTTTTCATGTTAGACATCATTTATGCACTTATTGACCCAAGGGTCAAAGCATCATTGATAGAATAGGGGTGAATGAATATGAGAAATTTAATTAAACAAGTTTCACGCTCCCCTAAGTTCATGATAGGCTTTTGCTTAATCATGTTTATCATTTTGTTTACACTCATATATCCGTTATTCAATCCCGGAAACCCTTTGGAGATGATAGGACTTGGTACTTTTTTCAGACCGGGCACATATATATCTGTTCATGATTCGCTAAATGTGCATCGCACGTACGAATTGCGCTTGCCGGATGCAGCACAAAACCGTATCCAAAACAAACTCTCTGACGAGCAAAGAGAGCATATGAAAGCGTGGCTGATTATGTACGGCGAGCAGGAAGAGATCGAAGGGCTTTCCTACGCTGATATTGACACAGAAGATGTTGACCACTTGCTTGAACTGTGGTGGGCTCATTATGACCAAGAAAAACGCATAGAAGGCATGATAATTGCCGACCGAAGAATGTTTGCACGCATTGACAACAGAGTAGAGAGGATTTTCGAAGATTTTGACATCAGACTTTTGCTATATGACTACGAAACCGGAGAATATGTAGATGGTGGGGTTGTCACAGTTGACCACTACGTTAACATAAGAGAGGTTGCAAATGTGCGCCGATTGCCACTTGGAACAGATAATTTTGGGCGCGATGTACTCAAGCAGCTTGTTTCTGCAACAGGTGCATCACTTCTTATGGGCGTTGTCGCAGGCATCATCGCTACAGCAATCGGACTTACTTTGGGACTCTTATCCGGATATGTCGGAGGCGTGCTCGATGACATACTCATGTTCATATATAACTTATTCACGGTCATACCGGGATTTATCCTGCTGGTACTCATATCATTTGCTATAGGGCAGGAACAGCGAGGAATGATGACTGTTGCGATTGTTATTGGAATGACGTCATGGGTATGGACTGCACGTTCCGTGCGCTCTCAAGTCATGTCCCTGCGAAATCGCGACCATGTCAACATGAGCAAACTCAGCGGACATTCTTTACCAAAAATCTTAGCCAGAGACATAGCCCCATATATAGCTTCTTACGTTGTTATGGCATTTATTTTGCAAGTTTCAACAGCAATTCTTGCAGAAGCGGGACTTTCAATGATAGGGTTGGGCCCAATGACAACAGAACAGGCAACATTAGGTCTTATGATGAATTGGTCAATCAACTTCGGAGCGCACTTAATTGGTGCTTGGTGGACATATTTACCGGTTGTTTTCACCATCGCAATTATATCATTTTCACTTAATCTAATGAACACAGGGCTGGATCAAATATTCAACCCGCAATTAAGGGAGGGTTGATAGCATGGGAAATGTATTACTAGAAGTAAACGGTCTGTCAACAAAATATGTGACCCGCTTTAACGAAGATGTTTATGCTGTAGATAATGTTTCATTCACACTTGAAGAAGGTCGTTCTATCGGCATAGCAGGCGAGTCGGGTTGCGGTAAATCCACTCTGGCACTCAGCCTTATGGGGTACTATTTTGCACCGTTGCACTATATGAGCGGTGATATCATCATTGACGGTCGTAATATAACGAAGATGAAACCGGACGATGTGCGCAAAAATGTACTAGGCACTGAAATTGCATATATCCCTCAAGCAGCAATGAATGCGCTCAATCCGACACGAAAAATCATCAAGTTTATAGAAGATATCATCCTGGCACACGCACCAAAAACACCGAAAAAAGACATCTACGATCTCGCCAGAAAGCGATTCGAGGTGCTCAACCTGCCTGAAGACACTTTGTACAAACATGCAGTTGAGCTATCAGGCGGCATGAAGCAACGTACTGTTATTGCTTGCTCAACAATACTCTCACCAAAAGTTTTGATAGCAGACGAGCCATCATCCGCACTTGACGTCACAAGCCAAAAGGCTGTTATAAGAATGCTCAATGATCTCATGGATTTGGGCTTTATTAAATCTATGATTTTCATAACCCATGAGCTGCCACTCCTATACAATGTCACAGACGATATCATGGTCATGTATGCCGCACAAATTGTGGAGTCAGGCAGTGCAAATCAGTTAGTCTTTAATCCCCTGCATCCCTATTCAAAAGGTTTGATGGGTTCCATGCTTCTTCCTGAGGAAGGCACACGCGACGCGAAACTTGCCGCTATACCGGGAACACCTCCGAATCTTAAAAAACCTCCGGAAGGCTGTCGTTTTGCCGAGCGTTGCAAATACGCCGGACCTGACTGCAAGGTATACAAAGTTGATTACAACAAGGCTTCAAACGAACGCAGTTACAGGTGCTTGATTGCAGAGTCAGAACTTATGGACATATATGCGAAAGAAGGTGGCGGCAATGAATGAAAATGTAACTAATAAAAAAGTCGGTACGACCGGTATCACGAGAACCGATAAGTCCAAACAACTTTGCCTAAGCGGAAAAGGCGTTACTAAGGTATATGGACACGGCAAAAAGAAAAATTTTGCTGTTGATAGTGTTGATTTTGAATTTTATGCAGGCGATTTGATTTCTATTGTTGGCGAATCCGGTAGCGGCAAAACTACACTCATCAAGATGTTACTTGGTCTGACCTCTGTAACTGATGGAGAAATTTACTTCATGGGCGAAAAACGTGATATAAGCTCTCGTCATAAGAAAAAGGAATATTGGAAAGGCATTCAAGCCATTTTCCAAGACCCCTATTCGTCCTACAACATATTTTGTAAGATTGATACCGTACTTCTTGATTGCATTCACATGCGCGGCGGGCGTAAATTGCCGCGTGATGAAAAAAACAAAATGATGCGCGAAGCTTGCAGCTTTGTCAATCTCAAATTTGACGAACTGACAAACAAGTATCCGTTTGAGCTTTCCGGCGGACAGATGCAACGTTTGATGATTGCACGAATTTTCTTGCTTCGCCCCAAGATTTTGCTCGCAGACGAACCAACATCAATGATTGACGCTTGTTCTCGTGCAACAATCCTCGATTATTTGCTCAAACTGCGCGATGAAATCGGCATGACGATTATTTTCATCACACACGATATGGGGCTTGCGTATTATGTCTCCGACAGCGTGTATATTATGGAAAAAGGTAAGATTGTAGAGTTTGGTCCGGCTGACGAAATCATACTGAACCCCAAAGCAGACTACACAGTACAATTATTAAACGATATCCCAAAAATTCACGACCCATGGGAATTTAGCCGAAATAAGAAGCGAGAAGTTCATTAAAATAAAGACGTCGTGAAAACTTAATAACAAGTAATACGCACGATTTAGCGCCCACCCACTCATGGGTGGGTAACACTTTATAGTCCATTAGGTTGACGCTACGTTATATCATGATATACTGTAGAAGTGATTTTCTTAATTTTAGGAACTCAGAAGTTCCAAATGAACAGGTTGATAAAGTTGATTGATGACCTGATTGCCGATGGAAAGCTTACAAATTCGGTAGTCGCACAAATCGGATGGTCTGATTACGAACCTAAAAACTTTGAATATCACCGCTTCTTGGATAAGGATGAGTTTGAAAGGCTTATTTTTGATGCAAGCATAATAATTACTCATGGCGGTGTTAGCTCCATAATCACAGCCATCAACTACAAAAAGCCTGTGATTGTTTGTCCAAGACTTGAAAAATACGATGAACATGTTGACAATCATCAACGAGAAATTGCTCGCGCTTTTGCAAAAAAAGGTTTTGTACTCTATTGTGATGACGACGATGATCTCCTGAAGCAGATAGAGTTATGTAAGAATATGAATTTCAAAGAATACACATCGCAAAATGGCAAAGTAACGCAAATCATTAACGATTACCTTCTGGAAACATTTGGGTAAGTGATTTTATCAAGCAAATAAAAAAGCGAAATTTTCATCAGCAATGGAGGCTTATTGTGAATAAGACAGACAGCAGAGCTGATTTTAGAATAAAAGCTTTTTTTGCGGATCAAATTGTTATCATCTGCACGTTTTGGGCTGCATTTTTTGTGACACCGGCGCATGAAAACACGCGTTATGTCTTATGGTATGTTTTTCTGTTGGCAGTATTTTGTGTTACTTTTTTTCTATTTATGATGCTGTTCCGAATGTATAATGCGTCTACTTTTTTATACATGGATAGGGTTTTAAAGAACACCACTATATCTATTATTGGTTCAGCAATAACTATTTTCATGTTCCTGTTTTTCTTGCACTACATGGTTTTCAGCAGACTGTTTCTTGTGACATTCATGCTTGTATGCACAGTAATGCTGGGGTTGCAAAAAGTTGTTATACGTAAAGTCAAACCAAGTTCAGGCTCAAGAAAAAAAGTCATTTATGTCGGCAGTGCGGAAATGTATGCAAAGTTTATCAGATACACAAAAATATCCGGATATGATTTTAATGTGATAGGATACATAGATATTAATGGAACCTATATCTCCGGCATCCGCAAGTTAGGAAACATAGATAACTTCGAGACGATTTTGATGAAAAACCCTTGTGACCACGTCGTGTTCACGCACTCTTTGACAGAACAGCGATCTCTTGAACATTATTTGTCAATAGCAAATGACATGGGGATAGTGATAAAGGTCATTCTTGATGTATATGATCTTAACACTTCAAAGTGGTACATCAGTAGCATGGGGACATACCCGATAGTAACATATCATAGCATAACGCTTGACCCTATAGCGCTGGCATTAAAGCGAACTATCGATATCGTCGGAGCTATTGTTGGTATCATCTTCTCTGCACCGATAATGCTCATCGCCGCCGTTGCAATAAAGATAGACTCGCCGGGACCGGTAATTTTCAAGCAGACAAGAGTTGGGCAGAATGGTCACAAATTCAACATATACAAGCTCCGATCAATGTATACAGATGCTGAAGAACGTTTTGCAGAGTTGATATGCAAAAATGAAATGAATGATAGCAGATTGTTCAAAATAAAGGATGATCCACGGATTACGAAAGTCGGAAAATTCATCCGAAAAATGAGTATTGACGAATTACCACAGTTCTTCAATGCTTTCATAGGCAATATGAGCTTAGTCGGCACACGCCCTCCAACTGTCTCCGAGGTCGAGCAGTATGAAAGGCACCACTACAGACGCATCAGTATAAAACCGGGCATCACAGGCATTTGGCAGACAAGCGGCAGAAATGAGATAAAAAACTTTGAAGATGTTATTCAAATGGATTTAGAATATATAGAAAATTGGTCTATACTCCTTGATGTAAGATTGATGCTAAAGACATTCCAGGTGCTGTTTGGAAAAAGAGGAGCTTATTGAACCTTCAAATAATTGACTTTGGTGTAGAGAAGCTGTAAAATGCTGTATGCAATACGGAGGTAGTTTCATTGTCGAATGTTGATGGTCTTGTTTCGATAATTGTTCCGGTATATAACGTAGAAAAATATTTTGAAAAATGTGCAGACAGCATAATAGCTCAAACATACAAAAACTTGGAAATAATACTCGTTAACGACGGATCGACAGACTGTAGTGGAGAGCTATGCGACAGATATGCTTCCATGGATGATCGAATCATCGTTATACATCAGGAAAACGCAGGACTATCAGGTGCTCGCAACCGAGCGTTGGACATCGCGAAAGGTGAATTTATAGGGTTTGTTGATTCGGATGATTTTATTGACCCTGACATGTTTCAGACTCTATACAATAAAGCAGTAACAACCGGAAGCGACATAGTCGAATGCAACCTTCATCATACATATGTAAACTTTGAAGACACAGAGATTGTTGAAAAATATTTCGATAAGACACATTTGCTTTGCTTGGGAAGATGTGTGGTTTGGAACAAGATATATAGACATGAGCTTATCCAAAAAGCAAAAATTCGCTTCCCTCTCGGACTGCACTACGAAGACATGGAATTTTATGCAAAACTCATTCCAAATGTAGAAAGCTATGACTATGTTGATATAACTCCATATCATTACGTACAGCGAGCTGTTTCCATTAATAATTACTCCACCGATAAAGTATGCCACATTTTTCAAATTCTGAAAAATATAGTCGCATATTATAAACAAATTGGCATCTATGATGAATATCACGATGAATTGGAGTTCCTCTGGGCAAGGATTTTACTGTGCAGTTCATTTGCTCGCATATGCAACATTTCTGATACTACAGCCAGAAGAAAAATGCTTTGTGAGAACTTAAAAACACTTATTGACAACTATCCAAATTGGAAAAAAAATCCAATACTAAAAAAGCAACGATCAAAGCAGGCTATGTTTATGCGCGTTATTTCTCCGACTACATACAGGATGTTTTCCAACATCCTCCCTATCTTTTATGCTACCAAGCGCAAATTTTCGCCAAAAATGAATTAATTGCATTGGACGTAACATATGATTATAAGCGTAATTATTCCTGTATACAATGAAGAGATATTCTTGCGCGAATGTTTGGATTCCGTGAGAGCCTGCCCATCATCGGAGATGGAATGCATAATCGTAAATGATGGCTCGACCGATGGCAGTGCGGATATTTGCAGGTCGCTTGTAAGTGAAGATGTTCGTTTTCGCATGATTGAAAAGAAAAACACCGGAGTATCAGACAGCCGCAACATTGGTGTTGCCGAGGCCGTTGGTAAATATGTTTTTTTTCTTGATGCAGATGATTACATTGACATAACACGTTGGTCTGAAATACTTGAAGAAGCTGAAAATAATGAATCAGATATGATTGCATTCGGATATTATAGCTTGTTTGATTCAGGCAATACCAAAGCGGAGCAATTCCCTGATGACATAGATATCAAGTATGCATTGCTTTCGACCCCACTATTGAACGCCTGTTGGGGAAAACTTCTACGCAGAGAGGTTATTAAGGAACACAACATACTTTTTCGTAAAGGTATGAAAACCTGTGAAGATGCAATATTTGTTCTGGACTTTGCCTGTAAAGCCAAAAGCTTTGCTTTTTTAAACAACTGCGTTCTCTATTATCGCATTCACCGTGAAGGTATCATGCAAAAAGCTTCGCCGGAAGACAAATTATTGGACTTTGCGAAGCTATTTTCACGCCGCAAGGAATATCTCGAAAATAATTACAATGAACGTCTAAAAAAGGCGATGTATCGGGATTCCTTCTCAGTAATAACCGACTTTTTCCGATCATGCGCAAAAGGCAGACACTTATCAGAGATCCGATACATTTACAAAAAAAGCATTAACAATGAAACCACAAAAGCAATTATGAAGGAAATTGATAAAAAAAATCTGTCCCCAATCTATAAAAAAGCAGAGTTTGCACTGATGCAAACTGAGTGCTATACTACGCTTGCAATTTATTTTAAAATAAAGCACAGTTTAACTGCCTTGAAAGTGAGGTCATAGAGTGGAAATATCCAAAGAGGCAAAAAGAGGAAGACGTTCCGGGTTAGCAACTGCCGAATTTTATCATGAGGAAAATAAGCTTGTCGCAAGCGCCGTCGCAGAACTGGCTGTGAAAGTTGTGGCGTATAAAAAAAAGCATGGAACAAGTGTCGTGCTTCTTACGGGATGTAATGCCGCTTGTGGCACTTCCAGGACATCGGTCAATCTGGCAATAGCATTATCCGACTGCGGCTTCAAAACGCTTTTGATAAATGCTGACCTGCAAGCAGAGTCAAACCTAAAAAACGGGTTTTCCGAATACATTCAAGGCGATTCAACTATCGATAATGTCATATCAAAGACGAACCTTTCTAATTTGTATTTTGTTCCAAACGGCACTCAGACTGAAAAATCAGCACTCCTCCTGAGCTCAGAGAAAGTCGTCAATTTTATTAGTTCTGCAAAGGAAAGCCATGACTACGTTATAATTGACTGCCCATCAATTGATGTTTCGCCTAACGCTTTTGCCATGTTTGCAAATGTTGATGGAATAATTCTGGTTTGTTCGTTGAACAAAACCACAAAAAAGCAAATCATTAATGCAAAGAATGCTATAAAGCCTTATTTCGGTAAATATTACGGTATGGTTGTGCACTCCATGGAAGCGCGTCGATACAAAAGGTATTTGCAACGACGCAAATGGAGGGTTACGGAATGAAGAGACTATCCGCCGCATTGACGGCAATTTTAATTTTGATGTTTGCACTTTCCATCACCGCATATGCCGACGTGGAAGAAGACGTTGAACCGGATCCGCCACCTCCGAGTCGTATAATCATTGTTGACCACATGATCACAGATGGTGGCTTAACGGCAGGTGAACAAAGCACTGTAGTATTTTTATTAAGAAATACCGGTCGGGACGCAGCAGTCAGTAGTGTGCTTATTACAGGATCCATAGACCAGACAGCACCGATGGTGTTTATCGGAGCCAACCAAGACTATGTGTCACGAATTGGACCCGGTGCTCAAGCCGTAGTTAAATTTGATTTTTACGTTCAGGACATTGATTTGACTCTGGTTAGAAATGTCGCTGCAAATTTTATGATTGAATATTTCGATGAAAGCTCATGGACTACGCGAGTTAACAATGTTTCGATAAGACTTAATGTAACAAACGACACAAGGGCTACTGTAAGTGAGGAAGACATGGTATTCCCCGTCCATGAAGTATCAAATCTGGAGGAGTTAATGTTTTCAGCTCAAATGCAGGAAGTGTACACGTTCGGATTGATCATATGTATTGCCGGCGTCGTTTTGATTTTACTATACAAACTGCTTAAACGATTCGTTGATTGGAAAGGTGGGAAGACTAATGTATGATGACAACATACTCACCATAGAAGATATCAAACAAGCATTTTTCATGCTGTTTAGAAATAAACTATTGATACTCCTTGTCACAGGAGCAGGATTTTTTGCAGGATTGCTTTATTCGTCAAATCAAGACATCGAAATAAAGTATGATGCAACTGCCACCGTAGCAGTCGCTTACGGACAAAATTATAGCCAGTTTACAGGAGCTTCCGTGCTAGTGAATTACGCTGATATTGTTACGAGCCATCGTGTCACTGAATATGCATCTAAACTGATAGCAAACGAAGGCCTCTCATGGGAAGATATTAGCGGCATGGTGAGTGTCCAAGATGTCGGCAGCTCGTTTATACTTAGCATTACCGCTCATAGCGACTCACCACGAACCTCTATCCTTGTAGCTAACGCAGTAGCCGAAAGTTTTGTATCACAAGCAACTCATATAACAGGGAGTACAACTATTTCGATATTGGATTATTCAAGAACGGCAACTATAATAGAGACACCCAGAGCCAGAGCCAGAGCCAATACCGTTATTTTGCTGGCACCCCTCGCAGCATTTGTTGCTATATGCACTATACTTATGAGCATACGACTATTGTCCGGAAAAGTCCGGTCTCTTAAACAGTGTCTCGCTGATGACGGAGAATTATTAGCAATTATTCCCAAAGTTAAGTCCGAAAGGTACAAAGCATAGATCGGGTATGAATATGAAAATTTGTGATACCACTAAAATATGTTTTGCAGCATCTTCCGGTGGGCATTTAACTGAGATTTCACGCCTGAGTGGAGTAATGGAAAACAGAAACTATTTCCTGATTACAGAAAGTAGCGATTTTCATGATAATGCATTCACAGATAACATTTACTATGTCAGCCAGATAAATCGCAAGCAACCAACTTTTATTCCACGTTTTATTAAGCTCTTTTTCCAATGTAGGAGTATCATTAAAAAAGAAAATGCTGATTGTATCATTACGACCGGCGCACTTATGGGATATGCCGCAGCTCTGGCGGGAAAACTGTTGAGAAAAAAGGTTATTTATATAGAGTCATTTGCTCGTATCGATACTGCCTCACTGACCGGGCGGCTTATTTATCCTATCGCTGACCTTTTTATCGTGCAATGGGAGGAAGGTAAAGTGTTTTTCCCAAAATCCGTTTACGGAGGGCCGATTTTATAATGGGGACTGTACGTGTAAGCATAATAATCCCTGCATATAATGTGGAAAAATATATCAATACATGCATTGATAGTATTCTGGCGCAGACATATGCTGATTTTGAAGTAGTCGTTGTAGATGATGGCTCTACTGATGCTACGGGAAAAATCCTTGATGATTATGCTCGTCTTGACAGTCGTGTCACTGTGATACACAAAGAAAATGCAGGAGTGTCAGCTGCAAGGAATACGGGAATAAAAGAAGCCGTCGGCGAATTTATTCTTTTTTTCGATGGAGACGACTTTGTCGAACCATATGCCATAGAGGAACTTGTTTATACTATAAACGAAAAAGATGTTGATACTGTAATTTACGGATATCACAGTTACCGTGATGGCAAAGTTACAGAAACATGCATTCCGGTATTCAATGAAGGCTTATATGAGAATGAAGCAATAATACCTATGTTGCTTTCTCGGTTTGTTGGTATTTCCGCTGACGGTATTAATCGGTGGATAAGCGGTGATAAAAACGGTCTATATGTAGAAAATCCCGCTCTGTGGCGATGTATGGTTCGCGCTGATTTGATACAGCACAACAACCTCACGTTCGATACGAGACTCAAAATTGGTGAAGACACTGTTTTTATATCAGATTTATTGAGCTGCGCCAAACGTTGCTATGTAACGCATAAGTGCTTTTACTATCTGGTATATCGTGAGTCTTCGGCAATCGCAAACTACGAAAAGAATGCAGCTGCCAAGCTTGATGGCAAACTCAGACTGCTGACATCCAGAAGCGAACTCACCGACAGAATTATATTGCGAAGTGGTGTAGATATAACGCCCTATTGGCAGGGAACTGTTGTAATGTCCGCTTTGGAACTCGCATTTCTGTTTTCTAAAAAGAGTAACAGTAATGCGACATTTAGGAAGAGATACAATTTCTATCTGCAATATGCAAAACAGGAAAAAGTCATTAATGCCGTGCGTTTATTTAAGCCACGAGCCAAACCGGGAATCAAATTGATTCCTCTAATGATGCTCAAATTGAGATGGCATTTGGCAATTTTCCTTTGTTTTTCAGTATTAAACATGATAAACTATGAATTTAGCAGGTCAGGAAAATGAAAATTGCTTTTTTGAACCTCTGCCACACCGATCCGGAACTGGTTGCTCGTGCGGCTTCCAAGCTTACGCAACATGAAAACATTGACATGTACATTCATGTTGACTTAAAAACAGACATTGAACCATTTCTGTCAGCTCTTTCCAATGTTCCGCAAGTTTACTTTATAAAAGAGCGATTCAAGTTATATTGGGGCGGATTTAATGCAGTAAGGGCGACGGTTGCAATGCTTCGGCAAGCCTTAGCGTCTCAAAAAAATTACGACTACTTTATCATTTTTCAAAATCTTGACTATCCAATACGTACCAACAGGCAAATAATATCTTTTTTCAGTGAACATAAAGGCACAGAATTTATACGCGGGTGCAACATAGCTCGAACTAATGATTGGCATTACGCAAGAAAATATAAAATCTATAATAAACGTGATGACGATTTCTATCTAAAAAAGCACTCAAAGCCCCGAATGTATATGCGATACATAAATATGTTGCTTAAAAGTTTCGGCACAGCATTTTTCAACGGGGTCATCAGTGAGGGGGATAATAATTATGAGCTGCATTACGGCGCAGCACAATGGGCAGTAACACGAGAACTTGCAAATCACTTTGTTGAGTTTTATGATACCCATCCTAAGTTCAACAGCATCATGAAACACATCCAGTTTCCCGACGAAACATATTTTCACACGATAACACACAATTCCCTGTTTAAATATAACTGTGTAAAATACGACGAAGATGTAAAACGATGGTTGGTTAATTGGCGCAACCTTCATTACTTTGAGTACCCGGGCGAAATAACAGTCATGTGCGAAAAAGATTTTGATAAAATAATAAACGAAGATGCATTGTTTATACGAAAGGTGAAAACAGGCGTATCGGAAAAGTTGCTCGATAGAATAGATTCGATGGAGTGAGGAATAGATCAAATGAAGCTACGCAAGAAGAAAATAGTGATTCCCGCTGTGTCTTTCCTGATGCTTATTGCTATAGTGTTACTCTATTTTTTCATGTCAACTGAAATTGAACCTGATAAACCGGAAAACAATTTATCTGAAATAGACACCAGCACCCCGCCGCAAAACGAAACTGTGATAAATGACTCGGTAGCGGCAACAACAACAGAGCAAATTGATGCATTTGATGTTGTCAATAATATGAGAGCAGGATGGAACCTCGGCAACACATTCGACAGCATAGACAATATGGGACGTGGAATAAGGAGTGCTCTTGACGAAGGAGTTACACCCGAAGAGCACTATGAAACATATTGGGGAAATCCGATTACAACGCGAGGAATGATCGACGCCGTGGTTGATGCAGGCTTTGGCGCAATCCGAATACCTGTCACTTTTACCGACCATATGGATGAAAATTTTCAAATAAGACCTGATTGGTTGCTCCGTATCGAGCAAGTTGTAGACTACGTGCTTGACGCCGGTGCTTATTGCATAATAAATATCCACCACGACACGGGTAGCGGCTCTTGGCCATGGCTCAGAGCTGACCCGGATAATATTGAGCAGCTAAGCGAGCAATTCCATATTGTTTGGACACAAATTGCAGAGCATTTCAGATACCATGGCGAAAAACTGATTTTTGAGGGCTTTAACGAAATTCTCGATACAGAAAGCCGCTGGAACGATGCGAGTAACGCTGCTCATCTAGCAGTAAATCAGCTAAATCAAGTTTTTGTAGACACAATCCGCTCCACAGGCGGCAACAACGAAGATCGCTTTCTCATAGTGAAAACATATGCGGCGGGAACAGACCGAGACATACTTGATGCGTTCGTTCTCCCGGATGACAGTATAGAGAACCGCTTGATTGTCAGCGTGCATACATACGTACCACATGCTTTCACATGGCATCAGGAACATGTCTCATGGACACAAACATATTCAGACTGGGAGCCGGATCGAGATGGGCGAGCGGTCGAAGACATAATGAGCCGACTTAATGAAAGGTTCATTCAGCAAGAAATCCCGGTCATCATTGGCGAATTTGGAGCTATGAATAAAAACAACACGGCTGATCGAGCAAATTATGCAAGACATTTTGTTGAGACTGCGAGAAGATACAACATAACTTGCTTTTGGTGGGATGATGGCGGACACTTTTCTGATGCCACCTCCGCAAACAACTTCGCTCTTCTTGACCGATACAGAATTCGGTGGTTTTTCCACGAAATAGTGGAAAGCCTTACCACAAGCAATTAATGGCAGGAATTTATTTATGACTGATAATCAAACACCTCTATGGGCTGTAGATAATAGGATCGACATTGTAGAAAAACGGGACAACCTAGGTGAACTTCTCCTCCTATCTGCGTTTTTTCTGTACAGCATAAAATATATTTTTGACTTTAGCGGAATTTTCATCCGCACCGAAATGCTAAACACTGTACTCGTAGTGCTCAGTTACGCGCTAGTCACAGCAAAGATTATTTTTTTTCAGAAGTATACGCTAAAAAGGTTAATAATCACCGCTGTAGTCGTATTAGTGCTCGTTATTTCAAGCCAACTTGGCATGAACAACCATATGCAAATGGGACTTTTCTTCATCGTTGCTATGCAAGACGTTGATCTCAAAAAAGTCGTCAAGCTGGGCTTTCGATTCAAAGTCGCAGTCATAGCCATTCATGTTGTTTGGTACGCATTCATTTATGCTACAGATCCTTCCGCTATCACATTTTCATTTCGCGCCGGTGGAGGCGCACCGCGCCACTATTTTTTCATGGGACATGCAAACACGTTTTCTGCCATTTTACTATGGGCGTCTTTTGAGTATATATTTTATAAGTATGATAAGTTACGCTTTATTAACTTATTCGCAGTATGTCTGATTTTTCTGATTTTTTACACATTCACAGCATCACATTCAGCTCTGGTTGTATTACTTCTTTCCACTGTTTTAATAGCGTTTGACAAAATTCTAAAGAAGCCAATTGATAAACAATTGACCTTTTTCACAAGGTTTATGTATCCCTCCCTTGCAGCTATATTTGCTTTATTGAGTGTCCTGTACACCCGGCTTCATGGTACAGCAAAGGACTTGATAGATGGTTTTGACAACATGCTTACAGGACGATTGTGGCCGGGTGCTTACGCGTATGATATGTATGGTTTTACCCTTATGGGACAAAGAATTAGACCTATGACTTCGGTCTATTGGCATAACAGTTGGAGGCGCCTCTTTGTACCCTTTGATAATAACTATCTTGCCAATCTATACCACTACGGCATTATCCATCTGATAGTAACATCAATAGCCTTGATAGCACTAGCCGGAAAAATGGAAAACCGTGAAAAAATCATTATGATTGCCTTTTCATCATTTGCTATAATGCAAAGTGATGTTACAAACTTAGTTGTATGTTTCGCTTTACTCATAATTGGGAAATATATATATGCTGAAAATAGTAGAAACAACAACAGATAATGAATGGAGTCTCTTGAATGGCCTTACCCAATAATACCCTAAAAAAAAGAGTGGTTTCAGGCTTTATGTGGAGGTTTGCAGAAAGATCAGGAGCAAATATCGCACGGTTCGTAGTTTCAATAATACTCGCACGACTGATAGCTCCTGAAATTTTTGGAATACTCGCTATAGTGACAGTTTTCATGAATTTTGCCGACTTACTTGTAGAAAGCGGTTTTGGAAAATCACTAATTCAAAAAGAAAATGCCGATGAAGTTGATTTTTCAACAATTTTTTATTTTACTACTGCAACTTCTATATTATTATATGTATTGCTTTTTTTCGCTGCACCCACAATCGCAAATTTTTTCGAATACCCTCAGATGACCTTAATTCTGCGTTGGCTTAACTTACGCCTTTTGATCACCGGTATTAATATAGCTCAAACTGCGTACGCAACTCGCCATATGCAGTTTAAATTATTTTTCTGGTCAACAAGCGGTGCCGTTGTATTGTCAGCCGCAGTCTCCATCGTTATGGCATATAATGGCTTTGGAGTGTGGGCCTTAGTGGCTAATCATTTAGTTAGTTCTATAACCGGTACAACCATACTTTTATTTATACTGAACTGGAAGCCTAAACTAACTTTTTCATGGCAACGGCTGAAACCATTGTATTCTTATGGTTGGAAAATACTCATTTCAAGCGTTTTGTACAGAATATATAAAGAAATGCGAACATTGCTTATTGGGCGACTTTACAGTACGGGTGATTTAGCATTCTATTCAAAAGGAAAAAGCTTCCCGGCGCTTATATCAAATAATTCTACAAGTATTATCAACAAAGTTATTTTTCCGGCCATTTCCCAAAAACAAAGATCTGCCGATGATGTAAAAAGCATTATGAGGCAATCAATCTCTGCTACATCCTACTTTGTTTGGCCAGTCATGATCGGACTTGCAATTATTGCGGAACCCTTGGTACTTTTTCTGCTCACCGACAAATGGATCGAGGCAGTTCCGTTTCTGCAAATTGCTTGCTTTTATCATGCATTTCAACCAATTCGAAGCATTAACGCACAAGCAATAAATGCAATTGGGAGAAGTGACATTACACTTAAACTGAAGATTATAAAGACGATTATAGGCATAGCAATATTACTGTTAGCGATGAACTATGGAATTCTAGCTATCGCACTAAGCACAGTTATAACCGCATTCATATTCTCACTTGTTAACTCACTCCCAAACATAAAACTCATTAATTACCGACCTAAAGAGCAGATGGCTGACATACTACCGTATATAGCAATGTCCGCAGTAATGTCCGCAGCCATCTATCCAATAAAATTCTTGAACATGTCTGATGTGTTGACAATACTCGTACAAGTAGTCGTCGGCCTGAGTGTCTATTTACTCCTTTCAATCATTTTGAAACAGAAATCATTTTATTTTATCATTGACACGATAAAACAGCACTTTAAAAAGAATTAGCTGTTATTCTCATCCCCTTCTGCAATGGGTACAGCAAGTGTATGAAGACCGACCAGCCGCTCAAGTCTCTTATAACATTCTTCTTGTTTAAAGTTATCGGGAGTTCCGATTTCGTCCAAAACACGCAAAAAATTATGAGCATTACAGTATACATTGGCGTTACTTGTTTTTTTGTATATGGTTCTAAGAAAAGTGTTTTTATTCATACCCGGTATCCAACCATATCCAAAATCAATGAGCATTATGCGATTGTCTTTAGTCATTGATAAATTAGAATCTGACAAGTCTCCGTGTATTATATTATGCGCCATTAATTTTTCGTGTATTACCTCAAGCTCAGTGCAAATTTGTCTAAATCCCTCAATATCATCCGGAACTTTTATTTTTTTTAAATTCGATATATACTCGGTCACAATTAAAACAGTGCTTTTCGAAAAATCCTCATCACTCAGCAACAATGATGGAATGAAATCCATTGAACACCTATCTAAATATTTATTTATAGTTATTTCGTTTGAAGTCGAATTATTATTGCCCATTTTTATGAAACATGCGCTATTGTTATACCTGGCCTTATAATAAAATCTCATTTTTTTGAATGACATTTTTTTTCTTTTAGAGCCAATATTCCATTTTCTAAATTTGTAAATTTTTATATCTGAAATTCCATAAGACTTTAAACGTCTGATTATTCTATGATGACTTAACATAAAATAGAAAAAAGTAAAAACAAGTCTTCTGGTTATGCTTTTCAATCTATTAATTCTGTGCTTTATTTTCTCCAACTTATTTCACCTGTTTTCTTTCTTTCAAATTTTTACAGTGTGCGTATGTTTTCCCACGAGCCTTTCAATTTTCATATAACTTTCACTCTGCTTAAATGCACGAGGAATTCCACATTCATCAAAAACACGCAAAAAACAATGCGCATTGCAATAAATGTTGGCACCGTCTACTTTTTTATAAACTGTTCTCGGTAACATATGATTTTCCGCACCCGGAGCCCATCCATTTGCCCAATCAAAAATTATAATACGCTTCTTTTTATCCAGTGCCACATTAAATTCAGATAAATCGCCATGTATGATATCAAATTTACGCATACATTCGAGTATATCTTCAAGTTCTTTACAAATATCTTCAAACTCTTTTATATCATTCGGAACATTAAAATTCACTAAATCCGGTATATACTCAGTAACAATCATTGATCTGTTTTTAATGAATTGTTCGTCACTCATTAGTAACTCAGGTGTGAACTTTATTCCGCAACGTTTCATATATTCATGTATAAAAACTTCATTTCTCAAATTATTAACTATTTTTATAAAATAAACATTTTCATTAAATATCGCTGTGTAGAAAACGCGTGATGTTTTTTTCTTTAAATTAAATCGCCACTGCTTCACACGATAGATTCTTATATTTGTAAACCCATATATTGAAATATTTTTCTTTATTTTATTATTTTTAAATAGCAAATAAAAAAACAAAGGAAGCATCATCCGGAGTTTTCTTTTCACTTTCTCACTAAATTTATTTATTAAACGCAAGACCATATCCTCACTCTATAGATAGTATTTATAGTTTGATACTTTGCTCATTTTATCAGACAATGCAGCATCAACTTTCAAAAACTATTATTAATTTCATTCTGTCACTTCGCTGATTACGCTAGAGTCAAAGCTTCTTTAGTTTCTTTGCCATTTTTCGAAAAGGTTCAGTGATTTTCCACGATTTAGAATTTTCCATTTCGGCTACCCATTTTTCCAACATTTGGATTCTATATTTTGAGTGTTTATCTGAATTCTCCGTCATATGCACGTTTGCCAATTTTAAGAATACTTCGTTTTCTCCAATGTACCATTTCGGAATTATTTCATCATTTTCATGTAACATTTCGCAATATTTTCGACTTTCTCCAACGTTTAGCCATCCATTCGTTGCATAAATGGTTACATGCGTTGCGACAAATAGCGATTGTAAAATCCAAAATTCTTCTGGTGGATCACCTTCAAAATATCCGTTCAGAACTCCATTACTAAAACCGGAATATCCTTTATCGGCTATGTAAACTATTGACTTCAAGTCATCCCAAGGGTCGCCAGCATGAAAATGTTCGAAATCAATGATTTTGTATTTGTTTTTGTCTAAAATAAAGTTGCCTAAATTCAAATCCCCGTGCAAGAGTATTGCCTCTCTGGCTTGTAATAAGTGCTTGTATTTTTCAAAATATGTTGTTATTGCATCAACATTTGTTTTAAAAGTATTGTCATGAGGAATATTTTCTATTATACGTGAATAGCACTGAACTAAATCGATTTTTTCTGTGCTTTTTGATGTCGAAGTGTTGTGAAGTTTACTTATATTCTCTCCTAAATTCCGTCCTAATAAATACTGCGATATGCCGGGAAGCGAGTACAACAAACCATCCTCATCCGCAGTTTTTCCATCTAACCAGCGCGTAAGCGTATATCCTCCGCCGTTTGCGAATGTTCCTATCTTAACCGGTTGTGCCAATAACACTCCTGCCGCTTCGGCTTTTCGCATAAAGTCAAATTCATGACTTTTCTTTTCACATAAACTTTCATTATAAACACGAAGAAATAATACTTCACCGTCTTTTGTTTCAACACGGAATTTTTTGTCGCGAGTAGTATTTCCTCCTTTGTCGATCATATTTTGTTTAACGAACGTACCTAGTAAATCTTTTAAAATCAAATCGTTATCCTTCCTAAAATTTACTTTTGATTTTTTTGAAAACTCCGAGAACTCCTAATGTTTTCAGAATATGCAAGAAGTTGTTTATTTTATTTCCAAGCTTATTTCCAAATATGCTTATATATCTCATTTTTTTATTGCGTTCATTTTTATCTTCCTCACTCCACCAGGAAGCATCAAAATGGTGAATCACATGTGTGTTAGATGTAATAGTCAATTTATTTGTATGAAAATCTTTCGGACAAAAATATTCAGATGGGTAGAGCATACAATTTGAAACCGTTTGCACTTGGTTGTTCAATTTCAAACCGTGTTTTAATAGTGCATTAGTTATTGTCGTTACATTTGTTGTCGTATCGAAGCTTCCATCAGGCAAAATAAATTTTCTGTTATCATACGCAGATAATAAAATCGTAAATAGTGGAAAGTCCTTTTTACATCCCATTATAGCAGTTGAGACTCTATCTGATTCTTCAAAACCTAATACCGCTTCTAAATTCAGAAATTGGTCAACCGGCTTCAAAAGCTCACAATCTGTATCCATATATATTCCACCAAAATTGACTAATGCCCATAATCTTGCTACATCAGAAACAAAAGCCCATTTTTTTGCTTCATATGCTTCGCTGACATAGATATTATAATTAATGTCAAAGTTTTTCTCATTCCACTCTCTTATTTCATAATCCGGGCAGTATGTCTTCCAACTTTCTATACATTTCAAGGCGAGTGGTGGTAATGGACTTTCACCGAACCAACAATAGTGTATTATTTTTGGTATCATTTTGCCCCCTTATCACCTAAATGAGAGATATGCTATTCGCAAATTTCCGGCCCGAGCAATCCGTCTGACTGAACTATTAGTAATTCAAAAATCCAGACAAAGCCTGATAACTTTTTGGGTTAATTGCGGCTAACAAGTATCGCAGCACGATGACGAGACCGCCATGTTTGATTATTGCTTTTCGATTTGAGCGAAATTTATCACTACATTCTTTCCAGCGACGAATATTTCCGGTGGCATCCATAGACAGCTTGTTATAAGCTTCTACGTACCGACGGATATATCCAAGGCAGGTACACCTTATTAGCTCGTGAGTGTTGTTTTTCAGGTAAAACTTCAGGCGTTCATCGTAAGCATCTAAAACATCGAGGTTTCGGACAGTAAACCGCTCACCCATAATACCGGTAGCCCGTTGAAGATAATAATACAAATTATCTGCTGTGACACTAATAAACCGGCAAGCGTCAACAATGTGGTGAACCACAAATTCATCCTCGTGAAGACGACCATCAGGAAATCTGATATCACTAAAGAGCTTGCGGCAGTACAATTTATTCCACGCAACAACTAAAGGCGTTGCCGAAATAGTCTTCATGACAGTTGTTGGGTGGTGAATCCCCTCCATTAAACCCGCAAAATCCGGATATGATTTTGGCGATCCAAGTGTCATTTCCGGAAAAACAACATCGCTCTCAATAACAGGATTAAAACCACAAATACACATGTCTGAGTTGTCACGTTTAATACAACTATACATTTTTTCAATAAATCGCTCATGAACGAAATCATCGCTGTCTATAAACGAAACATATGACCCACATGAATTGTCAATACCCACATTTCTTGCATCAGATAAACCGCCGTTTTCTTTGGATATCACTTCTATTCTTGGATCTTGTTCGGCAAACTTTTGACAGATTTCAAGGCTATTATCTGTTGAGCCATCGTTTATCAAGATTATTTGCAAATTTTTGTATGTTTGTGCAATTACCGAACTGATGCAACGTTCCAAATAGTCTTGAACATTGTAAATAGGTATTATAACAGATATTAGTTCAATCGAGTTCACTTCCATGGCAAACAGCACCTATGTCTTCCGTTTTCTTTTGTAGGAGGATTTATCGACAAATCATCTTTCTACAGTATAATCACAAATAGTACAAAATTCAACCTTTTCTTCCACTGTTAGATAATTTTGAATAGTAAATAAGGTTGCAAAAAAATCATATTTATAGTTGACATTTTTGATGCATTTTGATAAAATTTGTTGAAAATATCAAATTGAGGGGGTAAGTATGTTCAGGAGAATCAAAAAGTGGCTTTGCTTGATACTGGTATGTGTCATGATAGTTCCATTGGTGTCCGGAGCTGTATTTGCTGTGGAGAAAGATAAACTTGCAGTGTCTAATGCAGAATTGCCAATTGAACCACCAGATCATTCGTTTACTGATGTCCACGACGGGCGCTGGTATTCAGAAGCAGTGCAATTTGTATATGAGCGCGATATAATGCAAGGCACCTCACCCACAACTTTTCTTCCAAGCAACACCTTGACACGGGCACAAATCGCGCAGGTGCTATACAACATGGAAGGTCGGCCGCTGGTATCATTTTGGTCGTCTTTCAGCGATGTAGAAAGGGGTAAATGGTATACTGACGCTGTTATGTGGGCATATATCAGAGATATTGTCCAAGGTGTTGGAGATAGACGTTTTGCACCCATGGCTCCTATCACTCGCGAACAAATTGCAACTATTCTATACCGCTTTGCGGAATTTAGACGTTACGATGTAA
>Ga0123355_10000253_pt1 | contig 68865 bp, 87 predicted proteins | sample TergutEmb28metaG_3_FD_89872 | JGI IMG/M metagenome (GOLD analysis project Ga0123355, IMG submission 89872) | Embiratermes neotenicus P1 segment gut microbial communities from Petit-Saut dam, French Guiana - Emb289 P1 | ecosystem: Host-associated > Arthropoda: Insects > Digestive system > Gut ...
AAATGCTTGCATTTTGGGGGTGGTACGCGAGGGGTGAGGTCGGTTCGCGGAGCGAGAATTGCGTTGTCGCTCTTGCCTCACTCGCCCAAATTTTCGCACTATTTTTTTCGGTCAAAGTGCCTTTTCACCGAATTTTCCACGGACTTTTCGTAAAATCGCCATTTTCGCGCAAAAAAGTGCGCAGAAAACGGTGTTTTGTTGGATTATATGGAGGGGTAAATTGCAAGCAGGCCACTTTGCGCGTCGCGTATACACCCATCGGGAACGTTTCGCAGCACCCAAAAGCTACACTGCACGCAACCACGGCAAGAGCTCTGCCGACGCTCCTTTATGCAAACAATAATAGACCACAGCGAAGCGACTTGCTCGCCGCAGGCGCACCTTGACAATTGAATATTTTTCCACCTCGCGTGTAGGGGCGGCAACCTGCCGCCCGATCTTTTCATCAACTCACCCAGGCTCTCCTCACATCACATACTCCCCCAAATCGCCCAGCATGTCCACCGGCACAACACCCTCGATGTACACCCCATTCTCGCGGAACTCTTCCACATCCACGCGGCCATGCTCGCGCAGTTTGGCACTCCAGTGCGACATGCTATAGGGCAGCAGCAGCTTCGCCGCCTTGCGATTTTGCGGCAACGCAGCAGCAATCGCATGCAGCAAATCTTCAAGACCTTCCCCAGTTTTCGCAGATATAGCAATGCCTTGTGTAGGGGCGGATGCAAAATCCGCCCGCGACACCATGTCAAATTTATTCAGCACGCGCAGCACAGGAATCGCCGCTTCATCACAGCCAAGTTGCCGCAGAATATCATCCGTCACGCGCAATTGCTCGTCGCAATCTTCGCTGGAAATATCGCACACATTCAAAATCAGCGTGGCGTTCAGCGCTTCCTCAAGCGTCGAATGAAAAGCCTCCACCAAGTGGTGAGGCAAACGCCGCACCAAGCCCACAGTATCCACTAGCATCACGCTGCGCCCGTCCGGCAAGCTTAGTGCACGCGCAGTGGGGTCAAGCGTAGCAAACAACTTATCTTCCTCAAGCACGCCGGCTTGTGTCAGTGCATTCATTAGCGTCGACTTGCCTACGTTCGTGTAGCCCACGATGGCCACGGCTTCGGCACGGTTTTTGCGACGGCGTTCGCGCAGCAGCTCGCGTTGTTGTTCTAGCTCGCGTAGCTCCAGTTCCAGCTTGCGAATGCGCGACTTTACGTGCCGACGGTCGGTCTCAAACTTCGTTTCGCCGCGTCCGCGTCGTGCGCCGCCTGCACCGCCGCCACCGCCGCCGCCCTGACGCGACAAGCCGTACCACTGCCCGGTGATGCGCGGCAGGGTATACTTCAGCTGCGCCAGCTCAACCTGCAACTTGCCCTCGCGGCTTTGTGCACGCGCCGCAAAAATGTCAAGAATGAGCATCGTGCGGTCAATCACATGAATGGCAATGTCGGTGGCGTGTTCGTCGGGGTTGAGTTTTTTCTCAAGGGTGCGCTGTTGTGCGGGCGAAAGCTCATCATCTATAATCACTAGGTTGATGTCATGCGCATGGCAAAGTTCAATCAGTTCATCCAGCTTGCCCGCGCCAATATAGGTGCTATTTTCAGGCTTCGGTCGGCTCTGCGTGAGTGTGGCAATCACCTCGGCATCGGCGGTGCGGGCAAGTTCCGCAAGCTCGGCGAGGGATTCTTCTACGTCGTGGCTGCCAGTGTCCACGGCCACCAAAACGGCGCGTTCGGTTTGTATCGTATTATTATCTAACATAGTTCTCCTTTATGGTTTTCGCAACCTGTAGGGGCGGCAATTATGCCGCCCGAGGCTTAAAATATTGCTATTTGATGGTTCGGGTGGCGTAATCGCCGCCCCTTACAGACGCAGCAAAATCACTGTTCAATCAGAATGAAATTGAACTGCATGGGGTTGGGCAAAAAATAAAAGCGGGCAGCCACAACGGCCACCCGCAACATCAGCAGATGCAACGAAGTTATCCGAGGCGGCGCGTGGGGCTGGCTTGGTGATTGCGCGTATAGAACATGATGTGCGCCTCCTTCTGTAAAATTCACATGTGTACGATTATTATAGCACGCCTAAAATCACTTGTCAAGCGTTTTTTTGTTTTTCGGTTATGTTCAAGCGAAAATTTTGTTGACACCGCAAATATTTTCTGATATACTGTAGATGGTAGCGTTGTCAAAACGGTAGGCGGCTAATTCTGCCCCCACACCCACCCAGCAAAGCAGGCTTTGCCGGGGTTTGGGAAGGGGGTGATACTATGGAATACTTAATCATGTTCGCAATTCTTTTGCTTATACTGAAAGAACTTCGTAGTGATAAAGAAATAGACCGCCCGTAGTCTGGAAACTCGGCGGTCATTTCTATATGATTCGTTAAGTGGGGGCTAGCCGCCTATTGGCAACGCTATCCTTGTCTTCATTATAGCACGGTTGATGCCGCTTGTCAAGATTTTTCGGAATTTTTCGCAAAAATTCGCGAGATTTATATTACACCTTCTCCACCGTCCACAGCTGGTCAATCATCGTCCAGTTTTGCATAAAGGGGTTGTCAACTGTCCAGTAACTCACACCGCCCAAGCCAAACTCACGCACCAGTTCAAATTTCGCCAGCAGGCTGCGGGCATCTTCAAACCAGGCCTCGCGTTCTTGCGTGCCCTGCATAAAACGGAACCATGGCGTTTGCCAGCGTTCGTTATACTCAATAGTTGCGCCGTTGCGTGCGGCGATAATCGGCCCGCCCTGCGCCTGCATCACACCAGCGCGTGTGCCGCGCTCCCACGGAATATCCCAGATGTAGCCATACGCCGGAATGCCCATGAGAATCTTTTCTCGCGGGATTTTTGTGACAGCATATTCAATCACGCGGCGCACTTCGTTAATTGGCGACACCGCCATCGGCGGGCCGGTGAGGTGCCCCCAGTCGTAGGTCATCAGCGTTACATAATCATTGTGCCGGCCTTGTTCCGCGTAGTCAAAGCCCTCGAAAATCAATCCCGGTTGGTTCTCCACCACCATCGATTCAATCGCACTACTCAGCAGCCAGCCATTGCTGTGCATCACAACACGTGCTTCACGCAGCAGCGCATTCAAGCCATCGCGGGCATCACGTGGCACATTTTCGAAGTCAACATCAAGCCCGGTGTAGCCCTTCTCACGCATCACACGCACGCAACTGTCGAGCAAGCGCGTGCGCGCAGCAGGATTATTCAGCAGCGTGCGCGCCGTTTGGGTATTAAACCCACCGCCGGGGTCGAGGTTAGTGATGCACATGAACGGCCGCACGCCCGCGCTTTTGGCGCGATTGAGCACGCGGTCATCGTTGCGCATGGGAATCAACCCGCCTTCAGCCGTGGCATAAGCAGAAAACACGCACAACATGGACATGCGCGGGAGTGCTTGGTCTAGGGCTTCTTCGCGGGCGTTGGTGCGTGCATAACCATTGACGATCATACTGCCAAAGTGCGCTTGTGGCACGTTAATCACTTGGCCCGGGCGAATGTGGTTGGGGTTGGTGATTTGCGGGTTGGCCTGCAGCAACGCTTGCAGGGTTACGCCAAAGCGTTGCGCAATGCCGCCAAGAGTGTCGCCCGCGACGATGGTACACGTGCTTGGGCTGAGCAAAATCAATGCCTGGCCCACCACAAGCTGGTTGATATACGGTTCGCGCAGTCCATTGGCGTCGATAATCGATTGCGCCGAAACGCCATGTGTTTGCGCAATGCTGCGAATGGTGTCGCCGGGTTCTACGATGTAAATTTGCATGGCCTGCCCCCTTTATCTTTTCAGGCTATGCTATGCGGGGGCGGGGGTTTTTATGCGGCGCGAGCCAGCAGGATGAAGCCCGAGCGAAGGTGCTAGAGGGATGTTGCGTCGCTGCGCGAGCCTTCCTCAGTCACGCCCGAGGCGTGCCAGCTCCTCCCCAAGGAAGGAGCCGAAGCTTGTTTCTTCAAGTTTTGATGTCGTTATGTTCTTAAGCCCCATGGCTCCTTCCTCGGGAAGGAGCTGGCACGCCTCGGGCGTGACTGAGGAAGGCTCGCGGAGCGATGATTTTGCTGTTGTTCCCCTCCCTCACCCGCTGCGGCGGGAGCTCCCTCCAAAGGAGAGGAGCTTGGGATTAAGGATATAACGACAGCAAATCTTCAAGCTGCGCAGACGGCAGGGGGTGACGTGCAGAGCACAGCGATATCTTCATCACCCCAACAACCTCCCAATCACCGCATTGCTCAGCAGCATGCCCGCGCGGGTCAAGCGCAGGCCATATTCGTCGCAAATCACGTAATCACCCAGCAGTTTTGCGCGTTCGCGCAGCTCTGCCGTGGGTTTGGCAATGCCTTCGGTCAAGCGCAAGGCAAGCATGGTGCGTTCTTCGTCATCGCCGCCCTCGCCGTCGTCCACAGGCGGCTCGCCACGCAAAAACGCTTGCATGTCACGAGGATAATGCCATCTTCTCCCACCAGTAAAGCCATGCGCACCGGGGCCAATCGCGTGGTATTCCCCGCAACGCCAGTAATTGAGATTATGCTGGCTTTCATAGCCCGGCTGCGCAAAATTCGAGATTTCATATTGCGCATAGCCGTGCCGCTCAAGCCAATCGCAAGCGAAGAGATATAGCTCGGCCTGCTCATCTTCGCAGGGCAAATCAGGCGGATTTTGATGAAACGGCGTGCCCGGCTCAAGCTTGAGTAGATAGGCGCTCACGTGTTTTGCGCCCGCGCGTGCGCAGAACTCAAGCGTGGTTTGCAGGCTTTGCTGCGTTTGCCCAGGGATGCCCAACATGACATCCAAGCTCAGATTATCAATGCCGAGTTTGGGCAGCACAAACTCAGCCGTGCGGCCAAGTGCTTTTCTCTCTTCGGGCACAATTGATTGCAAACCCATGCTCACGCGGTTTATCCCACCCGCGCGAATGACTTGCGCGAACTCATGTGTGGCACTTGCGGCGTTGCACTCGATGGTAAATTCGCCGCTGCACTGAATTTCATGCAGCAGCTTGGCTAATAATTCGGGTTGCAGCACGCTGGGTGTGCCCCCGCCGATGTAGGCGGTTGTGTAGGGACGATCGCCCTCGGTCGCCCGTGACTCTCGCAGCCGCCTAACGCATTCCTCAACATAGGCCCCCTGCAACTGCATATCAGACAGCGAGTAAAAATCACAATATGGGCACTTTCGCGCACAGAAGGGGATGTGGATATATAAAGATGGGTTTAACATGACAGAACCTGTAGGGGTGGCAATTTTGCCACCCGGATTCAAAAAATATGGTGAGGTTAAGCTTTTACGGGCGGCAAAATTGCCGCCCCTACATGCTGAATTCGTGCGACAGAATATCCATGTGCACAACGTCAAAGTATTTCCCGCCGTGGAACTCAGCCTCGCGGCGACGGCCAATCTCACGAAAGCCGACTTTTTCGTAGCAAGCAATCGCCTGTTCATTGTTGGCAAGCACTTGCAGTTGAATATTATGCAGGTTAAGCGTGTTGAAGCCGTAGTCCAGCATCAACCGGGTTGCCTCGGTGCCGTAGCCGCAGCCGCGATCCGCTTGCTCACCGATGAAGATGCCCAGCGTTGCACTGCGGTGTGCGGCGTTGATGTCCTTGAGGCTGACATTGCCAATGAGCCGCTCGCCCTCGCGCAGCACGATGGAATACCAGTGTGCGCTAGTGTCCTCGCTGTCTTCCAATTGCTTGTGCACCCTAGCTTGGCTAAACATCATGGAATAACCCCCAAGCGGCACGGTCACCGCAGGGTCGTTGAGCCATTTGGCATAGGTTTCGGCATCGTTGGGGTTTTGCGGCGAAAGAAACAGCCGCTCGCCGGGAATTTTTTCGAAGTATTTTGGCATGGGAGTCTCCTGTAGGGGCGGATGCAAATCCGCCCGGGCTATAAAAAACATGGCACCATTGAGTTTTCGGGCGGCAAAATTGCCGCCCCTACATGCTGATTTTAAGCATTTCGTATATTTGAAGACACGCTATAGGGGCTTTTGATTGAGTAATAACATCCCGGCGGGGCAAAGCCTCGCCCTGCAGGGATGCGGCCCGAGGCCGTGGGGATGTTCGTCAACGTTGCGGAAATATGCTGCTAAAGGGTCTTTGACCCAATTCCTGTAGGGCGTGCCTTTGGCGCGTCGACATGACCAGCAAAGTCCAATCAAGCCTACACCGCCCCACAGCACTTCTTGAATTTCTTGCCGCTGCCACAGCTGCAAGGGTCATTCGGGCCGGGCTTTTTGCCGCTGTTGCGCACGGGTGCTTTTTTGTCGGTGCCATCGCCGCCCGCACCTGCGCCGCGCAGGTTAGTCACGCGCGCTTGCTGCTTGCGTTCAGTGTCGGATTGACTACGCACCCGCAGAATCAGCATGGCCTTCACCGTGTCTTCACGGATGCTGTGGGTCATTTCGTCGAACATCTCATAGCCTTCCATGCGGAAAGCCACCACGGGATCGCGCTGGGCATAGGCACGCAAGCCAATGCCGCGCTTGAGCACGTCCATGGCGTCAATGTGATCCATCCAATGGGTGTCTACGCTGCGCAGCAGCACCATGCGTTCAAGCGAGCGGGTGAGTTCTTCGCCCAGTTCGGCTTCGCGCTTGGCATAGTTTTCATGCGCACGTGCCAGCAAAAATTCACGCGCCTCATTGGCATTTGGCTCGTTGGCAAAGTCAAAGGGCTCAGTGAGCCAGCCGAGGTATTTCTTGCGCAGGCCGCTGTAGTTTTTCTCGCCTTGTGGTGGCAGGAAAAAGTCCACGGCGCTGTCGATGCTTTCTTCCAGCATGCGCAGAATGACCGGCTTGAGATCTTCGCCCTCGAGGACCTTGTTGCGCTGGCCATAGATGAGCTCACGCTGGCGGTTCATCACATCGTCAAACTTCAGCACGTTTTTACGAATGGCAAAGTTTTGGCCTTCGATTTTCTTTTGTGCGCTTTCAATTTGCTTGGTCACAATGCCGCTTTCCACGGGCATGTCTTCAGGTGTTTTCAGCGTTTGCATAATGTTGCTCAGGCGTTCGCCGCCGAACAAACGCATCAGGTCGTCTTCCATGGAAAGGAAAAACTTGCTCTCGCCGGGGTCGCCTTGACGACCCGCACGACCACGCAGCTGCAAGTCGATACGGCGGCTTTCATGGCGCTCGGTACCCAAGATGAACAGCCCACCTGCTGCACGCACGTCATCGGCTTCGTCTTGAATTTCGGCTTTATATTTGGCTTCCAGGTCGGAGAATGTCTTGCGTGCGGTGTTGATTTCTTCGTCGTCGCTTTCGGCAAAGCCGGTGGCCTCGGCGATGAGTTCTTCGCTGAATTGCAGGCGACGCATTTCGCTTTTCGCCAGATATTCTGCGTTGCCGCCGAGCTTGATGTCCGTGCCGCGACCGGCCATGTTCGTGGCGATGGTCACGCGGCCAAACTTGCCTGCCTGTGCCACGATTTCTGCTTCACGGTCGTGATATTTTGCATTGAGCACTTCGTGCGGCACGCGTTGTTTTTTCAGCAGCGCAGAAAGCAGCTCGGATTTTTCCACCGAAACTGTACCCACCAGCACAGGCTGGCCTTTTTCATAGCACTGTTTGATTTGCTCGATGACGGCCATATATTTCGCCATTTCGGTGCGATAGACTGCGTCGGCGTTGTCGATGCGCTGCACGCGCTTGTTGGTGGGGGCTTCCACCACATCAAGGCGATAGATTTCCTGAAACTCTGCGCGCTCGGTGAGCGCCGTACCAGTCATGCCGCTGAGTTTATCGTACAATCTAAAGTAATTTTGGAAGGTGATGGTGGCGAGGGTTTTGCTTTCGTTTTCGATTTTTACGCCTTCTTTGGCCTCGATGGCTTGGTGCAGCCCCTCGCTGTAGCGACGGCCATGCATGATGCGCCCGGTGAATTCGTCGATGATCATCACCTGGCCATCGGTCACCATGTAATCCACGTCACGCTTCATAATGCCGTGTGCGCGAATCGCTTGGTTGATGTGGTGGTTATAGTGCATGTTTTCGGCATCCATCAGGTTTTCGAGGCCAAATGATTTTTCGGCCTTGGCAATGCCGTGCTGCGTGAGCGTGACGCTTTTGGCTTTCTCATCCACCAGCACGTCGTTGTCGCCTGCGACTTCCTCAGCGTTTTGCTTGTCGTTCAGCTCTTTCACGCGGCAATAACTCAAACGCCTTGCGAAGGTGTTGGCCTGGCTATATAATTCAGTGGATGCCTCGCCTCGGCCCGAAATAATCAACGGCGTGCGCGCTTCGTCAATGAGGATGGAGTCAACTTCGTCCACGATGGCGAACACGTGCTTGCGCTGCACCTTTTGGTCAAGGTATTGCACCATGTTGTCGCGCAGATAATCAAAGCCCATTTCGTTGTTGGTGCCATAGGTGATGTCGGCAGCATAGGCGGCGCGGCGTTGTTCGGTTTCAAGATCATGCACAATCAGCCCCACGGTGAGACCCATGAAGCGATAAATCTTGCCCATCCATTCGCTGTCGCGGCGGGCAAGGTAATCATTGACGGTGACGATGTGCACGCCGTTGCCGGTTAGCCCGTTGAGATATGCCGGCAGCGTGGCCATGAGGGTTTTGCCTTCACCGGTGCGCATTTCGGAGATGCGGCCTTGGTGCAGCAAAATGCCGCTGATGACCTGCACGGGATAGTGCTTTTCTTTCAGCACGCGCCAAGCGGCTTCGCGGCAGGCGGCAAAGGCCTCGGGCAGAATGTCATCAAGTGTGGCACCTGCTGCGAGTTTTTCGCGCAGATAGGGCGTTTTGGCTTGCAGCTCGGCATCGCTGAGCGCGGTGTATTCTTCGTCCAAAGCAAGCACGTCCATTGCGGCGGGCAGCAGACGCTTGAGCTCTTGGTTGGAGTAATAGCCTGCGGATTTAAAGCGCTTTTTCAGGTCTTTGCGCAGGTCTTCGAGGTGGGGGGCGTATTTTGCCATGGTGTTTTCTCCAATTCGTAATTCGTAATGCATAATGCGTAATTGACTAAATTAAAGTCGCATCAAAATTGATGGTGATTTTTTATCGGGCTGTAGGGGCGGCGATTACGCCGCCCGGACTACAAGTAAGATGATATTTTCACACTTCGGGCGGCAAGATTGCCGCCCCTACAGGTTGTGCGAGAGGGCATTAGCGGAACAAGTTAATAATCCAGCGGATGGAAACAATCGGTATTACAACCCATGCAAGCAAGTAGAGCAGTGAGCCAATGCCAAGAATGATGGCAAAGATAGTGAATTCATGATCGACAATAAACGCGTTGAATCGCTCCCACAAATTCGGGTTTCGCAGGGTCGTTGCTCGGCTTTGCACGCGATTCGGGATTTCGTTTGTGGAAGTTTCATTTCGGTTATATGCGACAGCAAAAATTCTGTCTCCGCGAGAAAAACCGCTGCCGGAAACCTGAAGGGTGTCTGTTATCGTTTCTCTGAAGCGTTGTGGCTCAGCGTTTCCTCGAATCACATACCAGTGAAAGCCAACGGGATCTCCACTGGGAATGTGGGCACGAACAGTAATCAAAATCCAACCAGAGGGGATAAACAATGGCTGTGTTTGCGGCGGCTGTTGGGTGATGACAGGCATAGCGGATAAGGCGGCATTCGCGCTGGTTTGTGTTGCACCGACAGGCAGAGCAAGGGCAAAGGCAATCGCCACAGTGAACAACAAGGCGAGTGTGCGTTTTAGCATGGCGGTTCTCCTTAATCCTAGTGAGTCAAAATGGATGGTGATCTTTTTTTTGGGGGGGGGGTTACATGGGGTAAATAATTTGCCCAGTCTTAAAGACATGGCGAACAAAGCCGCTTTTGTCGTCCGACATGTCGAGCAAATGTGGCTCAATTTCGTAACTGATTCCACGACGCATACGCCACAGTGAAGAGGAAGTTTCCAGCCAGTCACCAGAAAAACCATCGAAAACGACTGCAACGTCAATGTCGCTTTCAGCGGTTGCTTCTCCTTTGGCATAAGAGCCGAAAAGAATGATTGCAGCGGGTGAAAATTGTTGTGTTACCGCATTGGCGTATTGTGTCACCGTGTTGATAACTGTTCCTTTATCCAACATAGAAAATCCTCCGTACTTGAGATGAGGTCTTGACAAATTCCTTTGTCAAGTGCCATGGCAAGGCGTTCTTTGTGTTCGGGATAACGCGCTTGAATATTCAGCGGATTTAACTTCTCAATAAAATCTTGCTGTTCATCGCTCATGGCTTCAAGCATATTCGCGCGCACGGAAAGTTTGGTTAAGTCATGAATTTTCGGCGGCGTATCGCCGTCAGCGCAATCTTTTGCGATGACCGCCTTCAGTGCTTTTTCAATCGTTTGGTGACACATGAAGCCAACGTAAAGATATCGCTTTGTTTTGAGCATAGCTTGTGCAGTTTCTAAATCGTAGTCTGCTAAGTCCAGCCAGTATTGTGCTTTCGAGTTCATACTGCAACTCCTTCTAACGTCTAAAATCTAGCATCTAATATCTAGTAACACTGGGCAGTGGTCGCTGCCATAGACCTCAGATAGTATGCCCGCACCTGCAAGACGTGGCGCAAAGCGCTGCGAGCACAGCCAGTAGTCAATGCGCCAACCCACGTTGCGCTCGCGTGCGCCCGCGCGGTAGCTCCACCAGCTGTAGGCCTGCGGCTTGTCGGGATAAAAATAGCGGAAGGTGTCGGTGAAGCCTGCGTCGAGCAGCTCGGTCATCTTGCCGCGCTCTTCGTCGGTGAAACCGGGGTTGCGGCGATTTGGCCCGGGACGGGCGAGGTCGATTTCGCGGTGGGCCACGTTGAGGTCGCCGCAGATGAGCACCGGTTTTTGCTTATCTAGGGTGCAGACATAGGCACGAAAAGCATCTTCCCAGGTCATGCGGTAGGGCAGGCGAATTAGGCCGTCGCGGCTGTTAGGGGTGTAGACATTGACCACAAAGAAATCAGCAAACTCAAGGGTGATGACGCGGCCTTCGGTGTCGTGCTCGGCGCAGTTGATGCCATAGCATGCGTTGAGCGGCTGCACGCGACTAAACACCGCTGTGCCGCTGTAGCCTTTTTTCTGCGCGGCGTTCCAGTAGATATGATAATCGGGCGGCGCGAAATCCACCTGCGCTTGCTCGGCTTTCACCTCTTGCAGGCAGATGATATCGGCGTCGAACGCGGCAAAGGCTTCGGCAAAGTTGCGGCCCAGACAAGCACGAATGCCGTTAACGTTCCATGAAATAAGCTTCATCGTTCCTCCGTGTGTTTGGCAAAAAACTGCACCAGTTGCGCGTTAAAATCTTTGGCTTCGGTTTGCGGCATGTGCCCCAGTTTCTCGTAAATCAGCTGCTGGCTGCCCGCAATTTCTGCGGCGATTTCTGTGCCGTCTGTGCCAACGACTTTATCTTCACCTGCGCCGATGACGAACGTGGGGCAGGTGATGGTGTGCAGTTGCTCGTGGGCATCATGGGTGATGCAGGAGTGGGCTTGGATGATCAGACGGTGCATGCTGTTGGGCTTGCCCATGCGGGTGAGCAGTGGATATAGCCAGCGCATTTTTTTCAAATATGCCTCGGTGAATGAGGTTTCCATGGTGTCGATAAACAAACGCGCGTAATCATTTTGCTCAGCCATGGCAATCCAGCGGCGAACGACGGTTTGCACGGTGTTGTTTTGGCGGCTGAGCGTGACGGCTAGGACCAGTTTGCGCACCAGTTGCGGATGGTCGATGGCTAGCCATTGCGCAATCATGCCGCCTTGCGAGATGCCGAACACATCGGCTTGTGTGATGTCCAACTGCTGCATGGCAACGGCGTAATCTGCGGCCATGGCGCGCGTGGAATACACGTCGGGCAATTCGTTTGGGCGGCTGAGCATGTAGACCGTGTGGCTGTGTGCAAAGCAACGGAACATCCTCGCCATTTGCGATGCGGTGCCCTTGACGGTTCTGAGGCCATCGCTAAGCCCTGGAATCATCACCAGTGGCTGGCTGCCACGGCCAAATGAAATATATTCCATTGCGGAGTTGCCCACGGGCACGCGTCCGCCGCTTGCTTTATTGCGCATTTTCGTCACTCACTTGCTCTTTTTTTCTAAACACAATCCACTTGGCGAACACATAATTGAGCACCACCACCACCACGGCAATCACGCCCCAACGCACCACAAAGCGGTAGGCGTCTTCGGCATAAAAGCCCTCGGGCAGCCATTGTGCAGGCGTAAAGTTAAGCCAGCGCTGGGTAAAGCGTGGTGCCACCAGGGGCCAAACCCACTCAAAGAATATGATGGTCAGCACATACTCTAGGCCAAAGGAGATGAGACGCGTGGAGGTGAATGTCCAGATTTCACGCAGCACAAGGCGAAACGCCCATGACTTTTGCTCGAACACAAACAGTTTGTTGACCACAAACGCGAATGCCAAGGCCACCACGAATTGCGCGGCATTGCTGAATAAATAGCTGCGTTCGCCGGGCAACATCCACTCAAGCCCTTGGAACACCACCAGCGCAACCAGCGTGGTGAGGATGCCAAAGACGATGTAGCGGAAGATTTCTTTGCGACGGGTCATGGTTGTCCTTTCGTGGGAGGCTTAAGCTTCGGGCGGATGTGAGTCCGTCCGGGATGACCACTTAAACCGGTATTTTTGCTCGGGTGGCTTGCCGCTTCCATGCTGTCCGTTAAACGAGATTATCGCTCCGCGAGCCTTCCTCACCCTCGCCGAGCGACAGCAACCTTGCGGTCTGCACTTTCGTTGCGGCTGCGCTGAAATAAAAAGCTCGCCCCTACAGGGAATGCGGCCAAAGGCCGTGGCGGATTTTCTGCAAACCATAATAGAGCACAGCGAAGCGACCGAGCCCCACCGCAGGTGGCACAGCGAAGCGGTTGAGCTCCACCGCAGGTGGATGCAAAACAGGGGATGGTTGAAAAGGGCGGACGAGCACAGCTCGCCCCTACAGGGAATGCGGCCAAAGGCCGTAAAGGTCTCTGCAAAGCCTGCTACTATGCAAAAGCAGGGGGATGTCAACATCCCCCACTTTAGTATACTGCAATTTGGCTTGTGTGTCAAGAAAATTTTGTGTGAACACCTGCAGTGAGCAAGTCCCATAAAATCTACGGGCGGCAGGTTGCCGCCCCTACACGCGAAATTGCGTGAGAGGCGGGTTAAGTGCCAGTTGCGCGTTTTTGCAGCGTTGCGGTGTTCACTGGCGCAAGCCACACACCATCGCTCGTTAGCACAAAGGCGCGGGGGAGATCGCCGCCGGCATCGTGCACTAGCCCCAGCTTTTGCGCCTGCGCCAAAAAAGCGCGGCTATGCGCCTGCACGGTGACGGTGTCGAGGTCGAAGATGCCGAGGATATCACGCGTGCGCAGGGCTTTGTCGCCGCCGAGATAGAGATACATGGTGGCCTCCTGTTATTGCTTCGGGCGGCGTGCCCGCCGCCCCTACAGGCTGGATATTTCTGAAAAATTATATCAAATCGTAACATGTAGGGGTGGCGGGCGCGCCACCCGAGCCTTAAAATTAATACGAAAGTTTAAACAGCCTTTCAATAACCGAATGTTCCGGCCAAAGAATCGTCTTGCTCAATCCAATCGTGCAGCACATTGACGATTTGATAGTTGTCTTTATCGTTTCGGATATACACCATGGAAATGCCTGCGTTGATGATTAATCGCTTGCACATGGCACAACTGCTGGCGTTTTCAACATAGTTGCCGGTGCGCACGTCAGTGCCTGCAAGATACATTGCGCTGCCCAGCATGTCTTTGCGGGATGCGCTGATGATCGCGTTTGCTTCGGCGTGCACGCTGCGACAAAGTTCATATCGTTCGCCGCGGGCGATGCCTTTTTCTTCGCGCACGCAGGTTTGCATATCGGTGCAATTTTTTCTGCCGCGCGGCGCGCCGACGTATCCGGTGGAAATTAGCTCGTCGTCTTTTACGATGACGGCGCCATAATGTCTTCGCAGGCAGGTGCAGCGTTTTGACACCTGCTCTGCGATGTCTAGGTAGTAATTGATTTTGTCGCGTCGGTTCATGGTGTGGTCTCCTGTTCAAATTCGCACATGTCTGCGAGGTTAAGTGATGCGGGGAGTGATACTCCCCGCCTAAAATGCGGCAGCGGTGGGGCGAGCGCAATGCGCCCGCGTGCTCTTGGCGAGTGAGTGTGCGTATCACGCACACCCTGCGGCACACCCGTTTTAGGCGGTGCGTATTACGCGCCGCAACTGAAACCACCCTCACCCAACCCGAGGTTGGGAGCTCCCTCCCGAGGAGGGAGCGGGGGCTTAAGAGGATAACGCTAGTGCTGCTTCAGGTTATTCTCCTAGGGTGTGTCTTCAAATAGTCAACATGCCCGTAACCAGAATGTAGGGGTGCAGCGCAGCTGCCATGACCGAAGGGAGGCGGTTGCCACCCGGGATAACATCTTAAAGTTGGTATTTTTGCCCGGGCGGCAGATTGCCGCCCCTACACGCGGGTTTAGGGAAAAGCGAAGCGCCTGCTCGCCGCAGGCGCGGTTATTTTTTCTGGCGCTTTAGGTCGGCGATTTCGCTTTGCAGCATGGTTGCTTCGCGCCGCGCTTGCGTGGCATCGTCGAGGTATTCCCCAATGCGTTCGCGCAGATTTTCGGCATCGGTTTGTGCATCAAAGGCTTCGTCCATCGCACGCAATGCGCACAACACCGCCGCTTGCGTAGCCGACAGCCGTGAGTTGTGTTGCATCATTTGGTTCATGGTTGCTTGCAGTTGTTGCCCCAACGCTTGCATATAGCCCTCATCCTTGGCCGTCAGCAGCATGTAGTCTAGGCCGCAAATGCTCAGGCGTACGGTGGTTTGGTCGTCCATGACGAGGCTCCTTTCTGTTCTTTTTTGAAAAAACCACCTGCGGTGGGGCTCGGTCGCTTCGCTGTGCTTTCTTAGTGGGCACAGCATAATTAAATAGTCTAGGTTTTTTGGTTACTTTTTTTGCAAAAAAAGTAGCGCCGCGCGGCGAGCGCAAATGCAATTAGGCGTTCCATTTGGCGTAGCCGGGGTTGATGAAATTCGTGTCTGTCCACTTCACACCCCAGCGGTTTGCCCAGGCTTCGCAGTATAGGTCGTAGTAGTTGAAACGGGTTTCGGCGGTGTTGTGGCGTTTGCGAAACACCGGCAGATTGCACCACAGCACGCTGGGGATAGCCACCACTAGCCAATATAACGGGCCGAGCAACATGCTTTGCACGCAATGCCCAATTTCGTGGATGCGGATGTCGTTCATGGCGTTTTTGCTGTATGCTGCGTTGACGAAGACGAACATGCCAAGGCTTACGCCGCCAAAACGCTTTTGTGTGTTCACGTAGGTGACGCACACGCCGTGGCAGAGTTCGCTGCGGTGCTTGTTGCGCAGCAGCAGCCAGCCCACGCCGCCCACGAGGTTCTGCGTGATGCCCCATGTCCATTGCAAGATGAAAAAGAAGAACAGTTTCATGCGATGTCCTCTTCAAGATGTTTTTTCCATGAATACCATTGTCCAGCCGGTGCGCCATCAAAACCCTCGCTCCGCACGCCTTCCTCAGTCACCCGAGGTGACAGCTCCTTCCAAGGGAAGGAGCTTGGGGGCTTAAGGAGAAAACGACAGCGGGATTTTTGCTCGTGTAGGGGCGGATAGTATCCGCCCGATCCTCTAGCACACAGCATCCTCTATTGCTATGAGAAAACCACCCCGCCGTTGTGGCGGCATCCCTCCACACTCCACCCCCACAAATGCAAGCATTTGCGTGGGCCCCGGGCGGAGGGGAATTTGGGGGCTAAACAGGGTAGCGACAGCGGAACTGGTGTTCATTTGTGGTATTTTCCTCCACCGTTGATTGAACACGCGCGATATACCTGCTCCAGCAGCATCACGCGCGCAAGCTGGTGCGGCAGAGTCATGGCGGACATGGACAGGCGTAAATTCGCGCGGGCTTTGATGCTTTCGCACAGCCCATGCGATGAGCCAATGAGCAAGTTCACCTCGCTGGGCTGTTTAGCCAGCCATGCCGCGAAATCTTCGCTGGTGAGCGGGCGGCCCTCAACGCAAAGTGCGCAGACGGATGCCTGCTTGCCCAGCTTGGCTTGCAGCAACTTGGCTTCAAGCTCAAGGCTGCGTTGTGGTTCCAGCTCGATGATTTCCAGCTTGCAAAATGCCTGCAGGCGCTTGGTGTACTCCGCGCAGGCTGCGCGCAGATAATCTTCTTTGAGCTTGCCCATGGCGATAATCTTAACTGTTTGCATCAATCAGCCCCGGTAGCATATTAATTTCCACACGTCCGGCGGCGATATCCACGTGTTTCACCACATCATCAATGACGGGAATGAGCAGATCGCGGCCATCTGGCATGCGGATGTGCCACACATCGTGCCGCCCGGGTGATGTAACGTCACGGATTACACCGTAGTGCGTGCCGTTGTCGGCATCATAAACCGCGCAACCCACCAACTCGGCGATGAAATACTGGTCGTCGTCAAGCTGTGCGTCGCTGCGCTTGAAGTAGAGCACTTTGCTGCGCAGCGCGTGGGCTTGCTCGGCGGTGGTGATGCCCTCGAGTTTCAGCAACGCGAGTTGCTTATGCTCACGCACGCCCACCACGCGCACAGGTTTTTGCCCAAGTGCATCGTAGTAAAGCGTGTTGAACTGCCGAAAAAAAGCAGGGGAATCACACATCGGCTTCACACGGAGCTCGCCTTGCAAGCCGTGAACGCCAACGATGGTGCCGATTTCTAAGTATGGTTGAATCATCATTGCTCCCCCCTCAGTCACGCCTACGGCGTGCCAGCTCCCCCGACAGGGGAGCCCTTGGCAGTTTATCCAACATTGCAGGTGTCGCCAGAGTCTCCCCCCGCTGGGGGGAGATGTCGCGCAGCGACAGAGGGGGTAATTTACTCGTCGATTTCAACAGAGATTTTTTCGTTTGCACGCACAGCGGCGGATTTCATGATGGTGCGAATGGCTTTGGCAATGCGGCCTTGTTTGCCGATGACGCGGCCCATGTCGTCTGGTGCAACATGCAGGTGATAGTAAACGATGCCCTTTTCGTCGGGTTCGTCAACGGTGACAGAAACAGCCGAGGGGTCATCAACTAAGCCCTGTGCCAGAGCGATAAGTAGTTCTTTCATATTTTGCCCAATTTTCCTTTCGTGAAGCGTTTACCCAGCGGCCTGAGAACGGCTCCTCATTATGTGACAAACTTAGAGAACCCCTTGTTTTTTCAGAATGTCTTTGACGGTGTCGGTGGGTTGTGCGCCGTTTTTGATCCATTGTTGGGTTTTTTCGGCGTCCAGTTTCACTTCAGGCGGGTTGGTGAGGGGGTTGACGTAGCCGATTTCTTCAATGAAGCGGCCGTCACGCGGGTAGCGGCTGTCGGCCACAACGATGCGATAGAATGGTGCTTTTTTTGCGCCCATGCGGCGCAGACGAATTTTAACTGCCATGGTAGGTTTCCTTTCTTGCTACTTTTTTGAAAAAAAGCAGCGCAAAAAACTTTAGATTATATCGAAACATGTTTTGCATGTTGCGTGTGTGGTGGGGGAGGGGGGGATGGCGCAGGCGCAAAAATTGCTGTCGCTCCGCGAGCCTTCCTCACCCCTCGCGGCTCGGGGAGCTCCTTCCTGAGGAAGGAGCTGAGGCTTGCAGCCGAAAAGTTTGCTGTCGTTATATCCTTAATCCTCCGCGCCCTCCTTGAGAGGGAGCTCCCCGAGTAGCGAGGGGTGAGGGTGGATCGTTTTCAAGTTAACCGACTATATCACAGCCCGCGGAACATGTCGGGCGGTAAGCCGCGCATGCCTCGTTTGCCTTTGCCGCCGCCATGCATTTGTTTCATCATCTTTTGCATGTTGCGGTATTGCGCCAGCAGCTTGTTCACGTCCTCCACTTGCTGGCCAGAACCGGCTGCAATGCGCCGCTTGCGGCTGGGGTTGATGATGTCCGGCTTGGCGCGTTCCTCGGGGGTCATGCTGAGGATGAGCGCTTGCATTTTGTCGAACTGGCGTTCGTCAATGTCAATGTCTTTGAGCTGCTTGCCCATGCCCGGCAGCATGGCGAGGATATCCTTCATGCCGCCCATTTTGCGGATTTGCGCAAATTGATCAAGTAAGTCATTGAGGTCGAATTTGTTCTCAAGCAGACGTTTTTCCATCTCGGCGGCTTTTTTTTCGTCGAGCATGGTTTCGGCTTTTTCGATGAGGCTCATCACGTCGCCCATGCCGAGGATGCGTTGTGCCATGCGCTCGGGGTGGAAGACATCGAGGTCGCCGAGCTTTTCGCCGGTGCCCACGAATTTAATGGGCTGTCCGGTGACTGCGCGCGCGCTGAGTGCTGCGCCGCCGCGGGTGTCGCTGTCTGTTTTGGTGAGCACAAGGCCGTCGATGCCCAGTGCTTCGTGGAAGGCGCTGGCGGCATTCACGGCATCTTGGCCGGTCATGGCATCAATCACCAGCAGAATTTCGTGCGGGCGAGCGGCTTGCTTCACGTCGCGCAGCTCTTGCATAAGGGCTTCGTCGATGTGTAGCCGCCCTGCGGTGTCTAGGAAGACGTAGTCGTTGCCGTTGTCGCGCGCTTGCCTGATTGCGTGTTTCGCAATCTCAACGGGGCTGGTTTGGCCCATCTCGAACACGGGCACACCGACTTTTTCGCCTACCACTTGCAGCTGTTGAATGGCTGCGGGGCGGTAGATATCACAGGCCGCAAGCAGGGGACGATGGCCTTGGTTCTTCAGATGCAGCGCGATTTTTGCGCAGTGGGTGGTTTTGCCCGCGCCTTGCAGACCGCACATCATGACGACGGTGGGGCCGTTTTGCGCTTGCGTGAGCTTGGTGCGCACGCCGCCCATGAGCTCCACGAGCTCTTCGTTGACGATTTTGACGACCATTTGCGCCGGGGTGAGGCTTTCCATCACGGCTTGACCGATTGCTCTTTCGGTGACTTTGTTGGTGAAGTCTTTGGCCACCTTGAAGTTGACGTCAGCCTCAAGCAACGCCATGCGCACTTCACGCATGGCATCGCGCACGTCTTTTTCGGTTAGGCTGCCCTTGCTGCGCAGCCGTTTGAACGCGCCCTCTAGGCGGTCGGATAGACCTTCAAATGCCATGTTACTCTCCTATTGATGCACCTTTTTTTGGAAAAAAGGTGCGCAAAAAACTTTAGTCGCGCTTCGCGCGGGGGATTTATTGTGTGCGTGCATTTTCTCGCGCAGCAAGCAATGCCGTTGGCACGGCACCTGGCTTGAAAATTAAGTGAAAGTCATCGTATAGTGTGACGGTTGGCTCGAGTTCGATGGTGATCGTCCAGTGGGTGATGGCTGCCCCTGCGGGGTCGGCGATATATAACGGGCGCAGGGTGATGCCTTGCGCGGAAATGTCCATGATGACATCGCTCAATGCGGTGGAAGGGGTGGTGAGTTCGACGGTGATGAGCACGGCATCGTCAGTGTGCTCAATGTTGAACGAGGTGTAGTCTTCGCTGTGCCACCATTGGGATTCGCTGCTGACGATGAACTCGTGATCGAGGTTTTCGGTGACCCAAGCGAGCTCGCGTTGCAAGATTTCGTCTTGGGTGAAACGCTCGCCGCCCATGTCGCTGCTGTAGTGCGCGGTGAAATAAAGTAGTTCGGTGTCTTGCGGTTCTTCTTGTTCTGCTGGCGGCACTGCATGGCATGCAACCAATGCGCTTGAAAACAAGGTGAGTAGCGCGATGGCGATTAGTTTGCGCATCGTAAAGCCTCCTAGCAAAATGTAGTATCCGCCCGGGCAAAAGAAACGATGATGTTTTTATGGTTTCGGGCGGCATGGTTGCCCCCCTACAGGTTGTGCAACATTATGCCGTGGTTGTAAATGTTTTCGACAAAGCCGCTTGGGTCATTGGTGTGGTCAAGCAGAACTGGCTCGATGTGCGTGCTAACTCGGCGCGTTAATTCCCACAGTTTTGCGGAATCGTTGAGCCAATTGCCGCTGTAGCCATTGAAAATGACGGCAATGTCAATGTCGCTTTCGGGCGTTGGCGAGCCTTTTGCGTATGAGCCGTACAAGACAATAGACATGGGACTAAAGAATTTACGCACCTCATTGGCATAGGCGGTTGCGTTTCTTAAAGCTGTTTCTCTATCCATGAAGTTACCTCTTTTGCTTGGCGCATCAATTCGGCGCAGTCTTCTTTGGTTAGCATTTCGGCAACGACTTGTTTATATGCAGGGTAACGCGCTTCAATTTGCAGCGGATTTAGTCGTTGCAACAGACCGATTTGCTCTTCAGTCATGTTGGAAAGCAAGCCGCCCAGCTCAGCTAACCTGATGAGATTGTGGATTTTTAGCGGCGTTTCGCCGATGCTTTCTATTCTTGCTTTCAACGCCTTTTCAACGGCAAGATGGCAGATAAAGCCGGCATAAAGCACTTTGTCTACGCTTAGCAATTTTTGCGCAACATCCAAATCTTCAGTGGCAAGGTCAATCCAATATTTCACTTTGCTGTTCACTACTTCACCTCGAATCTAGTGGTGCCTTATGCTTCCTTTACGCCGTCATCAAGCTTTCGGCGGTTGCGCTGATGCGCGCGGCGGCATCGTTGATTTCACGCGATAGACCGTAGCGCTTGTTTTGTTCATGCACGGTGTTGGCACAATGCACGATGTCTTCAAGGCCGCGCTGCATGGCACGAAAACGCTCGACGAGTTCTAGGCGGCTTTCCATGTCTGCCAAAGCGGACTCTGCGCGCTTGATGGCGTCGCGCACGCCTTGGCGGGTGATGCCCTCGTTGTGTGCGATTTCCGCAAGGGAAAGATCCTCATGATAATAGTACTCGAGGAAATCGCGCTGTTTGTCGGTGAGCATTTCGCCGTAAAAATCCATGAGCATGGCAATTTTCATGTCCTTGGCCACTGCGCTGTTCTCCTCTCGTGCCTGTAAAGGCTTTTTGCTTTACACCTGTGGGTGCATTGACTATTATACCGTAAAGTTGCGCGCTTGTCAACCCCTATTTTCGTTTATTTTTCAGGTGTTTTGTGGATAAGCTTGTGAGCGGGCGAAAGTTATCCACAGCTGGGCGCGGTTTGGGTGGCGAAGTGGCGAAAAGTCCGTGAAAATGGCGCAAATGAGCTGTGAAAAAGAAGTTGAAAAGTTTTTGTGGGTATGTGGGATTCTGGTGGAAGGCAAAATAAGAACAGGCGGCAGGTTGCCGCCCGAAAGCTTAATGTTGCTATAATTTTATAGCTCGGGCGGATTTGCATCCGCCCCTACATCTCGCCGCTGGTTTCGCTGTCGTTATCCACTTAAACCCCCAAGCTCCTTCCCCTGGAAGGAGCTCCCCGAGCCGCGAGGGGTGAGGAAGGCTCGCGGAGCGACTGTGACTTGCACATTTCACGATTGCCCGCGTCAGCATGTAGGGGCGGCAAGTGATGCCGCCTGAAAGCTTAATGTTGCTATAATGTTATAGCCCGGGCGGATTTGCATCCGCCCCTACAGGTTCCGGTTTTCTTCAAATTTGTGCAATGCGCCGATTTGAAGACACGCCCTACGAGCATGCGGCCCGAGGCCGGGGGCTTGTGCTCCGCACCCCTCCTTCTACCAGAGGGAGCCGGGGCTTAAGAGGATAACGACAGTGAGATTTTTTGTTAAAAACGCAAAAGGTTACAATATTGTAACTGGACTTTTTGCGGCGGGTGTGATATACTGCTTGCAGGAGGTGTGCGATATGAAGAAATTGCTTATACTATTTATTGTTTTGGCGGTGGTGTTGGGGGCGTGCGGGACGGCGGTGCAGACTTACGCTGAAGACGAAACCACAATGACCACGGAGTTTGATGCGACAACGGAAGTTGAAGAGCGTGTTACGCAGCCTTTTGTGCCTGCGCAGGGCGAGATAAATGGCATGGTATGGCAGACGATAAATTTGCACGATGACCCACAACTGCGCACATGGTTGGGAGAGGAATGGGAACGGGAGCAGAGTCGTTGGCGTGTGGAACACCAATGGACAGTGCCGCAGCCAATGGGGGATAACTATGTTGTGTTTCAGGTGGAGGACTACCCGCGGTTTGACATTGTGATGAGAAATGAAACCACAGGAGAAATCACAACGTTGTTGGCGCGATATTGCGTGGAGGAACATGAAAACCTCGAACATTGCTGGGAATGTCGCATTAGGCCTTTGTTGCATTCAGTGCTTGATGAGCGTTATATTCTCTTTTCTTGGGGTGTGATAGAAGTATTGTTTGGGTACTATATCTTTGACATTCAGACCATGCAAGAGCACCCACTTGAAGTGCTTGAATGCGATAGCGAAGCAGAGTTATGGCCTTTTGCGCGGCGTGGCGATGTGTTGTTTTGGTGCCCCGGAGATTATGCAGGTTCGTTTAGTGCTCTTTATTCAACACATGTTGAGGATGTGCCTAATCTAATCTTTACGGATATGTTGGCTGATATTGATCATGAGCCTTTGCAGTGGGCACGCTGGTGGCATTTGTGCGCAGATGAGCGGCTATACATCTTAGTGTGTTCTGCGGGGTTGCATGTGTTTGATTTAGAGGAACAAACGGCGTTTCAGCTTGATAAACATGATTTGAGCATTGAAATGGGCAGCGCGCACAATCCCGAAGATGCCTCAGACTGGTCGCATGCCTATCTTCAACGCGTGCTGCTGCGCGACAACACGATATACTGGTTCTCAAGCTTCACCAACGAAAACCTTATTAACATGAACATCGCTGTTCAAATAATATTACCATAAAGGAGACTACCCATGAAAAAACTGCTTATCCTCACCGCTGCGCTTGCCTTGCTGCTTGCCGCATGCACTACCACCGCCGAGAGTCCGACCGAAGAAACTACCACCGAAATCACCACCACGCAGGCCGAAACCACCGCGGTGTATGAACAAACGACACTGACGGCGGAACTCGTGGATGCAGACACATCCGCTGATGTGACGTTCAGTTTTGGCGATGAAGAGGGCGTGAACCTGCTGGTGCGTGCAACCGTGCCGATGCATGACGTTGCGATGATTGCGCCACTGGTAGAGTTCGCAGACGATGAGATGTTCCACACGCCGGCGCGTGGGGAGGACATTGCTGACGTGATTTTGCCGGGTCAAACGCTGCTGCTGCAAAACTATCGCAGTGCGGGCACACTGCCCAACGCAGGCTTGACCTTCACCGATGATGCGGGTGTGTCGCGCTACTTTGTGCTGGTTGAAAATCAAGCTTATCCGCAGCATGGGCCGATGTTTTGGTTTAACGAGGTGCAAAATCAAACCGCAGCGTTTGAAAGCCGCTAGGGAGTTGCCATGAAAAGAAGATGGTTTGTGCTAGTGATTGTGCTGGCTGTGTTGCTTGTTGCCTGTGCGAGCCCTGCTGAAACGTTGCCCGAAGTGGAAGAAACCACGGAAGTTTATGTGATGACGGATGCTGAAACGCTCCAAGTTGAAGAAACAACCGAGATGCAGGCTGCAACCATAAGGCTATCGACAGAGCCTATTCAGCTGCCACCAAACCAGAGCTTGCAGTTGAGCGATATATTCACCGTGCGTGCCATCCACAGGCATGATCAAAGGTATGGTGTCCACACCGCGCTGTATCTTGAACATGCTCACACCGGCGATCGTGCGCGCCTGCCGCTGGGCACGGCATTGGCAGGTTATGGTTACTATGGAACTATCGAGCTGGGGCATGCCATCAACCATCGCTTTTTCACCTATGCGTATATACAGGGCAACGGCTTTCCGACCGTGGGGCAAGTGTTTGATATTCAACGCAATCGCGTGGTGCTGCAAGCAACAGTAGTGGAAATCGATGGCGACCGTGCGTTGACTACACCGCCCGGGATGCCATACTCCCACGTTTGCTGTGGCAGAAGCGTTGCATACTATTTTTACATTGACGAGTTGGAGGGCGACCGGTCGCCGCAATTGCGCCCAACGAATATTCGCTTGGCAGAGCTTTCGGGTTGCCAATCCTGTCTTGAATATTTTCCATAAAGGAGAACCACCATGCGCCCATTTCTTCGCTCATTTCGCTACGCGGCATGCGGGCTTGCCCTGTGCCTGCGCGAGCGCAATTTTCGTGTTCACTTGGTGATTTCGGCGTACTTATATGCTTTTTTGGCGGTGCCCGGCTGGTTTGTGCTTACGCGCGGCCAATGGGCTGTGCTGATTGCTATGAATGTGTTGGTCCTCGCTGCTGAGGCCTTCAACACTGCACTTGAGGCTGCTGTTGATCTGGCTTGCCCGGAGATGCATCCGCTTGCTGCGCGGGCGAAAGACGCTGCCGCCGGGGCGGTGCTGTTGTGCTGCGTTGGCGCGGTAGCCGTTGGCGCGGTGCTGCTGTGGCAACCCGAGGCGTTTGCGGCCATATGGCAGTTTGTGCGCAGGAATCTTTGGGTGACGGTGCCGTTTGCAGCCAGCCTTGCGGGGGCGGTGTGGTTTGTGTTTGGGATGAAAATAAATAAGAAATAACAATGCAGAATGCAGAAATAATGCTGGACAGATATGTGGCCTTGTGCTATAATAAAATCAAAATGAAAGGGTGATGGAGATAAAGAAAATATTTTGCGTATTGCTGGCTGTGTTGGTGCTGATGTTGGGATTTGCGGTGGTTGGTGTGGCAGTTGAAGAAACAGCTGCCGAAACCGAAGCATATTTGCATGTTGAGCTGGAACGCCATATTATCCGCTGGAATGAGCAAACGCTATCGGTGGCAGTTTCGTCCAACACAGACTGGCAGATTTCGTGGTGGAGGTTTAATGTTGCAGAGGATGAATGGCAGCAAACCTCTTTAACACATGATCGTTCAGGAACGCTGGAGTTCATATGGTCTGTAACACCCAATGCATCAGCAACTACTATGCTTGAGCATCGTATTGTGGTTGTTACCACTTGCGGGATTGAACAGAGCATTGATGTTTGGCAACAACGATCGCCGTTTGATTTTGCAAATAATTCACTTGGGGTAAATTTACGAGACGCAATGTTGTGGGGGCATGGGGGAGATGATGTCATGGATATCATACTCACACATTCAGCGGTGAATAATAATTTGTTTTGGCGTTTTACGGCATGGATGGCGCCGATTTATTCAGCGTTTTTGAATGCAATGTCTTGGGCATGGCTACGCACGCTGATGCATGTGCTGACGCAGATTTTTATCGTGGTTCCTTTGCAGATGATCTTGTTGGGGCTGGCGCTGCTTGGGATATAGAATAACACAAACACGCACCTGCATTGCGCGGGTGCGTGTGATTTATGCGGGGTGCCGTTTAATTCCAAATAAAGTTTGTGAAATACGAGCGGGTTTCTTGCGGAGCACTTACGTCTGTGCGAATAGGCCCCAAGCTCACGTTGTTGGCTTGTGCGTCTACGTTGAAGCCGCTGCTGGCAGCCGTCACCTGCCCTTGTGCATTGACGGTGATGCTGGCAAATCCGCCATGATAGCGCAACGATATATTCTCCACGTCGACCGATATCAGGTTGGTGATGCTGGTTATTTCATGTAGCACATCAGCGGGCGACAAAATATGGTTGATACGGCCGTTTGCACTGGCCAGTTGCGGTATGGGGTTTATTTCTTCTTGGATGTGCACGGTGATCGTCCAATTGCCGTTCTCGTCGGCCACTGAAGAGATTGACGTGATGTCTTGCAAATGCAGCGAGGAAGCTTGCGGGGCATTGGAGAAAAATGCTTCGCGATTGTTTGTGCCGGGGAGATAGGTGCGGTATTCCCAGTAGCCGGGCATCAAGGCATATTGGATAGGACGAATGATGGGGGTGGCAATGGCCGCAGCTCCGCTGGGATTGACTGTGCCAAGCAGCAGGCGGGCACGGCTGTCAAACCCGGGACGTTCGCTGCGCACACGATTGGCCACCAAGTTGAAGTATGTCAGTTGCTCTGCCTGGCTGAGTTGATTGAGATTTGCTGGCGGCAGGTACCGATAGGGGTCAATATCTTCGGCTTCTGTTGTGGTTGCGACCGTTGTTGTTGTGGTTTCATCGTCGCCATTGCGTGCGCCGGGGCCAAAGCTAAAGAATGCGAAGAGGAAGATGCTGACTGCGGTGAACAGGGACACGACACCGATGAGATTCTTAATTTGATGCTGATTCATGGGATTTTTCCTTTCGTGACAATGGGCGAGCGGGTTCTTTTAGTATAACACACCTGCGGTGAGCAGGTCGCTTCGCTGTGCACTCATCGCATCACACGAAAAGTCAACGCTCTGTGCCTATTATAACATGCCCGTTGCTGCTTTGCAAGTCCAAAAACGTAATTTGTGCAATAGAAAGCGGCTATTTTAGACTTTTGTGTTGACATACCAACCCCTCAGTCACGCCTTGCGGCGTGCCAGCTCCCCTACAGGGGAGCCCTTGGCAACACCTGAAAGTCTGAGTTTCGCCAGGATCTCCCCTCTGTTTAAAAGAGCCAAAGAAAAAATCCGTCCCCTGCGGTGCAGAGAACGGTTTAATTTTCAGATGACCAATGGCTGCAGCTGTCGCCCCTCCAATGCTGCGTTCATGGCCGCGCTAAGTAAAGCCACGTTGGCGACCAAAGAGTTGGGCTTGCCGGCGGCGTCATCTTGCCCAAAGGGAACGAAATATACATGCTTGGTGTTCAACAACGTGCCGATGTTCTTGAGGTTCAGCCCCAGTGCGTCGTTGCTGGCCAGAGAAATCAGCAGCGGGCGACCATTGCGCAAGTGGCTTTTGGCAGCCATGAGCACGGGTGTATCGGTGATGCCATTTGCCAATTTTGCAAGCGTATTGCCTGTGCAAGGCGCAATCACAAAGATGTCTAACAGGCGTTTTGGGCCAACTGGCTCGGCAGCGTCAATGGTCAAAATGGGCGGCGATTTACTGAGTGCCGCGCAGCGTTGCAGTGTGTTTTCGGGCGGGCTAAAGCGATTATGCACCTGCTGTGTGTGGTAGCTAAGCACAAATTGCAGCAGCATATCAGGGCAGTCATCTCGCAATTGCTGCAGTGCGTTGAATACTGCTTCAAACGTGCAGAATGAGCCCGTTAGTCCGATGCCGACTTTGGTTTGCGACCCCATGCGTGGCCCTCTCTTTCATCCAAAATGATGCGCACCGTTTGCGCAATGCATTCGCCGCTGCTGCGCGGCGCATACTTGCCCGGCAAGCTCGGGCATAGATGGGCGTTGCGGCCCATGCGTTTGGCGGCTTCAATGTCCACGCCGCCGGGCGCACTTGCGATGTCGATAATGGTTGCCTCAGGTGAAATGCCTTGCAGCATATTTTCGTCAATGATTTTGGCGGGCACGGTGTTGAAAATATAACCAAACCGCGGCAAATGAAACGGCATGGTGGTGAAATCAATGACCTCGCAGCCGTTTGCAATGGCTGCGCAGGCGTCATCCCAGTTGCGGGTGGCAACGGTAACATGGGCTTGCAGGCCTTGCAGTTTTTTGATTAACGGCTTGGCGCAGCGGCCATAGCCCAGCACCAGCACCGGACAGAGATGTAGGTTGCCGCCACTTGCGCTGATTGCTTCGGCGATCGCACCTTCTGCGGTGGAAATGGCGTTGAGCACGGCGAAATCTTGCCGCAACAGCAAATCATAGCAGGCAACACCAGCCTGTTTAAGTGTTTCGCATAAAAGCTTAGGCAGCATGCCCGCGATAAAAATCTGCCCGGGCTGCAATAGCTCGATTAATTCTTCAGTTGATATGTAATCTTTAAACGGCACAGGGCCCAGCACAATGTCTGCATCTTTGATGGCTTGCGCAAAGCTATCGCTGGTTTTTTCGCCCTGCAGCCCCTCGATTTCCGGCACATCCCACAGCTGCACCTGCCAGCCTGCCGCCAGGAAGATCTGCGCGGCGTGCGCTTGCCGTGCATCGCCGCCGAACACCGCAATACAATGTTGTTTCATGTGGTATTACCTCCTACAAAGCATTATATGCATGCAGGCATGAAAAAGCCACCCCACAAGAGGGTGGCTTTATTTGCGATGGGGGAGGTTTATCGTGCGCCAAAGATGCGCAGCAGTTCAAGCCCGGCAGTGATGAAGCTAAAGATGGGTGCAGCAAGCTGCAACAGCATTTCGCCGAACTCAAGCACGCCCCAAATGCCGCCTGCAACAGGGGTGAACGTATCAAACAGGAAGAAGCGGTTGCTGCCTGCTTGGTCAACCCAGTCTTGCAGGTCCTCGGTTGCGCGGGCGATGGTGACACCGGCACCGTCTGCGTCGATGGCATTGAGTGCCAGACGTGCGGTAGTCAAGTACCTTCTGAGTTGTGCAATATAGTCGTCTGAATAACGAGCACTATTGGAAATAATGGCTTCGGCTGCTGCAATGGCATTGTTCAGCCCTTCGATGTTGAGCAGGCTGGCGCGGAATTCGCCCGTGTTGCGCACCAATGGCAGAAGATTTGCATCAAAGGCCCAATCTTGTTGCGCGTACCAAGCGGGAACGCCGCTGACGGTGGGATGGTTGCGGATTTCTTCTTCTTCGCGGCCCACTGTGCTCAGTGCCCACACGGAAATAAACACTTCAACTTCGCCAAACCAATCATCTTCGCCTTGGCGGATTTGCAGACGCTCAATGCCGGATGCGCCTTCGCGCCACACGCGCAAACCGTTGCCGGCTGCACGATTTGCTTCAGTGACACTGTCGTGTACAGTCAGCGCGGTGCGCGCGCCGCCCTCTGCAATTGCGTATACACGCCACACAGAAAAAGCAGTTGGGCCGCTGGTGGCGCCGCTGCCGCCGCGGGCGCGCTGTTGGGCGAAACCAGCGTTAATTTGACCGCTGGGTGTGGTGAAGTGGTCCCAAACGATGGTGAGTTGGTCCCACTGGTTGTTGGTGGAGCGCAGGGTAAGGTTGCGGTTAGCTTCCCAGCCGGTTTGTGCGCTTGCCATGGTGGTGGTGAGGGTTGCAGTGATGACAACGCCCAACACGAGAACCAATGATAGCACTGCGCAGAGAATTTTCTTTGCATGTTGTTTCATGTGAATGCCTTCTTTCTTTAACATTGTTGTTCTTTCTGAGAACAGTTATCCCCTCCCCTGGGGATTAACACAGGTTGATTATAGCATACTTCAGCCATAATTGCAAGCGATATACAAAAAATTAACAAAGCAAATTTTTTCAACAATGGTTAACGGGAAAAATTGCCGGTGTTTGTGCTGGAAAGCAGTAAAGTGCGGGAAAATACCGCTTTAACGCTGGAAAGCGCAGAAAAACGACGCATCAGTGCGCGGAAGTGATTGATTTAGCGCGATGAAACATCATGCGGTTAATCACAGCCTGTAGGGGCGGCAATCTTGCCGCCCGAAACCTTAATGGTGCTATGTTTTTACAATCCGGGCGGCAAAATTGCCGCCCCTACAGATTGCGGTTATCTTCAAGTTGGCGAATATGCCTATTTGAAGACACACCCTAAAGGTGGAAAAATATTTCCTGGCAGTTCATACGTTTTTCATATTAATATAGTATACTAAGGGTATAGTAGGATGAGAGGTACATGATATGGACAATAACAACAATTTCAGCGGCTATGGTTATGACGATGCGCAAAACGCTGCATTGCCCGCGCCTGTTTTGCCAGATCTTACACCGCCAACACCGCAAAAACGCAATGGTATGGTGGTTGTGGTGTCGGTGCTGTGTGTGCTGTTGATCGTCGTTGGCGGCACGGCAGGCTTTTTTGGCATACGTTACCTAGCCGGGCAGACGCAAAGCCCGCCTGCGGTGACGCAACCCGGCGGCGGCAGCGATAGCCCGCACTTGCAGCTGGCTAGCACGCCTGATGCAGATCGCTCTGCTGCGGCAGTGGATGGCGGCATGACGCCCGTGGAGATTCACGCAAGTCTCATGCGCTCCAATGTGGCGGTGCAGATTCACGGCACGCGCGGCAATAATGTCATCGGCGAGGGCAGCGGCATTATCATTCACGAAAACACTGCTGGCACGCACACCTATGTGGTGACAGCCGCACACGTGATTGAAGGCACGAACCGCCGCGTGAGCATTGAGCTATACAACGGCGAAAGCTTTTACGCCGAAATCATCGGCTATGATTCTCGCACGGACGTTGGTCTGCTGCGTATTCCGGCCACGGGCCTGCATGCGGCCACATTCGGGGATTCCGAAGCGCTGCGCGTGGGTGAGCCGGTGTTTGCCATCGGCAATCCGGGCGGCATTCAGTTCATGGGTTCGTTTACCGCCGGCATTGTCAGTGCCATCGATCGTCCCATCCGCAACCGTCACACCATGATTACCATTCAGCACACCGCGCCCATCAGCCCTGGCAACAGCGGCGGCGCGCTAGTGAACGCGCTGGGGCAGGTGATTGGCATTAACTCGCAAAAAATTGTTGACCTATATTTCGAAGGCATGGGCTTTGCGGTGCCGTCATCCACGGTGCAGGAAGTGGTGAATAGCCTCATTGAAATGGGCCGCGTGCCCAACCGTGCCAAGCTGGGGATTCAGTTCATCGTGGCCACGCAAACGGCTCCCGGCGCATTTGTGGTGCGGGCGAACAATCTGCCGTCGGGCAGCATCATCATTGCCGCTATTGATGACGACAGCGACTTCACCAACACGCAGGTGGAGCCCGAGGATATCATCACGCACGTGAATGGCGCGCCCATTAACCGCCCTGAAGTGCTGCTGGAAGTGATCGAAACCGGCAGCGTTGGCCAAGCACTTGAGCTAACCATTGCCCGTGTGAACCGTGAAAACTTCAACGTGACGGATACCTTTGAAGTGACTGTGCGGCTGGTGGAAGATCAAAGTGTCTTTACGCCCGAGCCCGAACCCACACGCCCCTGGTTCTGGGACTGATTTAATGCTTAATTCTAAATGCTAAATGCAAAAGAAAGCCCCTAGTGCGGACGAAGCTCTCGTCTGCGCTAGGGGTAAAATTTCATTCATTAAGCATTTAGCATTTAGAATTAAGCATTATAGTCCGATGCGTTGCTTGAACTTTGTTTTGTCCAATACAGCAGCCAAGGCGACAAACAATGTTGCGTTGCCCAGCACTTGGATGACATCGCCAAACAAGTTGAACGAAACAGCTGCCCACGCACCGTCAGGCGCAGGCAACGCGCCCATGCTGATCAGCATCCATTGATACAAGCCATAGCCCACAATTGTGATCGCAGCATAGGGGGCAATCATCACGAGGTTGCGTTTGGTGATGAGCTTTTCTTGCTTGGCACTAAACGGCACGGTGATGAGTGCCTTGATGATAGCTGTGGCAGGCGCCCAGATGAAAGCAGTACCCAGTATGTTTGCCATGCTGCCGCCCAGTGCGCCAACAACCATTGCGTAGGGCGTGGGCAAGAGAACCGCTGCAAGCAAGATAACGACATCGCCAGCGTGCAGCCAGCCATTGGCAAATGGAACACGCAAATAGAAAATTGCGACAGTTGTCAGTGCCGCAAGCACCGCCGTGAGCGCGATGAGATAGACAGGTTTTCTTTTCATTATATTATAGTAACTCCTTTAGATGGTTTTCAAAGGGCACACCATGCTTGGGTGGCAGGTTGAGCTGCGCGGCTTCAGTTAGCGCGGCGTGCAGAAATTTTGCCGCACGGGTGATGCAATGCTGCAGTGAATCGCCGCGCACTAAGCCTGCGCACACCGTGGCGGCGAATAAATCGCCTGTGCCGGAATAAGACCCGGGCACCGCCGAGGTGGAATAAGTATCCAGTTTGCCGTTATGCCACACCGCGTTAAGCACTAGATCGTTCACCTTCCAACCGGTGACGATGATGGTGGGCTGCGGCAGGATGGCGCACAGCTGGATAATCTTGTGACGTTGCTCATCAGGGGGAGCACGCAAAAATGCAAGGGGGTCTTTGCCGGATAATAAGCAAAGCTCAGTGACGTTTGGGGTAATCACATCGGCTTGGCGGGCAAACTCGCCGATGGCTGCGCAAAATGTGTCGTCAAACATGGGATAACGCTGCCCGTTATCGCCCATCACAGGGTCGATGAGCAGCAGGGTGTTGGGCGTGCGAAAGGCGTTAATCATGGCTTGTGCTGCGGCGATTTGCTCGTGCGTGCCCATGAAGCCCGTGAGAATGCCGTCTAACTCAACCCCAATTTCGTTCCACGCAGACGGGTATTCTCTTAGTAATGTCTCGCATCCAAGTGACGCGAAGCGCGAAAATCCGGTTTGGTTGGTGTAGACGGCGGTGGGCACAGGCAGCGCGTGCACGCCCATGGCGGAAATCACAGGCAAAGCAGCCCCGAGCGAGCACCGCCCAAGGCCAGATATATCTTGAATGACTGCGATGTTTTTCATAGAGCCTCATTTTATGTTGAAAATAGCACAAGCTGTAGGGGTGGCGTATGCTGTCGCGGACGAAAGTGCAGACCATAACTCAGAAATCGCTCCGCGAGCCTTCCTCACCCCTCGCGACTCGGGGAGCTCCTTCCTTGGGAAGGAGCTGAGGTTTTTCTCTTATCATTTTGATGTTGTCAACCGTCCAATCCTTAGCTCCTTCCTGTGGAAGGAGCTGGCGCACCTCGGGTGCGTCTGAGGAAGGTTCGCGGAGCGACAGCTTGTTTAACGTTAGTACTAAGCATTGATTTCGCGTATCATTCGTCTTGCGCGTGCGGTGGTGGAGTTCGCGCCGATGTTGAGCGCCGCGCCGCTGCCCCAAACGCCGATGGCATATTGCGGCAACACGGGTTGAATCTCCAGGTGGATGCGATAGCGCAAGTCATCGTCTTGCTCGCGATGTAGGAAGTAGCCTTCGATGAGCACGGGGGTCATCACGCCTGGCGCAAGCACCATGCCGTAGTATACCCAGCCGTCGCTGTCGAAAAACCAAGCATCTTCGGCTGCGGTGAAGGCCGTGAGCGGGCGCAACGCTGCGCTGCCCTGCATTTGCACAGGCGCATTTTGTTGTGCAAACAGATGCACATCGTGCTGCAACACTTCCCACTGGACATATTCGAATAAAATTTGCGTGATGGTGGGCACCGCGCGTTCGTTTTGCTGTGTAATGATCTGCAGGGGTTGATAGAGTATGCTGCCGTCCTCTTGCGGACGCTGGTAAACCCCCATGAATTCGTGTTGTGTAATGCCAAGCCCAAGCGCGTATAAATCTTCGGGACGCAAGGCGGAAAGATCAGGCAAGTCGGGGTCAAGCGCATCGTAGTCGATGGAGATGCGCTCCCACACCAGCAAACGGCCGCCATTGTCGTTGCCGTCGGGCAAGCGTTCGGCGGGCACTCGTGCATCCAAGGTGCGCGCCCATGCCGTGTTGAGTGCGATAAAATCAGTGCTAACCAGTATTTGTTGCAACTGCTGTTGGGTAACGGTGTGCGGTGTGTGGACATCGCTGGGTTGGTTGTGTTGGCGCATGGCAGTGACCAGCTCGCCTTCGTCGTTGCGGCGGCGCGCTAGCATGGTTTCTTCCACACGCACCCGCAGCAGCACCGGCAGAACATCGGTATTCACCAGCGCAATGGGACGCTGTGCGGTTTCGCCGGGCAGCAGAGTGATTTCGTTGCGGTGGTAGGGATCAAGCAAAATCAACTCCTGTGCAACCAAGGGGTTACCTTGTGCATCTAGCAGTTGAAATGCGTCGTCTAGTTCGTGCACATGCACGAGGTAAGACGTGATGCCAGCGGCAACCACGGCTGCCGCGCAAATACCCAGCGCAAAAAAATAAAACAAACCACGCTGCCTGTCGGTCCATTGCAGACTCGGCAGCGTTGCAGGTTTTTTTTGTGGTTGCAGACGCACCGCTCGGGCGTTGCGCCGCCGCACGCGCCAAATGGCAAGGCGCATGCGCGGGTTAAAAAAGCGCTTGTTCTTCATGCACAATCACCTTTTTCTTGCGTACAAAGGGACGCACCCATTTGCGCAGCAGCACAGCCGCCACACACAATGCTGCTGCCAGCACGGCGATAGCCCAGGCATGGGTGTGCAAAAACGACAACACAAAGCCTGCGCGCGGTATGACGGCCACACGCACGCCAAGCACTTGCGCGGCGGGAATCTCCAAGCTGTCGTGTTCAACGCCTGCTTCAGGGCGGCGGGTGCGGAAATATAGCCGGGCGCCACTGCCAGCGCGTTCGTGTACTACGCGGGTTAAGCGGCTGTCGGGCTGGCCGGGCAGCGCGTAGTATGTAATCACGTTGCCGGAATCAATGCGTTCGGGCGCACGGTTGACCGTGATGAGCATATCGCCGCGTGCAATCACGGGAGCCATGGCATCGGTGGGTTCCACAAAAAAGCGCAGACCAAACACCCCACCGGGGAAGGTGTTGAGCACCAGCACAACGGTCAATAGCAGGCACACCAGCACACCGAAGCCAAACAATGCGTTGGCCAAGCGTTTGATGTTGCGGGCTTTTTTTTCGCCGGGCACCACGGCCATGGCAAGGGTGACGGTGTTATCATCCCACACTTCATCGGCCAGGTGGTCAACTTCTTCAACAAAGGCTTCGCCTTGTGGCGAAATTGGCAATGGACTCACCTCGCTTGTCTACTCAGGTTTTGGTCGCGCAGGCGGTAATCCACTGGCGCGGGCGGCTCTGCATCACGCAGCACATTGCGCACGGAGTTGGAGATGCTTTGCAGCTGGCCGAACACGCGGTCGCGCTCGGTGTGCAGCTCTTCCACGCGGTGGCGTGCGCTTTGCAATGTAGCTTCGGCATCTTGCTCGGCTTTGCCGGTGATTTCTGCAGCAAGGCGGCGGGCATCCTGCTCAGCTTTGTGGAGGGTATCATCTGCTTGACGGCGGGCGTCTACCAATGTTTTGGCAATGCAGTGCATGTCCTGTTCATAGCTGCCGTTGTTTTCGCTGGTTTGTTGATTCGCCTGTTGGTTCAACTGGTGGCGCAGGTATTCAATTTCCTGGTGCGCCGCTTGCAGTTGCCTGTGCAGCTCGCTGGAATCCGTAGCTGCGGGCGTGGGCACAGTTGACGCGTGGGCAAGTTGCTCGTGCAGGCGGCGAGATTGTTCTTGCTCGGCCGCAAGCTGTTGTTGCAGCTGCACGATGTAAAGTTCCTGTTGTTGTGCGGCAGCGGAGTCATCGCTTGGCAGCAAAACAGCACCGCCTTCGCGGCCGGCCAGCTCGCGTTTGAGACTGCGGTTGTCTTCGCGAATCTTCTTGAACGCAACCTCAAGCTGCGCAAGATATAGATCCACGCGTTCGGTGCCATAGCCCTGGCGTTGCACGCCAAACATGTTGCGATATTTTTCGTTGGGCACATATTCTTTCATGCGATGAAGTCCCCCTCTTGTTGATTATACGTAATCATTTTATATTATACTACATGTTGTGGGGGATTGCAAGGGGTTTCACTATTTTTTTTGCGTGCCTAAATTTTTACAGTGCTCGACTTGACATGGCGGGTGGGATGTGTTATCATGGGAGTAGAAATGAGATGAGAGGGGAGCAAGATGCACGAGGAGAAAATTTTAGCGGCGATTGCTGATATGGAGCGCCGCATCAATACATCGTTCGAGTCTTTGGAAGCTCGCCTTAAAGAAATCAGAATAGATTTGCTTGAGCTGCAACAGCGCAAGCGCCAACAAGAAGAATAACATAAATCTTACCGGGCGGAGAAATCTGCTCGGTTTTTTCGTCGTTTTTCACAAACATGAAAAACTTTGCCAAAAAAGCTTGACAAAATGGGGGGGGGGGGGATAATTTTAGTTAACATTTACAAAGGAGATTGTTTCACATGAGGAAGTGGATTTCGCTGGTGCTGGCGGTGATGATGGTGTTTGCGCTGGGTGCAGGCTTGGTGGGTTGCGGCAACTCAGGCATCGACGAAAGATATGGTGCAAGTAGTTTGGAGGAATGGGTTAGACTTTATAATCTCGCGTTGGAAAACAACAATGCTGAAGCGCTTATCCTCCTAGAACTTTCCGGTATAGTTCGCTATGCTTCTGGTGTGAGCAGAGAGGATATCGAGGAGGAGGAGCGAGAGAGATTGCGGCGGGCTCAACGAACCGTAAGGGAAGTGCAATCGCTGACCGTTCATACGATTCAAGAATATATCGCTTGGGAAAACTTACTACTTACTTCTGCTTTGTATCAACCAACCTTATTGACGATAGAAGGCGTGTTGAGCGACCTCGCAGCACGAGAACAAGAAAGGCACGACTTCCTTTCAGAGCTCTTCACGATTGAGGACATAACAACACGTTTTACACGTCAAAATTTTACCCTACATGGCTTAGAGCGATTGTCGAGAGTGCTTCATCCTCTCGTCGAGTTAGGGTATTATCCCATCGCTCCTTCGATATTTGTGCAAATCAATGGGCGTTGGTTTCGCGCGTAACAACATACCTACCACTGGGCGGAGAAATCTGCTCGGTTTTTTTGCTGCTTGTGAGCGATGAGAAAATCCTCGCTCCGCGAGCCTTCCTCAGTCACGCGCGACGCGTGCCAGCTCCTTCCCGAGGAAGGAGCTAGGGCTTGCTTCTTAACGTTACGATATTGCTATCCTCTTAAACCTTAGCTCCCTCTTGTGGAGGGAGCTCCCTGCGTCGCGCGGGGTGAGGGAGGGGTGCGAGCACAATCACACAACCAAAATCAAGTTGAAATAGCTTCTGTCTCCACGCCCCCAAAAACATTTTTCCGTCTTTTTTGCACTTTGGCTTGCCCCGTGGAAAAAAATATGGTATAATAGTGAGGAAATTGCGCGCCAAGCGCGACATACTAGTAGCAGGAGGAAAGTGCATCGTGGAGCAACGCACCGCCGAGGAAGCCTATGCCGCATTTTGCGGGGGCGACCAAAGCGCATTTGACCAAATCATGCATGAGTTCCGGCAGGGGCTGATTTTTTTCCTGCGCAGCTATGTCAAGTCGTATGAAACGGCAGAGGACCTAGCCGAGGATACATTTGTTGAGCTCATCATTCACCAGGGCAGATTTCGCGGGCAAAGCTCGCTGAAAACATTCATCTATTCTGTGGCGCGGCACAAGGCCATTGATCACATTCGCCGCGAACAACGCCGCCCCACCGTGGCGCTGGATGAAATTGACCACTGGCAAGGCGATGAAGACACGCCAGAGGAACACTATCTGGCGCAGGAGCGGGCGCAGGTGATTGCAAATGCCATTGCCACATTGTCGCCCGACTACCAGGAGGTGCTGCGGCTGCTCTATCTGGAACGATTGAGCTACGACGACATTGCGCGGATTATGCGCAAAAGCAACAAACAGATTGATAACCTGGCCTATCGCGCACGCAACACGCTGCGCACGGCCCTAGGAAAGGAGGCAGAATATCTTGAAGAATCATGATGATTTCATGCAGGCAGTGTATGCCAAGGCAGACGTGAAGCGCAAGCAGATTAAGCGGCGCAACACGATGATTCGCAACGCAACGGTGAGTTTTGTGTGCACATTTGTGGTTGCGCTTGCTGTGGTGCCCATCAGCCGCATGTTTATGCAACAACCGCAACAGCCCGTAGTCCCCTTCATACCTGTGGCGGATTACAACTATCCCATTGATGTTGAACGAATGTTGCCGATGGGTGACGAATTGACCCCCGATGAAATAGAACAGCTGGTGCGCGATAACATTGAGTCCCACAGAGAAAACAATTTCGCCGCGCGCAACGCCCCGCCGCAAGTGGTGGTGGCCGCAGGCGAAACTTTGGAACTGCACAGCATAGACGACATGGCTGAATTGGCAGATGTGCTGGCGGCGAATTATTTGCCCGGCGATTATGACACGGATGGCGAACCCATCAGTTTGCCGGTGGTGCCGCGCTTTGCAGGTGCGGTGACGATTGAATCCGTGGACAGTTTGCTGGAATTTTTGGCGGGCTTGCCCTCAAATGTGCACTTGCTGCAACAGTTGATGGATGAGTATGACGACGAGTTTTTTAGCGAAAACGTGCTGATGGCCATGCCCATTGGCATTGGTGTGCCGCTGGCCCAGAGCCTTGCAGCGGGACCAGGAGCAATTGACGTTGAACCAGATCAACCGGAAGATGAACCGCCAAGCATTGGCCGTGGCGCGTTGGATAACTGGCATGCGAACGTGGATAGTGACTTAATGTTGCTGCTGCTGGTGCCGATGAGCATTGCAGAATGATTTTTTGCGATACAGCCCCATCAAGTGATTGGTGGGGTTGACTTTTTTGAGGGGGATATTATAATGAAAAAGATACTTGATTGCTGATATCACATTGCGCGTGCAGGGGCGGCAACCTGCCGCCCGAAACCTCAATGGGCCATGTTTTTTATACCCCGGGCGGATTCACATCCGCCCCTACAGGTTGCGGGTTGATTCGGTGAAGGAAAAAGAGACAAGCCGCGTCGCTCCGCGAGCCTTCCTCAGACACGCCCGAGGCGTGCCAGCTCCTTCCTGAGGAAGGAGCTAAGGCTTTGGCGGTTAACGCCAGCGAAGCTATAGGCAGGTAGATAGCACTGCAAATGTTTGCTCTGAAATTAGAGCAATTCTAGGCATAATATTCCCATACAATAAGTGTACCAGTTTCGGTACAAGGAGTGGGAAGTATGATGCAACAAAAAATCAAACAAGACATCAATATCGGCGCAAATATTCGCGACTTGCGCTTGCGATGTGATATTGGACAAACTGAAATGGCGATAAAACTGCAGCTGTTGGGCATTGACATGACCCGCGTAGCGTTGTATAAAATTGAAAGCGGTGAGCAGCACATTCAAGCAACGCAACTGCGCGGCATTCGCGATGTGCTGGGTGTGACCTATGACGACTTGCTGAAAGAGCAGGAGGGCATGCAATGAAGAAACCCGCACACCGCCGTCCCGAATTGCTGCTGGGCGCAGCGGTGCTTTGTGTGGCCGCCGGCGTGATGTTTTTCATTGCGGCGCGCGGCGGCGTGCAACCCGTGCAAGTGCAGGCCACTACCCAGCATTTGCAGGCGGGCGAAAGCCCCTTTGCGCAACCGCAAGTGCCAACGCAGCCAGATTGTCCGCCCACACAGCCCGTGCAGCCTGATCAAACCAACGCACAGGGGCAGATGATTATCGGCTACACGGGTGTGACGGTTTATCACGTTCCGTCGCCGACTGTATCACCTACACAGCCACCCGTTGTACCGCCGACTGCGGCACCCACTCAGCCGCCAACACAGCCAACTGCTGCGCAATCGCCCATGGTGAACATCAACACTGCTGACCTGCAACGCCTGCAAATCCTGCCGGGTATTGGTCCAGCGCGTGCACAGGCAATACTCGATTGGCGGGCGCAGCATGGTGCGTTTAGCCGGCCCGAGCAGCTGCTGGAGATCAGCGGCATTGGCACGGCCACGCTAATGAACATGTTGCCGTTTTTGTATATTTGATGAGTTGTTGTCGCTCCGCGAGCCTTCCTCTACTTTTGCCACGCTAAGGCGCGCAAAAGTCCGCGCGACGCGGCCAGCTCCTTCCGGGGGAAGGAGCTTTGGGGCTTGTTTTTTCCACTTTCGTAAATTGTCCTCCGCGAAGCGGGCTAAAGTTTTTTGGTTCTTTTTTTCAAATAAAGAACAAGAAAGGAACCCTATGAAACTCGACTACCACCTGCACACCATTTTTTCCGACGATAGCCGCGAGCCCATGCAAAACATGTGCGCCCGCGCGGTTGAACTTGGCGTGAACGAAGTGTGCTTCACCGAGCATTTGGACTTTGACGCGCTGAGCTTGGGTTACTATAAGCCCGATGATTACTTTGCCGAGCTGTATCGCTTGCGTGAAGTGTTTGACGGCAAGCTGATCATTCGCGCGGGGCTTGAAATCAGCGAGCCGCATGACCACATGAAAGAGCTGGAAGAAGCCCACGCCCGACCCTATGATTTCATCATGGGTGCGCTGCACTATTGGATGGGCGGGCTGTTTCCGTCTGTGATGCGTGACCGCGGCATGGACTTGCAACGCTGCTGCGCGCACTACTGGCGCGAAATGCGAAAGATGGTTGCCGTGCAGGGATATGATTGCGTGGCACACTTTGATTTTCCTATCCGCTTTTTTGGCGACATTGTTTGGCAGCCCGATGAGATTGATGATATTTTCAGCACCGCGCTGCAAAACAATCTGCTGTTTGAGATCAACACGTCGTCGCTGCGCAGCGGTGTGGCTGAACCCATGCCCGGTCGTGCGCTGCTGGAGCGATATAAGGCTTGCGGCGGCACGCATGTGACCGTGGGCAGCGACGCCCACGATGCGAAAAGTCTCTATGTTGGCGTGGACGTTGCACGCGAACTGGCCGAAAGCGTGGGCTTGCAGATTGCGCGGTTTGACAATAGACAAAAAATTTGAGGTGGCACATGAATTTATTCACCGCACAAATCAACGGCTGGGATGACTGGGAAAATGTCTATCAGTCTGTATTGGCATTCGCGCCGCTGATTGAGCACGTTTTGCGCAAAGAGCAGTTGCCTGCCGCCGAAATAGAGCGGCTTACGCCTGGCACCAATGCCGTGTTTAAAGTGGGCGATGTTGTTATCAAAATTTTTGCCCCAGCCGAAAGTGGCATGGATCAAACGCTTGACCTGCAAACTGAGCTGTTCGCCGCCCGACATGCATATTCGCTGGGCGTGCGTGTACCCAAAGTGATTGCCAACGGCTTTGTGCACGATAAATACGATTTTGCTTACATCATCACCGAATTTGTGCACGGCGTGGAACTTGCGCAAACGTTGAAAACCATGACAGCAGATGAGAAAATCAAAATCGGTCAAGCACTACGTTGCGCAACGAATAAAATGAATATTCCCTGTGCGTGCTTTAACGGTATTGATGTGATACACGACCGTAGTCGCGACTGGCGCTGGGAGGGTTTTTCCGCGCAATTCAAGGCCGAGCGGTTGGCGCATATCGCATTGCAAGATTTTGACCAGCGCGTGTTTGTGCATGGCGATTTGAACTTGGATAATGTATTGCTCAGCCCAAATGGCGAGCTTTGCGTCATCGACTTTGCCGATGCCGTGCTTGCGCCCGCGCTTTACGAACACGCACTGATGCCTTTCTCTTTCGAGTTTGACCCAACGCTGCTGCGGGGCTATTTCGGCGATTATTCTAGCGGTGAATTTATTGATATGTGCCTCAATGGGCTATTGATACATGACTTCGGTGGTGACATTGCCAAAGAACACTTCGGTGTGGTGGATAGCTTGGACATATTGCGCAAAGCGCTGGAACAAAAATTGCTGATTTCCGCATAACGGAAAAACAACACACAGGCGGCATAGCCAAGCCCCAGCTCTGCATACAAAAAGGGCAGGGGGTATGTTTATGATTATTCGCTTAACGAAGGCCACACGGTTTTTGATTATCTGCGCGCTATTGCTGGTGACGGCGCTCATCGGCATTGGCACGCGCAGTGTTACGGTCAGTGCGCCATATACGCCGCGGGCGCAAGCAATGCCTGTGATTGTTTACCGCGCGATGGAGAGAGACTCTCCGGCGGCGATTTCGCTGCAACAGCTGGAGGATGACCTTGATTTTTTGCTAGACAACGACTTTGTTGTGCTGGGCGAACCCGACCTGGTGGCTGCGTTGCGGCGTCAGGCGACTTTGCCCGGGCATGCGGTGTTGCTGCTGTTTGATGACACGTGCAGGAAATTCACGCGCAGGGTGTTGCCGTTGCTGGAAGAACGAGAACTACCGTGGATTCCCGCAGAGAAGTCGGGTTTGCTCACCCGTGAGCTGCGTGCGGCGGGGCACTCCGTTGCGCGATATGAACGCACGCCAACGCTTACGCTGCAACAACAACTTGAAAATTGATCACACGCGGGCGGATTTTGCATCCGCCCCTACATTAACATTGATGAAGGGACAAGCTCATGAAAAAGATTATCGCATTGCTGCTGGCGTTGCTGTTGCTTGCAGGTTGTGCAAGCGTGGCAGAGCCTGCCGTGGCGGATGTGAATCCGCCCGAGGTGGAAGAAACAACCGAAACGACCACTACGACGGAATGGACACCTCTCCCCACTCAGCCGATTGACTTACCCACCAGTTTTCCAGATGCGCCAGAGGTGTATTGGCCAATTTTGCGGTATTTACATATGTTTGCTGATGACCATGAGGGCAACATAATGTACGCGATGGATGCGCTTTGGTTTGCTGGCTTTGGATTTGCAACTCGCGGAAATAATGGCTTTATGATTGCGGATATCAACGGTGATGGTATTGATGAGCTGATTGTGATGGGGCAATTTGAAGGTCAAGATCCGCACATGATTGCATTGTTTACACAACATAACGGCGTTGCGGTGCGACTAGGTAGTTGGACACACCGAGCCAGCGCCGTGCTTACTGTAGACGGCATCATTTACGATCGTGCCTCAAATTCTTCGGAAAGTAGCGTTCACACTTCCGCAAAGCTTGAGCCAGGCGCGACACGACTTACAACATTATCGTTTCATGAGCATGATTTTATAGATGGTCAAAATGTGATGAGAACGTCACCAGACGGCGAATGGCAGCCATCTAGCGAGGAAGAGATACAAGCTCTTTGGCACAACTTGATCAACCCACCCAACCCTATGCCTCTCACCTTCATCCCTATCGAACAATAAAGGAGCACACCATGCTAGTTTCCCCACGCGACATCCTACTGCCTGCTTTTGAAGCGGGCAAACTTGTGGGCGCATTCAACACTGGCAACCTAGAAATGACCCGCGGCATCATCCGCGCGGCCGAGCAGCTGGGCACGCCTATTCTGCTGCAAATTGCCGAGAAAAGATTGCCGCATTCGCCGCTGCATTTGATGGCACCCATGATGGTCGCCGCCGCACAACAGGCGAGCGTGCCTGTGGCCGTGCAGCTTGATCACGGCGAGTGCCCTGCCATCATTGAAGAGGCGGCCAACGCGGGTTTCACGGGCATCATGTTTGATGGCTCGCACTTGCCGCTGGAAGAAAACATCGCCCGCACACAAGCCGTGCGCGAGCGTTATGCTGATGTTTGGTTAGAGGGTGAAGTGGGCGTGCTCGGCGGCAGCGAGGGCGGCCCCGAAGCCGAGGCACTGCACACTTGCCCCGCGCAGGCTGAGCAATATGCCGCCAAAAGCGGCTGCGATTGTCTGGCGGTTTCGATTGGAAATGCGCATGGGTTGTATCACGGCGTGCCTAAGCTCAACTTTGCTGTGCTTGAGGAGATTCGTCGCCGTCTGCCAAACATGCCACTGATTTTGCATGGCGGCACGGGGATTCCCGCGCATGATTTGCAGCGTGCGGCTGCGCTGGGCATTTGCAAGGTGAACATTGCAACGGCGAGTTTTGCGGCATTGCGCAAGGCTGCTGCGACTGCTGAAGGCGACTACTTTGCCATGAGCGAGGCCATGGTGCAGGCGGTGTGTGATAGCACGCGCGAGATTCTCTTGCAACTTTTTTGACCCCTGCGGGGCGCAAGCCGCTTCGCTGCATCCTATCAAAGCCTCGTGAAATCTAAGTTCTTTTGGTTACTTTTTTTTCAAGAAAAGTAACGCAGCTCTCGCACCACTTGCGCAATGGGCAGCCCCATCACGTTGTAGAAGTCACCCACGATACCCTGCACCAGCACTGCCCCGCGGCCTTGAATACCATACGCGCCCGCTTTGTCCATTGGTTCGCCGGTGGCGACATAGCGGGTGATTTCGTCGTCGCTCAGCGCATAAAATTGCACTTGAGTTTGCTGCGCAAAGACAGTTTTATGCTCGCCGCGCTGCATGCACACGCCTGTGAAGACCGTGTGTTCGCGCCCGCTGAGCAGGTGCAGCATGCGCACGGCATCGGCTTCATCCACAGGTTTGCCGAGGATTTCGCCGTCAATGACCACAATGGTGTCGGCGGCAATCACGCATGCGTCGGGGTATAGCGCAGCCACGGCTTCGGCTTTTTGGCAGGCGAGCTCACGCGCGGCGTGCTCAGGTGTCCACGCTGGGTCAAGGGTTTCGTCGATATCGGGCGCGTGCACGGTGAAGGCAATGCCAGCGGCGGCAAGCAGCTCGTGCCTGCGCGGTGAAGCAGAAGCTAAGATAATTTGCATGAAACTTTCCTTTCAACAGCAACTGTAGGGGCGGATGTGAATTCGCCCGGACCATAAATATTGTACCATACTTTTTTTCATATTGCAATCAAAAAAACCACATTTCCCCCCTTTACATTTGCGCACGCGTGGTGTATAATATAAAGTGCATAATTATGTTGAAGGAGCTCTCATGCGATATAATCACGAAATTTGCAGCAGCTGCGACACTGCGTTTGATGAACACAGCGACGTTGTGGTGTGCCCTGATTGCGGCACGCCAGTGCATCGTCATTGCTGGCAAAGCGCGGGCGCATGCCCCAATGCCCACAGCCACGGCAGCGAGTTTGTGTGGAAACCCACGCAGATTGTGCCCGTTGCAGCAGACGAAGAAGCACCCAAACCCCTGTGCGACCACTGCGGTGAATACACTGAACCGGGCATGCCATTTTGCCCCGGTTGCGGCGCAGAACAAGGGCAAGCGTCGCCGATAGAAATGTTCTCGCAAATGAGCCTGGAGCGCGAAAAGGCTTTTCTGCGCGACTTTCCTGTGCATTGGGTCAACGGCCGCCAATTGCGCGCGGGTGACGTTGTGGCCGGCCAACCGGTTGAGGAAATTTGCCTGCAGCTGCGCAGCACCCAACGCACCGCCGAGCGCTATTTGTCGCGTTTCGCACGCCAGCGTAAACTAAGCTGGAATTGGGCGGCGTTTTTTCTGGGCCCCTATTGGATGTTTTTTCGCAAGCTGTTCAAGCCTGCGTTGATTTTTGGCGCAGTGGCTTTGGCTATCGCATTTGTGATGTTGCCCATTCACGAGGGCATGCTGGGGATTCTTGAAAGCTATGGCACAACGAACCCGCCGCAAGCATGGTCGATGCTGTGGGGCATTGTGCGTGCGCACCAATGGCAGGCAATTGTTGCGGGCGGGCTTTGGTTAGGGGGGCGTCTTGTTGCGGCATTGCTGGGCGACCGCTTGCTGCAAGGCAAAATCATGGATAACATCGAAAAAGTTAAGCGTGAAGATGCTGTGCTTGGTTTGGGTGACCCGCCCTCCATCTCGGCTGGTGAAGGTGCCATGCGCAGGCTAAACCGCCACCAGTTGTTGGCGCGCATGGGCGGGGTATCGTTCTTTGCGCCGCTGCTGTATTTTTGGGCATTGCAATTGTTGCCCGGTGTGCTGCTGAATTTTGTTGGCATGTTTGTGCGTTAGACGCAACATGAATGTGAAGGAGAACAACCCATGCATAGCTGTCAATATTGTATGACTGCGCTGAAACCCCACGCAAAGTTTTGCGAAAACTGTGGCGCGAGCATCGCAGCCGAGCCTGTGCCTGCACCTGAAAATACGTATTACCAACCACAAGCCGCTCCCGCTTGGCAAGCGCCGCCGGTTCAACCGTCGCGCCCTGCGCACAAACGCGCATGGTTTTGGGTGCTGATTGCATTTGCTGCGCTAATAGTGTTGGTGCCTGTGGGGCGGTTTATTTATGGCTTTGGGCAAGGGTTTGCGCAAGGCTGGCGTGACGCAGTTGCCGAACACTCAGCGGATCGTTTGCCAAATTCTTGGGATGACTTTCATTTGCCTGAAGGTTGGGAGGATTGGTTGGATTTGTTCAACCAAGGCGATTATTTCTTGGCTGGCTATGACTTCTTTTTCGACCTTGAAGAATTTAGCACCATCAATCCAGATATCACCGGCGATGCTTCTCTCGCAGCTTCTGATTTATATGGCGTGTGGATCTGCGACCTTGATGAAAGCTGGCAGTATTTCTTCGCGGCTGAGGGCGTCGGCTTTCGCGGTGGCGGTGCAGGATTATTCACGGGAATGGTGGTGGAGTTCGAATGGGCATTGAACGATGGCATTTTATCCATCTGCGCCAATCTTGCCGAATGCGACAGCCTTGAAGCATGTGAATTGCCTGAATTTTGGGCTGTGCACATGGTTGACGATGTGATGACAATCACCAGCCAGCAAATCGAAAACCAACAGTTCAGCTATTTCAGACAATAAGGAGAAATTTCATGAGCATCCGTCCTGATGTGATGGCACTGGCACGGCAATACAAAGCCGGAACGTTTTTGTTTCGCGGCAGCATTCGCAATTTGTCCAATACCCTGCACCCGCACGAGCAACCGCAGGTTGTGCTGGCGTGCACGCTCACGCCGAGCCTTGTGCACACCTTCAACGATGACGATGAGCGTGTTGGCGTGATTGCGCTCACCAACATGCGTGTGGTGCACGCCAGCAGTGAAGGTATCAGCAGCTTTGGTTTTGATGAAGTGCACTCGCTGCGCCTGGATAACACGGATGATTATGTGGTGCTGTTTGGCACACAAACGCACAACTGGCATGCGCTGTTTATGGGCGCGGTTGGCGGCAGTAGTGAGTATGCTGGTATTTTCCTGCGCTTGCTGCAGCAGGTTGCCACAGGCACGCCGCCGGTGAATACCATGGCTACGCCTGCCGGTGCGCCACAAGTGCGTGTGACCTGCCAAAACTGTGGCGCGCATGAGCTGCTCTCACCTGGGCAAGCTGCCGTTTGTTTATATTGCAATGGTGTGCTGCAAGCACCTGCGCTGGAGCCTGCGGTTGCTCCCGTTATCGCACAGCCTGTTGTGCAAGAAGAGCAAAGCAGCTTTGGCGGCGGTTTCTTGGGTGGCTTGCTTGGCGGCGCGCTGGGGGAAATCATTGAGGCTGTGGTGGATGAGTTTATTTAAGGAAGGTAGGGAATGACTTGAGCCGAACTCCCGATATGCAAGCACTTTCAAAGTTGCTGTTGCCCAACGAGACATTTCAACGTTTTGTGCATGATTCTCGTTGCCGCTTGGCTGCTACACACTTAACCACCCGAACCCTAATAGCTCAGCCATTTTTGGGGCATTTAGCGTTAACAGACCAAAGGCTCATTTTCTTTGACCGAAATCATCATCAAGCGTTCCCATTGCATGAAATCCATTCGGTGCATCGAAAAATCCAAGCAGTGTTTTTCAGCACACAAACGCAAAAAGTGCAGGCTTGGAGACCCAGTGGTACAATAGGTTTAATTCGGACATTTGATTTTGCGTCTGCGCTTGAACAACTGCTCAACACAATCAGCGCGGCGAATCAACAACCCCCGTCAATCCCCTCGCAGCAGGTGCAAGGGGCTGTCAATTGCCCACGCTGTGGTGCAAATGTGCTCGTTACACCCGGGCAGCCCGGCAAATGCGAATACTGTAATGGTTTTGTGCAAATTTAATATTACATACAAAAAGGAGAACAAACATGAAAGTCAGAAAAGCCATCATCCCCGCAGCAGGCCTGGGCACCCGCGTGCTGCCCGCCAGCAAAGCCGTGCCCAAAGAAATGCTCAACATCGTGGACAAACCCGCCATCCAATACATCGTGGAGGAAGCTGTGGCCGCAGGCATTGAGGAGATTCTCATCATCACCAACCGCGGCAAAGGCGCCATTGAAGACCACTTTGACCATGCATTTGAGCTGGAAACCCAGCTGGCCAAACAGCCCAGCAAAGCGGGTATCCTCGAGCAAGTGATGAACGCCAGCACCATCCCCGCCAACATTTATTTCCTGCGCCAGAAGATAACCAAAGGCCTTGGCCATGCGATTTTGTGCGCAAAAAACTGGGTGGGCGACGAACCCTTCGCTGTGCTCTATGGCGACGACGTGATTTTGAACGACGACCCGGTGACCGCGCAACTTTGCCGTGTAGCGGAAGAATTCGGCCACGGTGTCATCGGCGTGAAAGAGGTTGACCGCAAAGACGTGCCTAAATATTGCAGCGTGGAAAACACCCCCGAGCGCGACAACATCATGCGCGTCACCTCCATCGTGGAGAAGCCAGAACCCGGCACCTTTGATTCTTGCTACAGCATTTTGGGCCGTGTGGTTCTTTCGCCCGAAATTTTCGCCATGCTGGAAGAAGGCGTGGCCAACACTCCCGCCGGCGAGGAATATTACCTCACCGACGCCATGAGTGATCTCGGTGCTGCCGGCAAGCTGATGGCCGTGGATTTCGTTGGCACGCGTTATGACATGGGCAACAAGCTCGGCATTTTGCAAGCCAACTGCGAAGTCGCGCTCAATCACCCCGAAATCGGCGCAGATGCCCGTGAGATGATCAAGGCCCTCGCTGCCACGCTGTAGGGCAGAGATCGTGTTCTTTTTTGAAAAAAAGAACCAAAAAACTTTAGCCGCTTCGCGCTGGGATTTTTATGGAACGATAATAGACCACAGCGAAGCGACGAAAACCCTCTAGTCGAACAGAATAAAGCACCAGCATGGCATTGAAGCCCTCGCTGGTGCAGGCAACTTGTGCTCGTTTGGCTTCTTCCACAACCCCGCGTCAGCATGTAGGGGCGGCAATTATGCCGCCCGGGATTTTTAATGAGGGCTTCGGGCGGCGTAATCGAGGTCGCGGATATCTCACCCCAGCGGCACAAACTCAAACTGCATGGGGTTGGGCGGGTTGCGGTATTGCTGCGCATAACGTTCATATGCTACGCAAAACTCTTCCGCAGTGATATGCCTGCGGCACACCCGGCCACTCACGCGGGGCAGGCAGGGTTGTGGCGGCTTGCACCATTGTGGTTTCGATTGCCGCATCAACTTCGGGCGGATTTGCATCCGCCCCTACAGGCTCTGCCACACTCGCACAACCCGCAAGAAATACCAATACCAGCAACAACGCGATAATCTTTTTCATGGTAATATCTCAATCTTTCTTTGTATTTTTCCAGGCTCCAAATAGCCCAATGAGTGCCGCACTTGCCACCACCCACGCGGGGTGCGCGCCAAGCAATGCCACAGGAATAAACGCTGCCACGGCAATCAGCAGCTGCCACCAACGCTTCACCTGACTGCGGAAGATGTTCACCACAGCGGCAGTCACCAGCGCGGCCACCGCCACGCGCATGCCTGCCAATGCAGCCTGTGCAATGGGGTGGTCGATGACGAAATTCAGCCCGAACGACAAAATCAGCACGATAACAAAGCCCGGCAGCGCAACCGCAATGGGGCCAACAATCGCACCCAGCATCTTCTTTTGCTGCCAGCCGATGAGTGCCGACACCGTCACTGCGATGATGCCGGGCGTGCATTGCCCAATGGCGTAGTAATCTACGATTTCGTCGCGGGTGCACCAGCCACGGCGGTCGATGATTTCACGTTCGAGCATGGGAAACATAGCAAGGCCGCCCCCAAAGGTCATTAGACCGACCTTGAGGAAGCTCGCGAACAACTGCCACAACACTTTCATGGCTATAGTATATCATATTTTGCGGGCGTGTGCAAGCATCACCTTCCCAATCTGCTTATTTAAATGCATCCCCTAAAGTATTTCCTCCCTCATTGCGTCATACACTAATGACACATGAAGGGGGATTTTCTATGACCAATGAACAACGCCTTGCCATTATCGCGCGCCACATTGCTGCCGGAGTCGAAATCTCCTGCGTAGACGGCGTCATCATCGACGAACACACAACCATCGGCGCAGGCAGCGTGGTTTATCCCGGCACGATGCTGCGCAACTGCATGGTAGGCAGCGGGGTTACGCTCAACCACGTGCAGGCGCAAGATTGCACCATCGGCGACGGCTGCACGCTGGGGCCATGGGTGCATCTGCGCCCTGGCACTGTGCTGAGTGAGAATGTGCGTGTGGGCAACTTTGTGGAAATCAAAAACACCCAGGTCGGCTGCGGCACAAAAATTTCGCACCTGAGTTACCTGGGCGACGCCACTGTGGGCGAGCAAGTGAATGTGGGGTGCGGTCTTGCGGTGGCGAACTACGGCGGACAAAAGGGCGTGAAGCACCGCACGGTGATCGAAAACGGCGCGTTCATCGGCTGCAACAATGCCATCGTTGCACCTGTCACTATCGGCGAAAACGCCTACACCGCTGCAGGTTCAACGATTACCGAGAATGTGCCTGCGGGCGCGCTCGCCATTGCACGGGCACGGCAGGTGACGAAGCTACTTTTTTTGAAAAAAAAGTAACCAAAAAAACTTTTGCCGCTTTGCGATTGATTTTTATGATAAATTGAAAAAACAAGCCTTGGCTCCTTCCTCGGGAAGGAGCTGGCTGCGTCGCGCGGTCTGAGGAAGGTTCGCGGAGCGAGGATTGCAATTACCCTAGCCAAAAACTCCTGCGGTGCACAAGGAAAATCCCCTGCCGTGAAGCAGGAGATTGGTTATTGCTAACGTTACACGTTAAACAAAATGCGCAAGAAACCAAAAATCAAAAAGCCGCTAACCAGCGAAAGCAACACAATGCCGCTAATGCCTAGCAAATTAAGCCATGGACATGTTGCCGGCGGGATAATTACTGCACATGATGGCGAGCGGGTCATCGTTGTGAAGAACCCTGCACGATCGCTTTCGAACACCACGAAGGCACCTTCAACGCGCACATTGGGCGGCCCGTAAGCTTCAGTGTCGCTAGTCCATACGAAAAATTCCGGTGGTATATCAAGTGGATTGTGTACTCTGTGCGGTAAGCGATACGTCAATTTACCATTTGGTTGCACTTGTTCGCCCTGATAATAGAAATCAATCCACCAACCCCCAAATGGCAAATGCTGCTCATCAGGCTCGCGGGAGATTTCAAGCATGTCAACTTCAAGTACTGTGCCTACGGGCAACACGCCGGCCGGAACATCGACGAATACGTTGTAAAAAGGACAAGAGAGGGTGAACGGGGTAGAGGTATCTATGCCAGTCTCTGTGTCGTCTGCGCAGTATGCGCACATGCCGCAATTTTGTAAGCCGTAGCATGCAGAGTACTCACCTGGTGCGGTGCTCATCGTTGTGAAGAATCCTGCGCGATCGCTTTCAAACACCACGAAGTCACCTTCAATGCGCACATTGGGCGGCCCGTAAGCTTCGATGTCGCTAGTCCATACGAAAAATTCCGGTGGTATATCAAGTGGGTTGTGTACTCTGTGCGGCAAGCGATACATCAATTTGCCGTTTGGTTGCACTCGTTCGCCTTGATAAAAGAAATCAATCCAAAAACCTCCGAATGGCAAATGCAGCTCATCAGGCTCGCGGGAGATTTCAAGCATGTCAACTTCAAGTACTGTGCCTACGGGCAACACGCCGGCCGGAACATCGACGAATACGTTGTACTCTGGACAGTTGAGTGTAAATGCGACGGGCGTTTCGTTGGCGGTGGCAGAAATCATGGTGGCAAAACCAACGCTAGCCAAAAGCACCAGTGCTAGCACGAGCGATAGCATTTTCTTCATCAAAAGTGACCTCCTTCAAAATCAAGGTAACTTATTGTATCACATATGCGATGTGGTGTCAATCGCTTTGCGCAAAACAGTGCAATCTTGTGCAATGTGACGAAGACCTCATCCTAACCGAAAACTTTTGCGATGCACTGCCGCCAATCCCGCCATGTGCCTGCGGGCGCACTCGCCATAACCCGTTAAAAAGCACTTGACAAACACGTAGAATTCTGCTATAATGAAACTAGAAAACGGCCTGTCGAGTACGACTGCCGCCTTTCCTAAAAGGTTAGAAGCAACCGCCCGAGTTTCTGAGGCTCGAGGGCGGTTGCTTCTTTATGTGCTCTGATATACCACGAGCAAGCTGCAAGATTGTTTGCACAACCGCGAAGGCGTAAACTGGTTCTACTGCCAACGCTATGTACATCATTGAAACAATTTGCAACAATTCCACAAACGGGTTATTCACAAAGGCATCACTCCGAAGATAAACTAAGAAAGGCGATGCAGCCGCCACCTCAACAGGACCACTACCATTGTAACCCATCATCGACTACATGTCAAGTGTTTTGTGAAATTTTGTGCGATTTCTCATCCCAGCCGAAAACTTTTGCGGTGCACCGCTGTTGCGCCAAGCTCTGCCAATGCAGCATAATGCGCCTGCGTGGGATAGCCTTTGTGCCGCGCCAAGCCATAGCCCGGGTAGACTTCATCCAGCACCGCCATGTGCCTGTCGCGCGCCACTTTTGCCAGCACAGATGCCGCCGCAATGCTCGCACACAGGCCATCACCTTTGATGATATACTCAGCGGGAATAGCAAGCGCAGGCAGCTTGTTGCCGTCAACGAGTGCATAATCAGCGGGCATGGCGAGCGCACTCACTGCCCGTTGCATGGCAAGCAAACTGGCCTGTAATATGTTCAGCCGATCAATTTCTTCCACATCCGCGCTGGCAATTGCCCAAGCCACAGCTTGCTGCTGAATTTGTTCAAACAACAGTTCGCGCCGCTTTGGGGTGAGTGTTTTGCTATCTGCAAGGCCCGGCAAGTCGTATGTTTCAGGCAGAATCACCGCCGCGGCGAATACATCGCCGGCAAGGGGGCCGCGTCCGGCTTCGTCCACGCCGCAAATGGCAGTGTAGCCCTGCGCGCGCAGGGATTGCTCAATGGGTTGGAAGGTGGTTTCGTTCATCATCAAATCAATGTTACTCCGTTGTGATTATTTTCAAGCAATCGCACAACCTCATCTAGTCGGTATTCGCTATACCTTTTTTGCGACAATCGTAAACTCGCCAGGCCGTTTTTGATTAACCCACCCGGGATGCTCGTTAAACTCAACAAGATTAAATCCTGCTCGAATTATCGCATTTATTATATCGCTTAATGTATAACGTCTTACTGATACATCCGGAAATGAATCATGCTCTTTTTCATCAAAAAACTGCTTAAACGCAACATCGCCACTTTTAATATTGGTGTCGAAGTAATCAACGTCTACCTCGGTTGCTCTATCTTTACTATCTGCGTTCCAGTTTGCGGAAGCTATTTTTCCGAATGGGTGAAAATCACACAATATTAAAGTGCTACTGGTTTTCATGATTTTGAATAGAATAGAAAAAAATCTATCAAGGTCATGAAAATAGTGCAGTATGCCACCCTCGGCATATGCATAATCAAAATATTCAGCATACCCTATCGTGTCAGTTTCGCAAAAATCACCGATTATATAATCTATGTTTACACCAGCAGCTTCCGCAAGTTCCAAGGCATATTTTTTTTGCGGCTCAGAAATATCAAACACAACCGCCTTTGCTCCAAGCAATGAAAGAGCGATTGCACGGCGACCATCTGAACCACATATGCTTGCGATATTTTTCCCATCCACATCATTGAAATATTCTGCGTGATACCGCAAAGATTTTTTTGGGTTGTTCATCATTTCATTTGCGACTACCTGTGGTGTTCCTACATGACTTACGCGCCATTCATATGCACGGTGTTCCCATGCAGCTTTGTTTTGAGCTACGGCATTGTTAAGCATATTTATTTTACCCCCTGCATCTGAAATACATTTTATGTTGCCGCCAACGGCGGCAAAGGTTTTGTCTTTTAAGCTCCCGGCAGGGGCCGCGTCCGGCTTCATCCACGCCGCAAATGGCGGTGTAGCCCTGCGCGCGCAGGGATTGCTCAATGGGTTGGAATGTCGCTGTCATGCTTACTTCTCCATCACATCATCAGGAATATGTACCTCAAAGTTGCAGCGCGTGCTGCAGCCATCCAGCACCGAGCAAAGCACGCGGCCGTCCAACTGCCGGCCCAATGCGTCATCTAGCCAGCGTTTGCTGTGCCCCAAGCTGCAATAGCAAAGTGATGGCGAAACCGGCTTATCCGTCAAAATGGATTCCTTTGCCCAGCAGCAATGGCAAAAGCAATAGCGTTTCATCGCAGGGTTTGTTTCGGATAGGTATTCATCCCACATATGCGGGATTTGAAACAACAAAATTTTGCGGCCTTCACGCCGGGCGCTATATCTGCCGCTTTCGTAGTCCGCCATCACAGCATCGGTGATAAGATGGCTGTAAAACAACTCGCCGGAGGCATGATGTTTGCGCAAAACCTCAAGAATGCGGGCGTTTTCGTTGGCAATCAACGCGTCAATTTCTTCTAAGCTTAAATGCTTGCGCTCGCTTTCTTTGTATTCCCGAACCCATGGGTTGCCGCATTTTTGCGCGCATTCGTATTGCTCACGCGATGCAATGGCTAAGTATTTCTTCTCAATTTCGCGGGTATAGTCACTGAGCTGCTGTGGTGTCCAGTCGTCCATGGGGGTTGGCATGCTCTTGAAGATCGCCTTCCATACTTCTTTGCCGTGCATCTCTTTGGTGGTTTTTGATAAACATTCCATTGCCGCCGCACAGCCGCCGTGGACTTTCATTTTTTTTGCCATGTTGTTACTCCCTTCACACTATTTTTTCCAGCGGATACCACACTTCCATGCGGGAATCGGGATCATCACTACCCTTGAATTTCTCTTTGTAATATTCAAGCTGATATATTGAGCCATCATATTTTCGCCATTTATATTGTTCATTGTTGGCAATCCAGCCTTGCACATCCGCATCGCCAGATACCCACCATTTCGCGGGCACAACTTCAAACATTGCCCAGTCACACGCGGGGAACTCTATCGTGATAAATTTATCGCTGATTATGATGGAATCGGTTTCATATCCGAAAAAAACAGTCTTGTCCAAGTTCGCCATTTCCCAAAAATAAACACGGCAGTCATGTTCATCACTTCTCGCAAATGGAGATTCTGCGTAGCCCTTTTTAACTTTTTCCCATAGCTGACCTTGTTTTTGTACATTGCCGAACATCCCGGTAATATATCGCTTGTTCTGTGCAACAATTTTTGGTTGCATAAAACCTCTCCTTTCTCTCTAAAGACTCACCCACATCGCAGGCCGCACGCCCATGTCAATCGAATACACATCACTGCCGCATACAAATACTGCGCCTTGTTTGCCAACCACCACAGTAGTAGGGCGCAGATGTATTCCGGGTGAACGCAACCACCACCATTTTTCGTCCCAGCCTGCATGATAAATCTTTTTGTAAAACGCTTTTCGTGCATCGTTGTATTGATCGTTGATGCACTGACCCATTTCAATACAATGGGGACCATCGCTTAACACCAGCTCTTCGCTCTCCATAGACTTCCAATTCCATCTGACGTTGTTGCGCAAATCGCCGCTGTCGCCGAAGTATTGCAAAACTTCCGCTGTGCTGAGCAGAAAGATTTTATCAACAGTAGGGTTGCCCCAGGCTGTGCCATACCATGGGTTGTCGCAATCGGTTAGTCTTGTTTCCATGATCCGTGTTCTATCGGCGGGGTCAAAGGTATCATAGAATTGCTTGTTCAGATATTTACGCAGGTCGCAGTGCTCCCATGTAATCTGTGTAAATTCCTCGTGGTAGGCGCGTTGTTCAATCACGCTTTCGGTGATAATCAGCGCGCTGTTGCCGTCTGTTTTCAGCACACGCCATTGATACTTACCAAATGTAATGATTCCGCCTTCTTTGACTATAACCGGTGCTAAAATCGCGTCAATCGTACTATTCAGCAGCTTCGCCAACAGCGGCAGCAGCGCTGTTTCTGGCAAGGCATGCCCATTCTCCCATTTGCTAATGGCCTGTGCGGAAATCCCCAATTGCTCGGCCATTTCTTCCTGTGTGAATCCGTTGCGTTTGCGCAGCAGCAAAATTTGATTGCCCACGCTGATATTATCCAACATGTGTTTTCCTCCATCGTTCTTGTTAGCACTATCATACTACAAACGCAGCCGCAAGTCTATAGGTTGCGGGTTGTGTTTTGGCACAAAAAGTCAACCTGTGGTTGAGTTGCTGTGTTGCCGCCACTTTTCCTCTATCATATTCCAGGCGATTTTTGTTTCCTGCGCAAAGCCCGCATCTCCTGCTTTCCAGTTCATCGGTTTCTCGCCATGATAGGGCACAAACCCAAACCGAGCGTACAACCCCAACGCCTGATAGCTCCACGTTTGCGATGTTAGATATAACAATTGATCATATTTCATTGCGGAAAGCGTGTCCAGCAGCGCCTTGGCCAAGCCCTTGCCCTGATGCTGCGGTGCACAGGCAACCCAATGCACGCGCAACAGTTCTTGCCCGAAGTGATTGCCCGGCCAAATGGATGCCGTAGCCGCGATTTCGCCCGTTTCATCCAGCACAAACAGGCATTGTTTAGCCAGCAATTCAGGTCTAGCCAAGAACTCTTTGCGGAAATAGTTGCGAGCTTCTTCTAAGCTGTCGATTTGCTCCACATGCACCATTAGCCTCGCCCAAGCCTCTTCCATTCCGGTTTGATAGCCGCAAAAGCAAAAGCCCGCTGGCAGCGCAAAGCGGGGGTAGTCCGAAGCAGCTTTTGTCATGATCACGCCTATATGGGGGATGGTTTTGTCCAACATGGAAAATCTCCTTCAAAACTCGGCTGCTCGCGAGTTTGCCAACCAATAATTAAGCATTAAGCACTAAGAATTAAGCATTATCAGCCTCTGCACATCGCGCATGTTGCGCACAACGGCATGCTCGCCGTTTTTCGCCCAGCCCGCGCGCACCATCAATGCCGTGTGGAATCCCAATGCCTTGGCGTGGTCAAGATTATACACGCTGTCGTCTACAAACAAGGTTTGCGCAGGCACAATGCCGTGGTGCTGCATCGCCGAGTGAAACAGCTTGCCGCCCTCGCCGTTGCCATAGTCGCCTTTGCTGTGGCCGTAATCACACGACATAATCAGGTCATCCAGCAGCGGCAGCACGCCATAACTTTGCAGAACTGTGCGCAGCGATGGCCAAGTGTCTGAAATCACCACCACGCGATAGTGCTTTTTCAGCGCGGCAATGCTGGGCAGCACATCGCGGTAAAACTTCACTTTCTTCGGATCATACACCGCAAATTGCGCCAGTGAATGGCTAGCTTGTTCGAGATTTTTTGTGATGCCGCAGCCGCTCAGCAGCTGGCGATAATATTCACAAAACTGTTCGAATTCCTCATGCTCTGTGTGCAACAGGTGATCATCAAACACCTTTGCGGCTGTGCGCTGCGCGGTTCTGCGATGGCGTAGCAATTTCAGCGTATTGCCTGCACCAAGTATATTTATGGTATGCTGCGGAAAAAACCAGTCACCCGAAGCCGGGCGAGCGAGCACGCGACCATAATCTAGTGCGATTGTTGTAATCATGTCTACTCTCCTTTATTCTTTCTTTAACAGTATAGCACATCCGTCCAACCCAAACAAGCCTTAAGCATACGCACAAACAGTCAAGTTGAATAAAAATAAACTTACTTTCGCTCTCGATTTCGTTAATTTGTCAATTGACTTGTTGCGTTACATCTGTTATAATACTATGTACAAGATGTGAAGAAAGGAGATCTACTATGGACTTTCCATTCAGCGTATGGCAGGTTATTTTGGTCGTCATCACCGGCGGACTGTGGGGCTTTGTCCTACTGATGCAGAGCATCTTTGGTTAACATTAATTCATTATCTATCGAAAATTTATGAAGGAGAGATTTTGCTGTGGAATTTATTGTCTCGATTTTGCTTCTGCTCTTTTACCTTGCGATTTCAGTATTGACCGTTGTTATCCCGATCGCACTGTCGCTGATGGCAAGCGCTGGCTGGATTTACTTCCTGTATCGCATCATTTACTGGGCGATTAACCGCTAGAGCAAACTTATAGCCCTAACACAATACCTACCCCCGCCCCGCAGGCAATGAACGCTGCGGGGTGGATTTTTTTCACTTTGGGTGTGAACAGCAACGCCAACAGCACAGCAAACAACACCACCGCCCGCCAGTCAAAATAACTCGGCCATGCGGCAGTGTTGCTCAACGCCCAGTTTGCCTCGGGCGAGGCGAGCGCAATTTGCAAAAACACCAGCACCGCAGCGGCAATCAAGCCTGCGCTGGCTGGGCGTAGCACGCGCATGAGGGCATCTTTCACGCGGCTTTGACGAAAGCGGTCAAGCATGCTGGCGATAACCATGTCGATGATCATCGTGGGCAACATCAGCGCAAAGGCAGCCAGTGCCGCACCGGGGAATCCCGCCACATGCTTGCCGATGAATGTGGCCATGTTGGTGCCGTGCGGACCGGGCGCAGTTTCGGCAATGGCGATCATATTGGCCAATTCGTGCGGTGAAAACCAGCCGCGACGGTTGCCCATCTGCTGCAAAAAGGGTATGGTTGCCGCGCCGCCGCCAATGGCGAACAGCCCGGTGAAGAAGAATTCGTAGAACAGGAAGGGTAGGACATGCATCATGTTTCACCATAATATTTTCTACACGTAAAATCAGCATGCAGGGGAGGCAATTATGCCGCCCGGAACCTCATCTCCATTGACAAACCCCCACCCCCTGCATGCGAGGGAGTGGGTTTTTCCTATTTCTTTCACCACCTGCGGTGGAGCTCGATCGCTTCGCTGTGCTTTAATCCAGTCCCATAAAAATTCCCCCGCGAAGCGACATCGTTTTTTTGGTTCTTTTTTTGCAAAAAAAGAACATTAATCTTCGTCTGGTGCGGTTAGTTCATTGGCCTGCATTAGCAGTTCGCGGCGTTGTTGGTCTGTGCCCGAGCGGTATAATATCACCAGATATTGCTCTTCGCGGCTAAGCTGTGCAAAGCGCACAATTGAATCATCAATGAGCGCGGTGGAATAGTCCGTGTCATCCGCGAGGATGTCGGCGGGCACATCTTCGCCAACCATTTGCCCCAGTGTAATTTGATACAGCCGCGAAAGGTTCAGCAAAGATTCCACGCTGATTTTCGTGCGTCCGCCTTCGTAGTAGGCGTAGGTGGAGCGGTCAATGTGCAAAAAATCTGCGACCTGTTGTTGGGTTAAACCATTTCTACGACGTAACTGCTTTACTAATTCAACATAGCGCATATCAAGCCTCCTTCAACTTCCTCACCTGCGGGTGGGCAAGCCGCTCCGCTGTGCTCTAATCGTCTAGCGTCCTAACATTTAATGTCCAGTGTCTATTCTACCACACTTTCTAAAAAATCGCAAGTGGAAACTTTTCACGAAATGCGCCGTTGCACGCAAGCTTCCAGCGCAACAAAGGCATAAATATCGTCGCCAAACAGCTCGCTTGCCGCTTGATATTGCGCCAGGGGCAACGTCTCGAGCGTGCAGTTGGCAGCGATGCACTGTGCCACCAGCTCGCCCACAATTTTATAGGCCGTGCGGAAAGGCATGCCTCGCGCAACCAGATAATCCGCGCAGTCCGTGGCGTTGATGAAACCTTCAGCGGCAGCGCGGCGCATTTGCTCGGGCTTGGCTCTCATGGTGGCCAGCATGGGTGCAGCGGCTTGCAGGCAAGCGCGCACGGTGTCCACGGCATCAAAAATGGCGGGTTTATCCTCCTGCATGTCTTTGTTGTAGGCCAAGGGTTGTGCCTTCATCATCGTCAGCAGCGCGGTTAAATCGCCAAACACGCGCCCGGTTTTGCCGCGAATCAACTCAGCCAAGTCGGGATTTTTCTTTTGCGGCATCATGCTGCTGCCGGTGGTGTAGGCATCGTCCAGCTCGATGAAGCGGAACTCCCAGCTGCACCACAGAATCAACTCCTCGCACAGCCGCGACAAATGCACCATGACGATGCTCAGCACGGCGGCCAGTTCCATGCAAAAATCGCGGTCGCTCACGCCATCGAGAGTGCTTGCGGTGTAGCCAGCAAAGCCGAGGGCTTGCGCGGTGTGGGTGCGATCAATCGGGTAGCCCGTGCCGGCTAGCGCACCGCTGCCCAGCGGCGACACATTCATGCGTGCTTGGCAGTCATCCAAGCGAGAGATATCCCGCAGCAGCATTTCTTGATAAGCCAGCAGATGCTGTGCGAACAAAATCGGCTGTGCGCGCTGCATGTGTGTGTAGCCCGGCATGATGGCATCGGGGTACTCATCACGATTTTGCTGCAGTGCGGCAATCAACGTCTCAATTTCCGCACGCAATTCATCGCACTGCCCGCGCAAATAGAGCCGCAAATCCGTGGCCACTTGGTCGTTGCGGCTGCGGCCGGTGTGCAAGCGCTTGCCGGCCTCGCCAATGTGTGCGGTTAGTTCGCCCTCGATGAAGCTGTGAATATCTTCCACTGCTATGTCAATTTCAAGCGTGCCACTTTCCAGCTCTGCCAAAATTTCACTGAGTCCCTGTGCGATGACTGCGCCGTCCTCGGGGGTAATAATCCCTTGCTTGGCCAGCATGGCGGCATGCGCCAAACTACCCGTGATGTCCTCGCGCCACATGCGCGAATCCACGGCGATGGATGCATTGAAGTCGTGCGCGGCTTGGTCGGTTTGCTTGGCGAACCGGCCTGCCCAAAGTTTGTCTGCCATAATGGTGCCCTCGCTTCCTATATCCCTAGTATACCACGCCTGCAGCGGCGCGTCAAGTTTTGGTTAGCTCTTCATACACAAAACAGTCCACGAAGTGGTCGTTCACCATGCCCGCAGCCTGCATGAAGGCGTAGATAATCGTGCTGCCCACAAAGTTGCAGCCGCGTTTCTTCAGGTCTTTGCTGATGGCATCCGAAACAGGGCTGGTCGTCACAAAATCATCGTAGCCCACAAAGCGGTTCACAATCGGCTTATGGTCAACAAAGCCCCACAGATAGTTATCCAAGCTGCCGAACTCCGCCTTGATTTTCAGCACAGCTTGTGCGTTTTTTACCGCGGCAGTCACCTTCAGGCGGTTGCGCACAATGCCGGGGTTTTGCAGCAGTGCTTCGATTTTTGCATCGTCATACTGTGCAACTTTTTCCACGTCAAAGTTATCAAACGCGGCACGGTAGTTCTCGCGTTTTTTCAGGATGGTGATCCACGAAAGCCCGGCCTGCGCACCCTCCAAAATCAGCATTTCGAACAAGCGGCGGTCATCGTGCTGCGGGCGGCCCCACTCGTTGTCGTGGTAGTCCACATAGATTTGGCTGTCGCCGCACCAACTGCAACGTTTTTTCTCGCTCATGATTTTCTCCTCCTATTAATCCGCCAACCCAAAATGCCGTGCGAGAGTTTGCAGGGTTTGCGTGCGTGTGTCGCTTTCGGCATCCTGTCGCACCAGCGTAAAAAATCCACTATTGGCAAACTGATCATAAATTTCTAGGCTGTTTATTTTCGCCATGCAAGCAAGAAAGTTCTGCATGGTTTTTTCGGGGTCGTCTGCTTTTGCAATTTGTTCTTTCAAGAATGCCTTTTCCGGGTCGTTGCGGTCAAAGAAACGCTCAACCGCCATGGACTGCGGCGACAATAGGATGGCTACTTGGTGATAATCCGCAATTTTGCGTAGCACATCCACGGGGATATTCGTGTCAACAATCGTCTTTTGGGTTTGCGACACGCTAATCAGATGCATCAGCTCAAATTCAGCGCTCTCGTGTTGCACGCCTTGTATCCAATCCGAATAGTCCTGTGGTGTTCGGTTGATGAATTCCTGCCAGTCCTTCATGGTTTGAAAATAGCACAGGTTAGGGTGAGTTTGCGGGTTGATCAAATGCTGCGGAACACAATCGTAATTTTCACCGCAATGCAATAGGCCATACTTATCGGCAAGCATGCGCACCATGGTGGACTTGCCGGCGTATGCCGTGCCGTTGATGAACAGCACATTCCTCAAATAATGCTTGAGAAGCTTGCAATTTATCCTCATATCATACACTCCAATTAATCCTTCTCCCAGTTTTGCTTATCGGGTGGCTTTGAGGCGAATGCCAGTAAAATTCTCGCTCCGCGAGCCTTCCCAGGCTTGCCGTTTCAACTCACATAAATAATCCACCGCGAAGCGGCTAAATGAACCCCCACCTGCACGTCTGGCGACGCGCTTTCCTCCCCCAAGGGGGAGGCCTTGGCAAATCTGCGCAGCCCATAAAAATCCCACCGCGAAGCGGCTAAAGTTTTTTGGTTCTTTTTTTCAAAAAAGAACACTTCGCGTCACTCACTCCAAAACTTGCGGTCCAGGCTGCGAAATTGGATAGCCTCGGCGAGGTGCTGCACGGCAATGTGCTCGCTGCCATCTAAATCAGCAACCGTGCGTGCCACCCGCAGAATTTTATCATAAGCCCGCGCGCTTAATCCCAGTGCCGAAAATGCGCCTTCAAGCAGGCGGCGGCTTTCGTCATCAAGGGGGCAGAACTGGCGTGTTTGTGCGGGTGTCATCTGTCCGTTGGCGTGAATGCCCAGCCCAGCAAAGCGCTCGCGCTGCAGGGCGCGTGCACGATTCACCCGCGCCTGCATGGCAGCAGATGACTCACTCTTTTCATTAGAAGCCAAGCGGTTGAACTCCACTGGCGGCACTTCAATGTGGATGTCTAGTCTATCTAGCAAGGGGCCGCTCACGCGTGAGAGATAACGTTGTGCAGCACCCTGCGGACACACGCATCGCCGCGTGGGATGCCCGAAAAACCCGCAAGGGCATGGGTTGAGTGCTGCCACCAGCATTACCGTGCAAGGGTAGCGCACTGTGCCCGCCGCGCGAGAAATCGATACTTCGCCATCCTCCATGGGCTGCCGCAGCACTTCAAGGGATACCCGATTGAACTCAGGCAGCTCGTCTAGGAACAGCACGCCGTTGTGCGCTAGGCTAATCTCACCTGGGCGCGGTATGCTGCCCCCGCCCGAAAGCCCCGCCGCCGATACGGTATGATGCGGTGACCGAAAGGGACGCGCACGAATGAGCGAAACATGCGCAGGCAGCTCCCCAGCAACAGAATAAAGCTTGGTGGTTTCCAAGCTTTCAGCTGGCGACATGTCCGGTAAAATCGATGGCAGCCGCTTGGCCAGCATGCTTTTGCCGCTGCCCGGCGGACCGATCATCAGCACATTATGGTTGCCCGCAGCTGCAACTTCAAGGGCATGGCGAGCCTCGGCTTGGCCTTTCACGTCAGCAAAGTCGAGCATGTTCAGCGGTGAAAGCACTTCGCTTTCTTGCATCACGGCAGGCTCAAGTTCCTTTTGACGGCGCAGATGCATCAGCAGCTCGCGCAAATGTGCCACGGGGTATACATTTACGCCTTCAACGATTGCGCTTTCTGCTGCGTTGGCCGCTGGAACGAAAATTTCTGTCCAGCCAGCATCTCGCGCGGCAATGACCATGGGCAGTGCACCATTCACGCGGCGCACGGTGCCGTCGAGTGCAAGTTCGCCAATGAAGGCGGATTTTTCATGCCCGCCGCGTAGCTGTCCGCTGGCCACCAGCAAAGCAATGCAAATGGGCAAGTCGTAGATAGGCCCTTCTTTGCGGCGGTCGGCGGGGGCAAGGTTCACGGTCACGCGGCTCATGGGGAACTCGTGCCCGCAGTTTTTCATGGCGGAGCGTACGCGGTCGCAGGCTTCTTTCACGCTTGCGCCGGGCAGCCCAACAATATCAAAGCGCGGCAAACCGCTGTTGAAACAATCGGCCTCCACCTCCACGGCAAAGGCCTCCATGCCAAAGCAGCCCATGCTGTTGATGCGTGCGAACATACACAGCCCTCACTTTTTCAGGAAATTTTCGCTCTCCCCTTGACAATTCTTCATAGTCGGTGTATAATAGAATTGCCGGGGGTTGCTGGCCGCAAGCGGTCACTTCCCTGACTAGGTTTTAACTAGCCGCTACTCTGTTGAGCAGGAAGAGCGGCTAGTTCTTTTTGCGCCCAAAAGCGCGCAAGAGCAAATCAACCAAGGCGATAAGTACAATTAACATTTGCGCAACTGCACTGATAATATCCCACATGGCTTCACCCCCTTTCGCTTAAGCTCCAGGGAAGTTACAGTGTCGCATGATAAACTCATGACCGACAACACCGCGATTTTTCACCGACTGCCGCCACCGTTTGCAAACAAACGGCTGCAACCACATCCATTATACCCCAATTTTCGACACTTGTCAACACTTTTGCGCAAATTTGTTCACGCATTAAAATGGGCCTGCTGCGTTAGTGCTAGATGAATTTCTTTCCTCAAAAGACTTGACAAATATATAAATGTGCGTTATAATATGAATGAAAGTGACCTGCCGAGCACGGCAACCCCTTTCCTAGATAGCTCTAGTTAGAGATAACCGCCCAAGTTTTGTAGGCTTGAGGGCGGTTATCTCTTTATGTATTCTACTATGCTGCGAGCAAGTTGCAAGATTGTTTGCGTAGCTGCGAAGGCGTAAATCGGTTCCACTGCCAACGCTATGTACATCACTGAAACAATTTGCAACAATTCCACAAAAGTATTATTCACAAAGGCATCACTCCTTTCTTTTCGCATATTTCAACGAAATGGAAAGGGGGAGGATGAAGCCGCCACCCAGCAGGTCAAGTTCTATTATATCCTATTTTTCGACACTTGTCAACGCTTTTGCGCAAATTTGTTCACGCATTAAAATATTTCTCGCGCGTGAGGGCAATGTCGCGGGTGTTGCTGATAGGTGTGGGCTATCTCCTGACTAAAATGCCGCTCATGTTGGGGACATTTGGCAGTGCAAGTTGTTTTTCTTGCTCGGTGCAGCCAACGAGCAGCTTGAGCTCGCTGTCTTTCTTCAGCAGGTCTATCGTGCAGATGATCGCATCCACGTGCTCGCCGTTTGAGCCTTTCCACACGTCAATCCCGCTGCCGTCCATGGATGACGTGCCCTTGAGGTAGCCGTAATCCAGCGGGCACACGTAATCGGGGTATTTGGGGTGGCGGCTGCCCTTGGGGCGGTCGATGACCAGTTTGCATTCGGCGGTGAGTTGGTCAATGGCTTGCCAGAAATCGTTCATGTTTCCTCCATTCTTGTGTCCAAGGTCTTACTAAAACCAGCTGCGAATCCATGCGATTGGAATGAGTAAAAGAATCCATAAAGTAGCCAACGCTATGTGAGTGATGTCCCGAAGAAATATGATCATTGCTTCCTCTCCTTGCTAAAATAGTCGCAGCCGTCCCTTCAGCCGCACAATTGCCACGCCTGCTACGCTCAGCACCACGCCTTTGATGACATTAAGCGCCATGGAAAACCAAATGGCACCCCACACCATGGGCCAGATTTCCGCCGGGGGCATGTTCACGATAAACCGGAAGAATAGCGGCATCACAATGGTGTTCATGCCAAAGCCAATGACGAGGATGCTCAGCATACCCAGCGCACTGGCCACCACGAGCCCGTGCTTTTTTCGGGTGCGCCGCACAATAATTGCATAGGGCACAATGAAGGCTGTGCCCACCACGAAGTTCATCAGGTTACCCATGCCCGCGTGGATAGCGCCGCTGCCCAGCACCAAAAAGCCAAACAGGTTTTGAATGAGATTCACGGCCACGCCGTAGATTGGGCCGAACAACAGCGCTGCCACCAGCGCGGGCACGTCAGAGAAATCCAGCTCTAGGAATGGTGCAGCGGGGAAGATGGGGAAACCTAGGGCGTACAGTACTACCGCGAGGGCAGCGAGCATTGCTGTGGCACAAATGGCCAACAGCGGGCGTTTTCTTTTCGATTGCATGATGATTCTCCTTGCAAAAAAATATTACCCCCAAAAGGCAATCCTCTTAGGAGTAACAATGCAAGCGATATATAATATCATGCATAGTACACTCTTCTTTCATCCGGACTTTAACCGTCGGCTCCAGAATCACACTGGATCTGCCATGAAGGCTGGCGGGCTTGTCGGCTACGCCGCATCACCGCCGGTGTGGAATTACACCACCCCTGAAGAATGCTATTGAGTTGCTATTAGTGTAACACATCGGCGGACGTTTGTCAAGTGGGTTTGCCATGACGCTTCGCACAATTAACAAATTATTCACGCAAAAGACTTGACTTGTTAACGGGGGGGGGGGGGTAAAATGAATATGGAAATTTTTTATTAACAAGTTGAGAGAGGAATTTTACACACATGAACATGAAAAAACTTTTGGCAACCCTTTTGGCGATACTTATGCTGGCAGGCGGCGCGGCTGTTGCGCTAAGCGGCGCGTCGGCAACGGCAGTGCCTACTTCCAACGACTATTCATTCTTCCCCGATTGTGATTTTTGTAATGAATGGCTCTGCGACAATAGAGATGTCTACTATGAATTTACGTTCGCTTATTACCCTGGCTATTTCGTTGTTCTCTTGGTGGAGGCTTTTATGTTTCCGACGATGTTCGATAGTATCGCGGCAATGGTGGCTTTCAATGCTGCTTTTGTTGAACTGGAAAACGGTGGCATCTTTGATGAAAGCTTCCTAGAGCGAATGAGAGCTTTCGATGCTCTTGCCAATGAGCATATGCCGCCCGAAGCGATTGCGTTTGGCGTTGAGTATTCCCGCACGCTGATTCTCGCTGACTCTCATAGTGATAATTACATGTTGCCCCCAATTTATATGACTTTCAATGCTGCCGTGACGCAGGCTATGGCGGGTAACTTAGAGGAAGCGGTGGCTATCGTGGTCACTCTGAATGGAACTGTGGTGCAAATTTTGGAAGCCCAAGGTGCTGATGTGCCCAACTGGATGCGCAGCCCGACTGCAACGCCCGTTTGCCCTGATTGCAGCGAAGACCCTTGTGTTTGCGAAGAAGTGACCACGACTGCGCCCGCCGAAACCACGACTGAAGCTGACACTACGACAGTAGTCGAAACTACCACTGTGGTAGAAACTACAACGGTGGCTGAGACAACGACAGTAGCTGACACCACGACTACGGTTGCAACTACAGAAGCGACGACGACAACAGCAACAACAACCGAGGCTACAACGACTGAGGCTACCACAGTAGCCACGACTGAAGCAACAACGACAACGACGCAAGCCACCACTGCACCTCAAGAAGGCTTAACTACGATTGATTGGTTGAGCATTGTTGGCATCATCGCACTGGTGCTGGTGAACCTGTTTGCTATCTTTGGCTTCGTGCGCATTCTGTTTAGCATGTAACCTTAAGTAATCACTTGCCCCTCTTCGGAGGGGTGTTTCTATTTTGTTGATGCGATAAACCGCCACAACCTCGCTTGATCTTCCTCGCTGGCATAGCCAATGCCCACACGCGGTGCCGTGCGGATTTCCTCCACCGCAAAGCCGTCATCCTCCAGCCAAAGCACATCGGAGCTGCGTAGATCAAGGGCGTTGTGTGTGCGAGTGATTTGCAAGTGTTTGGTCAATCGCCCCGGCCCGGGGTAGCCAACAATGCCGCGCACCAGCACCGCCTGCGGGTCGTCCTCGTTGCCGGTGACAACGTTGAGCAAATGATGCATGCCATAGCACAAGTAGACATAGCTCAGCCCACCGGCGGCGAACATCACGGCGTTGCGGGGTGTGCGGCCGCGGTGAGCGTGGCATGCTGTGTCGTTGGCCATGTATGCCTCGGTTTCGGTGATGCGTCCGCGCAGCACGGTTCCGTCGTCCAAGCGATGGCACAGCACTTTGCCCAGCAGGGCAGGGGCGGCGGCGAGAACATCTTGGGCAAAAAAATCTGAGGAAAGGCGCATTGTTTTCTCCGAATCACTTGTAATTTCATGCTTGGCATGCTATACTAACATGCACAACAAAGCATGAATTGTCGGGCAATCGCGCCCGCTTTCCGTTATAATACAGTTGAGAAACGAGGTGAGGAAATGGATTGGGTGACCGGCATCGGCAGAGCAATTGACTACATTGAGCTGCACCTGACGGACGAAATCGACTATGAGCAGGTGGCGAAGCAGGCGTATTGTTCCAGCTACCACTTTCAGCGGGTGTTTTCGATTTTGTGTGGCTTTACGCTGGGCGAGTATATCCGAAAACGTCGGCTGACTCTCGCAGGGGTGGAGTTGCAAAGCGGCAACGGTAAGGTCATTGATGTTGCGCTGAAATATGGCTATGAAAATCCGGACAGTTTTGCACGCGCATTCGCGAGCTTTCATGGCATCAAGCCCAGCACGGTGCGCGGCGGCACGGTGGTGCTCAAGTCATTTTCGCGCCTTCATCTCAAATTTATTTTGGAAGGCGGCCATATCATGGACTATCGTATCGAAACACAACCAGCACGCATCTACACCGGCTACAAGCGGCATTTTCAGGGCGCACCCGGCAACAGGGCAGACCAAGAGTGCGACTTTTATGTCAACACCCGCGCGAATCAATACCTCCTGCAGGGCATGGCGGACGACCCCTATGTGACCTACAATCTCATCACGAACATCAACGACGAGGGCTATGATTTTTACATTGCCGCCCTGTTGCCTGCACACATGCGCGAGCGCATTGAGGAAGAGTGCGTGCTGGGCAAGGCAGATGCCGCGCGCTTTGAGATGATCGAAATCCCAGCAACGACCTACGCTGTGTTTGAGACCGAGCGGGTACAGTTTCCCACATCGCTGCACCTGGAATTGCGCCGCCGTGCAGTGAGCGAATGGCTGCCAAGTTCCGGGTATCAACTGGCACCCGGCGCGGAAATCAACCTGACGCACTGGTATCGAAAGCCGAACGTGGAAAAAAGATATATTGAGCTATGGCTGCCGATTGTGGCCGCATAAAATCAACAGAAAAAAATTCCTCTTTGTTTAAGTATAGCACAAAACAAAGGGGATTTCAAGTTGTTGCGTTGTTTCTACGCTTGTCAACTTCTGCGTTGCAGCATATTATATTAAGGAAGACCGAGTATTCTCCGGACAATTTGGTCTTTGCATGATTAAATCCAGCGCACACGTGGCAAAATACTATTGCCATAAAATGACGGAGAGTGATAAACGTGACCGTGAAACGCGGAGATATTTTTTACGCCGACCTGACGCCGGTGGTTGGCAGCGAGCAAGGCGGCGTGCGGCCTGTGCTCATTGTGCAAAACGATGTGGGCAACAAGTTTAGCCCAACGGTGATTGCCGCGGCCATCACCAGCCAGCGTTATAAAACCGACCTGCCGACGCACATCAAGGTCAACGCCGATGGCAGCGGCCTTGCGCGTGACTCCATTGTGCTGCTTGAGCAGCTGCGCACGCTAGACAAACGCCGCCTGAAGGAGCGCATGGGCAATCTTGAGCAGCGCGACATGCAGCGGGTGAATCAAGCGTTGTCGGTTAGCTTGGGCATTGGCGCTACCGGCGCCAGCGTGAATTCCGCGACTGCATAAACATTGCACCCCTCCTCGGAGGGGTGTTCGTCATTTTGCACAAACTTGAAAAACTTGCGTGAAAAGACTTGACAAATCGGGGGGGGGGGGGGGGGGTACTTTTTTTTCCATTTTTTAAGAAGGGGGTTTTTTGCTTTTAAAAAGGGAGATTACCACATTTATTAAA
>Ga0123355_10000254_pt1 | contig 68581 bp, 55 predicted proteins | sample TergutEmb28metaG_3_FD_89872 | JGI IMG/M metagenome (GOLD analysis project Ga0123355, IMG submission 89872) | Embiratermes neotenicus P1 segment gut microbial communities from Petit-Saut dam, French Guiana - Emb289 P1 | ecosystem: Host-associated > Arthropoda: Insects > Digestive system > Gut ...
ACATCGTCGGTTACTCCGCGGAATGGGCCAAGGCATCGTTTTACCTCGCTGCATACATTTCTTATGCGCTCAATAGTTTCCGGTACTTGAAAAATAGTTGAGCATATTTCTTCAATTTCCCCCAGCATTGTAAAAACCTCTTCCCCAACAAAATCATCAATTGAGACCATACGTTTCATCGCCTGGTTATAGACATCGGGCTCTATCGCAATGTGCGATGAGTTGCCGATATTACGAGCACTTAAGCCTCTCGAGCCCATAGGCATATTCAGTGTTTGGTTCACCGGAGCCGGCAAGTTCGGAGGCTGGACATCTCGGACAACAACTCTGGCGAAAGGGTCCTGGCTATGGACCGTTCCTGCACGGGTTAGAGCTGCTTCGGTTCTTTCATTAAATCGGTCGGCGATATTGCCTATTAGATTTGGCATGGGGATTCTCTCCTTGTGTTTCTAGCGTCGCGGGGCTCTAAAAATCCTGGCAAGCTGCTCCTCCGATATCTGCATTTGGCGGCTTGCATTCGTCATAAAACTCAGAAGTCGTTCCATGACACTGGTACATGCAAGTGCTTTTTGCCGGTTTAGCTCCATTATTTGTAGCAGTTCACTTTGGAACGCACCGTCTACTGACACTAGGCCATTATTGATTTGGCGATACTCATTTGTTGCGGCTTGGTCTACACTGGTGGTTATATGGTTGCGCATTTGGACTAGCTTTGTGTTTACTGCTTCGTAATCTACTTGATATGTTGGCATTTTTCTTGTCCTTTCTGATATAAAAACAATCTCATGAGACAATAGCATAAGCTAAGCCCCAATCTTTAGAATTGAGATGTCCTAAGGGGTTATTGGCTTGCATAGTACAAGTGCTGAAATCCAAGTTCACTGCCAATATATAGCATGTTTATATAAGCGTCAACACTTTTCGCCAACATTTAGCACATCCACTTATATCTACACGCTATGCATAATTAATACATGGAGCGATATAACCATTCATAAATAACAAGCCGCCCAGCGTGGGGCACCCATGGAAATAACCATAGGAGCCCTGCACTGGGCGGCTCATGTTTGAAACTTATTTATCACTCATTTTGTGTTACTACATTAGTCCTGAACTTTGCTTTCCTCTAAACGCATCAAAACCGAAAACACCAACCCAATCCCCAGCGCAACAAACAACACCCCAACAACCTGCAACCCTACAATATGCCCCGTGTTACGCTCTACAAGCCGGTACAGCCGTGATGGTTCCTCTGCAAACAGATTCACGCCTGTTGCAAGCTGCGCTATAGATAAATTCTCCAATCGTGTCAGATGCGACACCACCACAAAGGCAAGCCCTCCAAGGGCACCCATTACCATCCCTGTTGCAAGCCGGGCTCCGGCAGAAATAGATGCTCTATTCCGTCTTGTAATGGCTATATAGTCCTCTGGTGAAACAATGCCTTTGGTCACAGCGTCAATTGCATGGCGCAGAGTCGGTAAACTAATAATAACAAGGGTGACCATCATTTCCGGTCCAATATACGTTATGTTGTAAGTAAACGAAGCTATCGCGCCTCCAACAAGCCCCAATCCAGTAACATCTACAAAAAACACCAATCCAGAAATAAACACCATAAGAAGCCGCCCAAGAACCCCTACAATATAACCAACCTGCAACCCAAAATTCATCTTCCTAAAGAGCCCTGCAAGCCCTAGCATCCCAAATGCCATAGGATAATCAAGTAAAACCTGCACAGGGTGCACATTCACAAACCCGGTTGTGAGATCCAAAAATCCCTTGCCTACCCCGGCAATTACACCATAAATAGGCCCGAGCCAGTACCCAGCCAGCACAATAAAGAGCATACTCGCCGGAGTAATGGACCCACCCATAGGCATCCTAAACAACGTAACCTGATTAAGTACAAAGGCCAGAGCAATACACATGGCCGCAACAGTTAACTTCTTAGTGCCTGACATTGCATCATACATAAAAAAACCTCCTTGGGGTTTATATCCGCAAGGAGGCTTAGCCTCATTTTCGCTTTCCTTCGCCGACATTACTCGGAGCAGGTACAAAGGGTCATTCTCAGCCTACGCTTAATTTGCGCAAGCACCCCTAGCGGATAATATTTAATTGGACATCTTACGAAATAGGGAAAACAAGCTTGAAGTACAGCTTGTTTTGCCCTATTTCAGAAGATGTCTATTGTGACGTACCAATTATATTATACTAAAAAACACTAACATCAATATTTCGTTTAGGAATATCCTAAGCAATCGTAACAAAATAAATGCCACAAGAATTGATAAATCAAACATCATCCCAGGTCCGCCAATAGGTGACCTATCAACAAGCCTCCGTACAGGTGCCAGTATAGGCTCGGTAAAAGCAAATATAAATCCTGCCAGGCCTCCGCCATGTATCATTGGCATCCAAGACAGCAATACCCTAATCATCAGCAAGCCAAACATGATGTAATACAGCCAGGTTACAACATCGACTAGTGTAGAATACATATCTGCTTACCTACGAGCTTTTGCAGGGAAAACATAACCGTCTCTCTCCATTTCGTCTTGCATCTCAGCCGTGATACGCACCCCATCAGGAACAATAATAAATATATCCCTAGATACCCTATGGACTGTACCGCTTAATGCATAACAAGCACCGCCGAGAAAATCAGCAATACGCTGAGCCATGCTACGCTCCATGCCTGTGAGATCTACAACGCATATTTTTTCATCGCATAACATATTGCAAATCTTACAGGAGTCTTCCACATTCATAGGACGACGAACAACTATCTCCGCCTTAGGAGGGCCGGTTTTGCCATGCATCTCTAGAATCTTGTTGTTCTGAGCTTGACGTGCAGATGTTACACGCTTGTCTCCCCAGCGTGGTTGAAGAGGGGCACTGCCGTACTCATCGTAATCGCCATCTTCGTGGACTCTGCCTCTACCGTAGCCACGGCTGTTATCGCGACTTGTCCTGTAGCCATAATCCTCTTGCTCTTCTTCGTAGTAACCATCCTCATGCTCTTCATCTACTGGGTCTGTGCCCGGTGAGTTAAGCAGATTCCAAAAGCCGGTTTTTACCTTGTCTACGAAATTACCCATTTGTTTTTCCCCTAACCTTTTGTATTTTTAGCGTTCCATGTTCTTGTATAATCTTTGAACAGAGGCGATTGTGCCACCTCCGCGCCTTCTTCGTACTATCGCACCAAAGCAGTGCCTATACGAACCATGGTCGCGCCTTCTTCTATTGCAATAGCGTAGTCGCCTGACATTCCCATTGACAACTCCCTTAAATTATGAGGGGAGCAATTATTAATGTCAACAAGCAATTTACGCATATTTTTGAAATATTGTCGGTTATCCTCCGGGTTTTCTACAAAGGGTGCTATGCACATAAGTCCCTGTAACCGGATATTTTTAAGGGGCAGTATCTCCCTTGCAAGACCTAATGCCTTAGTTGGACATACCCCGTGCTTGCTTTCTTCGTCGCCTATATTTACTTCTATTAATACATCCATTACCTTTCTGACTTGCTCGGCTCGCTTATTAATTTCATTGGCCAAGGCCAAACTATCAAGGGAATGAATCATTGCTACCTTATCAATTATGAACTTTACCTTGTTACGCTGCAAATGACCGATAAAATGCCATTCAGGCTCATTTGGCCTAAGGGCTTCGTACTTCGGAAGAAAGTCCTGTACTCGGTTTTCTCCAAGGCTAGTAACTCCCTCGGCAACCAGTCTGACTATCGCTTCTGACTCCATTGTCTTAGTCACGCCAATAAGCTTAATATCAGCAGAGTTTCTTCCACTTTTTATCGCTACGGCAGTTATGACTTCATTTATATGGTCCAACGCAAACTCACTCATTGCCTTATTAGCTGCCCTTCGGTTACCGTTGATGCATCAACAATAATATTAATGAATTCCCGGAGATTGGGGTTTAAGACCGAATCAAGAAGTATATAGCCCACTGCAATCCCCTCAACACCAAGGTTAACTAGCCTAAACTCAGCAATCCCTAAATTATCCACATACACACCATGTAACTCACGGATATTTTCATCCGTAAGGAGGATATGAACATCGTTTGAATCATGTGGTACCAACAGATTCCCTATGCCAAGGCCTGTTACAGTGGTTACATAGGCATAGTGCTCTGTAATATTCTCAATCTCCACAGGAATAGTGATATTGCCGCTCTCCCCAGAAATGATTACATATGTCTCATCTGTACCATGAATATGTGAAAGGGGAAGCCTTACATATTGCCTGGTGGATATAGCCGTACAGGGTACTTTTAATCCCCTCTGTACACCTGAAGTTGTGCGAATACTCACATTGCGCTGGTTAATGAAATCTGTCACATGCCTGGTGCTTCTGAAAACAACCAGTCCATACCTTGTGCCATAATCAATACTCTGAATTCTTAATCTGTGAGCTTCGTAATCTCCGATTCGTTCGTTATATAGATAAATGGTGCGATGACTGCCGGCCTCAAAACCACTTATCATCTCATTGGGCAGCTCAGCAACTATATACCATGTGTTACCTACGATTCTAAATGCGGCATCTCCTGCATATATATCCTGTCTATTTACAAAAGTGCTGTAATCCGTAAAATCACGCACATCCTCCCGAGTCAGGTCGTTTATCCCGGCTCTTGTGAGAATAGCTTCGTTGCCATCTATTACACGGGACATAATCCCGCTTGTGGACGCATACATATTTCTGGAGTTTAACTCTAGGACTGCCGTATGTCGGTATTGCTCCCGGGCCAAAAGCCCCATAGCTGCGACACCGTCATCAATATTGATTTGGTTGCGTGTATTGACAGCTTGCCCGAGTTGATCATGAAGGCTATATATCTCTGATAAATTAAGGGTCGCAAAACTATGAATACGGGCATTTGCTGTATTTGCTATCGAATTATTAATGCGCTGTACTTCCGAATCCACTACAGAGATAGGCTGCCTTCGGTCTTGCAGGTCCATTGCTTGGTCTTCGACATTGACAAGGCGCACAGCAGCGGCATCTGCCATATACATGTCCCCGACACTGGCCACAAAAGCCCCAACGGCTACCCATTCATTATCCTGTACATGAAACTCTATGTGACCATCCCTATCGGCTATATGCACATGCTCATCTCGTACAATGACTCCCATTACCGATTGATGAACATCTAAGGTGCTCATCCTGAGAATCATGGTATCTATTGTAGGAGTCCAAAACGAAAAGATAGCATGTCCGATATAAACGAAGACAAATATAAAAAACAAGGCAGCAACAAGTTTTGCTGAAAACAGCCCGCCGGATGGGGGCTGAGGGGATGATTTCTTTGGCCTGTTTTTTGTTGTATGTGGTTTCGAGGTCGAAGGACGCAGCTGCCTATGTCTACCGCCACTTGGGCTCCTTCGGGCAACCGGAGGTCTACCACTTGCATCCCTCCAGTAGGCACTTCGATATCCGCTCCCTGCCTGGGAGTCATACCGCTGTCTATATGCCAAGAAAACCCCTACCCCAACAAGAATAAATACTATCCAACACCATTATCAAAGAACTTGCTTAACTACTATTTTGCCCTAAAATGGTGACAGGACGTGCCCAATGAATACCCCTAAACTAAAATCTTCATTCATCGTAAAGAAGATTATAACATTTTCGTTACTCGTGTGCAAACTTTTCTTAATTTTTTTCTTTTTGAAATTTCCACGAGACGTGTTATTTGCATCCCGGGATGGACTCATGCTGTGGTTTAATAATGTTCTGCCTGCGCTTCTACCTTTTATTGTAATTATAAATTTACTAACGTCAATGGGTGTTGTAAGAACGATTAGTGCATGGGCCAGTCCGATTATGAAATATGTATTCAAATTGCCGGGTGCAGGTGGCTTTGCTTTTATAACCGGGATTATATCCGGCTATCCAATGGGGGCAAAGGCCATAGGCGACCTGTGGCGCAGTAAGGAAATCACAACAAAAGAAGCCCAGCGTTTATTAACTTTTTGCAATAACGCCGGGCCTTTGTTTATCGTTGGGGTCGTGGGAGTTGGGCTTTTAGGGAATCAGACAGCCGGATATGCGCTATGGATGGGACATGTTGCGGCTGCGATAATTATGGGACTTATGACCCGCGGCAGAGGAGAGCAATCTCGACGAAATGACTCACTTCGTGTAATTATGCATGATATGCCTAATATTGGTAAAGTTTTAGGGGATGCTGTCAAAAATGCAATGGATGCGTTGGTGGTGGTTGGAGGGTTGATAATATTTTTCGCCGTTGTCACCAGAGCAGTGGTGATGCTTGTTGGTGATATTCCATACATAGGTGTGCTTGCCGGAATGATTGAGATTACTGGTGGAGTTAAGATGCTTTCGGAGGGGGTAGTTACACCGGTGAGCCTTGGACTTATCGGCGGGGTTATTGCTTTTGGCGGATTTTCTGTACATGCCCAGGCTTTGCATTTTACTGCTGGGACTGGGGTTAAGGCCGGACAGTATGTTTTATATAAATTGGCAAATGGGATTATTGCCGGAGCGATTACATGGCTATTATGGAGTGCAACATAAAAAATTATCTCTTGACACATGGTCTACTTATGTAGTACGGTGGATTACCAAAGTAAACGAGGAGGTTATTCCATGGTCAAGATAGCTGATTCCGAACTTGAAGTAATGCGCATCCTTTGGCGTGAGGGGCGGGCAATGCCTTTTGGCGAGATTCGAGCGGAGCTTGAAGCTAAAACAGGCTGGAAAAAATCCACCATCCAAACACTCGTATTGCGTTTGCGTGATAAAGGCATCATCACAGCCCACGATAAATATGTGACTATGTATAGCGCAAACATTAGCCAAGAGGAATATGTCCAGTCCGAGGGTCAAACTTTCATTGATAGAGTGTTCGAAGGAAGCGCAAAAAATCTTGTGGCGGCGTTATGCCGCAGCGGTAAATTGGGCGAGAACGATATTGACGAACTAAGAACATTTTTCAAGATGGAGGACGATGGTAAATGATGATTCCAACATTTTTAAGCGAATTTGTCCGCACTATTATCCTTATGACATTAACCGGCGGCTTCCTCGCATTATTACTATTGCTTATCAAGCCGATAGTACGCCATAGATTGCCTAAATCGGCGCAATATTATTTTTGGCTTGTGGTGCTAGTGACATTCTTAATCCCTGTATCAAGAATTGCTACTTTACCTGTAACGATTACGGAATTTGCACCGATTCACAGTGCTGTCGAGCGCAATATAATTACAACGGATGAGGCACGTAATAGACCGCCGGCTATGCTTAATAATTCGTCTATTATTGCCGATGTGCCCAATTTACCTAACATAAGCACAGCTCCTGTAGAAGCACCACATTTGAGCGAACCGGGATTGGTTGCCCAAGCCGTCACCATTTTTATGGCTATCTACCCATTTATGTTTGCCTTGGTACTTCTCTACAATTTAATAGGCTATGCTAGATTCGTCAGAAAATTGCGCAGTAATTACTTCAAGCCCCATCCTTTTGAATTGGATATGCTTAGAGCATTTACACGGGGCAAACTCACCCCAAGGTTAATCGCAAGCGACTATGCGGCAACACCTATGCTAATCGGGATTTTTAGGCCAATGATTGTCTTGCCTAACCGGGAATATACTGACGAACAGATGCAAAGCATCTTGCTTCACGAGTTGACCCATATGCGGCGGCTTGATATAGCCGTCAAGTGGTTAACTTTGCTGGCTTGCGCCGCCCATTGGTTCAATCCCCTTGTGTGGATTGCAAAAGGTGAAATTGACCGTGTATGCGAACTTTCCTGTGACGAAATGGTTATCCGTAATATGAATGCATACGGAAAACAACATTACGGCGAAACCCTAATTTCCGTAGCAAGTACAAAAAAAATACCAATGCCTGTACTATCAACTACCATGTGTGAAGAAAAGCGGGCGTTAAAAGAAAGGTTGACAGCAATTATGAAGAGCAAGAAACATACAAAACTGGCGGTTTTAATATCCGCATTTATCCTTTTGGGGGCTATATTGGCTGCATGTACTGTAGGCGCAGGTAGTGGCAACCAAAATGAAGAATATGACACCGTAGAATCTCAATCACCAGAAGCCTACTCAAGTTATGACTCTGCTTCGGAACAAAATGCCGTGCAGCTCAATTTCTCCGACATCAATGAATTTTGGACCTATTATCGCCAAGCTGTGATAACCAATAATTTCGAAACATTGGCAATGCTTACGGTTTTTCCATTTCGTTCTTATGGCTTTGTGTACCCCAACCCCGTCATTTTAATTGGAAGAGATGACTTTGAAGGTGTTTTTAGAGCATACTTAGCTGAGGAAAGCTATGTAGCACACCCAGAAGAAGACGGGACATTTACCTTCAGTCTCCGCACGAATTTTGATTTTATCCTTGAAAACGAATTTCTTGTGTTCCGAAGCGTCGATGAACTTGCCATTCTTCCATTAAATGAAGTTAATAATAGCGGGTCAATAGAAAACGGTATTGCAAGAGCAAGGGATGAAATCTTCGAGATAGTGGATGGTTATTGGCGACTTACTGCATATTTTTCTACTCACCAGTCCGCTTATGGAGCATCAGATATTTCAGACGGTGAAGATACCAGCGTTGGCCCCGAACAGATGCAGGACGAAGGCGAGGCAACATCCGGTGCGACAGGAGATAGGCCCGCTTATATAACTATCCTTGGAGAGCAATTTAGCACGGACTTAACCGTAATGTCTTTAGATGGCGATTTAACAAATGCGGATATTGCACCCCTAAGATATATGACAGAGTTGACGGCATTGTGGGTTGGCGTCCAAGACCCTTCTAATCAAATCACTAATTTTAACTCTCTGGCAGGGCTTACAAATTTATCAGACATATATTTCACCGGGGATTATCTCACGGATATAACCGCACTTGCTGGGCTTACAAACCTGACGTGGATACACATTTTCCGTACACAAGTCGCAGACATATCCCCCCTTGCAGGGCTTACGAACTTAGAGACATTGCAATTCGGAGCTAGTCAAATTACCGACATAACTCCCCTTGCCGGACTCACAAATCTAACTTCACTGGACTTGATGTTCAATCAAATAACTGACATAACCCCACTAGCAGGGCTTACTAACTTGCACTTACTTGATTTACGCGACAATCAAATTACCGACATATCTCCCCTTGCGGGTCTTGTTAGTGGTGAAGGACGCTCTAATTTAACACACTTATTCCTTAGTAATAACCAAATTAGCGACCTCACCCCTCTTACTGATTTTATTTGGTTAGAGAACTTATGGTTGAATGGCAACCCAATCACTGATTTCTCAGCTGTAGCTCATATTGATAATATTGTCTTTGAAATGCAAGATTCAGAGTAACATAAGGAAATAAAAGGGGGTAATAACGTTAAGGTGAATACAATAACACGAATCCAACGCCCCTTTTATTTTTTTATGCATAACGCACACAGCAATGCTACAATTGTAGTATATAAACGTGAAGAAAACTTATATTATCGGAGGTTGCCATGCCAATTACAAAACTTCAGCTATACTTGAAAAATTGCGACCAAGCAATCGAGCTTTACCAGAAAGCATTTGATGCTATCGTTGGCGGAGTATGGGGAGACGAAAGCGGTCTAATTGCCCATGCAGAGATAAACGTCTTTGGTCAGTGTGTAGCATTTATGGAGCAAAAGTCAGATTGCATTATTGGGAACACAATGCAATTCTGCTTTTATTTTAGTAAAAGCGACGAAGAAATTATAAAAAAAGCATATGATGTTCTTAAAGACGGCGCAAAAATTGAATTGCCATTAGGTCCATGTGAATGGAGTTCATTAATATTTTGCCTTGTTGATAAATTCGGGGTGAATTGGTTGCTTTGCGTTGACTAATAAACATTTTCTTCAGAAACCAGAACTCGAACACGAAACTTGCGCTATCGTGTTCTGGTTCTGGTTTCGTGTTCAAGTGTCGCACTTCGGGTGCAAATGAAAGTCGGATAATTCTGCAAGTATACCGTTTTATAGTTTACTTTGTGCGCAATTATGAACATGTAATGCAGAAAGCCCAGAATATAGGCTGTTCAAAGCTTTTATGGATTGTATCAATCTTAACGTCAACACAGGTGTTTGGATAATGGGGTTGGTACAACCACACGATAACCAACGCCCTTTTAATTTTTGGACGCATGGTGAACGCAGATATGCTATAGTTGCAGTAAGAAGTTGCGAAGAAAATTTATATATAGTGAAATCAATGAGAAACGGTCTCGCCCGAGCGGCACCCTAAAACGCCGAAATAAGGCGTTTTAGGGCGATTTTGCCGCGACAGGCGAGACCGATTTCGAATTATTTCACTATAACCGACATGGAGGGATTCGCATTGTCTCAAACAGAAGGTGAAACCCCTTATCGTTACTTTTTTGGTGGATTTGGAGGGTTTGCGCCCATCTATGATGAGTCGTGTATGGTTAGATTAGATGAGTATCAAGGCCAAGCATATGTTCAACTTGCATGTACGCAATTGGTCGGGTCAAATACACCTGGATTTGGCAGTCCGATTTTTAGTAAGATGGAATGCAGTTTGATGGAACAGGAAAAGAAGCAGAAACAAATCATTGACGAATGGATTGAGTTTTTTAGAACAAATCCCAAAGCACTGACAGGGGTTCTTTTTCGAACAGGAATCACACAGACATTATTAGAGGCTGTTTGTCATCAAGAAAATTTAGAAATTCTGCGGATTAAATGGGGAACTAAGCTGGATTTATCTGTGCTTCAAAATGTTCCTAAATTAAAAAGCCTTTATTTTGATGGATTTCGTTCTCCTCTGCGGAATGTAACATTTCTAAATAGTTTGCAAAATTTAAAAGTTTTAAACCTATATTCAATTAATAATATTGAAGATTTTTCGCCACTATATCACATGAAAAACCTTGAAGAGTTGTGTATATCAGGCAAAGCACCCACAAAAGGCAAACGAATCATTTTAACAGACCTAGAATTTCTTCGAAATTATCCAGACATAAAGATGCTTGGCTGTGGATACGTGGAAGTTGAGCGGTTATACACAGTTTCGGAACTTGAAGTGTTAAAACAAAAATTACCCCACTTGCATACCAGTTGCGACTTCTTTACTAGAGCTATCGCAAAAGCATCGAAAGGAAAACATATTATAGTATAGTTTTGCAGGTGTCCGTCATTGCAAGCGAAGCGAAGCAATCCAAGCATGCCGAAATGCGTAAGCTTCCGGGGTTGCTTCGTCGCTTCGCTCCTCAAAGCCTTTATGTTGATAGATGGAGTGCATAATTATTCACAAAAATGCTTAGTGAGACAGCCTCTTTTTTTGCTCACTTTAGGTATTTTTTATCCTCATTACTTAATCCAAATAATCCTTAAGCTTCTTACTACGGCTAGGATGCCTAAGCTTCCTTAGTGCTTTGGCCTCTATCTGCCGGATTCTTTCCCTTGTTACGTTAAACTCCTTCCCCACTTCCTCAAGGGTGCGGGCTCGTCCATCATCCAGACCGAAACGTAGGCGCAACACCTTCTCTTCCCGGTCGGTTAATGTATCCAGCACATCAATTAGTTGCTCCCTGAGAAGGGTAAACGCTGCAGCTTCTGCCGGTGCCGGTATATCATCATCTGGGATAAAGTCTCCAAGATGGCTATCTTCCTCTTCACCTATCGGGGTCTCCAGCGAAACCGGCTCCTGGCCGATTTTTAAGATTTCCCGCACTTTGTCCACAGGCATTTGCATTTCCTTGGCCAGCTCGTCGGGGGTAGGATCCCGGCCCAGTTCTTGTAAAAGCTGACGCGAGACTCGTATCAGCTTGTTGATTGTCTCAACCATGTGCACGGGTATACGTATCGTCCGGGCTTGATCCGCGATTGCCCGGGTTATCGCCTGGCGTATCCACCAGGTCGCATATGTGCTGAACTTATATCCTTTAGTATAATCGAATTTTTCTACGGCTTTAATCAGTCCGAGATTGCCTTCTTGGATTAGGTCAAGAAACAGCATACCACGGCCAACGTACCGCTTGGCAATACTAACAACAAGACGCAGATTGGCCTCGGCTAGTCGCTGCCTTGCCTCCTCTTCGCCTGCCTCCATGCGTTTGGCTAGGTCTATTTCTTCCTCTCCAGTGAGTAGGGGCACCTTACCGATTTCCTTCAAGTACATGCGTACATGGTCATCGATATTTATGGCACCTTCCACGGCAGAAAGGTCTATTTCTTTTTCCTTTTCGATTTCCGGTTCCATACCGGAAGTAAGTTCTATACCCTGGGTTTCCAACCACTCGAAAACCTTCTCGGCCTGGTCTGGGTCAAGGTCTATATCGCCAAGAAAATCCATAACTTCTTTGTGATCCAAGGTGCTTTTCTTTTTCTTGCCAATGTCTACAAGCTCTTGCAGTCGTAGCATCAACAACGGATCGTCAAAGGATTTCAAAGAACACCATTCCTCTCGTGTCGCTATTATTCTAACCATCGTTCATGGTTATATACAGCGCGGTTGTATTTCTTTTGCTCAAAAACAGCTTATTTACGGCATTTAGGTCGTTTTTTTGCATTGCAAGGTCCATTTCGTGAGTAAACCACCCAATCTTGACGGTGGAGGCCATATCGTTGAGTGCTTTTTCTATTGAGGAATTAGAATCTTGTAGGGCATCTGTAGAAAAAATCTCCGCTGTTTTTTGCTGATCTTCCAAGTCCTCAAAGACTGCGATAATGTCCGCGGGAGCCATAGGCTGCTTGCTCTCCGCATTTTTAAATGCCAGTAGTAGCAATTGAGAATATGTTTCGTCGCCTATTTCCTCTGGATCAAGATATCCGCTTTCGAGCAAAGCACTCGCTGCGGTTGGATAGGTCAACACCAAATTAAGTAGGCCCTTACGGGCTTCAATCAAGCCCTTGTCTTCGCTATGTTGTCGTGGTCTTTGCCTGCGAGTTGTGGGTAGTATCAGAGTTTGTCCATCTTCGGATTTTACTGTGATGGCTCGCTGTTTATGCACCTCTGACAGTATCGCCGAAGCTGTTATCCCCGAGACATCTGCAACCTCCCGGGCATATGCATCGGTTTCTATTTCGCTTGTGAGCCCCACCAGCAGGCCTGCAGCTTCTTGGGTGAAGCGTATACGCTGGTTGGTTTCGCTACCGGCATCAAGGTTATATTTTTTTTTCAACTGGCTTACTTGGAAGGCTATATGGCTCTTTGCTCCAGCAAGCAGGCGGTTGAATTTGGCTTGTCCATGAATTTGCAAGTATTCATCCGGGTCTTTTGCTTGAGACTCCTCTGAAAATTGCAGTACTTTTATTCTCAAACCGCTTTTTAGCAGCTCTTCAATTGCTCTTAGGGCGGCACGCGTGCCAGCATCATCGCTGTCTAATATCAAAGTCACGGTTTCACAATTGGCTCGTTTTAGTAGCCTCACATGCTCGGCGGTAAGAGCGGTGCCCAGCACTCCAACAGTATTAGGAAATCCAGCCTGATGCATTGCAAGTACATCCATATAGCCTTCTACAATAATAATTTCCTTTTCCCTGGTCTTGCGAGCTATATTTAAACCGTATAGTTGGCGGCTCTTGTTAAATAGAGGTGTGTCCGGAGAGTTTATATATTTGGCTTCCCCATCCTCTCCTTTAGGCAGTGCCCGCCCTCCAAAGCCCACTATCCGGCCTGAGGAGTCTATTATGGGAAACATCAGCCGCCGTCGAAACCGGTCGTAGTACCTAGCTTGGTTTTTCTCACTTTGTTTTGCCAGACCTGCAATACTAAGCTCCGTGCCCGGTACAGCTAAATGATTCATAAGTCCGTCCCAACTAGGAGGAGCCAGCCCCAAACCAAATCGTTTTTGTAGGGATATATGTACTCCCCTACCCTCTAGGTAGTTGCGGGCTAATTTGGCCTCAGGTGTATCCGTTTGCAATTGTTCATAAAAAAATTTCGCGGCTTTTTTGTTTAGCTCAGCTATATGCTCCCGCTCCTGCGCACGGATTTTGGCTGTAGGGGCAGAGCTTGCATCCGGGAGATTATAATGGACTCTGTCCGCAAGAAGTTTTAGTGCATCCAGGAAGTCCATATTCTCCAGCCGCATAATAAAACTGATTACATTACCACCTGCATGACAACCAAAGCAGTAGAACATTTGCATATCGCCGCTTACGCTAAAGGAGGGGGATTTCTCATTATGAAAGGGGCAAAGACCGAAATGCCGCCCGCCCCTCGGCCTTAGTTGTACATATGAGCCTATTACATCTACGATATCGTTGAGGACTCGAACATCTTGGATTACTTCTTGGGGGTACAGCATACGGTACCTCCTATGTTAATCTGACAGGTGATATCGATTCCAAATTAATACCTGTCTGACAGAGCGGCTGCTTGAAACGCGAAGTAAGCGTTTCAAGCGGTTTTGCCGCGATAGGCAGATAGGATTTTAATTGGAGTCGGTATGATTTTGTCGTTTTTGGTAAAGGTTTTCGTTGTTGTTTTGATTGTTTCCTGATGTATCCATGAATATATATCGTTTTTCGTGAATTTTGGGGCCCGCAAATGCATTGAAATATGCTTCCTCCATAGGTATCCACTTTTCAATATAAGTGGCAGCGATTGTTGGATTATTGCGGTTTCCTATTCGTTTTCTCTGCACATCCGGAGTCACATCCATGAACACCTGTATATCCATGTAATCTCCATGTGCCGGATGGCAGCTGTATACACCTTCAACTATCCGCCATAGGTGCGGTGGAACTTCGACTGTACCGTCATAATCCATCCGACCGCAATCGAACTTCCGATACTCAAACCCTTTTCCGCTCCTTATATTAGGAAGAACTTCCTCGGCAAAGCGTTCGTAGTGGATGTTGCCCCCTGGCTGGGCCAGCCTTTCTGGGGTTCTAAGCTCAGAGGGGAGGAAGAAATCATCCATTTTTATGATGATGGGCTTATTTCCAAAGATGACGTCGGCAAAACCCTGGGCAAAGGTGGATTTACCTGATGCAGCTCGTCCATCAATAGCAATTACACCACCAGTTAGCCCCGCCATTGCCTCTAGAAGAGGAAGCACAGAAACCGTCCATCCGGACAATATGCGGTATGCTGGCTTTTCCTTTTCCCGGTATGCCTCACTGTGGTGAACCGGGCCAACCTTGTAATCGGCTATATATTTCGCCCACTCAGCAGTTACGCTGCTTGCCTGTGCAAGATAGTCATCAAAATTACCGCTGTCAGCAAAGCTATTTTCTGAAAACAAGCTCCAAAGCCAGTCCGGGTTGAGACCGAGTCTCTTCCACGCACCAAGATTTACCCGGCATACATCCGGGGCGATATGCTCAGCCAATGGCTTGTCATCCGCAAAGGTGAATTCATATTCTTCTTGGAAATATGCAAGGGCTTTGGTCGTATCTCCTAGCATATGCTCAGCCCCAAAGGCGGCTTGATAGCAAAGCTTAACTACATCCTGCGCTTCCATGGAAGGATGCCGACGCGCTTCTTCTAATATATAGGCAGTTATGTCCATCAAGCTGCAGTGGTGATGGATTTTTTAAGATAGCTCATTATTACCTCCTATGCGACTTCGCCGCAGGTTTTTTGGGGTTGCGCGCGCGCGCGCTTTTAAAAAGCAAGGTTCTTTATTAGGTCTTGCATACCGTAATATCCGGCTGGTTTACCTTTTATATAAATCGCCGCATTCAAGGCTCCGACCGCAAACACATCTCTGGAAAGAGCACTGTGCTTAAGTTCTATGACCTCATCTTGACCAGCGAAGATTACACTGTGTTCACCTACGATAGTGCCGCCCCGTATAGCGTGAAGCCCTATCTCCTGCTTGCTTCGCTTTTCCTTTGCCCGGCTGCGGTCATGTACATATGTTAACTTTTCATCTAGGGCATTATTTGCGGCATCTGCCAGTAGGTAGGCTGTACCGCTTGGGGCGTCTAGCTTTTGGTTGTGATGCTTTTCTATGATTTCTATATCAAAGCCCGCGCCGTATAGCAGTTTAGTAGCACGAGTTATCATATCGGTTAGCAGGTTTATCCCAAGGGACATATTGGCAGACTGAAGTATGGCAACCTTCTTTGATGCTTGCTGCACTCTTTCCTGGATGTTACCGGGCAGGCCCGTAGTGCAAAGCACTAGCGGGACCTGCCTGTTTACGCAATATTCAAGTAATGCATTTATGTCTGAGGTTGCAGATGGCCGATAAACACATATCGCGGCATCTGCCGCAGTTTGGCATTGATTTATGTCCGTATATATTGGATAAGTAAGGCCGCCGCTAGGAGGCATGACATCCACGCCGGCAACTACCTCCACTCCTATATTTGACTCAGCCAATCGGCATATAGCACTGCCTAAGCGTCCAAAACAGCCACAAATTATAATCCTTGTCATTTGAGAATCCCATACCGGGTCATTTCAGCTTTAAGCTTCTCATGTAAACCTTCATCTATCGTGATAAGGGGAAGACGGCATTGGCCTGCATCATAGCCCATCATGTTGAGAGCGGCCTTTACCGGCATTGGGTTAACATCATCAAAGAGGCATCTGACCAATGGCAAAATACCAAGCTGCAAGTCAAGGGCGGTTTTCATGTCGAAATGCAAGTAAGCCATGACCATGTCGTGTACTTGAGTGGGGAGAATATTAGCAATAGTAGAGATAACGCCCTTTCCTCCCAGGCTTAGTATGGGTATGATGTGATTATCATTGCCGGAATAAAAGGTAATGGTATCACCGCACAGCTCCACCATTTCCGCCACTTGGACTATATCGCCGCTTGCTTCTTTAATTGCTACAATATTGGGTATCTTTGAAAGTTCATAGAGGGTTGTGGGCAGCATATTGAGTGCGGTACGCGCCGGTACATTGTAAAGGACTATGGGCAAGTCAACAGCTGCGGCTATTGCCGAAAAATGTGCGACAAGCCCTTTTTGGGAAGTTTTGTTATAATAGGGCGTAACACACATCAGAGCGTCGGCACCGACTTTTTGCAAAGCCTTGCCCATTTCGATGCAATTGGCGGTATCATTGCCTCCCGCACCGGCTATTACAGGTATTTTCTTGCCTGTAAAGGCAACCGCTTGGCGTACTACTTCAATATGTTCGTCTTTAGAAAGAGTGGTAGCCTCGCCGGTGGTACCGCAGGCTACGATAGCATCTGTACCGCTGGTAATCTGGAAGTGGATTAATTTTTCGTAAACGTCGTAGTTGACGGCTCCGGTTTTCTCAAAGGGAGTGCATACTGCAACACCCGACCCGGTAAAAATAGACATAATATCACCCCGCAACAAAAATTACCATGATAATATTGAAAATATGCGCCTATGTCAAATGAACTACCATGCAAAATACATCCGTTTTTCTCCAATTGCAATATGAACAAAACGCGCAAAGCGCGCTTTTGTTTCTGACCGCGCCAGCAGAAATTGCGAAGCAATTTCCTAGCATAATAGAAAAGCGGCTTCGCCGCGGGTTTTAAATAAGGGAGCTTTATAATGATTATTAATTTACCAGAAGATGTTGTCAAAATAATCGAAACCCTAGAGCAAAAAGGCCATCAGGCTTACATCGTCGGCGGCTGTGTTCGGGATAGCATTATGGGCACTTTGCCAAAGGATTGGGATATTACCACATCCGCCAGGCCGGAAGAGGTCATGGAGCTTTTTCCCAAATCATTCGGAACGGGAGTAAAGCACGGCACGATAACAGTGCTTATTAACCGTCACGGATATGAGGTCACAACTTATAGGATAGACGGGGAATACAGTGACAACCGAAGACCGGATAAGGTCATATTCACATCCAACATAATCGAGGATTTAAGCAGGCGGGATTTTACCGTCAATGCGATTGCATACAACCCGGCAAAAGGCTTTGTCGACCCCTTCGATGGCAGAAATGACATTGATAAAAAATTAATCCGCTGCGTGGGTATCCCAAGGCACCGGTTTGGGGAAGATGCCCTACGGATGTTGAGAGCACTTCGTTTTGCAGGACAGCTTGGCTTTTTCATAGATAAGGCAACACTTAGAGCCATTGCAGCTATGAGCTTAAATATAGCCAATATCAGTGCCGAGCGCATACGGGAGGAGCTTGTTCGGCTTCTTTGCAGTCCCTATGTCAAAGCCATAAAGCTGTTGGAAACAACAGGGCTGTTGTGCAATATTCTTGAGTACAGCGGAGATATTGATAAAACGACTGAACTACTGGCCGCCTGCCCAGAAAAAGAAACTCTTCGTCTGGCTGTTTTTTTTGCATACAGCGGGCATAATAGCTTGGAGTTGCTACGGTCACTGCGCTTTGATAATAAAACTATCCGGGAAGTGTTTCATTATATATGTATGCTTCACACGCCTATTCCCCATGATAGATATGAAATAAAGAAAATTCTTAGGCAAATACCACATGAATTATTTGAAAATCTTCTGCTACTGCAATCCCTATTTTATCCTGATGATACCAGCAAACTAGCGGCTATCCGCATCGAGGTACAGGATATCTTGGATAAAGAAGAGTGCTATACATTGCAAAATCTTTCCGTTAAAGGTAAAGACCTGATTACCGCTGGTTTCCCTCCCGGCAAAGCCGTCGGGGATAAGCTTGAGGGGCTTTTGGATATGGTTATGCGCAATCCAGAGCTCAATGATTCACTTCATGATTTTGTGTAAACTGCAAAAAATCCGTATGGCACCATATACCCTTTTTTGTGCATATTGCCAATGCGCTCATTAACGACAATGTATAGTATAATGTTCTAAAATTCACACTCACAAGGATCGTGACTCGATGAAATATAAACCTATCGAAAAAGATTATCTGGACCGATGTCACTCTCTTGCCGTACTCGGCGGCACCTTTGACCCAATTCACTTGGGGCATGTTGCCATTGCCGAGGCCGTGTATGAGCAATTCAAGCCCCAGCGTATACTGTTTATGCCTTGCGGCCAACCGGCGCACAAGTACAGCCAGCGTGTATCCAGTGCCAAACATCGTCTTCATATGGCGGCCCTCGCTGCGTGCGAGCACCCTGCCTTTGATGTTTCAGGCCTTGAGATTGGCAGACCAGGGCTTACATTTACCATTGATACGGCGCGAGCACTCAAAGCAGTATGTCCGGCAGGAGCTGAGATTTCCTTTATAATAGGGGCCGATGCTTTCTTGGATATATTAAACTGGAAAGACACAAAGGAGCTTATAGCAACATGCAAGTTTATTATCGCCCCGCGGCCGGGCTATGACAGCGAAAAAGCCCAGGCCCAAATAGAAGAGCTTACAAAAACCCACAATGGCAGCTTCCACTGGCTGGAAGGCCCACTCTTGGATATTTCCAGTACAAATATCCGGGAACGGCTCAAGACAGGCAAGTCAGTCCAGGGCCTTGTTCCAAAGTGGGTGGAGGATTATGCACATTGGCATGGGCTTTATCGTAGTAAGGATAACAAAGCTCCTACAGGAATGAGTTTTGATGAAGCCGCTGAAAACCTTCGTATTCGCTTGTCCCCTAAGCGATTTAAGCATACTATGGGGGTGGTGGAAGAAGCTGAGAGATTGGCTGCCCACTACGGTGTCAATATAGAAAAGGCCCGAATGGCCGCCCTTCTTCACGACTGCGCCAAGGAATACAGCAGCAACAAGAAACACACCCTAACTAAGCTATGGCGGATAGAAGTAGATGAAATATTAGCGGCAGACATAGATATTGCCCATGGCTTAATAGGCGCAGAGTCCGCCAGGCGGGATTTTCTTATAGACGACGAAGAAATCCTGCAAGCTATACGATATCACACAACAGGGCATAAAGGCATGACATTATTGGATAAAATAATAATGCTGGCAGACTACACGGAACCTTACCGTGAAAACTGGGGTCCAATCCAAGAAATGCGCCGCCTTTCCTTAACAGACATTAACAAAGCCCTGACACTCGGCACAAATTACACTATCATGGAGACAAAAAAGGAAAAGCGTCCCGTTCATCCATGGAGCTTGGACGCGCTGAAGCAACTGAAGAAAAAAAACAAGTAGGAAGCCGCGATTCCGCTCTTCATGCTAGATTAGTGAAGGAATTGCCCGTAATGGGCGGATAGGAGATAAAATGGAAAATAAAGAATTTACAGCAGTACAGGAATTAAAAACCGCACTGGATCAAAAGTTCGGACAGGACATAGTTGTAATGGATTTACGGGAAGTAACCACAATTGCCGATTTTTTTGTTATAGCAACAGGAGGCAGCGCACCTCAAATGCAGGCCTTGGCTGACACCACCGAAGAAATAATGAAAAAACATGACATCCCCCTTCGTCATATCGAAGGCATCCGCGCCGGTGAATGGGTGTTACTGGACTTTGGCAGTATAATCGTCCACCTGTTTGACAAAGAGAACCGTGACTTCTACAAGCTGGAACGCTTATGGGGTGATGCGCAAGTAGTATAATTTTCCATAATTTTGTCAACACTCTCTATAGTGGGAGTACTCTAACCCTCTTCCCGTCATTGCGAGCGACGCGAAGCAATCCAGAACTAGATTGCTTCGTTGCTACGCTCCTCGCAATGACGGATTTTTGGGGCTTTGACAATATGGACACTCCCTATTGAAGGGAGTGTTTTTTATGGCAAAAAAATTCAAGCACCTGATGCTTGCGGAAAGAATCCCTACACTTGTATGCCTGGCAGCTTGTACTGTCTCTGTACTGATGGGGTTTGTGGTAGGATATATCTTCTTGGGACAACATGAAAACGCATACATCTATGCAGAAGCCGCGGAACCTTACCGGGCAGATATCACGCACCCAGTAACGGCAGATACGTATATAGAGCAGCCAGTTGAAGAAATCCCATCGATTATAGAAGAAGAAACCCATCTATATGTGGTAACCGCACTAGACGGCTACATCGTAATATTCCACGCAGCAAGCTACGGCGGCGGCCTTAAGGAAATCACAAGTACCCCTGTGGGAATCTTAGATTCAGATGAACAGGAACGCCTTGCAGAGGGTATCAAGATTTACTCCGAAGAGGCATTGACTCGAATTTTACAAGACTATGGAAGTTAGAACGGCAGGGTATACTCAACATGGTGGCATACATCTGTATGGCGATACCCCAGCCTATGTCCTTGGGGGGCCGTACTCCAAGTCAGGGCTATACCATCTGTCACTGTAAAGACATCGCTTTTACTCCAATTCTTCTCCACGGTATCTTTATCAAAATCCCATTCTAAGGCATATAGGGCTATTTTATCCCCAGTTTCTATGGGGTCGTAGCCTTTTTGTATTACATACCCGTCATTATAACGCACCCCTCTTACATGCCCTTGTGGGTGGTGGGGACTAAAGGAAATCATAATATCCCCCTCTCTACCATTGATTTGAGCAGGTACGGCATACAACCTGCTGTGAGCAGTTGTGGCAACAGGATACATACCAACAGGCCTATCATTAAGGCGTGGCCATAATAAATCATGAGCAGGCTCGGAAGTCTGCAAAAGTCCGGCCATACGGTAGCGGTTTTGGCTTATGGGCTGCCATAGCACCAACTCAGACCGTAGATTTGGAGCGGATTTATCTTTATGGTTCACTAGTCCGTTAAAAAAATGATGCAAGTACTGGGTATACGCTTCATCCATTTCTAAGTCCGAATATGTGCGAAGAGAATGCACTCCTTCGGACTTACCACCATATACATAAAAAGTACTCAAGCCAAAAAGCTCTATGTCGGAATTATGCCGATTGTACACCACGCATCGGTTAAGTGCGTGGATTACCGCAGCTGCTTCCCGTGGGAAGAAGCATTCCAGCATAACCGCCATATCTCCCACATCCACCATATCGGAATAGTTATCTCGTGGACTGCCCTCACCGAACGTCTTGGTAATACCCCGTCTTTCTGCCAATTGGTAAAAGGACGGTGATTCCTTGGTTTTGATGCTGCCGGAAGCCAGCCCCATCAGCCGCCCCATTGTGTCCATTACAGGGCCTACACGAGCCAAATCTACAACACTCAAGCTAAGAAGCTCATCACTGTCCGGACCGTAGAAATCCATAAATGTATCAACGATGACCTTACCAAGGTCAAAACCGTTCATGTTTGGATCACAGTTCAATGCGCCAAGAAATACATAATCCCATCCGTCTCCTGGTTCCAAGTCCTCCGAGGCTATCATTACATGAGCATAATCCGCCGCAAGAACTGCCATTTCCACCGTTGCCATCAGGCAGGCGTCAAAGCCTAGGAACTCCAGTTTATTATCTCTAAGCCCAGCTTCCTCAAAGGCCAGCTTCATATCCCGAAGGGTAAGGGCATCATCATTAAATTTCTCATCGTGGCCAAAACCGGCTATAGACCCTCCACCATGGTCCCACATAATCAAGCCATATTTATTTCCTGGGAAATGCTCCATGGAATATTTGATAAAGTCCCGTAAAGTCGAAGGTTCACCCATGTTTACTAACCCCATGCTATCAACCTCATAAAGCCAGCCGTCTGCCATTTCCCAAATAACGCACTCATTTGCCGGAATAACGTCGTTTTGCCAACGGTTGGTACCGCCGGTTAGTATCACGATATTAGCATGACGTGAGTCCAGGCCTGATTCCAGCATTTCAATCAGGTCTGTGGTTGCGGCACCAAAGTCGCTTTCAAGGTCAGAGCCATTCATGTATATCATTATTGTGTAGGGCTTTGTTGTAGGACTGGCAGCAGCAGTGCAAGCGGCAAAAAATAATATAACCACGATAAACATGGCAAGTTTCTTAATGTATCTCATAAATCAATCTCCCTTAGAAAAACCTTTGGCAAAAATGACAAAAAACAAACCTATGTAGGGGCGGCCACTGGCCGCCCCTACATAGGTGTTTGCAAATAACCGCGCGATACCCCTTAATGCATCATTCCAGCAGGCTGACTGCTGGTCAGTGCTGTCTTTACACTGCTCATATCTTGAGCCGAGGCACTTGGCGAGCAGGTGTAATAGCCTTTTTGCTCTGCAATTTTATACAGGTCATATTGGAACTTTTCATCCCCGTCCCTCATTTGCTGAAAGGTCTGGCGCAAATTAGGACAGGCGGTTTCGCTTATAAAAGTGGCGTAATGGGATAGGCTGGATTTTACGCCATTTAGTACATCCAGCACGATGTCTTTTTCCTGCATAGCAATTCTCCTTTACGATAAATGTTGCAGCAGTTTATTTGCTGACTGAGTGGCCTGGGTGGAGGCTTGGGTAAACATTTGTTTAAGCTGCGGATCATTTACCTGGTTGGCGTAATCTTTGAGCTTGCCCGCTGTCAGTTGATGACCCGGTACAGTTTCCCGAATCCAATTAAGCTCTGACTGTTTAAGTCCCGGCATGGTTTTGCCCCTTTCTGGATTATTTGCTCTTAGTCTGGCAAAGATAAGAAAAATTATGCATGGGTTTATAGCAGAACAAAACGCGCAAAGCGCGCTTTTGTTTCCGACCGCACCAGCAGAAATTGCGATGCAATTTCCTAGTATAGAACAACGCGGCTGCGCCGCCTTGACGCTTGCGTCTGAGCATCGCTGCTGCTTTTTTGTGCAGTTTCCTAGCAAAAAAAAGGACTGTCACATTGTGACAGTCCCCACTTTTCCTCATTTCTACTCAAGTATAGGTCGTTTATACACCAAGGGTATCTTGTTACGCCTTCTCTTTACAAATATCAGCATCCCCACTGCACCACCTAATATTGCAATGCCTACCATTGTAAACATACCTATTCCCAGACCACCAGTCCTTGGAAGCTCAATCCCTCCGATAAAGTTTATATCATAGTTGTTAAACGGGTGAATATCCACACTCAGAGATATCCAATCATCGACAGGTCTTGGCGTTACATCAAGAGCATTACTGGGGGGGAACTCTCTCCTGCCTGCTCTATTTCCGCTGAATGTGACATTGCGCAGGTGAAGATTGTGGTAGGCTCTATCAGCACCGGTAAGACGGGTTAGAGGGGTGCCATACTCGGCAGCCTCTGTGTATATTCCGCCGCCCATGTGCCCTGCTACATTGTTTGTGATATGGAGATTTTCTGACAGCGGTTGCATCAGCATTTCGGAATCCTCGGCTACCCAAACACCGCCACCGCTGTATTCGGCCTCGTTGCCTGTGATATGCTTGGCTGTTGTGCCGCTTAGTGTAAAGCTTGAATCGTAGCCTACCCACACACCGCCGCCATACTGGTCAGAAACATTACCTTCGATTCTGCCGCCGCTCATTGCAAACACGGCCTCGGCGGAAAGAGCTACGCCGCCGCCCCCCGAAGACTCTGTAGGATCATTTGTGAGAGCATGGTTTGCATGTGCTGCGGTTGCGCCGCCGATTGTACCGCCAGACATCTCAAATCTGCCACCAACTACATTTCCATCTACTGTCCTGCCGGCGACATATACACCACCGCCGCCTCTAACCGGGGCTACATTAGTAGGTATACCGCCGCCGCCCTCAGCGATGTTGCCATAAATAGCAGCATTATCACTCATCCAGAATCCGTTAAGCCCGCCACTTCCGTTTGTCCATACACCGCCGCCATTTACGATTGCGGTGTTATTTCTTATTACGGCATCCTCGCTCATAATAAACCGACCAAGATTACGCACACCGCCACCGCCATTGAAAGCGGCTGTGCTAGGTCCTCCGCCAGGAGCAATACCGGCTGTATTACCGGCAATTACACCACCGCTCATGAAAATACCGTTGGTAGGTACAGCTGCCGTAGTAGCTGCGGAATTAAATATACCACCGGCGACACTTCCACGATTACCAATAATCTGGCCGCCTTCCATGACAAGCCGTCCGCTATTGATAAAAATCGCGGCATTACCATCATAGTTCCCATCTGCGAAAGTGGTGCCGCCTATGACACCGTTTACGAGGTGGAAGTGGCCATTACCTTGAATATTTAGGGCAGAACCCCAATTGGCACGGTTTGCTCTGATTGTTCCGCCATTCATAGTGAAAAGACTGTTGGAACGGACACTGACGCCGCCGCCATATACTTGGTTTACTACAAAGGGTTCGTTATACTGGATAACAGCTCCGCTACTCATACTAAAAAAGAGACGCTGGTTTTGGTTATCCACAGGACCACTATTGAAAACATCCACGCCGGAACCATGACTCCGCGCTCTATTACCAGAAATTATACCGCCGGACATATTAAAGGCTGCGCCGCCAGTCACGCCGCCGCCTCTTGACAGAGACACACCACCACCAGATGGCATACCGCCTTGCATACCACCTATGGCGGGTCGGTTTTCGGGGCGATCCGCTTCGTTGTCATGAATCAGTCCGCCGCTCATGTTGAACACGGCACCGCGATAAACATTGTTGGCACCGCTCGTTATGGCAACGCCGCCACCGAAGCGTTCGGCACGGTTACCATAAATTTCGCCGCCGGTCATTGTCAATACCACCGAATTGGTTGTGTTGCCTCCGCGGACATACACGCCGCCACCCATGCCGGAATCCTCACCGGGGCTGTATCTCATTGCCATATTATATCTGATTATGACGCCATTACCGATTGTCAGACTAGCTAGGGTATATATGCCGCCGCCATTTCCAGTGTTATGGCCGGATTCGGCACTTATGGCTCTATTACTTGATATCCGTGTACCATTGCCTAGGGTTACGTTGGCACCGGCCGAAACAAACACACCGCCGCCGTTTCCATTGACAACAGTATCTCCTCTGGCCTCATTGTTAATAATTGTCGCGTAACCTGTCAGAGCAAGATTACCGCGGGTGCTAAAGCTTGCGCTTGTGCTGACCCACACACCGCCGCCGTTTCCGCCGTTGCGGGCAGTGTTGCCGGTGACATCGCCAACGTACATATTAAATGTGCTACCGGTTGAAATATGCACACCACCACCAAATTGGGCAGTATTGCCATATATAGGATTTGTATGACCGATAACTCCACCAAACATATTAAATGTAGAGTTGGTACCGCTAATCGAGACACCACCACCATTTGTAGCACGGCTATTGAATATCCCAGTACCTGACTGCATTGTTAAAATTCCACTTCCCACATGGACACCGCCGCGGTTTCCGGCTGCGTTGGCTGCCATGTTGCCGTCGATTCTAAGGGTACCATTTCCTTCGGCATCCAAGATGAGGTTGCCCCCTGTGCCTATGATAAAGTGTCTATTGAGATTTGTTAATGTTGTTCCCCACGGCTCGTTATTTGGCGTATTTGCGCTGTTTGGCACAGGCATACGCAATATGATATTGGAGCCATCGGCTGCCCTGACAGTAACCGGACGTGTCACGCTTATCCGATGTGGGTCAGAGGCAGGTGCGGGGGCAGGCAATAAAATAGGTACTGTGGTAATAACACGCCCTTCATATGCCAGGATGGGGTTATCATCAGATACAACCAAGTTAAATATACCGGAGCCACTGGGGCCAGGGCCTTCTGTTACACCAGAGTCGGCCTCGTGGATAACGATATAAGTCGGAGCCGGATTCATGATATTGATTGCGTAATTAAGCCGTATCCAGTCAGGAGGGCGCAATTCGTTTTCAACATGCCAGCCATATTCGTCACCGTTGGAGTTGATGTCATGGTTGGTGAAGGCGTGCCCTGTTTGGTATACGGTTACAATATTCGGTTGGACTTGGGGATTAAGAGTAGCCATATCGTGATTAACGCGCATACCTTCACTGGCTACATTTTGGCCAAATACTGCTCCCGCATTGATTGTGAAATTTTGAATAAGTTGATTGTTATTGTGAGTAATAAATATCCCACCGCCACTGGAGGCTTGATTGCGTGTGATACTGCCACCATTCATCACAAAATTGCCAGCACTGGATAACAAATATAAGCCGCCGCCATAGAATGCGGCTGTATTCCTTGTAATAGTACCGCCATTAATTGTTATATTTGTACTGTTCGTACCTCTACGTATACCGCCGCCTCTAGCATCTGTATGATTGGAATGGATGCTGCCACCGTTAAGATTAATATGGTTGGCAGGATCGAAACTACCCGTATTTATGCCGCCGCCGCCAATGACTGATGTATTGTCATAGATGCGCGCATTGCCGCTCATATTAATAGTTACAGTACAACACAGACCAATACCGCCGCCGAAGCCAAGAGCTCTGTTGCCGCTTATTCTACCACCAGATAGATTAATGGTAAGACTCTGGGAGAAGCCATCTGCAAATATGCCACCGCCACCAGCATTGCCGACTGTAGATGAGGATACATTGTTAATAATGTTGCCAGCACTCATATAAAACGTAGCGGAATGACTCAAATTAATACCACCACCCGAGGCAGCTCGGTTGTTGGCTAGGGTAGCGCGTGGATGCGTCATGCGTACTACGCTACCGGCATTACCGGTAATCCCACCAGATGCGAAAGTATTGACCGTGGCCCAGTCTGCATCTCTACCTAATGTAACATCACGAAGTTCTAAGGTAGTATTATTGCCTACAATAATATGACGCCCCGAGGCCTGATTGCGGTTCCATACCTGGTTGCTACCGTTGTAACTATCCAAAATTATATTACGATTACCTGGTGGAACATCAATAGTAGGCACATCACTTCCAGTTGTGACCACAAGATTGCCAGGAAAATTAAAACGAATAATATGGGGTTCGCCATTAGCGGGAATCGAGCTAATCTCGGCCGCCAACTGATCAGGATGTGTAATTACCGCGTGTTCCACTTCCGGTCCCAAGGGCATAATAGGGACATAGTTAGGATAACCACCGTGGTAGTATCCGTTTGCAAGCTGTGCGGCTGCATAACTGTGACAGTCGCAATTAGGAGTTAAGGGCGAGGCTGCTTCTGGTGCCCAGCCTATAAACCCACTAGACGCACCGGAAACTGTGACTATCGGCCTCCATTCAAAATTAGGAGCCACAGCATTAGAGCGCACTATATCATTAATTTCCCGGGTCACCGGGTCTCTGATAATGTTCCAATGGCCGGGAGGGGTTGAGAAGCCCGGTGGTGCTTGATGTTCCCTGAGTCGGTATTCTCCATAGCGGGAGAGGGTAAAGTGTACTTCGCCGTCAGGGTTGGAGCTGATTTGAGGATTTTGGCCGGATACAGGCAGCCACTCGCTTGGGTCGTCTGTGCATTGGCGATATAGGCGGAATTCGGCACCGGGTAGGGGCTCGTCTTCGTCGTCGAGTTTTATGAAGGTGAAGGGGAACTCGGCTTGTAAGGGGCGTAGTACTACTACTAGGTTGTCGCCGTCCATATAGCGTGAGTGCTCTTCGTAGCCCGGGGGTATCGCAATTACAATATCGTAAAGGCCATAGCCTTTTTCTGGCCATATAAAGAATGTGTACTCGCATGGTGGTGGGATTACTATGATGATATTGGAGTTATCTTTTTGTTGGTCATTGGTGGGGTTGCCTACATAATTGTAGCCCATGTCCTCATCGGGTATGCCGTAATAATTGATGGTGTTGGTTGGGTCGTTGGGGTCAGGCTGGAGGATGGTTAAATCAATGTTGACCTCGCCGTCATAGGAAGGGCCACCGGCACCACGGTTGGGAGGGCCGATGACTACATAAGGGATAGGACTTAAAACACGGAGGGTTAAGTTAACACGCCCAACCTCAGCAGGGCCGTGACGAACTAAGAGCACATCTGTGTAGGTCCCTCTATCAAAACCATATTGCACACCTACATCTACGGTATCGGTATCGCGGGGGTCCGCAGCTACTGTGTTGCGGACAATGTCAACCGGTTGCACAGAAAAATCATATGACCCCTGAGCAAATATACCGAAGTTGAAGTAATCAGAAGTCGTCATCCCTTCAAAAATAGCATTAAAATTGGGGCCGTCATTAGCAACACCGGGGCCGGGGTAAAAGTCAGGCTGTGGGTACGGAGGGAAGTCACCGGCATCAACGCCATTCCATGGAATGGATGGGAAATGAATATTTGAAAAAAGAGAACTATGCTCTAGAGTAATCAATTCAGTTACTGGCGTATACCCGACAACATGCACAAAGGTATGGTCATTGCCTGTAATTTCTATCCTTACAAAATCAGGACCTAACATTGGATTAAGAAGACCCATATGCCATAAATCATAGACATAATACGGCTCAAGATTAAGCTGCCTAAGAGAAGTAGGAAAAGCTCGCCCCGTTATGAATACGTTATCATCACGCCAATGTATCATGCTATACCCAAATCTCGGCCTTGAAAAAACCTCCCACATATTTATATCCATCCCCGGCCACACTTCAATAGGCGACACATCAGGAATATAGATGTTTCTGTTGGCTGGCAGGCCAGTATCAAAATCACCAGAAGTAGTGTCACGTAAAGTATATGTCAGAGGAAAAGGAAAATTAGGTGGAAGGCCACCAAATGGCGTAATTTCAATATATTGGTTGTCGTCACTTTCATAGTCTTCTTCATTTACCACATAATCAGCATAAGAATATTCATCATCAGAATATAGCTCGTAGTACCGAGGATAGTAATCGTTATAATAGGTATATTCATCTAAAGAATCCACCACATATGGATAATCATATGCCTCGCTCTCCATATATGGATATACCTCGCCTATGTAAGAGTCAAAATATGTGGGTTCGTAATCATTATTATATGTATAAGCAAAAATAGATAAAGCACTTACCGCAAACAAAACGGCAAATAAAACTAGTACTCGCTTAAAACTTAAATGTTTATTAAGTATGCTACGAGAATCATCGGATGAGTTCTGCATATGTATGGCCTCCACTAATACAATGAATAATTAAACAGTAATTTGTCGACTATTGCTAGCAATATGATTCTATCTTGAACATGCATTTAATGCAATTACATTGCCATTATATTCCTATGACATTTTAATGTCAAATTGTACCATCCGCACTAAAGAGGCTACCCATAAGCATTCAATAAAATAAATATATCGAATGGCTTATGGGCAGCCCTAATAATTTGAGTTATGTTGCGCGAGTAAAAATATCTCCCGGTCTTGAGTCCGGCCGCTCCAATAGCTGCCAAGGTCTAGGGGGATAAATTACACCGACCCATGTATAATTAGCATCATCTTCATGCTGCACATAATAAAAGGAGTTGGCAGCAATCTGGATATACATAAAATACCATGCACTAGGATTCATGTTATCTGTAAACATAACCATGTTGTCAAGAAACTCATCTATGCACTCAGGCATACGATTAAGCATACGGACAATAATAGCTGCCGCTTCTGCTCTGGAAATTGGCTCGTTAGGCCTGAAGTTGCCATCAACCCCCATAAAGCCATAGGTCCACCCCTGTAAGGCAATGGCATTTATATAAGCCGAACCCCAATGCCTTGATATATCATTAAACTGATGCGCCCCCCCATGTATAGGAGTCAGGCCCATAAAACGTGACATAGCCGCAGCAAACTCAGCACGGGTAATATGCCTGCCTGGTTGGAATGTACCTCCCGGCATACCTGTAAAAATACCGTTGTTAGTAGTTGTGGAAATGGCATTATTATGCCAATGATTGATACCCACATCCGTAAAAGGATTATCTTGCAACCAATAGGCAGCACGAACAGAATCAGGCATCAGTCTAAACAGCATAGTCGCCAAATGAGCCCGGGTAACCGGTGCATTGGGCTTGACTGTGCCATCTGTAAATCCTATTACAAAGGCATGGTGCTCATGTATGGTAGGCTGAGGAGTTGGTGTGGGGGTCGGTGTTGGCGTAGGGGTTGGAGTCGGAGTGGGTGATGGGGTTGGAGAGGCAGTTGCAGCAGGAGGATCAGAAGGCTGTTGAGGTGTAGATGTCGGAGGAGTAGACGTTGGAGTTGGTTGCACTGTGCCACCATCAGGCCTTAATATAATACGTAACTGCCCATAATTTGGGTCATTTACATCATTTATTACATATGCACCAATTACAGTGTACCCAGGAGGGGCTTGAATAAAGTCAGCTAAATCACCGTCAGTCGATTGAGTAACGGTATCAAATATTACTGCATTGCCAGCTGCATCATATGCAAAAAATGAATAGGGACACGTAATCGATAGCATAACTACTATATCACCCTGTTGCATCAAGGGATTGGGACTTAATATGCTATTGTAAGTCTCAAAACCAACAAACTCAGCAAATGCATCGTCTGTGTTATGTGTTAATCCAGGGGGCATAGGATGTGGTGTTGGTGAAGGATTTGGTGTCGGCGAAGGAGGAATAGGTGTTGCTACAATTTCCTCAGTGAAATTAATATCCGCGTTAGCAGCTGCAGTCCTGGGATTACCAAATAAATCGATAGACGTCACAGGACGAGTAACCCTGAATCTTACAGTAAATCGCCCTACTTCCGCCGGACCGTGACGAATCAAAACAATATCTTCATGCGTACCAACTGATAGACCGTGTTGAACACCTACATTAATATCATCCGAATTCATCGGCAATGCGACAATATCTACATCTTGAATAGCTACATAACCCTGACTTCCAAAGTTAAAGTTCCCAGCAGACGATGGAGCAAAAACCGCATTAAAATTTGGTCCACCATCTTCTAGACCCAATACAGATGGGAAGTTTGGCCCAGCCGGGACAGCCGGAATAGGAACAGTAGGGGGAATAGTAGCATTCATTAGCAGAACAAGCTCATTTGGAGGTAAGTCAGTGATGAAATAACCAACAATGCGCTCGCCTAAGTCTACTAAGCTCCTCACTTGTGATGGAAGAACTGGAGGGGCAGTTAATGCGTAAACAGCAGGCACTACCAATCTGATAAAAGTAGCTGTTATGATTGGGTCGGTACTAGGAAGTGGCTCTCCTCGCCAAATATAGTACGATTCATTAAGTGCCTGTCTATTCGCTGTAATCACAGCCGCCGCATAAGGAATTGTGTCTGTTCCAGAGACTCCAAATAATGAATGCCCATATTGCGGCTGGAAAAATACCTTATACACACCAGGACGACCGGGATCTGGATCAGGTATTGGCGATGGAGCAACACAAATTGGCATCCAGGGGTTTTCAATCGTAGACGGTATTCCACCCGTGCGGGTTCTTATCCGAGTCCAATTAATGCCAAAAGGCACAGGCAAAATATACCCCCCTTCCCCAAGGGCCTCCACCCCATCCTCAGCAACATCATACCCATCACCATCAATCACCAAATCCCCACCCAAGCCCCCAGGTGCCGCAGCAACATACAACTGCATACTAAATCGTGGCAATAACCCCATTGCCAGTACAATGGCTATAACCACTGCTACAATGCGCTTTCTTACATTGTTTGGGCTCTTTACTAATTGCTCTTGATAATTCATACTAAATTCCCCTTCTCTATTATTATTTATATGTCTCTATGTCAGTTACAATTTTACGCACTATATTACAGCATGTGGTAAATTTTATCAAGTCTTTTTTTGGAACATGTTCCACAGGGCTGCAACCCGCATTATTACTATATGAGCAATGTTCTATACTTGTACCATTTTTTTTCGACAAAATTATATAATTTATACAAAAATATATAATTTTCGACATAATACAACATTTTTGCGCTGCCATGTTTTGTAATTTTAATATGGTCAATCGGACTTGTTCATCACAATGCACCACCATCATACCAATCCCTGTATGATTCATCTGTCAGCCTCAAAGAGGAAGGAAGCAGATTATTAATTTATTCTATATGTAATTCAGCATCGTCGTCCCGGATTTAATCCGGAATTTTATAACCATTGTCGAAAGACTAAGGGGATCCCGGGATACGTCAGTCTAACAATCTAATATTGTTGCCAAGCTGAGACCACCCCTCGCCGCCTAGGTTGTCTTTCCCCTCCGCGGGAGGGGAATTTTATTGTTACACCACTCACAATTCCCCTCCTGCGGAGGGGAGGCGCGAAGCGCCGGGGGTGGTCTCAGCTTGGTAGTATCGTGTAAATTAGATAATGTGCTTGAAAAATGGGAAAAGGGCTGTCTCGCTAAGCAAAAACCATGAATATCTATGCAAGCCTGTCATTGCGAGCAAAGCGAAGCAATCCAGAAGGTTTGATTTGCTGGATTGCTTCGTCGCTTCGCTCCTCGCAATGACGAGGCAAGTGCATAATTATTCATAAAATGCTTAATGAGACAGCCCCTCTTATTTTTACTATCAGGATTAAGCTATCAGCTTACACCCCATCCGGCGCATCCAAGTCCTCTTGAGTTATATCCTTATTCCGATGCAATAAATCATAAAGTGCAGGCACAAAGTACAGTGTCATAATCGTACCGTACAGCAAGCCCCCAATAGACGCTATCGCCATGGGCTGCATCATTTCCGTGCCTTCCCCTACTCCTATTGCCATTACACTTAGGGCGAAAATCGTGGTAATCGCTGTTATGAGAATGGGCCTGATACGCTTGCGGCCTGCATCTATTATTGCATCTACCTTGGGCATACCTTCCCAGCGCATTTGGTTTATCCGGCTTACGAATACGATACCTGTATTTGTTGCAACCCCTGCCAGTAGGATAAGGCCTATCATCGCCACAACAGAAAGGGGCATCCCTACAATCATAAGTGCCACGAAACCACCGGTAAAGGCCAATGGAATTGTGAACATAATAATGAAGGGGGCCAGTAGCGACTGGAATTGGGCCACCATTATCAGATAAATAAATACTACCGCAAGAGCCAACATCAATAGCAAGTCCCCAAAGGCGTCAGCAATAGCCTCAGCCTCGCCGCCGATTACAATTCGGCTGTCTCCTACTGGTATGAAATCCTCAAGCAATGCTTCGATTTCGTTGTTTACCAAGCCAACATTAAAACCGTCTTCTATTTCACCGGTTATTGTAACGAAGCGATTCCGGTTGATTCGATTGATTGAAGAGAAGCCTAAATCCTCGTGGATTTCTGCAATTTCACTTAACGCTACATATCCGGCGGCTGTTTCCAGCATTAGATTTTCAATACCAGTCCAATCCGGAGCTTCAAAATCACCATCGGAAACTACTACCTCGTAGCTTCTGCTATTAAGAGTCATGTCAATACTACGCTCTGGAGCAGATATGGCTTCCATTGCTGCCATAAACACCTGGGCCACTGTCAGACCATGGGCCATTGCAACGTCTTTATCTACGGTTATACGCATTTCCAGAGAGGCTTCCTCGGTCATATCTGTTAGGATTATCGCGCCTTCTACTGTGCCAACTAGCCTCTCTAATGCGATTGCTGTATCCCTTATGGCATCCAAGTCGCTGCCTTCAACTCGTAGCGATATGGGAGAACCGGTCATCATCGCCATGTCCATCCCACCGAAGGATATTTCCAGTCCAAGGGATTCCCCGATATCACGGATTTGGGCGTTTAAGTCTTCATTGGTGATGCTTCGGCCTTCTTCCAAAATTACATACATATTAATGGAAGTCCCGCCTCCAAGGCCCCCCATTCCTCCAAAGCCCATACCAGCGGCAATGGTTTGCATCATGCCACCGCCGATAGAAACCCCAACGGTTTCAACATCTTGGATCGTCATGACTCGGGCAGACAATGCCTCTGCTGTCGCCACCGTGTCATCGAAGGTAGAGCCATCAGGCATTGACGCTGTAACATCAATTTGGCCCATTTCCATTGCCGGGAACATTTCCATTCCGGCCCTGCCAATGCCCCAGATGCTTACGGCAAATGCAACAACGGAGAACACGATTACAGCCCACTTAAACCGCAAGGCAAAGCGCAGGCTGGATTCGTACCAGTCGATAAACTTAGCGAAATACTTGCCTTCCCCGGTGTTTTTTACATTTTTAAGCATCACACTGGAGGCCGCAGGTACAACGGTAAGAGCAATCAGAAGGCTGGCCAACAATGAGAAGGCAATCGTAAGAGCTAAATCTGTAAACAACTGCCTTGTGATACCTCCGGTAAACACAATTGGGAAGAAAACAGAAATTGTACTAATCGTAGCCGCTACAATAGCCCCGGATACCTGCCTGGCACCGGATACAGCCGACCTTGCGGCACTGCGGTCTGTAGTGCTTCGCATACGATAGATATTTTCGATTACAATGATTGAATTATCCACAAGCATACCTACAGCCAGAGCCAGACCGCCCATGGAAATCATGTTAAGACTTACTCCGGTGAAGTACATTAGCGTAAAGGCCAACAGCAAACTGACGGGTATGGAAATCGCCACGATTAATGTCGGACGAAGGTCTTTTAAGAACAGGAACAAGAATACGATAGCCAGCAAACCGCCCCAAAGCAAGCTATCTAGCACTGAGCCAAGGACTACACCAATCATTTCACCTTGGTCCATAAGGATGGCAAAACCTAAGCCTGGGTATTCCGCTATCAACTCATCCATGCGGTCACGGACGGCATTGGTTACATCCGCAGTGGTAAATTCACTTTGCCGTTGGATACTTAGCATTACGCCTGGGTTTCCATTAACTCTTGTAAATGTAAGATGACTGTCATCTGTGACAAAAACATTGGCTACATCAGAAAGCAAAACAGGAGAAAGCCCAGGCAACCCCATGGCCCCAGGGTCAAAAATAAGCATATTCTTAATTTCATCCAAGCTCTCGAATCTATCCCCTACCCTGACCATGTAATCAATATCATTATCGGTTATTACACCTGCGGGCATAGCAAAGTTTTGGGCTTGTAGTATGCCTGTTATGGTCTCGACAGATAGCATTTCCGCCGGGATGCCGATTACCATGTCTTCCTCTGGAGCTTCCCCATTGGCATCTGTGTGCATTTCCGCTAGGTAGTCCGATACCTCTTGGGTAATGGCCTCGATTGCAACGGGTAATTCCTCTTGTAGTTGCATACCCGCAGCCATCATATCAAGTCCGTCCTCCATTAACTCAGCCATACGTGCCTCGGAGAAGGCTTCCACTTGGGCAGTTATCATCTGTTCGGCTATTGCAGCCATTTCTGCCATCGCAGCTTCGATTGCTGCTTCCATCATGGTTGCTATGGTCATCGCCATCTGTTGGTTGACGGCTTCGATACGTTCGCTTTCGATTACTACATGGAGCTGGTTGTTTACCAAGCCGGAAAGGCCGACGACGGCAACTCCGGGAACACCCTCAAGGGCGGGAGCAACGATTTCTCGGGCAAATTCTGATACCTCATCGATGCTGGCCCCCTCCATATGCAGGTTGGCTGTCATTATTGGGAGCATTTCCGGGTTCATACGGATGGTCATTGGCCGGGATGTGCCCTCGGGTAAGGTCATCATGTCCAGAGCTTCCCGGATTTCCAGTGATGCCGAGTCCATATTGGTGGCCTCGGTAAATTCTAATATAAGAATCGAAACATGCTCATTGGAAATGGATTGCACCGTTTGGATACCGCTTAAGGTGCTCATTCTGGTTTCAAGGGGAATAGAAACATCGCGCTCTACTTGCTCCGGTGTTGCACCAAAATAAGTAGTAAAAACTGCCGTAAAGGGTAAATCCATAGAGGGCAGCAAGTCTGTAGAGGTGTTGAATATAGACACTACCCCAAGGACTATCACCAAGATTACCCCCACCAGTACTGTAAAGGGTTTGCGTACACTAAACTTTTCTAGCATTGTATAGCTCCTTTGGCGTTATTTTTCCCGAAACAGGAAAAAGGGCTGTCATTATGACAACCCCTTTATTATACACGAAAATTTACATTGGTGGGCCGTTGCCCTGATTAAAATCTTGGTTGTACCAGTCGTCACTTCCACCTGGTGGAAAGTGCGGTGCTTGGGGTATTACAATCGCACCGATTATATACGCAACTATCCCTGATCCCCCTGCAAACGTAAACAATACCATGCCTAGTCGCACAAGTGATGGGTCGATGTTAAAATATTCGGCGATACCGCCACATACTCCAGATATAACTTTATTTGTCCTTGATCTGTAAAGCCTCTTGGCCATAGAAATCCCTCCATTCATTTATTTTTACACCTCAATATACGCGCATTTGTTGAGGCGGTCTGATTGCTTTATAATACCCATACTACAAAGGAGGTATGAATATGATTGACTTGACAAGAGCCAACGAAATTCTCCGGAAGTACAACAAAGAAGACTTCCATATCCAACACGCCCAAGCCGTATCCGGGACCATGGGCTATTTTGCAAAAAAGCATGACCCGGAACGGGAAGAATACTGGCGTGTAATCGGCCTCTTACACGATACAGACTTTGAGGAATATCCTGAGGAGCACTGTGTCAAAGGCATAGAACTGCTCAAAGCCGAAGGCGTACCCAAGGATATGATTCGCTCGGCCTTAAGCCATGGCTGGGGCATGACTGGGAGCCCATATGAGCCGGAATCCACAATGGAAAAGATATTATTTGCAGTAGACGAGCTTACTGGCCTGATAGGGGCCGCGGCACTGATGCGCCCATCCAAAAGCACCCTGGATATGGAACTGTCCAGCCTCAAGAAGAAATTCAAAGACAAGCGCTTTGCCGCCGGCTGCTCCAGAGAGACAATCGCAAAAGGCGCAGAAATGCTGGATTGGCCCTTGGATGAACTGCTAAGCGAAACATTACTAGCAATGCGCGAGGTAGAAAATGCAGGTAAATAAAATAGAAAAAAACATAGCCAAAGCGGAGTACACCACCACCGCAGTAAAACCGGATCAATTCCCTACAAATGGCTGGCCGGAAGTGGCCTTCGTAGGCCGCTCCAATGTCGGCAAGTCCTCTTTAATAAACGCTTTGGTCAACAGAAAAAAATTGGCCCGCACCAGCCAACACCCAGGCAAGACCCGGACGATTAACTTCTTTAATATAGAAGACAGGCTCTATTTCGTGGACCTGCCAGGCTATGGCTATGCCAAAGTAAGCAAATCAGAATCCGCAAAATGGGGCCAAATGGTAGATGGCTATCTACAAGACCGCCCTCAGCTTAAACATATTTTCCTGCTAATGGATATACGCCATGAGCCAAGTGCCATGGATAAACAAATCCACGAATGGTGTGTGCATTACCACCTCCCATACTCGATAATCGCCACTAAAAGCGATAAGATAAAGAAAAGTCAGGTGCCAAAACACCTGGCAGTAATCCGCAAAACCCTAGGAGAAGAACAACCTCCCCTACCCTTTTCCAGTGAATCATGGGAGGGACGGGAGGAACTTTGGGAGGTTATTGATACCGTTTGCGCCAAGTGATATAATAAATATTGCAAAGGACTGGCGACCGATTTCGGTCGTCTTTTTTTTGTAAGTTTTGCATAAAAAAACCCGTATGGTGCCATACGGATTTTCGTGCATATTTTTGGCTGTTTGACGCTGCACAGCCCAGTGTAGTAGTATGGAACAAATATTCTTTTTTCCAAGGAGCATTCATGAAATCTACAAAAGATTACGGTAACGAAAGCATTACCGCCCTAAAGGGGGCAGACCGAGTCCGGAAGCGCCCCTCAGTTATTTTTGGTTCAGACGGTCTTGAAGGCTGCCAGCACGCCATTTTCGAAATCATTTCCAATTCCATAGACGAAGCCCGAGAAGGCTACGGCACCCAAATCGAAATCATCCGCCACACAGACCATTCCATTACCGTAAAAGACCAAGGCCGGGGTATGCCCGTTGATTACAACCCCATCGAGGAAAAATACAACTGGGAGCTACTTTTTTGCGAGCTCTATGCAGGAGGCAAGTACTCCAACAACGAAGAAGAGGCCAACTATGCCTTCAGCCTAGGCCTCAACGGCCTTGGCCTGTGTGCCACACAATACAGCTCCGAATACATGACCGCAGAGATACTCAGAAGCGGCTATCGCTATACCCTGCGCTTCGAAAAAGGTGAAAACATAGGGGGCCTGGCCAAGGAAAAATATAAAGATACACCAACGGGTACAACCATATCATGGCGGCCAGATACTGATGTTTTTACGGAAATCAATGTCCCTCTAGATTGGTATAAAGACATGCTAAAGCGCCAAGCTATCGTCAATGCGGGGCTTTTATTCATTCTCATAGACGAAACCAGCGGCGAGACATTCCAATTTACTTATGAAAAAGGCATCCAGGACTATATTCTCGAACTGGCAGGGGACACCGCATTAACGGACCCTGTCTTTCTATCCCATGAAACCATGGGCCGGGATAGGGAAGATAAGCCGGAATATAAGCTTAAATTTGATATCGCCTTCTGCTTTTCCAACGATGTAAATGTTCTGGAGTATTATCATAATTCCAGCTACTTAGCTTACGGCGGCGCACCGGATAAAGCTATCAAGAATGCATTTGTATCCGCAGTGGACACATACCTAAAAGCCGGGAATCATTACAAAAAAGATGAAAAAAAAGTAAGTTTCCCGGATATCGAGGAGAGCCTGATTCTTATAACCAACTCATTCTCCACCGTCACATCCTACGAAAACCAAACAAAAAAGGCCATAAACAACCGTTTTATCCAAGATGCAATGACAGTCTTTATGAAAAAACAGTTGGAGATTTATTTTATAGAAAACAGCTCAGACGCTTCAAAACTAGCTGGCCAAGTACTGGCAAACAAGCGCAGTCGGGAATCCGCAGAAAAAACCCGACTCACACTTAAAAAGAAGCTGACGGGTACCCTTGACCTAAACAACCGGGTAGAAAAATTCGTAAACTGCCGAACCAAGGATACCGCCCGCCGGGAAATATATATAGTAGAAGGTGATTCGGCTCTTGGTAGCTGCAAGCTAGGACGGGATGCGGAGTTCCAAGCGATAATGCCTGTGCGAGGCAAAATTTTCAACTGCCTAAAAGCCGATTACGACCGGATTTTTAACAATGAAATTATTACAGATTTGCTCCGAGTCCTGGGCTGCGGTGTGGAAATCAAGCATAAAAGCAGCAGGGACCTAAGTGACTTCGATATGGATAAGCTCAACTGGCGGCGTATAATAATCTGTACAGACGCAGACTACGATGGCTACCATATCCGCACCCTAATCTTAACCATGCTTTACCGCCTGACCCCATCACTGATAGAAGCAGGAAAAGTATATATCGCCGAATCCCCTCTATATGAAATCAATTCCGGCAAAAAAACCTTCTTCGCCTACACAGAAAAGGAAAAGTCCGAAATCCTAGCCAAACTAGAAAAAACCAACAGCAAATACACCATACAACGCTCCAAAGGCCTAGGAGAAAACGAACCAGAAATGATGTGGCAAACCACCATGAACCCAGAAACAAGACGCCTAGTACAGGTAATCCCTACAGATGCAGCAAAAACCCAAGAAATGTTTGAAATCCTGCTAGGGGACAACATAAAAGGCCGCAAGTCCTTTATCGAAGACCATGGGCATTTGTATATTGATTTAGCGGAAACGGGTTGATGTGAAAGGAGAATATTATGGCAACTAGTGAATTGGTAGTACCTATGGATAATGAGTTGAAAGCACAAGCCCAGTCTGTGTTGGATGGATGGGGGTTGGACATCACCACAATAATTACAGACTTGCTTAAGCATGTAGCATATAGAAAGACACTGCCTACAGAGATATCACCAGAAAAACTAGAGCAAATCAGGCAAAAACGCAATGCCTTTTTAGGTTGCATGAAGGACGAAATATGGATGGCTGATGACTTCAATGCCCCACTAGAAGAAATGAAGGAGTACATGTAATGAGGTATCTATTAGACACTCATACTCTTATTTGGTATTCAAAAAACGCTGATGAACTCCCACATACGGTTAGGAATGAGCTGATTAACCCTAGAAACATCTTATATGTATCATCAGCATCCTTTTGGGAAATGACCATAAAAGCAGGGATAAACAAACTGGATATCTCCCTTAAAAAACTGTACAAGCATGTAGAAATGGCTGGAATATTAATTCTCCAAATTGAGCAGGATTATTTGTATAAACAACTTGAATTGCCACCCATCCATAAAGACCCCTTCGATAGGTTGTTAATAGCCACAGCCCAAGCCGAAAAACTCACGATAATAACAGTCGACGAAAATATTCACAGATATGATGTCTCATGGGTTTGGTGATTCTATGTTAACTACTGTGATTAAAGGACATCCATTAGCATTCGAAACCGCTCCTTCATTATTCTCCCCTGGACAAATCGACAAAGGCACATTAGCCATGCTCAAGCAAATAGAATTTTCCCCTGACGATAAAGTCTTAGACTTAGGCTGTGGCTATGGTGTAGTAGGTATTGTTGCAGCAAAATACACGCCCCCCAGCAATATATTCATGTCCGACAACGACAAAATCGCCATAAAATACGCCAAAAAAAATACTGCCCACAACAATATCCAAGGCATAAACATAATCCACAGCAATGCCTACGAAAACATAAATGAAAGTGGCTTTACTATAATAGCCAGCAACCCACCCTACCACGCAGATTTCTCCGTCCCAAAGCTCTTTATAGAAAAAGGCTTTAACCGCCTGGCAATCGGCGGTAAGTTTTATATGGTTACCAAGCGGAAAGACTGGTACAAAAATAAATTTATCAGCATATTCGGCGGAGTGCGTATTCATGAAGCTGATGGTTACTATATCTTCGAAGCGGAAAAGCGCAGCCACTCATATCGAAAAAAAGCATGATGGAGGCATTATGAATAGCCATACCTATAGCAAAGGCGAAATCATAGAATTAACAAAACCTATTTTCAGTCGTTATGCTATAACACGAGCAGATATTTTTGGCTCATACGCTCAAGACACAGCAACACCGGACAGTGATATTGACTTTGTCGTTGAGTTCTCCAATGTTCCATCCCTATTTTTATTGGGGCAGCTAAAAGAGGATTTAGAGTTAACTCTCAACAAGCAATGCGATTTAGTCACGAGATGCAGTTTGCAAAATGATGCATCGGAAATAGCACGCAATATTGAGAGGAGTTTATCAATTGTCTACAGTTGATACCAGGAATATTTTAGCCGTAATTATGCGCCATGCAGAAGACGTTTTGTCAGATACTCAAAATTACGACTATAGTCGCTTTGCCGAAGATTATAAAACACAGCGTGCAGTTTTTATGTCACTACACCAAATTGGCGAATTAGCTGGTAGATTGCCACATCAATTTCGCATACGACACACAACTATTCCATGGACAGCAATCCGCCAAACAAGAAATATTATCGCACATGAGTATGTGCGCATTAATTTAGCAATTATATGGTCAGCAGTTACAAATGACATCCCTATATTGCTAAGTTATGTGAATTCTGTTGTAAAAGATATGAACGAATATAACGAACAATCCCTGTATGAAAGGACTGACCAAACCGTGCCAAAGAAACAATCCCCTCCAGAACAACTAACCCTAACAGAAAACCACATAATAGAACAACCCATAACCAACGCCCTGGAACTCAATTTCATGCCCTACGCCATGAGCGTAATTATTTCCCGGGCAATCCCGGAAATTGACGGCTTCAAACCCGCTCACCGAAAACTGCTCTACACTATGTACAAAATGGGCCTTTTGACTGGTGGCCGCATAAAATCCGCCGATATCGTCGGCCAAACCATGCGCCTCAACCCCCATGGCGACGGCCCTATCTACGAAACAATGGTACGCCTTACTCGTGGACATGATGCCCTTATTCACGCATTTATCGACTCCAAAGGCAATTTCGGCAAGCAATACTCCCGGGATATGGCTTACGCTGCCAGCCGATACACCGAGGCTAAACTGGATGAGTTATGCCGGGAAATATTCACTGGATTAGACAAGCAAGTCGTGGACATGGTTCCCAACTACAACAATACAATGCTTGAACCAGCGTTATTGCCCACAACATTTCCTAATCTGTTGGTAACCCCAAATCAGGGTATTGCCGTCAGTATGGCTAGCACCGTCTGCAGCTTTAACCTAAAAGAAGTCTGTAATACCACTATCGCATGGCTTAAAAATCCAAACCATAACATTATTAAAACATTGCCCGCCCCTGATTTCTCCACCGGCGGGGAGTTGGTCTATAACCAGGCCGAAATGGAAAACATCTACGCCACAGGCCGTGGCTCCTTCAAGCTGCGTGCCAGATATCGCATCGATAAAAAGAATTCCTGTATAGAAGTCTTTGAAATCCCCTATACAACTACAGTAGAAGCCATAATCGATAAAATCGCGGCTTTAGTTAAGACTAACAAAATACGAGACATCAACGATGTGCGAGACGAAACAGACCTCAACGGCCTTAAAATTGCCATAGATTTCAGACGCAGTGCTAACCCGGAGCAAATCATGCAGCGGCTATTTAGCCTCACGACTCTACAAGATTCCTTTAGCTGCAATTTCAACTTCCTGGTAGATGGCCGCCCCAGAGTAATGGGCATTGCAGAAATACTGGAGGAATGGACGGCCTTTAGAATGGGCTGCATAAAACGCCAACTCGCATATGACATAAGCAAAAAAACTGAGAAACTCCATTTACTGGAAGGCCTCGCTGCTATTCTCCTTGACATCGACAAAGCGATACAAATCATCCGTAATACACCCACAGAGGCAGAGGTTATCCCCAACCTGATGAAGGGTTTCGAAATAACCCAGCCCCAAGCGGAATTTATTGCTGAAATAAAGCTACGTCATCTTAACCGTGAATACCTGACAGGACGTGTAAACGAGCGCAAATCACTGGAGGAAGAACTGGCCGAACTTAAAACCATTAGCGGCTCAGATGAACGTATCCGGGATATGATTAGTGACCAACTAAAGGAGGTATCCAAAAAATACGGACGCCCCCGCCGCACAGAAATCATCCAAGCCGATGACACCCCAGCACCACCCCAAGAAAGCTTTATCGACGATTACAATGTCAAATTATTCCTGACCGGACATAGTTATTTCAAAAAAATCACATTAGTGTCATTGCGGGCATCCGCGGATCAATACTTAAAAGAAGAGGATTATCTAGCCCAAGAAATCGAAGCCACCAATCGGGATGAAATCCTATTTTTCTCAAATAAATGCAATGTATACAAAATGAAGTTATATGATATGGCAGACCATAAAGCTTCTGCCCTTGGGGATTATCTCCCCAATTTACTTGGCCTAGAAGCCGACGAAGGCATAATCTTTATGACCTTAGCCAAGGACCACCAAGGCTATATGCTATATGCCTTCGAAAATGGCAAAGTAGCAAAGGTAGCCTTTAATGCCTATGCCACCAAGACTAACCGCCGCAAACTGGTTAACGCCTATTCCGGTAAATCGCCACTTGTGTCCATTCACTGGATACCAGAGGATGTAGATTTATTTTTACAAAGAGGCACTGACAAGGCCATGGTAGTACATTCATCTTTGATACCAGCCAATACATCCAAACAATCCGGTGGTGTGACAGTGTTTAGCCTGAGACAAAATACAATCCTAACCGCCATGCGTCCTGTTAGCGAAGGTGATGATTTAGATTATTATAGAATGGATAAAATACCAACAGCAGGGCATTTTTTGTTGAATAGAAAGGGCTGATATCGTGGCAATACCAAGGGCGCGTCTATACACCTACAAGGAGTGGACAGAAATGGATTGGGCTGAAAATGAACGGGCTGAGCTGATTGATGGTCGGATTTATATGATGGCAACACCATCAACACGCCATCAATTTGTGTCAGGCAATATGTTCGGACAATTATTCAATCATTTGTCCGGAAAAAAATGCAGGGTTTACTACAGCCCATTTGCTGTTCAGCTAAACGACGACACTGAAGTCCAACCGGACTTAGTGGTTATTTGTGACCCAAACAAACTAACAGGAAGAGGATGTAAAGGCACACCTGATTTGGTTATTGAAATATTGTCCCCATCCACTGCTAGTCATGATATGTACACAAAATTTAAGCTTTACCTTCAGGCCGGTGTACCAGAATACTGGATTGTTGACCCACTAGAAAACGCTATAACTGTACACCGCTTAATCGAAAATATGTATACAACCACCATTTTTACCGAAAATGACACGGCAACAATAAGCTGCTTGCCAGGCTTTGAAATGGACTTGGCCGCAGTGTTTGAGGAATAAACATAAAGGAGAATAACCATGCAAGATATAAAAGCTTTAAGAGAGAACTTTGAAGGTGTAAAAAATCTACTAGCTCGTCGCGGCAAGGATTTTGAACTGGACAAATTCGTAGAAATGGACAAACGCCGCCGGGCATTGCTACAGCAATCCGAGGAAATGAAGGCAAAGCAAAATGCTGCAAGCAAGCAAATTCCCGCTCTTAAAAAAGAGGGGAAGGAATCTGCCCCCCTTATGGCAGAAATGAAAACCCTTTCTGAAGAAATAAAGGGCCTAGAGCCTCAGGTAAGAGCAATCGACGAGGAGCTGGACAATTTCCTGCTAGGGATACCCAACACCCCAAACCCCAACACCCCAATAGGCGAAAGCGACGAAGAAAATGTAGAAATCCGCCGCTGGAGTGAGCCAATTATGTTCACTTTCGAAGCGAAACCCCACTGGGAAATCGGCGAGGATTTGGGAATAATCAATGCCGCCGCCGCCGCCAAAGTTACCGGATCTCGTTTTGTGATGATGTATGGCCTTGGGGCCAGACTTGAGCGGGCTCTTATTAATTTTATGATGGAACGCCATGCCAACCACGGCTATGTGGAATTATCCACTCCGATTATTGTACACAGGCGCAGTGCCCTTGGCACAGGCCAGTTGCCCAAGTTCGAAGATGAAATGATGTACAAACTGGAAAATACGGAGTATTTCCTTAACTCCACAGCGGAAATTCCCGTTACCAACTATCACCGGGAGGAAATCATTGACGGGGAACAACTTCCAATTAATTATTGTTCATGGGCTGTAAGCTTCCGTAAGGAGGGTGGCTCCGCCGGGCGTGATACCCGTGGACTTATCCGCCAGCATCAGTTTCACAAGGTGGAGCTGGTTAAGTTCACAAAGCCAGAGGAATCTGATGCTGAACTTGAAAAGCTTACCGCTGACGCGGAAGATATTTTACAAAAATTAGGCCTTCCCTACCGGGTTGTTGACCGCTGCACTGGGGATTTAGGATTTTCTGCAGCCAAGGGCTACGACCTGGAAGTCTGGCTGCCCAGCTATAACAAGTATGTAGAAATATCCAGCTGCAGTAATTTCGAAGGCTTCCAAGCCAGGCGGGCTGATATTCGATACCGGGACGGCCAAGGCAAACCTGTCCATGTGCATACTCTAAACGGCAGTGGCCTAGCAATTGGCCGTACAATCGCCGCCATATTAGAGAACTATCAACAGGAAGACGGTAGCGTAGTTATCCCTGAGGCACTTGTACCATATATGGGCGGGGTTAGTAAAATTGTGAAAACTATGTAGGTAAATATAGGTAGCTGTCTCATTAAGCACTTTTATGAATAATTATGTACTTGCCTCGTCAACATAAAAGCGTTGAGAAGCGAAGCGACGAAGCAATCTAGTAAATCAAACCCTCTGGATTGCTTCGCTTCGCTCGCAATGACGAGTGCTGTATAGATATTCATGGTATTTGCTTAGCAAGACAGACATCACGCCGCCCGCGTCACCCAAAGAAATGTAATTCTTTGGTGCCGCGGGTTCATGATATCTGTCCTTTACAGGACAGTAATTTTCGCGCGTTTCATGTCTTTCGCGGTTAATATTTCTTTCATACGTTTGACCTGATAACTGCGTGCATAAACCCTGCATTTTTTACATATATTCTGCTATAACGAACGACATTGAGAAATGTGACTGAAAGAGGGCTGCTAAAACGCGAAACAAGCGTTTTTAGCTGATTTTGCCCGTGCACTGGCGGTTCACGATTTCGAAAGTCGTTCGCTATAGCAATACTATTTAAGGGGGGTTATGAGTGCGCGTCAAAGAAAAAGTGACCGGCTTGTTTGCCCTACCTAAGGAAATTGCCCTTAACCTGCCCCTTATTACCACAACAGGCCGGGACGAAATCAATATCGAAAACTATAAGAATCTGGTGGAGTTTACCGAGAGCAAAATTCGAATCTTGACCAACCCGGGAATGCTGACAATAGAGGGCAAAAACCTGGTTCTCAAGCAAGTAACCTCGGAGCATGTACTAATTACCGGTAAAATCAAAGCAATACAATGGTAAGGATGAGGGCCTATGATACTTAATTTATGGCAGTTCGCACGAGGATATGTAAGGCTCAGGGTTATGGGGTTTTCCATAGAGCGATTTTTGAACATGGCTACATATCGCGGTATTTACATATGGGATGTGGAGCGCACCCCGGAAGGTGTACATATTAGTGTCTCAATTAAAGGCTTTAGGAGATTAATGGGCTGTAGCCGTAAGACTAAGTGCCGTACAAAGATTATTTCAAAGCGAGGCATACCCTTTATCGCTCATAGATACCGCAAGCGAAAGTTCCTGCTTGGCGGCATTCTTTTTTTTGTGCTTATGTTGTTTGCACTTTCGTCATTTGTATGGCGAGTGGAAATAGTGGGAGGCGAGGATATTGCCCACGAGACAATTCTAACTTTTTTAGACGAACAAGGACTGCGTACCGGGACATTTAAGCATAGAATAGATACCAGAAGTCTTGCACGGGAGTTATTAAATGAGTTCCCGGAGCTTAGTTGGGCAGATATCCACACCAGAGGTACACGCACTACTGTGATGATTACCGAGTCCCTACCCCCTCAGCCAATAATAGACAGGCAAACACCGGCACATGTGGTAGCTGCCCATGACGGGTTGATTACCGGGATTGCCACATCCTCAGGGGCACCATTGGTTAGGCAAAATGATATTGTCCGCCAGGGTGAAATGCTGGTAAGCGGGATGTTGGAGCTTGGGGTGGATACAGGCAACCCTACAACCATGTATGTACATGCGTATGCGGAAGTTTGGGCCAGGCGATATCATCCTATCGAATTTGCAATTCCCCTTACATATACAGAAAAAGTCTATACCGGACGTACAACTACACACCGGTCTTTGGAATTACTCTTTGCGGGTAATATCCGTGTAAATTTGCCAAGAGGTGGCATTTCCTTTGAATCTTATGATAGAATGACCACGCATCATCAACCGGGAGTGGGTGGGGATTATCCGTTGCCGTTTATATTGGTAACGGAAATTTATTCGGAGTTCACGCCAACCCAACGTAGCCGCACTATAGAGGAAGCAAGGGAAATGGCTGACCGGATTCTTACAAACCGGATTTTGCGGGAGTTTGACTTCGGCATAGATATCATAGGCCGGGATGTGGAATTGTTCGAAACTGTTGACGCATTGCATGTACGTGCTCTAATCACAACCCATGAGCGTATAGACATGCAGGTGCCGATAGAATAGACCTCTTCTGAAATATGGGAAACAAGCTGAACTTCAAGCTTGTTTTCCCTATTTCAGAAGAGGTCCAATGAAACTTTTTTGCCTACGGCAAAAACCGCAAAATTTTTCTGCGTAGAAGCGTTCGCAGATAAAATTTTGCTAGTTAATACGAAAATAACTCTGTCGGCTTACAATCTATGGCAAACCAAAACCGGTTTTTAGAAAGCGCGCGCGAAGCGCGCGCAACTCAACAGTTATATTGAGCGGCGGAGCCGCGACTCCGCTTTTCATACTTGGCTGGTGACGAATACGCCCGTAATGGGCTGTTAGGAGGATACATGGACGCACCCAAGAAAAATATCGAGATACCTAGTGCTCTTATTGGCAATATCTTTGGCAAGCTGGACGAGCACATAAAAAAAGTTGAGCAGGCCTTCAATGTAACCATCGTAAACCGAGACGATGCAGTACAGATAATGAGTAACACAACCGTAGCAACGGGAGTGGACAAGGCCGAGTCTGTGCTCAAAAAGCTAATGCTTTTTGCCAAAAAAGGTGAGGCAATCACTGACCAACAGGTTAATTATCTAATTGCAGCATTGGAAGACGAAAGTTTCGACAAAATTGAGAAGATAAACGATGATACAATATGCATGACCATCTCCGGCCGCCCAGTGAAACCCAAAACCATGGGCCAGAAGAAGTATATCGACCAGATACGTGGGAATACCATAGTGTTCTCCATAGGCCCTGCCGGTACCGGCAAGACCTATCTTGCAATGGCGATGGCAATAACAGCTTTTAGGGCAGGAGAGGTTAATCGTATAATCCTGACCCGCCCCGCCATCGAAGCGGGGGAGAAGTTGGGCTTCCTACCAGGGGATTTGCAGCAAAAGGTTGACCCATATCTACGGCCCTTGTACGACGCCCTTCACGATATCATGGGACCGGAGGCATTTAACCGAAATGTAGAACGCAACCTAATAGAAGTTGCACCTCTGGCATATATGCGAGGTCGTACTTTGGACAACTCTTTCATCGTATTGGATGAGGCCCAAAATACTACTCCCGAGCAGATGAAGATGTTTCTCACTCGACTTGGATTCAACGCCAAGGCCGTAATAACAGGAGATATCACCCAGATAGACCTCCCCGATGGCAAGCAATCCGGCCTCAAAGAGGCGATTCGCCTATTGGATAACATTCCGGATATTGGAATCAGCCATCTTTCCAGCAAAGATGTAGTACGCCATCCATTGGTACAAAAAATCATTAATGCCTACGATAAGCAAGCCGCACGCACCGCTTACAAAAAAACAGTGACTGAAAAACGCGTAAAATATGTACGCCGCTCCACCAAGGATGTGAGGTAATGAAAGCACGTGAAGCACGAAGAACCAGATTGGCTGCAACAGAATCCCCCCACCCAGGCCATGACATGAAGAAAAACCGCATGTTTAATATGGCTTTGGGGCTTATTGCCTTTATTTTGACATGCTGCTTTATTGCATTTGGGGCATATTTTCAAGTGGAGGAAGGCCTGGGGGGGATATCTGTAGGATACCCTTCCAATGTGGATATTTTGGCTCCACGGGAAGTGGAAAATACCAGTGCCACAGCCCGTAACCGGGAAGAAGCAGAAGCAAATGCTGCCGCTTTGCATGCAATATATATGCTGGACCCAACTGTTTGGCCCCATGTGGAGCTTAATCTTAGAGTCCTGGCTGAAGATATGGCTGAAGTCAGAGCATATTATGCCCAGGAACTAGCGGCTTTTCGGCAGGCGCAATTGAACGCCGACTCGGATTTTGCCTTGGCAGAGATACAGCATACGGAAGCAATGGTAGCCTGGGAAGCTCTACGAGCCAGTATACTAGCAAACGACGATGATACACGGGAAATTCCCGAGCCGCCAACCCCTCCTATAGAACCGGAGCCTTTGGAACCGGACTTCCAGGTATGGGCGCAATTCGAATTGTTGGCACCGGAGTTTAGTGAATCCGAGCAAGAGTTAATTGTATCAATGGACGACGATGCATATGAAATAATGTGGGAAATTATTATGGATGTAGCCTACAATACCCAGGCTACCAACATATATCAAGTTGACTTCCGCACTCTGGGAGTTATGGAGTCTTATTTAGGTCCATGGGCATTGGACTCCGGCACACGGTCAACAATTGAGAAAATAATCGAAAGATTCCTGACTACAAACCGTATAGAAAATATCGAAGCAACGCAAAGCAACCGGGAAAGCATAGCCAACAATTATCAACGGGTAATGATTCTTGAAGGCGCGTCAATTGTTCGCGTCGGGGATATTGTTACGCAGGATATGTACACAGTCTTAGAGCAATTGGGGCTACTTGAAGATGCCACCATCGGGGATTTGGCTTTTCCTATGGCGGGGGCATTTTTTATTGTAGCGTTATTGTTTCTTGCCTGTGTTATGTACTTACATTTTTATCGGCCCACCGTTGCGGCTATCGGGCGTGAGGCGTTTCTTTTGTTTACACTATATGTCTTGACATTGACGGCAGTGTGGGCACTCAGAGATTTCTCCTATCCGTTTATACCTATTCTAATCTTCCCTATGCTAGTATCTGTGCTTATTGAACGCAGAGCTGCCGTTGTGCTGTCTTTTGCCATGGTCATTATCAATTACTTTGTAGTGGCTGCCTCTTGGGATTATCTAATGTTCTTCCTTATTTCCGGGCTTGTTATCGCAATGCTTTCCCGTTTTACCACCGAACGCAATAAGATATTTATTATCGGGGTCGCCGTATCTATAATCCAGTTTGCTCTTTCTATCGCCATTGCCGTTATCGTGGATTTAAACCAAGCACTGTATAGCATCCCCGGGCTTTTTACAACTGCTATGTTCGCGGCCTTCAATGGCCTTCTTGTTGTGATTCTTTCTACGGGGAGTTTGCCAATTTGGGAGACTTTTTTTGGTGTGGTTACGCCGGTAAAGCTTATGGATCTAACCAATCCTACCAACTTGCTTCTCAGGCGGCTTACAATTGAAGCACCAGGGACTTATCATCACTCCCTTATAGTCGCCAATCTTGCCGAGACCGCCGCTTATGATATCGGAGCCAATGCCCATGCCGCCCGTGTCGGCGGATATTATCATGATATCGGTAAGCTTAAGCATCCTCATTTTTTTGCGGAAAACCTGGATGGAGCCAATCCTCATGACCATCTTGACCCAATAGATAGTGCTCGTATTATTATCGGCCATATATCTTATGGCCTGAGGCTGGCAACAGAGCATAAGCTGCCCCAATTTGTACGGGATATTATCCAGGAGCATCATGGGAATAGCTTGATACAGTTTTTTTACCATAAAGCAATGGAAACAGAGAAAAATGTAAACGAAAAGGATTATAGATATCCATATCAAATCCCCCAAACCAGGGAATCGGCCTGTGTATCTCTAGCCGATGCAGTGGAAGCAGCGATGCGCGCTATGATGCCTAAGCTTAAATCCCCAGAGGAAGTAGAGGGTAAGATTAGAGAACTGGTCAACAGCAGGCTTGCAAGCGGCCAATTGGCGGATAGCCAGCTCAGTATAAAAGATGTGGAGATTATTATGCAATCCTTTATTCGGGTACTTAAGGGAATGTATCATGAGCGGATAACCTATCCCAAGTTGGTGCCTGTTGGAGATGCAGAGTCTGTAATCTCGGCTGGTGGGGATTAGCACAAAGAAGAAGTGCGTGGGAGTGGCGTAGCCATTCCTGCTCGAAGAGTCATGTGTACGATAATAACGATTTTACCCGTGGTGGTGACTGATGCAGATATATTGGGAAGATAAGGGCAAACTAAACTCGGAGCAATTGAGCTTGCTCAACCAGGTTGCTATTGGCGTAAATGAGTTTTGTGATTTCCCGGGAAATAGTGAAGTGAGCATATCTATAATGGATATGGAGGAGATTCAAGTGCTTAACCGTGATTATCGCGGTAAGAATACTCCCACGGATGTACTGAGTTTCCCGGTGGATGAAAATCTGGCAATGGGGCCGGAAGTTTCCCTTGGGGATATTGTGATTTGTATAGATGTGGCCCAAAGACAAGCTGAGGAATATGGTCACAGCATAGAGAGAGAGCTGGCCTTCTTAGTAGTGCATGGGATGCTGCATCTGCATGGGTATGCCCACGAGACAACTGAAGATGAAGCGGAGATGATGGCGGCGCAAGATGAGATACTGATGAAACACGGTCTGCACCGCGAGTAATATTAGGTTTTGATGACGGGGCCAAACGCGGTTTTCTTCCGGCAAACTCCAGCTCCCCAGCAAAGACAATGCTGATTATATAGGCTTCATTAGGTTTTGATGACAACGACAAACGCGCTTTTCTTCCGATAAGCATATAGAGCTAATCAACTTCATTCGAAAAGATTAGGTGAACTGATGAAATCAAACAACTGGCTGGAATCCTTCCGCCATGCATTACGGGGCATACGCAGCACCGCCCGGCGGGAAAGGAATTTTCGTATCCATATTTTTTTTGCCATTTTAGTGGTGGCGGCATGTATTATTTTTCGGGTTGAGGCTATCCACTTTATTATGGTGGGGTTTGCTATTTTCTTTGTTATGGCAATGGAATTGGTGAATACCGCTGTTGAAGCCCTGGTGGATATGTATTGCCGGGGAAAGCCCCACCCTATGGCCAAGCTGGCCAAGGATGCGGCGGCAGGGGCTGTGCTTCTTGCCTCTGTTCAGGCGGTAGTCGTGGGGATTGTTGTAGCTATTTCTATTATTAGGAGATATATTTGATGGTTTTAAAGCAATATATAGCGAATGACTTTCGAAATAGGCATATTTTTCTTACAATATTACTGGCTGGGCTGCTGTTTTTGAGCGGTTGCTCTTCGAGGACAGCAGAGGCATTCAACTGGCATGAGGATATTTTTATTCAAATGCCCTCACCTGCCCCAACCACTGAATCTATTGAATCCAGCAGGCATTATTTCTCTCCCCGAGCAGAGGAATCTCCGTTGGAGTTTCTGCCATTTATCATACCGTCAGGACCATTTAGCCGCCTCACAGGATTGCCTATTTACGAAGAATATCAATATCGCCGGCCTCTTGCTGCTGTAATTAATAATTCTACCAGAGCGTTGCCTCAAAGCGGTATCGGCTCTGCGGATATAATCTACGAAGTCCTTGCCGAGGGGGATGTTACTCGCCTTGTAGGGATTTTTCAGTCATATATTCCTGAGAAAATCGGGCCTATGCGCTCCGCCCGGGACTATTTTGTGGATTTCGCATTTAATCACGATGCCTTGTTTATACATCACGGAGCCAGCCCGGGAGGATACTCCAGAATCAGTACCTTGCGTATTACCAACCTAGACGGAATGGCTTTGGAAGGAACGGTATTTTGGCGGGACCGGACTTACCCATACTGGGCGGTAAACACCGGTACCCGTCCCCTAGAGCACAGCTCATACACAGGATATGAACGCCTGTTTAACCATATCGAAAATCGCGGAATTAGGGATTACTGGCATGACAGTCCCGATAATTTTGGATTTAATTTCAGCTTCTTCCCGCCACCATTCGAATCTGAAGGTGGGCAGGCCTATGTGGTAACTATCCCCTACTCTGCCCTATATTTCCGCAGATTTGTTTTTGACCATGACACGGGACTTTATATGTCGGAAAACCGACAAGGGGAGCACATGGATGCGGTAACCGAAGAGCAGGTTTCCGTGAGGAATATTCTTATTCAGTTTACACCTATGCGTGTAATTGATGGGGTTGGGCGGCGCACCGTGGACACTGTTGGCTCTGGGGATGGCTATTTGATACATGGAGGCAGGTACCAGCCTGTACGCTGGGCTCGTGATAGCCATACGGACCCTACCCGGTGGTATTTCCCAGATGGGACGCCTCTGGTTATGCACCCTGGGCGAGTATGGGTCTGTGTTTTTCAATCTACAGGAAATGTGGTGTTTGAGTGAAGTTTTATTCTGGATTTGTGCCCCTTATAGGGCGGCCTAATGTGGGCAAATCAACCTTGATGAATCATTTTATTGGTGAGAAGATTTCGATTGTTTCCAACAAGCCACAGACCACCCGCAATAAAATCCGTAGCATACTTACAGGTGAGGATTACCAGATTATTTTCATTGATACACCGGGGATGCATAAGCCTACAACCAAACTTGGGGATTTTATGGTTAAATCCGCTGTCAACACCATTGGTGAGGCAGACGCCGTTATTTTTATGGTGGAACCTAAGCGGAAGATTCCCGAAGGTGATATGGCGATTATCCAGCGGCTACAAGGCAGCAAAACACCGATTTTCCTTGCCATAAATAAGGTAGATACGGTTCCTAAGCAGGACTTACTTGCTATAATCGACCAATATCGGCAGCTATACAATTTCAGAGAGATTATTCCATTATCAGCCTTGAAAGGGGATAATACCGAGGGCTTGCTCAAGGCAATACGTGAGGTTCTGCCAGAGGGACCGATGTACTTCCCAGGAGATCAGCTCACCGACCAGCCCGAGCGGCAGATTGCGGCAGAGATTATCCGAGAGAAGGCGTTGCAATTCTTGCAAGATGAAATACCCCATGGTATGGCTGTAGAAATTACCCAATTTAAATTGCGAGATGGCCACAGTGAGGACGACCCTAATGCCCTGGTCGACCTTGGTGCAAATATTTATTGCGAACGGGATAGCCATAAAGCCATAATCATTGGCAAGCAAGGAGCCATGCTCAAGCGTATAGGGGCAGCAGCTCGCCGGGATATTGAAATGCTTTTAGGGTTCAAGCTATTTATGGAATTGTGGGTAAAGGTTAAAAAAAATTGGCGGGACAGTGATTTTCTGCTGAGGAATTTTGGGTATAACCAGAATGATATATAGTAATTTCAATCCAAAATACGGGATTGAAATTACTATGTTTTCGGAAAGCGTTTCAATTAAGAGTGACAAAAAACGTCACTCTCAATTGAAATCGCTATAGCACCATGATGCCGGAATTTTCCTTACCAAAAATTCAATAGCATAGGTACCATTATCCTGGTCAAAATAATGTCAGTTGCTTTACCGCCATGCTGGGGCATGGCACGCAGGCGATGCCTGCGGAGCGGAACATGGCTTTTGCCTCGTGTAGCGAGGGAGCTTGAGGGCGTAGCCCTCATTAGAATGAGGAAGGGGATATTTAAATGGAACAACATGAACGCTGTTGGCAGCAATTTGCACTGTCTGGTGACCCTAAGATGTACCTTGCATATCGGCAAAGCCGCAGAAATAACGAGGATAAAAAAACCAATGGAGAGCATTAAAACCCGTGGGTTGGTGCTAAAAGAATATGAAGCCGGGGAGTCGGATAAGCGGCTCCTCTTGCTGTGCAAGGAACATGGCCGGATGATGATTTATGCTCGTGGTGCCCGTAAGCCTAAGTCAAAGTTTATGGCCTCCGCGCAGCTTTTTACATATTCGGATTTTGTATTAACAGCCGGGCGTGGATTTCATGCATTGGCCCAGGCCCAGGTTATAGAGAGTTTTTATGGTCTAAGAACTGATTATGACGCCCTGACGGCGGCTCATCTTGTAGTTGAGGTCTGTGAGAAGACTTTACTTGAGGATACCCAGTGTGATGAGTTATTATTGCTTGCACTCAAGGCATTGGGGTATTTGAATAAACAGAAGTTGCCTCCGTTACAAGTCGCCTCTGTTTTTTTTATACGATTTTTTGCATATTATGGTCTTGCACCGGAAACCCAAGGATGCACTGTATGCGGCGAAATTGCTGATACAGAGATGTATATCAGCGCAGAAGGGCTAATTTGCAGAATACATAAGCCGGGATATGGTATACGGCTTTCACAAGCAGGGGTTTATGCGTTGCGGCATATACTAGGCCGCGAATTGACTGGCGCGTTTTTATTTAATGCCAGAGATGATGTAATAAAAGAATTGTGGGAAACATCACAAATGCTGTGGCGATGCCATTTTGATTGGAAGTTGAAAACAACTGAATTCATATAATATACAGCCGCCCCCCTCCGGTGAGGGCGACAAACTAAATAATGTACGAAAGAGTGATACCAATGAAAAAAGGCATATTCATAGCCTTCGAAGGCCTGGACGGCTCTGGCAAAACTACCCAATTTAACGCCATCAAAAACAAACTGGCAAAGATAGGTATCAATTGCATAGGAGAAAAGGAGCCTAGCGACCGTAATCCGATAGGACTGCTCTTACAGGACATTGTAAGAAATATTGGGCTGACTGTTTCCCCGATATCTATGGCCAAGCTTTTTTCTGTAGACCGCTACGAGCATGTAATCAACAATATCAAGCCTTGTATAGACAGTGGCGGCCATGTGCTCATTGATAGATATGTGTTTTCCAGTTTTGCTTATCAGGGGCTGGACTTAAACTTTGAGGATATTTTTCATTACAATCGCGACGCAATTGAGCTCCTGATGCCTGATATCACTATTTTTGTGGATGTAGCACCGGAAGTTTGCCTTGAGCGGATAAATAATAACCGCATCAGAAAAGAGTTATTCGATGATAACGGAGTTGATTTACGGGAAAGGTTCTTTGATGCATTTGAAAGAATGAAGGATACTGCCAAGGTGTTGATAGTTGACGGCAACCGGTCTGCGGATGCAGTTACTGATGAGATTTGGGATGTTATAGGGCCGCGGTTTATGTATAGCGAACGACATTGAGAATCGCGATTGAAGGAGGTCAGTACGTTTGCTACGCAAACGCCGCCTTCGGCGTCCGGCTTTCTTACCGGTATATGCTGCCAAAAACGCAAAGTTAACATTTTTGGCCGATTTTGCCCGACGTGCAATCACGATTTCGAAAGCGCTCGCTATAGCAATGCAGACCCATCAATAGTTCTGCCTGGTAGAAAGTAATTTACGCATGAAAAATGCTGGTCGCAATACAAAATATGTAAGCTGCATAGAAAACGGAGAAACCCAAGTACCCCCCGATGTCTTGGCGCGGATACAAAGATTTTTGGAAGTGGAAACTGCCCCACTGTTTGACAATGAGCTTACCGTATACAAAATACAAGCAGAAATATGTCTGCCATCCACGAAAGAATAGAAGGCGCAACACCTCACCAAATTGGCGGCACTGTTACTATGTCTGGGGAAAATGCACATATCCGCAACCATAATGAACAGGGTACAGCAGCTGGCACGGGGCTAAGTCATGGAAGCGGCGTAGACATACGCGGTGGCGAATTTTATATGTCTGCAGGATATATAACAAGCAACCGTACAGAAGCGGCTGACAGGCCCGGCGGTGTAAATGTCGAGGGTACCGGTGTATTTAATATGACAGGCACCACCACTATCGGCGGCATATGGGTTGCCCTTACATCTAGCTTAGTTGCAAACAATGTCGCCATTACAAAAAACGAAGCCGAAGAAATGGGTGGCGGGATATTCACAGAGAATCACGAGTATGCGATCAACCTAAACATGCTTGCTGTGCCGGCACCTTACAGTAACTTGACAATCCAGAACATGACTTTCCTTGATAACAGCGCAAACCTGGCTTGGGCACCACCTATTAATGCTCTTGCTACTGGTATTCCTGCTGGTTCGCAGAGCATATATACTCACCCGTTAAACAACTACGATATCAATTTCCAACTAGATAGCAATATTATTGAGTTTCAGTTTACAAAGACAAATAATATAGTCACACCTGCAACAGGTGAACCGGTGCCGGGTGCTGTGTTCCAGCTTTATTCCTGGGACACTGTCGGCGATATATGGGTAGCCTCTAGTACGCCGGTGATTAGTGATGCAAACGGCTTAGTGACGCTTAATCTTTCCATAACTGGGCAATATCGTTTAGTCGAAGTTATCCCCCCAGCGGGTTTATGCCGGTATTTGGTTATTAATCGAAGATACAAGTATTGCATTAATAACAATCTTGTAGACATGCGTAATCTTGGTGCTGAAATCTTTACTATTGCGAATATAACAAAAACGCTTCCAGCAAACCTTCAAAAATAGCCTGGGCAACCCACCATTGATACTCTGCTGAAATCAACGTCGCAAATTCCTCAGGGTTACTCATAAAGCCTACTTCAATTAAAACCGTAGGGATTTCAGAATATCTAAGAATTACAAAATCAGCGGTTCTAGAACCTCTATCATTGCGTCCGGTGTGGTCAAGTATCTGCCTTTGGATAATCCTTGCCAAATTCTGGCTTGTTAGTGAGCGGGAGGTGTCAAATTCATTTGTTCGGTAGAACGTCTCTACGCCGTTTATATATGGAGTATGCCATGCATTATGGTGAATGGTCACCATTATATCTCCGCGTTCATTAGCAAACTGGACACGGTCATTTAATTCTACAATGTAGTCTCCAGTACGCGTAGTATAAACCGTCATATAGCCACATTCTTCTATTAGCTGAATCAATTTCTCCGCTATTGCAAGATTTAAATCCGCTGCTCGTACATCATCATAAACCGCGCCAGGACGACCACCATGCCCAGGGTCTACAATTACAACACGGGAGTCGCTTCCCCTCGGCGGAGGTGTTGGCGTTGAATCAATAACTGGCGGAGGGGTAGGCTCCGGATCTATAGGTTCCACGGACACTGAATCAATAAATACGGTGCGGTTTTTAAAATCAACCTCAAAGCCCAAATTTTCAGCCACGGCTCTAAGAGGAATCATTGTATTCCCATTTATAATCTGCGCTGGAATTGGCATATCAGAAGGGTGTCCGTTCACAATAATTACCCTGCTTCCAATAACAAGTAATATATGTGTTTCACCATAACTAATAGAAACAGTGCGCGTCTCCCCCTGCCACTCTACCTCCGCACCAAGCCCGTCTTGAAAAACAGCCCGAGCCGGTACTAGTGTCCTGTTTTGTTGGATTACAGGAGGCATGGGCATACCGGTAATGGTTTGTCCATTGATTACAAGCCCGATAGGAGCAGCCGCAGTAGTGCTTAGGGGATTTATGATAATGATTGCTATGCACATGATTGAAATAAGTACCGCACATATTTGTTTCTTCAAGTTCAAATATATCACTCCAAATTTAATTTTTTTGCTTAGACATTTATTCATAAAATGCATAACGAGACAACCTTCCAATAAACGACAGCAACCCATTTAAAATAACACAAATCCAGCGGGCTTACAATCACTTGTTTGCCCTGGTCTAACGATGAAATCAAGTTGCAAATCCGTGTAGGGATTTGTATAATCCTTGCGGATGTCAATGACGAAATTTTGGAGGCATTGTAGTGGAGGAAAATTTTAAACTAAAGAACTGGGTTTCTTGGGCGGTAGAATTGTGCAAACCTGACAATGTAGTTTGGATTGATGGTGAAGGCCTGGACGCACTTCGCGAAGAGGCTATCGAAAAGGGTGAGCTGATTAGGCTCAATCAAGAAATCTTGCCCGGCTGCTACCTGCATCGTTCCGCAATAAACGACGTCGCACGCTCGGAAGATAAAACATTCATTTGCACTACAGCAAAAGAAGATGCGGGGCCAAACAATAACTGGCAGGCACCGGAAGAAATGTACGCCCGCTTGACCGCATTATTTGACGGCTCCATGAAGGGCCGCACTATGTATGTAATACCTTTTTGTATGGGGCCTGTAGGCTCACCATTCTCAAAGCTTGGGGTCGAAATAACAGACTCCATCTATGTTGTACTCAATATGAATATCATGACCCGTATCTCAAAAGATGTAACAAAACTGGTGAAAAACACTGGCGATTTTGTAAAATGCCTTCACTCTACGGCAACTTTAAGCCTAGATGATAGGTTTATTGCTCATTTCCCAGAGGATAATGCCATATGGTCAATTAATTCCGGCTATGGGGGAAACGCTCTGTTGGGGAAAAAATGCTTTGCCCTGCGCATAGCTTCGTATCAGGCCAAAAATGAAGGCTGGCTTGCGGAGCATATGCTTATAATCGGTATAGAAAATCCCCAGGGAGAGGTTCACTATGTGTGCGCAGCCTTCCCCTCTGCATGTGGAAAAACAAATTTGGCAATGCTTATTCCACCAGAAGTCTATCAAGAAAAGGGCTATAAAGTGTGGTGTGTAGGCGACGACATAGCTTGGCTTAGAATAGGTGAAGACGGGCGTCTCTGGGCAATTAATCCTGAAAACGGATATTTCGGCGTCGTCCCTGGTACAAACAGCGTTACAAATCCAAACGCTCTCGCAACAATCAGTAATGATACGATTTTTACCAACGTCGTCCATAACCAAGACGATAACACTGTCTGGTGGGAAGGTCTCAGTAAAACCCCTCCGACACAGGGCATCAATTGGAAAGGCGAACAATGGAACGGCACAACATCCCAAGAAAAAGGTGCTCATCCCAATAGCCGTTTCACAACCCCGGCAAAAAACCTGCCTATTTTGAGCCCAGAGGTAGAAAACCCCAATGGTGTGCCTATTTCCGCATTGGTTTTCGGCGGGCGGCGCGCAAAAACGGCTCCTTTGGTATATCAGGCCCGGGACTTTAATCATGGTGTATTTATCGCATCAACCATGGCGTCAGAGACAACTGCCGCCCAAACAGGTGCAGTTGGAGTAACCCGCATTGATTCCATGGCGATGAAACCCTTCTGTGGATACAACATGGGGGACTATTTTGCCCATTGGTTGGATATGGGTGAGAAGCTGGGGGATAATGCCCCAAAGATTTTCAATGTTAATTGGTTCCGTACCGGAGACAATGGCAAATTCCTTTGGCCGGGTTATGGCGAAAACCTTCGTATTCTTGAATGGGTACTTGCCCGCTGCGAAGGAGAGGCCTTGGCAATAGATACACCAATTGGTTTAATGCCCAATCCTGACGATATAAGCACAGAGGGACTTGACCTTCCCAAAGAAAAGCTGGAGGAACTGCTTCACGTAGACAAAAATCTTTGGGTAGATGAAACCGCCGCAATGCGGGAATACTACAAATCATATGGTGACCGCCTGCCCAAAGTACTTTGGGACGAGCTTAGTGGCTTGGAAAATCGACTACACCTGTAGCCGTTTTGTCATTAATGGCAAAACTAGAAAAGTAACACATTTGATGATTTGGTACAAAGCATCAACAACTGTAGACTGAGCAGGAGGGTTCCATATGAAGATAAAAATTGAACTAACCCAAAACCTTAAACCAAAAACCGCCCTTGAGAAAAACGAATTACCCTTTGGGCAAGTGTTTACTGATTACATGTTTATGATGGACTATTCACGAGACGAAGGCTGGCATAATGCAAAAATCACCCCCTATGCACCCATAAGCCTAGACCCAGCAACAAGCTGCCTACACTATGGGCAAATGTTTTTCGAGGGTATGAAGGCATACAAGCAAGTAGACGGCAAGATTGCTATGTTCCGCCCGATGGAAAATATGCATCGGATGAATTTAAGTGCAGGGCGCATGAGTATGCCCGAAATCAACTCTGATGAAGTACTTGACGCATTGGCACAGCTTGTGGAGCTGGAAAAGGATTGGATTCCCACCACCCCGGAGTCATCATTGTATATACGCCCTTTTATGTTTGGGACAGACCCTTTTTTAGGCGTTCGCACATCAAACACATATAAACTTGTAATCATCCTAAGCCCTGTGGGGCCGTATTACGGAAAAGACGGCCTTGCACCAGTACGTATTTTTGTGGAGCCTGAATATGTACGGGCAGTAAAAGGAGGAACCGGCTTTGCCAAATGCGCCGGAAACTATGCCGGTACCATGCTTTCTCAGCTCAACGCACAAGGCTTAGGCTTTAATCAGGTGCTTTGGCTGGACGGCATCCACCGAAAATATATCGAAGAAGTGGGAGCCATGAATGTCTTTTTCCTAATAGATGGCAATCTAGTTACACCAGAGCTAACAGGAAGCATTCTCCCAGGCATAACCCGTAAATCTGTTATTGAAATATGTAAGGACTGGGGCATGAGAGTTGAGGAACGCCCCATTTCTATTGACGAGCTTGCCAATGCCTATGATGGCGGGAAGCTTGTAGAAGCTTTTGGGTCAGGAACGGCAGCGGTAGTCTCCCCAATCGGCGAGCTTACATGGAATGACAAGGTCATAAAGCTTGCCAATGACAAACCTGGTGAGCTTACCCAGAAAATTTATGATGAAATCACAGGGATACAATACGGTTTGCGCCCAGATACTCGAGGATGGATAAAAAACATATAGGAGGGCTGTCATGAAGCCTCTATCAATAAAAGCATTACAGGTAAGGGAATCATCGACCTTGGCTATTACTGCAAAAGCAAAAGCACTAAAAGCCGCCGGTGAAGATTTAATAGCCTTTACCGCAGGTGAACCGGATTTTGATACCCCGGAGCATATCAAGGAAGCCGCTTACCAGGCAGCACAACAAGGTTTTACTAAATACACGGCAACTCCGGGAATACATGAAGTCAGAAATGCTATATCTGCAAAACTAAAAAAAGACAATAGGCTTGATTATACGCCCAGCCAGATAATAGTATCCAACGGGGCAAAACATGCCCTTCACAACGCATTTACTGCGATAATAAACGATGGTGACGAAATAATTTTCCCGGCCCCTTATTGGATTACTTATCCGGAGCTTGCCGCTTTGGCCGGAGGCGTATCCCATATAATAATGACGGACAAATCCACTGGTTATAAGCCCACAGCCAAGCAGATTAAGTCCGCAATAACCAACAAGACAAAGGCAATTTTGCTAAACAGCCCGAATAACCCATCGGGAGCGGTATTTAGCGAAGACGAGCTTAAAGCGGTAGCCGATATCGCCGTGGAAAATGATTTATACGTAATCTCTGACGAAATTTACGAAAAGCTTATATACAATAAATCAACCCCACATGTGAGCATAGCTTCCTTCGGAAAAGAAATATATGACCGCACCATTGTTGTAAACGGCTATTCCAAGAGTTATTCCATGACAGGCTGGCGAGTAGGTTATACCGCAAGCAGCAAACCAATTGCTGATGTTATCGGTAATATACAAAGCCATCAGACTTCAAATATAAATACCCTAACCCAAAAGGCAGCATTGGTCGCCGAGACCGGTGACCAACAATGCATTGCGGACATGGGCGTTGCATTTGGAAAGCGGATGGAGCTAATGTATAGTCTGGTGTCAGATATCTCCGGGTTTGAAGCGAATAAGCCTGACGGCGCGTTCTATGTTTTTATTGATATTTCCTCACTTTGTGGAAAATCTGTAAGGGGTAAGACTATAAACAATGCATCAGATTTTGCCGAGTTTATTTTAGATGAACAAAAGGTGGCACTTGTTCCCTGTAGTGATTTCGGGTACGAGAAGCATATCAGGTTGTCGTATGCATGTTCCGAGGATGAAATTATTGAGGGCATGAGACGAATAAAGACATTTGTTAGTATAGCGAATTAAATGAGAAACAGTCCAGGCCAAGCCGAAAATCGCGAACGCTTCTACGCGTTTTCGGCGACAGACTGGACTGATTTCGAATTAATTCGCTATAAAATCGCTTGATATAGCGATTTCAATTAAGAGTGACGTATAAATAGAAAACAGGCCGTTTGGTTATAGTAACCAAATAGTCTGTTTTTTTGTCCATGCAGACCTAAAATTAAATGTTACGTTTATATAAAAGCGCGCAGTTCTTAACAAAGGAGATAAATCATGGCACTAATTACGACAAAGAAATTAAGCAAAGCATTTTCAATAGGTGGCAGGGACCAACATGTCCTTAAAAATCTTGACTTAGAAATTAACGAAGGGGATTTTACCGTAATCATGGGTCCTTCTGGGGCAGGAAAATCTACATTGATGTATGCATTATCCGGCATGGATAAGCCTACCGGCGGTTCTATCAGCTTTTTAGGCTCGGAAATTTCTACACTATCTAACGACGCCCTTGCACGCTTCCGCCGCAAAAACTGCGGCTTCGTTTTTCAGCAAATGTTTTTACTTGATAATATGAGCATTTTAGATAATATTTTGGCCGCCGGGTTTTTAGTCTCTAGCGACAGGGGGACAATCATTGCCCGGGCCAAACAATTACTTGAGAGCGTTGGCCTTACCGAGCAAGAGTGGAATAAGTTCCCTACTCAAATTTCCGGGGGGGAAGCACAGCGTTCCTCAATTGTTCGCGCTTTAATCAACAAACCTGCCGTTGTATTTGCCGATGAGCCAACAGGGGCGTTAAACTCCACTGCCGGCGGTGCTGCACTGGATACGCTTACCAAAGTCAACAACGATGGGCAAAGTGTGATTTGCGTAACTCATGATTTGCGTACAGCACGCCGAGGCAATCGCGTGCTGTATATTAGTGACGGAACAATCGGCGGCGAATGTAACCTAGGACCCTATGTCAGCGGCGACCGAGATAGACACAAGAAACTAGCTGCATTTTTAGATGATATGGGGTGGTAGAGATGAAGCGAACATTTCTGTTAGCGGGTGCAAACATCCGCAAAGCTAAAGGGCAGATGATTATTTTAACCGTTCTTTTTCTCATCGCAGCTACGCTGATGAATATTGGCTTTGCACTGCTGTTTAACTTTGGCAACTACTTTGACGAAATGGCTAAAGAGCTCCACACCTCTGATACGCTGGTTATTATTTCACAAAATTTATGGAATGAAGAAACCGAGGGCTTCTTACGTGACAATTCAACAGAGTTTGAAAAACATAGTGTAGTACTTTTGAACGGGGAAATCCCATGGGGCGAGAATATGATTACAAGCTTCTTTATGCTTAGTGATATAAACGAAGCACGCAACTTCTCTCAGTGGAAACTGGTTAGCGACAGTCAACCCCTGGCAGTAGATGGAGCATATATTCCATTTGGCTTATATATCCACGGGCACGAGCTGGGTAACGACTTCGTTATTAATACAACAGGTTATGGCTCCATACATTTTACAATCAACGGGCACACGGAAAGTATTTTGAGTGATGGTGTAAACACACCGGCAAACCTTTTTATTCCCACAGAGCGTTTTGAGGAATTTTACCACAGGTTTCCTGAGTATCGGAATTACCTGATTTTTGCCAATGGCGTTGACAATATCCGCGGGCTTTTGTTTGGGCTTGACGAGCTATCGGGCTTTGCATCCGGATTTAGTACAGAAAGCGTAATTTCTGGTATTTCTCTCGAAGATATGTCTATGTTTAGAACAATGATGGCTAACATGACTGCAATGATAATGGTGGTATTTACCTTGATTATCGCGCTTGTATCTTTGTTTGTAGTGCGATTCCGTATCAAAAACAGTTTGGAAGAAGACATAACCAGAATAGGCTCATTGAAGGCCATTGGTTATACCAGCAAGGAAATTATTCGGTCTGTTATATTGCAGTATGGGACAGTAATCTTTTTTGCTTCTATGTTGGCAATTGTTCCCACAATCTTCCTTTTACCTTTGATTGGTAATGTATTAGCGTCCCAAAGCGGCATTTTTTGGCGACCTGGCATCACACCAGAATTTTATGTAATTACTACTGTAATTTTGGTGCTGATTGTCTGGCTTGGCACAAAGATTTCGGCACGTGGAATCAAGAAAATCACACCAGTTGCCGCTTTACGGGGTGAATCAGCAACCGGCAAAAAAGCCAAGCGCAACCGCATTTTGTTGAGCAAAACCAAGCTGCCATTGATTCCTGCCTTGGCTGGCAAATCTGTTTTTCATGGCTTTAGGCAAAGTTTGATGATATTTTTTATTATGCTGGCAGTTTCATTTACAGGGATGATTTCGCTGGTTATCTTCTACAATTCCACAATTGATTTAACGGCTTTTGAAGTAATCCCTGGTGGTGAACGTGCAAACTCGGGTATTATCTTTAGGCCAGACGAAGATTTGTCTGCTTTACGAAGTGAAATAATCGCCATGCCTGAAGTCCGGGATGCACAGTTTCATGACTTTGCACAGACGATTATTGACGGCGAGTTTTCCTTTATTTCTGTAATGGATGACTTTGACCGCCGTGTGACACGAAACATTCACCGCGGCGAGTTTCCACGAGCAGATAATGAAGTTGCTTTATCAGGCTTGGCTGCAAACCGCTTTGATGTAGATATTGGTGATGAGGTTACCGTTGGTACGGACGAATCTCCATTTGTTGTGACCGGGATTTTTAGCGGAATGGCAGAAGATGCGATGGTTACAATTTATGGGATGCTTCGTGCACAGCCAGAGTTTAGGCAAAGCGGCTTGAATATATATCTGCATCCCGGAACTGATTCCGCTGTGTTTACAGAAAATCTGGGTCAACAGTTTGCCGCAGAGTCCTTCATGGTTGTAAATATAGATGCGGAATTTGAAGAAGGTGCCGGCATCTTTGCTTCGATACTTTCTTTGGTTGGTATAGTTATTTTATGCGTTGCAATCTTTGTAATTTTGTTAATTTTATATCTTGTGATTGGTGCAACAATTATACGTCGCCACCGCGAACTGGGTATTCAGAAAGCTATCGGCTTTACGACAGGGAATCTAATGCGCCAGATAAGTTTAGCATTCTCAATACCAGTTGTGCTGGGTACGATTATAGGAGTGTTATTAGGAATTTTTTATGCCAGTCCACTCCTCAATATTGCTATGCGGCCGATGGGCGTCCTTGCTGCTAATTTGCTGGTTAACAATGCATGGATGGTTGTGGCAGGCGGGATTATCACAGTCTTAGCTATAGGACTTAGCCTGCTGGTTACATGGCGTATCCGCAAAATATCGGCATATAAGTTGGTTACAGAGTAGTCGCAAAAAAGGAGTTTTGCGCACCAGCTTACACTGCCTCCGGCTCCCTCTACAGCGTCACGCAGTCCTACAGGCGTCAAGCCCCATGGGTCATTGCTCATTGTAGCTTTGGAGTATGCCATCTCACCGGAAGAAAAAATCCTTTATCAAAAACGACAAAACTAGGAAAGCGGCATGTTGCCCTATTAAAAACGAGAATATGGACGAAGCTAGCGCAAAAATGCGGCAAATAGTTGCATAAACTTCGATATCGCTTTTACCAATAACGACAAAACCAGAAAAGTAACATAGCGTTTATGATATGAATGGTAGAAAGGAGTACACTAAAACATACTCAACCACCCAGTTTACGGTAAACAACGGTTTTTGAGAAAAAAGTGGAAGGAGGGTATCAATTTTTTCAGCTAGTGGGATTTTACTTTTGTGGAAAATGATTTTATTTTCACAGATGTGAAACCCCGCTTATTTTGAATCCCCGAAGGGGCACAGCAGTATTAGCTTTGCTGGTACTGTATAAGTGCCTCGCCTAGGTTTTTATGCATGAAAAAGCGAACTTACTTTAATTCATTTCTCTTTGTTTTCATTATTGACAAATATTGTTCTGTAATCTATTTGATATTTTCAGAAATAGGCTTTCCTCCTTTTTGTTCATGCATTTTACGCATGTTATAGCGAATTAAATGAGAAACAGTCCAGACCGAGCCGAAAATCGTGAACGATTCTACACGTTTTCGGCGACAGTCTGGACAGATTTCGAATTAATTAGCTATACATGTGCGAACAACTCAGCACCATGGTGATATTTCATAGTTTCTAGGTCGTATGCACATCATGATTATGTGGCAAAATATACCGCGCATATCCATTCGGTCAAGACAATAGGAGTAATATAAAGCCCGTCATCCTGGGCTTGACCTGGAATCCCCTTAGTCTTTCGACAATGATAATGGAATCCCGGATTAAATCCGGGATGACGAGCCTTAAAATTACGGCATTCTTAACGAGACAGCCCCGGTTGGACGTTATCTTTGATACAAATGCACAAAACCCAAATCGGTTACGGTTCCACGCAATTTAATGTAGAGACTTCATTTTTAATGTGCTATACTTATTTTGCCAACAAATGGTGACGGTGTCTCAAGCACGAGGCAATAGTAAGTTTGTTGTGCCGTTTGGCAAACTTGCTTACTATAGCGAATTAAATGAGAAACAGTCCAGGCCGAGCCGAAAATCGCGAACACTTCTACGCGTTTTCGGCGACAGACTGGACTGACTTCGAATTAATTCGCTATAAAAACCAATGCGAGGGCATTAGTAACATAAATACAAAGCAGAAGGGATTGAGAGTATGGCAAAAAAGCAGGCACCCATGTCTTTAATGGACAGCGAAACAAGGAATGAGCTGGCTGAGTTCGACTTAGTGCAGTTTGTAGAAACAAGACATTCTATAAAAAAAGCTGTAGTGGCAGCAATCGTATTTGCCGCTTTAGCGGTGGCATTGTTTTTGGTAGGCTACTTCATGGCCGTCCGCCCGGAATGGTTCCCTATTGACTTGGAGGTAGAAGGCGGCTTGTTTGCATGGGCGTTAGCCCTTTTTGCCGCATTAGC